>ERZ773142.44-NODE-44-length-181401-cov-15.1781_pt1 | contig 181401 bp, 166 predicted proteins | sample MGYA00580853_ERZ773142 | MGnify/ENA primary metagenome ERZ773142 (study PRJEB29015, sample SAMEA2737862) | human gut metagenome | biome: human gut; feature: human-associated habitat; material: faeces | place: China | collected 2012 ...
TTATATAAAGAGTAATCATGAAAAAATTTTAAAAATATATGTTTTAAAAAAGAATTAAAAGAATTTAAAAAATACATAAAAATACAAAAAATAAAAAAGTTTTAAAAAAAGGTAAAAAATAGTTTTAATTTTTAGGAATATATGGTATCATAACCTATACTTTTTAATCTTTTAAATGGAAAAATACAAAGATAAAATAATTAAAAAGCAGAAAATTTTCTGTTCAAATTTATAAAATTTTAAGGAAGTGATGAGTATGGAAGAACTAAATCAGATAGTTCAAAATGTGAGCGGATTTGTATGGAATTCACTGTTAATATTTTTATTAATAGGAACAGGAATTTTCTATACGATTAAACTGAAATTTATTCAGGTCAGGAAATTTGGAGAAGGTTATACAAAAGTAGTAAAAGGTGTAAACTTAAATGGTGAAGCTGCAGGAGCAGAAGGAATGAGTTCATTTCAGTCTTTGGCAACAGCAGTAGCAGCACAAGTAGGAACAGGAAATCTTGCAGGAGCAGCAACAGCTATTGCAGCAGGAGGTCCTGGAGCAATTTTCTGGATGTGGATGAGTGCTTTTTTTGGAATGGCAACAGTTTATGCAGAAGCAGTTTTAGGTCAAGTATATAAAAAGAAAATTGGTGGAGAAGTTATAGGAGGACCTGCTTTTTATATTAGTGAAGGACTTGGGGAAAACTGGTTTAGTAAAGGTCTTGCAGCTTTTTTTGGATTCTCATGTATTTTAGCTCTTTCATTTATGGGAAATGCAGTTCAGTCAAATTCAATAGCAGCAGCATTTAGTAATGAATTTCCAATCCCTCCTGTGTATGTAGGAATAGGAGTTGCTGTAGTATCAGGATTTATATTCTGGGGAGGAACTCAAAGAATAGCATCATTCACAGAAAAAATTGTTCCTGTTATGGCAGGTCTATATGTAGGTGCTTCTTTAATAATAGTGTGTATGAATGTAACTCATATATTTCCAGCAATAAAAATGATATTTGTAGGTGCTTTTAATCCAACTGCAGTTATGGGAGGAGCATTTGGTATAACAATAAAACAAGCAATAAGATTTGGAGTTGCAAGAGGATTATTCTCCAATGAAGCAGGAATGGGTTCAACTCCTCATGCTCATGCAGTTGCAAAAGTTGATCATCCTTGTGAGCAAGGAGCAGTAGCAATAATAACTGTATTTATAGATACATTTGTAGTTCTTACATGTACAGCTCTTGTTATAATAATGAAAGTTGATTTAACAGACAAAGCATTAATAGATAGTATTCCAGGGATAGCTCTTACTCAGACCGCATTCAAATTAGCTCTTGGTAATTTAGGAGGAGTATTTATAGCAGTTTGTCTTTTCTTCTTTGCACTTTCAACTATAATAGGATGGTATTATTTTGGAATTGCAAATGTAAAATATTTATTTGGAAATAAAGCTATGAATATTTATAAGGTGATAGTTATATGCTTTATACTTTTAGGTTCTATGGCAAAAGTTGATTTAGTTTGGAATCTTTCAGATTTATTCAATGGACTTATGGCTCTTCCAAATTTAATTGCACTTCTTGTGCTTTATAAATTAGTTGTAAAAGCAACAGATGAATATATGGAATTTCATCCAAGAAAGAAATGCGAAAAAATAAAAGAAGAAACAGCTATAAATTAAAATTATAAAAAGGATATTGCTTTATGCAGTATCCTTTTGTTATATTTATACATTTAAATCTGTAATATATATTTTTATTGACAGCATATAAATAAAAATATAAAATGAAAATAGCGTACAAAGAAATATGGGGGACATAGCTATGAATATAAAAGAAATTTTAGAAAGGAATCCTATAATACCAGCAATAAAAAATGAAAATGGTTTAAAGGAAGCAGCAGAATGTGGAAGTGAAATAGTTTTTGTTATTATGTCAAATTTAATAAATATTCAAGTAATTGTTGAAAAACTAAAAGAGGCAGATAAAATAGTTTTTGTTCATGTGGATATGATAGAAGGACTTTCCAGTTCAAATTATGGTGTAGATTATCTTATGGCTCATACAAAAGCTGATGGAATAATAACAACAAAGCATAATATAGTTGCATTTGCCAGAAAAAATAATATTTGTGTGATACAGAGATTTTTTATTCTTGATTCATTTTCATTTAGAAATACAATAACACATATAAGAGAAAATAAACCTGATGCAGTAGAAATACTACCTGGGGTTATGCCTAAAATAATAAAAAGAATCTGCAATCTTGTAAATATTCCCGTTATTACAGGAGGACTTATAGATGAAAAAGAGGATATAATAAACGCTCTAAACTCAGGTGCAGAGGGAATATCAACAACTGATATGACATTGTGGGATTTTTAATATTTACATAAAAGTTTTTTGTGTAAATATTAAAGCTGCAACAAGATTAAAAAATATTGACATAAGAAAAGAAAAATTGTATGCTGTGTTATACAATAAGTTTTAAAAAATGAATGGGGAAAACAGATATTTTTCGGGATAGTTCCGAAAATTTTTGTTTTTCCTTTTTTTATCTTAAAAAATTAAGGAGGAAAAAATATGATAAAAAATTTTGCTCATAGAGGGTTTAGTGGAAAATATCCTGAAAACACACTTCTTGCTTTTGAAAAAGCTGTTGAAGCAGGTGCAGATGGAATAGAACTTGATGTTCAGCTTACAAAAGATGGAGAAGTGGTAATTATTCATGATGAAACAATAGATCGTACAACAGATGGAAAAGGATTTGTTGCAGATTATACTTATGATGAATTAAAAAAAATAGATGCCTCATATATTTATAAAAATCACTATGGATTTAATAAGATACCCACATTGAAAGAATATTTTACTCTTATAAAAGATACTAAAATTATTACTAATATTGAACTTAAAACAGGAATAAATGAATATTTAGGAATAGAAAAAAAAGTTTTTGAAATAATACAGGAATTTCATATGGAAGATAGAGTAATAGTTTCAAGTTTTAATCATTACAGTATTCTTAGAATGAAAGCTCTTGCCCCTAAAATTAAGTGTGGTTTTTTAAGTGAAACTTGGATAATAGATGCAGGAAAATATACTAAATTTTTTGGAATAGAATGTTATCATCCTCATTTTGCAATGTTAACAAAAGAAATAGCAAGGGAAATTAAGGCACAGGGAATAGAGATAAATACATGGACAGTAAATACAGAAGAAGATATGAGAGATTTGATTTCTAAGGGAGTGGATATTCTTATAGGAAATTATCCAGATATTACAAAAAAAATAATATCAGAAGCAGAAGGACAAAAATAAAAATTAAATTTATAATTAGGAAAATAAATATATTAATTATAAAAATAAAGTTCAGAAATAAAACTTAATGAAAAAATATTTGACAAAAAAATAAAAAAGTAGTATATTTTCTTTAAGAGAATATAGCTGAGAGATGGGAGAAGCTTAAAATATTTATCTTGTGTGAAAACATTAAGATAATTATTTTAAGTTTTTTTTATTTCGGTTTTATTCCAAAATAAAAAATTTTTTAAAGGTTACAAGGAGGGAGTTTTATGACATCAACTGCAATGTATTTAGCGGAATTTGTTGGAACAGCTTTACTGCTGCTTTTAGGAAATGGAATTAATATGACACTGAGTCTTAGGAAAAGCTTCGGTAAAGGTGGAGGCTGGTCAGTAACATGTATTGGATGGGGTATGGCTGTAACCATGTCTGCATATCTTACAGGCTGGGTAAGTGGAGCACATTTGAATCCAGCTCTTTCAATAGCAATGGTACTTTCAGGAAGAATGGATGCAGCTCTTTTACCTGGATATATTGTAGCTCAGATTCTTGGAGGAATATTTGGAGCAGTTTTAGCATATCTTGCTTATAAGGATTTAATGGATGATGAACCTGATGCAGGAACAAAACTGGGAGTTTTCTCTACAGGACCAGCAATAGATCATAAACCTTGGAATGTGGTAACAGAAACAATAGGAACAGCAGTTCTTGTTATAGGAATTCTTGCTATAGGATATGGAAGCAATGGGGTTTCAGGAGGAATAGGACCATTTCTTGTAGGTATGCTTATTTGTGTAATTGGTATGGCTCTTGGAGGAGCAACAGGATTTGCTATTAATCCAGCAAGAGACCTTGGACCTAGAATAGCACATGCAATTCTTCCTATAAAAGGAAAAGGGGGATCAAACTGGCAGTATGCATGGGTGCCAATTGTTGGTCCTATAATAGGAGCAGTTTTAGGAGTAGTAATATTTGATCTTTTTGTAAAAGCATGTGTTGGTATATAAAAACAGAAAAAAATCATAAAATATGTTAAAATAAAATAAAAATCTGGAGGTTATTCATGGATAAAAAATATATTGTAGCTTTAGACCAAGGAACAACAAGTTCAAGAGCAGTTATTTTTGACAGCGAACAGAAAATAGTGGGAGTAGCTCAAAAAGAGTTTAAACAGATATATCCAAAAGAGGGATGGGTTGAACATGATCCTATGGAAATATGGGCAAGCCAAAGTGGAGTCCTTGCAGAAGTAATAGCCAAAGAAGGAATATCACAGCATGATATAATTGGAATTGGTATAACTAACCAGAGAGAAACAACTATTGTATGGGATAAAAATACAGGAAAACCAGTATACAATGCAATAGTGTGGCAATGTAGAAGAACAGCTGAAATATGTGATGAACTTAAAAAAATTGAAGGATTAAACGAATATGTAAAAGAAAATACAGGACTTTTAATAGATGCTTATTTTTCTGGAACAAAAATTAAATGGATTCTTGATAATGTAGAAGGAGCAAGAGAAAAAGCAGAAAAAGGAGATCTTCTTTTTGGAACAGTTGATACATGGCTTATATGGAAATTAACAAATGGAAAAGTTCATGCTACAGATTATACAAATGCTTCAAGAACAATGATATATAATATTAAAAAGCTTGAATGGGATGAAAAACTTCTTAAAATTTTAGGAATTCCAAAATCAATGCTTCCTGAAGTTAAGGATAGTTCAGGAACATTTGGATATGCAAATCTTGGAGGAGTTGGAGGTCATAGAATTCCAATAGCAGGAGTAGCAGGAGACCAGCAGTCAGCTCTTTTTGGACAAGCATGTTTTAATAAAGGAGATTCAAAAAATACTTATGGAACAGGATGTTTCCTTCTTATGAATACAGGTGAGGAAATGGTAACAAGTCATAATGGACTTATTACAACAATAGCAATAGGACTTGAAGGAAAAGTTCAATATGCTCTTGAAGGAAGTATCTTCATTGGAGGAGCAAGTGTTCAATGGCTGAGAGACGAAATGAAACTTGTTGGAGAATCTGCTGATACAGAATACTTTGCAAGAAAAGCAAAAGACAGTGGAGGAGTTTATGTTGTTCCAGCTTTTGTAGGACTTGGAGCACCTTATTGGGATATGTATGCAAGAGGAGCAATAGTAGGAATTACTCGTGGAACAAATAAAAATCAAATTATAAGAGCTACTCTTGAATCAATAGCATATCAGACAAGAGATGTACTTGAAGCAATGCAGGAAGACTCAGGAATAAAATTAAATCATCTTAAAGTAGATGGTGGAGCAGCAGCTAATGATTTCTTAATGGAGTTCCAATCTGATATTTTAAATTCTTGTGTAAGAAGACCAGTACTTCTTGAGACAACAGCTTTAGGAGCAGCTTATCTAGCAGGGCTTGCAGTAGGTTTCTGGGAATCTAAAGAAGAAATATCAAAACAATGGATTTTAGGAAAAGAATTTTGTCCTGTAATGAGTGAAGAAGAAAGAACAAGAAGATATAAAGGATGGAAAAAGGCTGTAAAAAGAGCAATGGCTTGGGAGCTTGAAGACTAATTACTTTGTATTAAATATAAAAATAAATTCTTAATATACCCTTGACAAAAAGAAATAAAAAAGGGATAATTATATTGAAAAGATAAAATTTAATAGTGACTAGAGATAAAGTGAGTCAGATTAAGAGAAGGAAGAATATCCTTCTACTTTTTCTGACTCTTTTTTTATTAATAAGGGAGGAAAAAATGGTAGATGTTGTTGTAATTGGAGCAGGAATAATGGGAGCAGCAGTTTCTCGTGAATTGTCTAAATATGATTTAGATGTAGTTGTACTGGATAAAGAGCACGATGTATCCAATGGAACTACAAAAGCTAATTCTTCAATAATTCATGCAGGATATGATGCTAAAGAAGGAACACTTATGGCTAAATATAATGTTCTGGGAAGTGAAATGTTTGAAGAAATATGCAAGGAAATAGATGCTCCTTATAAAAGAACTGGTTCTTATGTGCTTGCATTTTCTGAAGAAGATAGAAAGCATATAGAAGCACTTTATAAAAGAGGGATTGCAAATGGTGTAAAGAAACTTGAAATTTTAGAAAAAGATGAAGTTTTAAAGAGAGAACCTAATATAAGTCCCAAAGTAGTAGCTGCTTTATATGCAGGAACAGCTGCCGTAATAGGACCTTATGAAGTATGTATAAAAATGTTAGAAAATGCAGCAGAAAATGGTGTAAAAATAGAGCTTGATGCAGAAGTTATAAAAATTGAGAAAACAGAAAAAGGATATAAAACATTTTTAAAAGATGGAAGAATATTTGAATCAAAAATTGTTATAAATGCAGCTGGAGTTTATGCTGATATTATAAATAATATGGTAAGCAATAAAAAATTTAAAATTCATCCAAGAAGAGGGGAATATTTTCTTCTAGATAAAGTTCAAGGAAATTTAACAAATTCTGTAATATTTCAATGTCCTAATGAAATGGGAAAAGGAATTCTTGTAGCACAGACAGTGCATGGAAATTTAATAGTAGGACCTACAGCAGAAGATATAGAAAGTAGAGATGATGTAGGAAATACACTTTCTGCTCTTGATAAAATAAAAAAAGATGCAGTAAAAAGTATAGAAAATATTAATTTCAGAGACAATATAAGAAACTTTGCAGGTCTTCGTGCAGAAGCAGATACAGGAGACTTTATCATTGGAGAAGCAGAAGATGCAGAGGGATTCTTTAATATAGCAGGAACAAAATCTCCAGGACTTTCTTCAGCACCTGCAATTGGTCTTGATGTTGCAGGTATGATTGCTAAGAAATTAGGAGCAGTTAAAAAAGAGCATTTCAAAAAGAACAGACCTCAGATTCATTTTATGAATCTTTCTCCTGAAGAAAAAGCAGAAATGATAAAAAAAGATCCTAGATATGGAAGAGTAATATGCAGATGTGAGAGTATAACAGAAGGAGAAATTGTTGATGTAATTCATAGAATGGTAGGAGCAAAAACAGTTGATGGAGTTAAAAAAAGATGCAGACCTGGAACTGGAAGATGTCAAGGAGGATTCTGTGGTCCGAGAGTTCAGGAAATTATAGCAAGAGAGCTTAATGAAAAGCTTAATGAAGTAGTACTTGATAAAGTTGGATCTTATATATTAACTGAAGAAACTAAAGAAGCTAAATAATAGGGGGAATTTGAAATGAAATATGATTTAGTTGTAATAGGTGGAGGACCAGGAGGTCTTGCAGCAGCAATAGAAGCAAGAAATAATGGAGTTGAAAATATATTAGTTATAGAAAGAGACAAGGAACTTGGAGGAATTCTTCAGCAATGTATTCATAATGGATTTGGTCTTCATGAATTTAAAGAAGAGCTTACAGGTCCTGAATATGCTGAAAGATTTATTAAAAAGCTTTATGAGCTTAATATTGAATATAAACTTGATACAATGGTTTTAGAAGTGAGCCCTGAAAAAGTTATTCATGCAATAAACACAAAAGATGGATATATGATGATAGAAGCAAAAGCTATTGTTCTTGCAATGGGATGTAGAGAAAGAACAAGAGGGGCAATAGCAATTCCTGGAGAAAGACCTTCAGGAATATTTACAGCAGGAACAGCTCAAAGATTTATCAATATGGAAGGATATATGGTTGGTAAAAAAGTTCTTATACTTGGTTCAGGAGACATTGGACTTATAATGGCAAGAAGAATGACTCTTGAAGGAGCAGAAGTTAAAGCTGTTGTTGAACTTATGCCTTTTTCAGGAGGTCTTGCAAGAAATATTGCACAATGTCTTAACGATTATGATATCCCTTTATATTTAAGTCACACAGTTGTTGATATAAAAGGAAAAGAAAGACTTGAAAAAGTTGTAATAGCAAAGGTTGATGAAAATAGGAAACCAATTCCTGGAACAGAAATAGAGTATGAGTGTGATACACTTCTTCTTTCAGTAGGACTTATTCCAGAAAATGATATTTCAAGAAAAACAGGAATTGAAATGGATAGAAGAACAAATGGTCCAGTTGTAAATGAAATGATGGAAACAAGCATTCCTGGAATTTTTGCATGTGGAAATGTTGTTCATGTGCATGATCTTGTGGATTTTGTAAGTGCAGAATCAAGAAGAGCAGGAAAAGCTGCTGCTAAATATGTAAAAGATGAAGTTAAAAAAGGAGAGTATAAAAATATAAAAAATGGTTTTGGTATTACTTATACTGTTCCTCAAAAGTTTAGAACAGAAAATGTTGAAAATAATTTAGAAGTATTTATGAGGGTAAATAATATATATAAAAATATGAGACTTCAAGTTAAAGACGGAGATAAAGTAATTGTAAATTTAAAGAAACCTCATCTTGCTCCAGGAGAAATGGAAAAAATAATAATTCCTAATAAAATTTTACAAAGCATAACAGGAAATGAAATAGTTGTAGAATTAACAGGAGGGGACGAATAATGAAAAAAGAAATGATATGTATTGTATGTCCTATGGGATGTCATCTTTCAGTTGATACAGAAACTTTGGAAGTGAAAGGAAATACTTGCCCAAGAGGTGAAAAATATGGGAAAGAAGAATTAACTTGTCCTAAGAGAGTAATAACTTCAACTGTAAAAATAACAGGAGGAATTCATAAAAGAGTCCCTGTCAAAACTAATGATTCTATACCTAAAGAGCTTAATTTTAAATGTATGGAACTTTTAAATCACATTGAACTTAAATCTCCTGTAAAAAGAGGGGATATTGTTATAAAAAATGTTCTTGGAACAGGTGCAGATGTTGTAGTGTGCAGAGATATGTAATTTGTATAAAAACCATGTTTTTTCTCCCAAAAATAATATACCAAAAAAAGAGACAGCTTTTTTAGGCTGTTTCTTTTTCTATATGCTTTTAATAAAAAAAATAAAAAAATCTTGACAAGAAAGTTGAAAGTGTATACAATATGTAAAAATAAGACAGAGATTTATTAAGGAGAAATATTATGAAATTATCAGTAAGGAGACAATTGAATATTAAAATCAATATTTATTTTTGTCTTTCGGAAAATCTGAGGTAATCATAAATTTCTTTTTTGTATACAAAAAAATTGATTTTTAAACCAGTTTCAGTTCGGAAGGACGAGACTGGTTTTTTGTTTACCCAAAAATAATAAAATATGGAGGAAAATATGAAACAGCTTGTTGAATTAAGTAAAAAATATGATGAGATTTTTAAAGATTTGAAAGAATTAAATGAATACATATATGCTAATCCAGAACTTGGAAGAAAAGAATTTAAAGCATGTGCAGCTCATAAAAATATTTTAAAAGAATATGGTTTTAAAGTAACAGATAATTATATTGGAATTGAAACTGCTTATCTTGCAGAATATTCTTCAGGAAAAGAAGGACCTAAAATAGCTTATCTTGCAGAATATGATGCTCTTCCTGAAATAGGTCATGGATGTGGGCATAATGCTCTTGGAACTGCAAGTATAGGAGCAGGAATACTTTTAAAAGAATTTATAGATAAATTTGGAGGGACAGTTTTTGTATATGGAACTCCAGCAGAAGAAACATTTGGAGCAAAAGTTGATATGGCAGAGGCAGGGTGCTTTGATAATATAGATGCAGCTATGCTTTCACATCCTACTGGGAAATCTCACGAAAGAAGCGGAACATCACAGGCAATGGAAGCTCTTCAGTTTACTTTTAAAGGAAAAACAGCTCATGCAGCAGGAGATCCATATAATGGGATAAATGCTCTTGATGGAGTTATACAGCTTTTTAATAGTGTTAATGCATTGAGACAGCAGACAAAAGACAGTGCAAGAATTCATGGAATAATTTCTAATGGAGGAGAAGCAGCAAATATTATTCCAGATCTAGCTGTTGCTAATTTTTATGTTAGAGAAGCAACAACAAAAGAGATGATAAAGCTAAGTGAAAGAGTAAAAAACTGTGCTAAAGGAGCTGCTCTTGCAACAGGTACAACAGTAGAAATAGAAAATTATGAATATACTTTTAAACATTTAGTAACAAATGAAACTTTGTCGGAAGCTTATGTAAAAAATTTAAATCTTCAGGGCATAGAAAATATTCCTATGTCTGAACCTTCAGGTTCAAGTGACTGTGGAGATGTAAGCCATCATTGTCCAGTAATTCATACTTATTTTCCTATCTCAGAATGTGAACTTACAGGTCATAGTTTAGAATTTGCAAAAGCTAGCATTTCTAAAGAAGCATATAAAGGAATGAAAGAAGCTGTCCTTGCTCTTGTTATGACAGGAAAAGATATTTTATCTGACAAAGAACTTTTAAATAAAATTAAGTTAGAATTTGAAAAAACTAAAAAAGAATTAATATAAATTTTTAAGGAGGAAAGATTATGAGAAAAATTTTAGTAACACTTTTATCACTTGTTTTATTTGTTTTCAGTTTTGGAGAGAAAAAACTTTATGTGGGGACAAATGCAGAATTTAAACCTTATGAATATCTTGAAGGAGATAAGATTGTAGGATTTGATATTGAACTTATGGAAGCTATGGCAAAAGAAGCAGGGTATACTGTTAAATGGAATAATATGACTTTTGATGGACTTCTTCCAGCTCTTCAAATGGGAAAGATTGATGCTGTTATAGCAGGAATGTCTCCTACAGCTGAAAGACAAAAAGCTGTTGACTTTGGAAAACCATATTTAAACTTCCAAACAGGACATGCTGTTATAGTAAAAGAAAATGAAAAAGAGATTGTAAAAAATGAAGATTTAAATGGAAAAGTTGTAGGTGTTCAACTTGGAACAAAACAAGAAGATTTAGCTAAAGGTTTTGGGGCAGAAATAGTTAGATATGATTCATTTACAGGGGCACTTCTTGCTTTAAAACAAAATAAAGTACAAGCTGTAGTTTTAGATGAACAATCAGCTGGAAAATATTTAAAAACTATGGAAGGGGTAAAGATTACTGATATTATTTATGATTCTGATCCAGGAGAATCTATAGCTGTTAAAAAAGGAAATACAAAACTTGTAGAAGAACTTAATGCTGCATTTGATAAGGTTGTAGAAAGTGGAAAATATTATGAAATACTTCAAAAATATTTTCCTGAAAAAGCAGCTGAAATGAAATTATAGAAATTTTAAAAAATAAAAATTTTTATATTACCAGAGGTTTCAACCTTCTAAAATTTTGTTTTTTATAATTAAATGAAGAAGAAAAAGTATGAAAAAGGAGCTGTTGTAAAATTTTTTACAGCAACTCCTTTTATTATATATAAAAGTAAAAAGTTAAAAAATTAATAAATTTTTATGCATTGAAAAATCAATAGGTAGTTTTTGAAAATTACTCACATTTTGAGTAGCCACAGTTTCTGCAAGTGAAACATCCTCCTGTTACTTCAAGCTCAGCTCCACATTCAGGGCAGATAGGATTTTTGAAGTCAGAATGTTTTGCAGTTAAATCTACTTTTTCTTCAGTGATTATTTTTTCAGCAGCTTCTTTATAATTTGTAAGTCCTCTTTCTTTTTCAAATTTTTTCAAGATATTAAGAATAGCTGTAGGACATGTTCCACCTTGGCTAAGTTCTTGTCCTTTGCTTCTTGCAACAGCAAAAGATGTGCAGCCACTTACACCAGCGATAGCTTTTTCAAGCATAAACAGGTTTCCTCCAAGTCTTAATATACCAGACATATATATTGCAACTGCCTGAATATTTTTTTCACATCCTCCAGTACCACTTCTTATAACATAAATATCTTGAATACATTTTTCACTAGGAGAATATCCAATCATAACCTTTAATTTTCCACATCCTATAAGCATTCTTTCTGGATAGTAGATAGTATCTTCAGCTATAGGTTTTAATTCTCCTCTTTTTATTTGTGCTGCTTTTTCAGCAACACTTTCAACAGTTTTTTCTTCTTTTTTAGGTTCAACAGTAAGAATTCCTTCTCTTGCACAGCCAGCACGGTAGACAGTCATACCCTTAAGCCCTCTTTTCCATGCTTCAATATAAAGATCTCTTACTTCTTCAACAGAAACTTTATTAATAAGATTTATAGTAGAGGAAATACTTGCGTCTATTCTATTTTGCCATATTCCTTGCATTTTGACTCTTGCCATAGGATCAAGATTTTGTGCAGAGATAAAGTATTCAGGAAGTTCATCTTGAGAAGAAAGTCCATGTTCTTCCATATATTTTTTAGCAATAGGTATAAATACTTCATAATATTTATCTTCTCCGTGAAGACTTTCAGTTTTTCTTGTATATGAGAAAGCAAAGTTAGGTTCAATACCAGTACTTATCTCAAGCATTGTTCCAATAGAACCTGTAGGAGCTATTGTAAGAAGCTGAGAGTTTCTAAGTCCGTATTCTTCAATCATTCTATAAGTATCTTCATCTGCATTTTCAAGAAGGAAAGGAGATTTTAAGATACATTCTTTTTTATATCCTGGATATGTTCCAAATTCTTTTGCAAGAAGAGCACTTTTTTTAAGAGCGTTATTTACAATTACTCTTGCAACTTTATCACAGAACTCAAGAGATTTTTCATCTCCATATTTCATTTCCATTTTTATTAAAAGATCTCCAAGACCTAAAATACCAAGTCCTATTTGACGCCATTTTCTTACAGATTCTCTTTGTTCTTCAAGAGGATGAAGTTCAAGTCCCTCATCAAGAACATCGTTAAGAGCTTTTACTGATTTTTGAACAACATCTCCTAGTCTTTCAAAATCAAAAGTTTTATCTTCTTTAACAAAAGCAGGAAGAATAAGAGAACCTAGAAGACAGCTTCCTCCTGCAGGAAGAGGTTCTTCAGCACAAGGATTTGTTCCAGCATATGAAAATTCTTTATCTTCACTTAAAAGATTCCAGTTTGAAATTCTATCCCAAAAAAGAATACCTGGTTCAGCATAATTCCAATTTTGTCTTGCAAGTTCAGTGAAAAGTTTTGCAGCATCTATTTCTTTTTTATATACCTCTCCAGTATCTTCAACAACAAATTCAGTTGTAAATTTTTTATTTTTAATAACAGCTTCCATAAAGTTTTTGTCAACCCTTACAGAAATATTAGCTTTTTGTATTTTATTTAAATCTGATTTGATTTTTATAAAATCTTCAACATCAGGGTGATTTATGTCAATGGAAATCATAAGAGCCCCTCTTCTTCCTTTCTGACCTATAATTTCAGTAGTAAGATTGTAAAGCTCCATAAAAGAAACAGCTCCTGTAGTATGTTTTGCAGCATTATTTACAGAAGTTCCCTTTGGTCTTAGCTTAGAAATATCAACTCCACATCCTCCTCCATATGAATATGTCCTTGCAAGTTTTTTTGCAGTTTCAAATATAGATTCAAGATTGTCCTCAGGAGGAGCAACTACATAACAATTTGAATAAGTAACTTTTCTTCCTAATTTACATAGTCCTCTGTTTGACAAAATTCTTCCAGCAAAAATAAATTCTTTATTTAAAATCATTTTCTCAACATCAGAATCTCCACCAGAAATTCTTGTAAGCCATTGATTAAAATTTTCACCATCATATTTGTATTTTTTGCTCCAAATATCATATCCGAGTTTATTTTCTTCTCCAAGCCATTTTATAATATCCATTCAAAATCCCTCCAGATAAAAATGTATTCAGTAAAAAAATTATACCACAATATATAGTGTAAAAAAATAGTAAATTTAGTTTTGTTTTACTAGATATTGTTTTAGTTAAAGTTTCATAAATATATAAAAAATATATTTGAACTTAAAAAATAATAATAATTAATTTTGTTTTTGCTTTAGATGATGATAAAATATTGATGAGAGAATAAATGGAGGGTATTATGAGAACTATAAAGTATGAAGATTTATATAAATTAAAAAGTTATATTTTAATAGATGCGAGAAGTCCAAAAGAATTTTTAGATTCTCCAATTCCAGGGGCAGTAAATATTCCTGCTCTTCTTGATGATGAAAGAGTGGAAGTTGGAACAGCATATGTGAGAGAGTCTACAGAAAGAGCAAAAGAAATAGGTATTGAAAGAATTTCAAAAAGACTTCCTGAAATATTTAGAGAGATAAATGATCTTTCAAAAAAATATGATAAACTTATATTTTATTGTGCAAGAGGAGGAATGAGAAGTTCTTCTCTAGAAGCAATTTTTTATGCTTTAAAATATAAAACTCTTAAACTTGATGGAGGATATAAGGCATATAGGAATTATATTATGGAACATCTTCCAGAAAAAAATAAAAATATAAAATATGTTGTTCTTCATGGAAGAACAGGTGTAGGAAAAACTAAAATACTTGAAAAACTTTCTGAAAGAGGTTATTCTGTTATGGATCTTGAAAAAATAGCAGATCATAAAGGTTCTTTTTTTGGAGGATTATGTGAAAAGAAAAAGCAGAGTCAGAAAAGGCTTGAATCTGAAATTTATGAACATCTTTCAAAAAATAATACAGGTTATGTATTAGTTGAAAGTGAAAGCAAAAGAATAGGAGATGTATATCTTCCTGAAGAAATTCATAATTCAATACTTACTGGATATCATCTTATAATAGATACTTCTATGGAAAACAGAGTAAAAATTATTATGGAAGATTATGCAGGAGCAGGAAAAGATGAATTAAAAAGCTGTCTTGATAAGGTTGGAAGATATATAAGCAAAGAAAGATATGAAAATTATAGTAAGCTTCTTGAAGAAGAAAAACTTTCTGAATTGAGTGAGATTCTTATGGAAAAATATTATGATCCTCTTTATGATCAAAGTATAAATAAATATACATATGAAGAGGAGATTAAATATAATACAGTTGATGAAGCTGCAGACAGGGTTGCAGATTTTCTGTTAAAAAATGGTTTTATAAATAAAAAATTATAAGGGGTATTAATAAAAATGAGCTGCTGTAATATATACAGCAGCTTAAATTTTTATATAATAGTGTATCTGTTTCTTCCATTTCTCTTAGAAAAATAAAGAGCTTCATCGGCAGATTTTATACTTTTTTCTAAATTTAAAGTTTTTTCAAAATGAGCAAAACATACTCCAACACTTAAAGTAACTTTATCAGAAACAGAAGATTTTTCATGAACAATATTTTCTTTTTCTAAGTTTCTTACAATTCTTTTATATACATCTATAAAAATTTCTTTATCTGCATTTTTTAAAACAAGTAAAAATTCTTCTCCCCCATATCTTATTAAGATATCATTTTTTCTTATACTTTTTCGTAAAATATCAGCAGTCTTTTTTATAACAATATCTCCTGCAGGATGTCCATAAAAATCATTATAATTTTTAAAATAATCAATATCTATCATAACAACAGCAGCGTTTATAGGTTCTTTAAGAGGTTTTTCAGCTAGATAATCCATATATTTTCTGTTGCAGATATGTGTAAGGGCATCTGTAAAGTTTTTTCTGTTAAGTTTTTTTATTTGAGCAGCTCCCATAAAAATAGAAATAACAGCAAGAAAAGCAAATGCTCCAAGACTTATAATTTTTATTTTTGAAATTTGTTCTTGCTTTTTCATTTGATCAAGAACATATGAATCCTTTATAAATTGTATGTAATCTTTTTTTAAATTATCATTAAATTTTTTTTCACTGTTATATAAATTTTTTCCTATTTCAAAATATTTTTCAATTTGATTTGTTTCTCTGTAAAGTTTAAGTAGCATAAGATAGAGAGAAGTATCAAATCCCCACTCTTCTTCTGAATCTTTTTTTAAAAGAAAATTTAATTTTTCAATAGCCTCATCATATTTTCCTTGAAGATAAAGCATTTCACAATGTGCTGTTTCTACATACATAGAACTGTTTAAAAAAGCACTTCCTTTATCATCTTTTAAATATTCAAGGCAGAGATTATAATATTCTTCAGCTTTTTCAAAATTATTTTTTCTACTTTCAAGGAGAAGAAGATTTTTATATCTAAAAACTTTAACTCCTACAGCTATATTTGTAGGAAGATATGGTATAATTTTTTCAGTTTCAAGAGAACATTCTTTTGCTTTTTCGTAATTTTTAAGCTGAATATAGCTTTCAGATCTGTTAATATATGAACCATATTTTGAAAGAGCATTATCTGTAAGATTTTTAAGAGGAATATATACAGCTTTATTATAATATTTTACAGCAGATTCATAATCTTCCATAATGAAATACATATTTCCTAGATATTCATAAGATTTAATTTGTATTCTTGCACGGATTTCAGGATCTTTTATTTTTTGAGTTCCTGAAAGAATATCATAATACATATAAATACTTTCGCCGTATTCCTCATTTGCCATTTTCAGCATAGCTATAAAACCTTTGACATTAAGCTTGCTTTCAAGAGTCATTCCTTTTGCTTCTTTAAGGTAAGAATCAAGAAGAGATATAATTTTATTTCTAGATTTTATATCTGTCATAACAGATGAAATAAGCTGCCATATTAAATGAGTTTCATTTGAAAGTACAGGGTAATCTTTCATAAGATTTAAAGAATTTTCAACAAGAATAAAATCTCCATGTCCTTTAAGTTCTTTGTAACATTGGTTTAAATAAAAATTGCTGTAAAATAAAGTGACAGAATCAATTTTATTTGAATTGAGAATTTTTTCAAATAATGATTTAGCATTTTCAAAATTATTTTCTTCATATAATTTAAGTCCTTTAATAAATAATTTTTCTTCTTCATTTGAAAGAGGATATTTATCAGAAATATATCCTGTCGTAAAATATTCTTCAATAGTTTGATAAACAGGGGAAAATTTAATTTTTTGTTCATTGGAAAAATTTGAAAATTTAAAAACTGCAATGAAAATAAAAGTAGATGCAGCAAGAAAAAATATTAATTTTTTTTTCATAAATTCTCCTTTATAAAATAAAAAAATTTATCTTTCATATAAATAAAATGGTATCTTATTTATATCTGAATGTCAATGAGTAGAAAAAAATAACAAAAAATTGTTGACTTATAAATCAGGATATAGTACTATACAGTATAAAATGAATATGGGTAAAATAATGGAAACATTATGACACAAAGCTAAAGGGTCTTTAAAATGACAGCCAGCTGCAGTTTAAAAAAGAGTAAAGTCTTTTTAAATTGCAGCTTTTTTTATTTTAAAATTATGATTTTTTATGAAGGAGATAAAATGAAAAAAAATTTAATGAAAATGATATTTGTCTTATGTGTTGGATTATTTATAATGGGCTGCACTAATACTCAATCAGGAGGAAATAATCTTGGAAGTCTTAATAGAGCTTATAATAATGCTAATGGAACAACAAACAGATCTATGATAGTTGATACAGTAATTGCAACAACTTTATATAATCACCCTGAACTTATTCCAGGAATTGGAGTAAGCAAAACAAAATCTCACACTAAAGGACACAGTAAAACAGTATCAAATACAACTGGAGGCACTCAATCTTTTATTGCAGACAGAGGATTTGGTACAAGCAGTATGACAAATACTCACAGTATAACTACAACTCAGACACATAGCAAATCAAGAACGAAATCAACATCAGCGGGAATAGGAATATCTCCCAACCTAGATTTCTTTTTAAAATAAAATAGGTAAAATAATGGAAACATTATGACACAAAGCTAAAGGGTCTTTAAAATGACAGCCAGCTGCAGTTTAAAAAAAAGTAGAATCTTTTTAAATTGCAGCTTTTTTATTAAAAAAATAAATATTATTAAGGAGTGATAAAAAATTATGAAAAAAATATTATTAGGAACACTATTAATTTCAAGTATGGCAATGGGAGCAGAGGGAACAAATCTTTATTTAAAAGCAGGAGCAGATTTATGGCAGAAATTTGATATAATAAAGCCTGAAGGATCAGTAGCTGCAAATAAAAAAGGAGCAGATGATTTTGGATATGAGATTACAGCTGAATTAACAAGAGAAGTTTATCCTAATTTAGAAATAGGAGCAGGAATTTCTTATCAGGATCACGGAAGTCCAGAAAGGGTAACACTAGATAATGATGCAAGATTAAATGTACCTGATTTAAAATCAATACCATTATATGTTACTGCAAAGTATAATATTCCTATAGAATCAGCATTTAAACCATATATAAAAGCTGATTTAGGATATTCATTTAATAAAATAGACAGTAAATTTAAAGTTGAAGATTTAAGAGAAGATGACAGCTGGGAATTTTCTACAAGAATAAAAGATGGCACATATTTTGGAATAGGAGCAGGAGTAGAATATAATAATTTTACAACAGATATAATGTATAAAATAAATAAATCTCAAATGAAAGTTAATACACCTAATGGAAGTTTTAAAGAAAATTTAGATTATTCAAGAGTGACTCTTTCAGTAGGATATAAATTTAATTTCTAATTTATTTGTAAAAAATAACCGACTGTATTATACAGTCGGTCATTTTTTGAAATTTTTTATTGCTTAATTTTTAGGGGAGAGAAATTTTATAAACAATTTACTTGTTTCATTAATTAAGACATGATTTTTATAAAAAAAGTTTAATCTGAAAATAAATTTTTTATAAGAATTTCTTTTAATCTGAAAATATCAATATCAATTTTTAAAGATTTTTTTAAATTTAAAAGTTTTCCTTCATTAAGGTAATTTTCATCTATAAAGTTTTCAACTTTTAATATTTCCATATCATCATCAGAGAAAGAGTTAATAATTTTTAAAAATCTTTCACCATAATTTTTAAATTTCTGGTTTCCTATTCCTCTTATTTTTAGCATTTCCCATCTATTTTTAGGTTTTTTTTCAGCAAGCTCTATAAGAGTAAGATCTGAAAAGATAATATAAGGAGCAACATTTTCTTCATTGCTTATCTCTTTTCTTAACTTGTTAAGATTTTCAAAAAGAGGATCTTCATAATAATCAAAAGATACAGTTTCATTTGAACGACGAAGTATAATTTTTTTATCTTTTAATATTGAAAAGGAATTTTTATTAAGCTGAACAATAGGAAAACTTCCAGCACTTAATTCAAGACATTCTTCTGATATTAAAAAATTTATAAATTCTTCCAGCCATTCTCTGCTTTTATCTTTCATAATTCCAAAAGTTGAAAGTTCCGTATATCCTTTTCTTTCAATTTTAGTATCTGGTTTTCCAAGAAGAATATTTACTAAAGTTGATATTCCAATATTTTCTTTTGCTCTTCCTATACATGAGATAACCATTTTAGATTCAGTAGTAAGGTTTTCAACATCTTTTGCTTTTTTACAATTTCCACAGTTTCCACAATAATTTTTTATTCTCTTATCTCCAAAGTACTGGAGAATAAATTCCCGATAACAACTTTCAAGGTAAGCATATTCAACCATTTTATCAAGTTTTTTTCTTTTTATCTGTCTTATTTTATCACTTGTTTCTTCATTATTAATGATAAAAAATTCTTGTGTGGCAACATCTTCTTCAAAAAAAAGAAGAATAGCTTCACTTTGAACTCCATCTCTTCCTGCCCGTCCTGCTTCTTGATAATAACTTTCTAAATCTTTAGGAACATTTCTATGTATTACAAAACGAACATTAGATTTATCTATTCCCATACCAAAAGCATTTGTAGCTATCATAATTTTAATATCATCATTTAAAAACTTTTCCTGAAAGCTGCTTCTTTCATTTTCAGGAAGTCCAGCATGATATTTTCCTACACTGAATCCTTTCATTTCAAGATAAGCATAGAGGTTATCAACTTCTTTTCTTGTTGCAGCATATATTATTCCAGATTTATTTTTATGTTCTTTAAGATATCTTACAATATATGCTTCGGGAACAACTCCTCTTTCAACTTTAAAGAAAATATTTTCTCTGTCAAATCCATCAACATAGTGATAACATCTATTCATATTAAGAAGTTTTTCTATATCTTCACGGACTCTTGGTGTAGCAGTTGCTGTAAGGGCGAGAATTTGTATATTTTTCCCCATAGCTTTTATGAACTTAGGAATTTCAAGATAACTTTTTCTGAAATCGTGTCCCCATTGAGAAATACAGTGAGCCTCATCAACTGCAATTAAAGATATGTTGATTTCTTTCATAAAATTTATAAATTTTTCATTTACAATTCTTTCAGGAGCAAGATAGATTATTTTTACTTTTCCACTTTTAATTTGTCTTAGAGCATAAATATACTCTTCTTTTGTAAGAGTTGAGTTTATGTAAAGAGATTTGACTCCAAGAATTTTAAGAGCATCAACTTGATCTTTCATAAGAGAAATAAGAGGAGAAATAACAAGAGTTACCCCTTCAAAAATAAGAGCAGGTATTTGATAACAAATAGATTTTCCTCCTCCAGTTGACATAACTCCTAAAGTATCTCTTCTGCTTAAAACACTGCTTATAATATGTCCCTGACCTTTTCTAAAAGAATCATATCCATATATTTGTTTTAAAAGTTTTAATGCCTCTTTTTTCATTTATATAAAATTTCCTTTTTTATTTTGCATTTAAAAAATTTATTGCGTTTTTATCAAAATTTTTACACATTTTTCTAAAAATTTTTGCAGTGACTTTTACATCGTCAAGACTACTGTGAAAAGAATAACAACTTACATCAATTCCATAAAATTCTGCTGTTTCAGAAAGTCTTGGATTTTTATATCCATAAGATGAGGGAAGTTTTATTATAAATTTATTTGTAGTCATGGTGTCAAAAGTATTAGGTGTTTCAATATAATTTTTTATATATTTTAAATCAAATTTAATATTGTGTCCAATAAAATGTCTAGTTTCATTACAAAAATTTTTGAAGCTTTCAATATCATCATAAAAAAATCTTGGGTAAGAATGTCCTTCTCTTCTCTTTGTAATTTCATTTTCAGTAAGTCCATTTACAGAAATAGCTTCAGGATTTTCTTTTTCTCCATTTTTTATATAATAATATCTATCATATGTTTTAAAGTCTTTTAAAAACATATTTTTATTTAAATCATAAAAAATTTTGACAGCTGAAATAGAAAGAACAGAACACTCAGCTGTAATTCCATTTGTTTCAGTGTCAAAAACTATAATAGGGATGATATTTGAATTCATTTTATTTCCTACTTTCTGATAAAAAAGTTTCTTCATATATTACTATACATGATTAAATGAAAAATTAAAAGGAAAAAGTTAAAAACAGCATATATTCTTTGATTCTCAAAATTTTAGCGTCCTAAAACGAAACACTATTATGAAATATTACTTGACATTTTTTTATTTATACTGTATATTAGAATTATCACCAAAGTAGTAAAATAAATTTAAAGTTTAGAACATTTAGGAGGTAGAAAATGCACGTAATAGACAAAGATACTTGTATCGGATGCGGAGCTTGTGAAGGAACTTGTCCAGTAGGAGCTATATCTGCAACTGACGACGGAAAATTCCAAATCGGAGACGCTTGTGTTGATTGTGGAGCTTGTGCTGGTGGATGTCCAGTATCAGCAATCGCAGCTGAGTAGTTTCTAAAAAGAAATTAATCTGAAAACCTAGGGATTTAATCTCTAGGTTTTTTTATATTCTTAATTTTTAGAAAATATATCTCGTATTATTGATAAAATAGTATATAATAGAAAGAGAAATTAATTGTAAGGAGGTAGGGAATGTCAGGATTTGAGCTTTTAAATGATAAACAAAAAGAAGCAGTACTTTATACAGAAGGTCCTCTCCTTATAATTGCAGGTCCAGGATCTGGAAAGACAAGGACACTTGTAGAAAGAGTTCTGTATCTTCTTAATGAAAAAGAAGCAGAACCAGAAAATATACTTCTTGCAACTTTTACAGAAAAAGCATCACGGGAACTTATAACTCGTGTTTCAGAAAATATAAAACATAATTTAAATTTAAGTGAAATGTATATAGGAACAATTCATTCAATATGTTTGAGAATAATAGATGAAAATATAGAAAAATCATTTTTAAGAAAAAATTATAAAGTTCTAGATGCTTTGGAGCAGAGATTTTTTCTTTATTCAAAATTAAAAAAATTTGAAAATATTGAAGGATATGAAAATTTTTTCCTAGGAATGAATGCTTCAAACAGCTGGAAAAAAGCTGGAATTCTTCAGAAATGGATAGACAGAGTAAATGAAGAAAAATTAGGAAACGAAAAAATAAAAAAATCTTCAAATAAAAAAATTGTATTTTTGAATAGTGTGCATGAAAAATATAAAGAACTTCTTTTTGAAGAAAATACAGTAGATTTTTCTAATATTCAGTTAGAGTGTTTTAGGTTACTTTCTGAAAATAATGATATTTTAGAAAATCTAAGAGAAAAAATAAGATATATAATGATAGATGAATATCAAGATACAAACACAATTCAAGAAAAATTATTTCTTCTTATTGCAGGAGAAAGAAAAAATATATGTGTTGTGGGAGATGATGATCAGGGAATATATAGATTTAGGGGAGCAACTGTAAAAAATATTCTTCATTTTCAAAAAAACTTTGAAGAGGGAGAATGTAAAAAAATAGAACTTGATATAAATTATCGTTCTAATGAGGATATTGTTAATTTTTGTAATCTTTGGAATAAACAACTTAACTGGGATGGCTGGAGATACTCTAAAAACATTGTATCAGGAAAAGAAAGAATAAATAAAACTCTTGGAGTTATAAAAATATCAGCAGACTTAGAATACAAATGGGAAGAAAAACTATATCGTTTTATAGATTATTTAAAAAAAACAGAAAGAATAACAGACTACAATCAAGTAGCTTTTCTTTTTAGGTCAGTGAGAAATTATAGGGTTTTAAGACTTATGGAAGCCTTGGAACACAGAGGAATTCCTGTGTATTCTCCTCGTTCTGAAATGTTTTTCCAAAGAGAAGAAATAAAGTTTTTAATCGGTCTTTTTATTATGATATTTCCTCAGACAAAAAATCTTATATTTACAAAAGGATATGGAATAGAAGATTATTATAAAGAGTGCTATGAAATTACTAGAAAAATTATAAAAACAGATAAAAATTTAATAGAATATATGAAATCTGTGAGAGAAAAATTTGAAGATGAAGAATGTGAAATAAAATCTCCAAGTTTTCTTGGAATTTTTTATGGACTTATATCAACCGGAACAGAGAGCATAAAAAGATATTTTAATCTTACAGAAGACCACATTATAAAAAATAGAAGCACATATAATTTTGGAATTTTTTCTAAAATATTAAGTAAATTTGATGATTTGTGCAATATAGAATATATAACAAAGAAAAATGCAGATAAAATAATAAACTATTTTTTCAATATTCATTTAAAATTTCTTATAGACAGTGGAATGGGAGAATATGAAAGTTTAAGAGAATATGCTCCTAAAGGTGCTGTATCTTTTCTTACAGTACATCAGGGAAAAGGTTTAGAATTTCCATGTGTAATAGTTGGATCACTGGAAGGGAATCCTACTGTAGAGGAAAATGAGGCACAGCTTAAACTTGAAATGGCTTTGACTGAAAGTTTTGAACCTGAATATAGAATAAAAGAATTTGATTTTTGGAGAATATACTATACTGCATTTTCAAGAGCACAAAATCTTCTTGCTCTTACATGTGTAGAAAATAGTTATAAACCAGTACCAAGCCTTCCTTTTAAGAGATTATATGAAGAATTAAAAGATGCTTCAGACAGTGACTTTGAATTTGCAAAGCTACATTTTGAAGATGTAAAAGAAATAAATATTAAAGATATTTTTGCATTTACATCCCATATAAGTCTTTACAATAAATGTCCAAGATTATATAAGCTTTATAAAAAATATGAATTTATTCCTGAGAAAAATAAAGGAATGATTTTTGGAACTCTTGTTCATGAAACTCTTGAAGATATTAACAGAAAAATATTTAAAAAAGAAAATATTTCTTTTGAAATTGTAGAAGAGATATTTTATGAAAATTATAAAAATATACAGAAAAAATATAAAATAAATATAGAAAAAGAGATTTTAAAAACAGGAGAAGAGAGCATAAAGGAATATTTAGAAAATTATCCTTTATTATATAATAATATAAAAGATATTGAAGTAAAACTTTCACTTGTAAAAGAAAAATATATTTTGGAAGGGATAGCAGATCTTGTTGTAGAAAAAGATGGTAAAATTGAAATAATAGATTTTAAAACTGGAAAGAGAAATGAAAATGAAAAAGTTTATATAAATCAGCTTGAAATATATGCTTATCTCATAGGTAAAAAATATAAAAGAGAGATAAAAAGAGGGAAACTTTATTATCTTGGAGAGAAAGAAAATAAAATAAAAGAGATAAATTTTACAGAAGAAAATTTAAGCAATGCAGTAAAAGATTTTGATAAAACAGCTGAAAAAATACTGGCAGAAAATTTTCAGTGCTTTTTTGAAGAAGGAAAAAGTCAATGCAGATTATGTTGGATGAAAGAGTTCTGTAAAAAAGAATCATTTAAAGAAGAAATTATATAAGGAGTAACTTATGTTTAAAGATAAAGATATTTATTTTGAGATTGAAGAATTTAATAATTTTAATATAAAAGCAATTTATACAACAAAAAGTATAGGAGATATAGATATTCTTTTTAAAGATAGAGAAAAAAGCAGTGAAAATATAGAAAAATATTTTGGTAAAAAAAATAGTATAGTTGTTTATGCAAAGCAAACTCATACAAATAATGTAATTCTTATAGATAAGGAAACAGATAAATATTTTTATGAAGAAGTTGATGGGTTTGTAACTAAAAGAAAAGATATAGTTCTTATGACTCAATATGCAGATTGTCTTCCTATATTTTTTTATGATAAAGAAAATGATGTAATAAGTGTTTGTCATTCTGGTTGGAAAGGTACTTTTCAAGAAATTTCTTTAAAAGCTCTTAAACTTATGGAAGAAAAATATAACTCAAAGAAAAAAAATATTATTGCAGCTTTAGGAATTGGAATTTCTTGTGAAAAATATGAAGTAGGAGAGGAATTTTATTTAAATTTTAAAAATAAATTTTCTGAAGAAATAGTTAATAAATCTTTTAAATTTTTTAAAGAAGATAATAAATGGCATTTTGACAATACAGAGTTTAATAGATTAAATCTTATAAAAAATGGAATCTTATCTGAAAATATAGTTGTTTCAGATGAATGTACATTTAAAAATGAAAGATTTCACTCTTTTAGAAGAGATAAAAACACTTACAGAAATGCAGGAATAATATTTTTTAAATAATATAGAATAAAAAAGGCTAGGAATACTTTAAAATATCCTAGCTTTTTTGTTTTCTAAATATCACTTAGAACTTTAATAACTTTTCCAACTGCATGGAAATTTTCTCCAGGCCCTATATAAATAGGCGCATAATTAGGGTTGTCACTTATAAGAGCAATATAATTTTTAGTAATTTTTAATCTTTTTACATAAGCTTGATCATCAATAAAAAATGCCCCTATTTCTCCATTTCTGATTTCAATATTTTTTTTACATATTATAATAGAGCCATCTTTTATTGTTGGTTCCATAGAATCTCCCACAACATTTACAGCAAAAAGACTGCTACTGTTTTTTAAACCTGGAAGGACAATATAATCTGTGATTTCATCATCACTGAAAGCTCCAGGCCCTGCAGAAATTCTTTCAAAAAGTGGTATTGCATTTTCAGAATTTCCAAGAAAATCTTGCATATTATTTTTTGTTTTAAGTTTTAGTTCTTCTTCAAGCTCATTTAGAGTGTCAAGTATTACTTGAGGAGTTCTTTCAATAGCAGCAAGATAAAACATTTGTTTTTTCTCTTCTGAATTAAGCTCAAGTCCTTCAGCAATTCTTTCTAAAACTTCTCTGCTTGGTGGATTTTTTACCTCTCCTCTTTCTATAGAATTAAAATATGATTGAGTTATATTAACAAGTTTAGAAAATTTATTTTGACTGTATCCAAGTTGTTCTCTTCTTGATTTCAAAAAAGTAATAAAGTCCATACTATGCCTCCTTACATCTATTCATAGTTAATTGTACTATAAATTTTAATAGAATGCAACAAAATAAAAAATCTATTGACAAATATAGGTAAGAATATTATAATGGGTATATATAAAAAAAGATAACCTGTCAGTGATATTAATAGATATTTTATGGAGGTAATAATATGAAAATACTAATAAAAGATAAAAAATGGAATATGTTCATAGGAAATATGGTTTTAGTATGTGACATACATGAAAGTAATGGTATTTTCAGTATAGAATTTTTATATGGAGATAAAAAAGTATCTTTAAAAAGCAATAATATAGATAGAACTTTAAAATATTTAGAGAAATTATTTTTAGATACTGAAATACAAGTAAGCAAGAAAAGTGCATAAATTTTTAAATAAATTTCCAAAAAAATTCCGAGACAAAAATCTCGGAATTTTTTCTTTATAAATTATCTATAAATATAGATAGAAAAAATAAAAAACTTTTATTTTAAAATAGAATATATTTTATCCATGTCAAGATGTGTTCTCATAATTTTAGCAAGTCTTTTATATTCTTTTTCTTTATATGTTTCAAGGCTCATAAAATCAAAAAGAGGAGAAAGACCTTTATCTGTTCTTATTTTATTTAAAAGTTTTCTTGTAAATTTAGGTGAATCAAAAATACCATGTATATATGTTCCTATAATATTATCACGGCATACAAGACTAAAACCACCATCTTCTACAACAGAACAACTATTATCTCCTGTAGTAACTCCCTGATGAATTTCATAACCATTTATTTTCATTCCATTAAATCCTTCAAGTATTCCAGTACAGTTTTGAAGAACTTTATTTACTTGCTGTGTATATTTTTTACTTTCCATTTTTGTAGTAATATCAAGAAGACCAAGAGCTTCAATTTTAAGATATGAACTTTCAACTTGCTCTAAATCTTTAATGCTTTTTCCAAGCATTTGGAATCCACTATGTATACCTATAATTATTTTTCCCATATCAGCAAGTTCTTTTATTTTTTGTGCTATTTTTCTTTCTTTTATAAGGCTGAAATCATAAATAGCATTTTTACTTCCAGGCAGAATAATTATATCAAAAGTATCATTTAGCTGATCTGCTGTTTCAATATATTGTAAATTTACATCATCATACATAAGAAGTGATGTGAAATCAGTAGAATTTGAAAGTTTGTCAAATTTTATGACAGCTATATTAATATCTTTTTCATGAGAATGAGATGAAAGAGAATCGTATGTATAACTATCTTCTTTTTCAAGATTTATTTTAGTAAAAGGAATAATTCCTAAACAAGGAACATCAATTCCATATTTCTTTAAAGCAGCATCCATTTGTGCTATACCTTTTTCAAGAAGAGATTCATCTCCTCTGAATTTATTTATGATATATCCTTTTATCCTATTTCTGTCAGGGGGATCAAGAAGCATTATTGTTCCATATATTGAAGCAAAAACTCCTCCTCTTTCAATATCTCCTATAAGAACTACAGGAGCATTTACAAGTTCGGCCATTCCCATGTTGACAAGGTCTACATCTCTTAAATTTATTTCTGCAGGGCTTCCAGCTCCCTCCATAACACATATATCAAATTCTTTTTTTAGTTTGTTATAATTTTTAAGAGCAATTTTTTTAAATTTTTCAGAATTGCTATAATATTCCTGTGCACTCATATTTTTGAAAGGAACTCCTTCAAGAATAACTTGAGAGCAATCTTCTCCTCCCGTAGGTTTTAGAAGAATAGGATTCATAAAAACACGGGGAACAACATTGCATGCTTCTGCTTGAACAACTTGAGCCCTGCTCATTTCTTTTCCGTCAATATCAACAAAAGAATTAAGAGCCATATTCTGAGATTTAAAAGGAGCAACTTTATATCCGTCCTGAGCGAAAATTCTGCACAGACCTGCAGTAAGTATAGATTTTCCTACAGATGAACCTGTACCTTGTAACATTATTTTTTTATGCATTTTGTCACCTCTGTTAAAAATGAAATTAACTCTTTTTCCTATAGTATAATATAAATTTTCATAAAAATGAATTTTTTTTTCTTATTTATAAAAAAATGCAAAATAAAAGAGGGGGGCTTTTCCCACACCTCTTTTATTTTGTACTTATGGACTATAGACTATTTTCCATAAACTGTTTTGTTGAACTCAGCTACTGTCTTTAACACTTCTTCAGCAGTTGTCTGCTCAAGAACCCTTTCTACTAATTTTTCACATTCTTTTTTATCAAGTGACATGATATTTTTCTTAATTCTAGGAACTGAAATAGCTGACATAGAGAAAGCATCAAGTCCCATTCCAAATAATATTGCAGTAGCATTTTCATCACCGGCAAACTCTCCACACATAGAGATAGTTATACCTCCAGCATGAGCTCCGTCGATGGCACATTTTATTGCCTGTAATACAGCAGGGTTATATGAGTTGTATAGGTGAGATATCTGTTCGTTTCCTCTGTCTACAGCTAATGTATATTGTGTTAAGTCGTTAGTACCTATTGAGAAGAAGTCACACTCTTTTGCAAATGATGCTGCTCTAAAACATACAGCAGGAGTTTCTACCATTATTCCAAGCTGAATATTTTCATCAAAAGCAATTCCTTCAGCTCTTAATTCTTCCATACATTCTTTTAAGATTGCTCTTGATTTTCTTACTTCATCAAGAGATATAATCATAGGAAGCATGATTTTTATATATCCAAATGCAGAAGCTCTAAGTAAAGCTCTGAATTGAGTTTTTAATATTTCAGGTCTGTCAAGACAAACTCTTAAAGCTCTCCATCCTAAAAATGGATTTTCTTCTTTTGGAAGTTCCATATATGGAAGAGATTTGTCTCCTCCAATATCCATTGTTCTTATAGTTACAGGTTTTCCTTCAAGAGATTCAGCAACAGTTTTATAAGCTTCAAACTGTTCTTCTTCACTTGGGAATCTGTCATTATTCATGAAAAGGAATTCAGTTCTGTAAAGTCCAATTCCTTGAGCACCGTTTCTTAAAAGTCCGGCTACATCTTTAGGAGATCCAATATTTGCCCATGCTCCTACTTTGATACCATCTTTTGAAACAGCATCTTTATCTTTAAGTTGTTTTAAAAGTTCTTTTTCAGCTAAATATTCTTCTCTTTTAGCTGTGTATATTTTCAATTCTTCTTCGTCAGGATTGATAATAGCAATACCTTCAATAGCATCAACTATAATATCCATTCCTGTAGAAGCCTCACTGCATATAGAACCAGTTCCTACAACAGCAGGAAGTTCAAGAGATCTTGCCATAATAGATGAATGTGCAGTTTTTCCTCCAATTTCAGTTACAAAGGCAATTACATTTTCAAGATCAAGCTGTGCAGTATCAGATGGAGTAAGATCTTTAGTAATTACAACAGAATTTTTAGGTAGATTTGATAAATCAACTATTTCAGTTCCTGTTACATTATAAAGCCATCTTTTTCCTATATCTTTTAAGTCAGCTGCTCTTTCTCTTAAATAAGGATCTTCAAGATTTGCAAGCATTTCACAGTATCCATTTATTCCTTGCTCAAGAGCATATTCAGCAGTGATGTTTTCATCTTCTATAAGTTCTATAACTTCATCAAAAAGATCTTCATCTTCTAAAAGAGTAATATGTCCATCAAATATGGCAGCTTTATCCTCTCCTAAATTTTTAGCTGTTTTTTCTCTAATCGCAAGAAGTTGTGTTTTAGTCATTTCTCTTCCACGAAGAAGTTTATCCTTTTCTATTTCTAGGTTTTTAGCTTCGTTTGTATCAATGAAAAGTTCATTTTCTTTGTATAAATAAACTTTTCCAACAGAAATTCCAGGTGATGCAGGAATTCCTTTTATTACTTTACCCATGTTAAATACCTTCCTTTATAATAAAATAGAATATTCTTTGAAAAAAAAGAGAGGAATAGAGTATACAATATTCCTCTCTGGAGTTTAATTAGTCTTTTAAGTTAGCAAGAAGTTCTGCTAATTTTTCAACAGCTTCAGTTTCATCAGCACCATCAGCGTGAACAGTAACTTTTGCTCCTTTTTTAATACCTAAAGATAAAAGTTTTAAAAGAGAAGTTCCTTTAACTCTTTTTCCTTCTTCATTTTCAACTTCAATTGCTGAAGAGAAAGTTTTTGCTAAACTAACAAATTCATTTCCAGGTCTAGTGTGAAGACCAGTTTCATTTGTTATTTCTACAGTTTTGCTACATGCCATTTTTTTTCACCTTCCTAAAATATTAAAATTACTTTGAATTATACATTTATACAAATAAAAATTAATTTAAACAGCAAATATAGGATATATGATTTTTCTCCGTTTGTCAACCTTTTAAGCGGGCTTATTGCTGAAAAATTAAAATTTTTACCATAGATTGATTAATAATAGAGCAAATTAATTTTTATTAAAATGTCTTCTTCTTTCATTATCAGTTAGATATTTCTTTCTTAATCTGATGAAGTTAGGAGTAACTTCTACATATTCATCTTCAGATATATAATCAAGTGCTTGTTCAAGAGTAAGTTTTCTTGGAGGAGCAAGTTTTACAGCATCATCAGAACCAGCAGCTCTTGTATTTGTAAGTTTTTTTGTTTTACATACATTTACAACAAGGTCATTTTCTTTACTGTGTTCTCCAACAACCATTCCTTCATAAACATTTACTCCTGGATCTATAAACATTTCTCCTCTATCTTGAAGAGCATTTAAGGCATAAGCAACAGAAACACCTGTTTCAGTTGCGATAAGAACACCTTTCTTTCTTCCTGAAATTGGTCCTTTGAATGGTTCAAAATCATAGAAAGAATGGTTTAATATTCCAGATCCTTTAGTGTCAGTTAAGAATTCATTTCTGTATCCGATAATACCTCTTGAAGGAATTTTGAATTCAAGACGAGTATATCCATCTTGTCCAGGAGTCATAGAAATAAGTTCTCCTTTTCTTCCTCCAAGCTTTTCAATAACTACTCCTGCAAATGTTTCATCAACATCTACAACAGCTATTTCAACAGGTTCATAAGTTTTTCCATCAATTTCTTTAAAAATAACTCTTGGTTTTGAAACTTGAACTTCATATCCTTCTCTTCTCATGTTTTCAAGAAGTATAGATAATTGAAGTTCTCCTCTTCCTTTTACTGTAAAGGCATCAGGAGAGTCAGTAGCTTCTACTCTCATACTTACATTTTTTTGAAGTTCTTTTTGAAGTCTGTCCCAAATATTTCTTGATGTGATATATTTTCCATCTTTTCCTGCAAAAGGAGAGTTATTTACCATAAAAGTCATAGCAAGTGTAGGTTCATCAATACTTATTAATGGAAGTGCTTGCGGATCATTAACATCAGCAATAGTTTCTCCGATATCAAGTCCTGAAAGTCCTGCAATAGAAATGATTTCTCCAGTTGTAGCTTCAGGAATCTCAACTCTGTTAAGTCCTTCGTAACCATAAAGAAGAGAAACTTTTCCTTTTATCATTTTTCCATCTCTTTTTATTAACATAACTTCTTGATTTTTTCTTATTTTTCCGTTATGAATTTTACCTACAGCAAGTTGTCCAACATAGTTATCGTATTCTATATTAGTGATAAGGAATTGAAGAGGTTTATTTTCATCTCCTTCAGGATCATCAACTTCACTTAATATAGTTTCAAAAAGAGGAACCATATTTTCACTAGGATCATCTAGTTCTTTTTTAGCAAAACCTCCTTTTCCAGAAGCATATAAAACAGGGAACTCAAGCTGATGTTCATTAGCATTAAGTTCTAAGAATAGGTCGTATACCATGTATAAAACTTCTTCTGGTCTTGCATTTGGTCTGTCAACTTTATTGACAACAACGATTGGTCTGTGTCCTTGTTCAAGTGCTTTTTTAAGAACATATTTTGTTTGAGGCATAGGTCCTTCAAAAGCGTCAACAAGAAGAATAACAGAATCAACCATTTTCATTATTCTTTGTACTTCTCCACCAAAGTCAGCATGCCCTGGAGTGTCTACGATATTGATTTTATAATCTTTGTATTTAACAGAAGCATTTTTAGAGAAAATTGTAATTCCTCTTTCACGCTCAATATCATTTGAGTCCATTACTCTGTCACTAACTTTTTCCAATTCATGTGCCCCGAATACCCCAGCTTGTCTTAAAAGACAGTCAACAAGAGTTGTCTTACCGTGGTCAACATGGGCAATAATTGCGATGTTTTTAATTTTCATAAAATATTCCTTCCTTATTATATAATTAATAATATTTATATCCTTTTAAACGATTATTCTTTAAAGAGGCAAGCCCTAGAAAATGGTTATCATAATAAACTCTATACATACCATCATTTCCATTAAAGATAAGAGTATTGCCATTTAAAAAAAGTGTATGATTTTTTTCTCCTGAAATAGTGATTTTTGGATAAGTAAAATAATTTTCAATAGAAGTGATAAAATCTGTATTTCCTTCATGTTTCAAAGTTTCAATTTCATCAAGAGTAAAACTATCTTCAATAGTTTTTACTCCTACTTTTGTTCTTACAAGTGAAGTCATAACTGCAAAAGTTTTAAGTTCTTCCCCAATATCATATATAAGAGAACGAATATATGTTCCTTTTGAAACTTTACACTTCAGAAGCCCTTTTTTTCCATCAAACTCTAAGACTTCAATATTTTCAATGAAGACATCTCTTGCTTCCCGTTCAATGATTTCTCCTTTTCTTGCAAGATCATAAAGTTTTTGGCCATTAATTTTTATAGCAGAATACATAGGAGGAACTTGCTTTATATGTCCTGTAAACTTTTTTAAAACTTCTGTAAATTTTTCTGAACTTACAGAAAAAACTTTTGATTTATCTGTTACAGTACCTTCTGTATCATATGTATCAGTTTTATATCCAAGTTCAAAACCAGCAATATATTCTTTTGAAGAAGCTTCAATATCTTGAGCAAGTTTTGTTGCTTTTCCTACACAGACAAGAAGAACTCCTTCTGCCATAGGATCAAGAGTACCTGTGTGTCCTATTTTTCTCAGAGATAAAATTTTTCTGAGTTTTCTGATAACATCAAAGGATGTTATGCCTTTTGGTTTATTAACATTAATAATTCCTTCCAAAAAATCAACTCCGTTCTATAAGTCAGAGATAATTATATCATAAAAAACATAAGATTAAAATAAAAAAAGAGAGGTCTGCTCTCTTTTTTTTATTATGTTCTGTTTTAAAAATTAAAGTTCAGTATTTATATAATTTTATTTTTTTATTTTTTCCATATGATATCTGTTGCTAGGACTCCATAAAAGATATTGGTGAATTCCTAAATCTTCTAAGGCTTTTATTTGTGCATTTATTTCTTTTACATCATAAGTTATATGACCTTTAACCCATCTTGCTGTAAAATCTTGTATCCATGGTCTAATCTCAGCAGGATTATCTATGTTTTCATTTCTATTTAGAGAATCAAGAGTACAGTAATAAATAGTTTTATAAGGTTCTGCATCAGGAACAGAAATTCCATATGCTCCATTTATATAATGGCTTGGATACATCATAGGAGAAATATAATGAACATATCCACTTATAGCTTCCCAATATTGTCCAAGTCCCATATCATCTCTGAAAGTTCCTATTTGACCATAAATGTCTGCATTTATATAAACATGAAGAGGAGTAAGTTCTTCCCATGCATATTTTAGATATTTTTGAATTGTAACAGGCTTTGAATCATTTTCAGGATTTCTGTAATCAAGATATGCATCAAGTTTTCCGCCATTTGATGCAGGAAATCTTACATAGTCAAACTGAATTTCATTAAATCCTACTTTAGCAGCTTCTTTTGCAACAGCAATATTATATTCCCAAAGATTTTTATCATGAGGAGAAACCCAAATTATGCCATCTTTATTCATAAAAGGTTTTCCTGTTTTCTTTTCAATAATTGCTTTATCAGGATTTTGCTTTGCATATACAGGATCTTTAAAAGATACAATTCTTGCAATAGTATAAATATTATTTTCTTTTAATTTTTTTATAAAAGAGTTTATATCTTTAATATAAACTTTTGAAAAGGCTTTAGGATTATATTTTAAAATAGAATCATCCATTTTCCAAAGAAGTTGTCCACCATCATCTTTTACATCAATTACAAAAGCATTTATATTTGTTTCTTTTGCAAGCTGAATAAGAGAATCAAGTTTTCTTTCTGAAGAAGCAGAATAAACAGTAAGATAAACTCCTTTTACATCAATTCTTGGATTATCTGGAAATTCAACTTTTTCTGGGAAATTATTAAGCTGCATTCCTTTCCATGATTTTGGAAGATTTTTTAATGCATCTGAATGAAGATTTTTTTCCAAAATCCATCCATCTTTTTCTTTTAAGTCTTTTCTGTATTTCACATGAACCCAATGTTCATATTCTTTAGGCTCTTGTAAATTATTTTCTGGAAGAGAAACTTCTTCTTTCTTAGAAATTTCAGTTTTTTCAGTAAAAATTATTTTTACCTTTTCATCATCATTGACAAAAGGCTTTTCAACTTTTTTAGGTTTCGCAGGAATAACTTTATTTGTATTTCCTTTTTGAACTTCATTTTTATTTTCTTTTATGATTTCTATATCTTTTCTTTCTGTAACAAGAACTCTTGTATTTTGTCCTAATGTATCAATAATTTTTTTAGTTTCAGGGGAGTCTAGTACAGTTGTTTTTAATTTTGTTGTGTATAAAAATTCTTTTGGTGGAATTTTTTCTGCAGGAACAGAAACTTCAACTTTTTCTGCAGGGATTGATTCTCCACTGCTGTTTCTGCAAGATGCAGCAGTTAAAGAGATAGCTATTATAGAAAGAATAGTGATAAAAGTTTTTTTATTAAAAAATTTCAAAGTAATCCTCCTGATATATATTTTAATCTAAATTATTAGGATTATAGTATATCATATTAACTGCTGTTTTAGGCAAAAAAATTCTGTTTTAAGAAAAAATTTAATATTTTTGACTTTTGTAAACAGTAAAGTTATAATTTTTATATAACAAGTGGTAAGAAATAAAAATTAAAAGTTTTTATAAAAATGCATGATTTATGAAACGGAGGAAAAAATGAACATAAGAAAAAAAATATCAGCTTTTTTATTCTTACTTATATTTATTGTAAGTTTTGGACAGCTAAAAGTAGAAAATCCTAAAGAACTTGTAATAGGAAAATTACAAAATGGAATGACATATTACATTTATAAAAATAAAATGCCTGAGAACAGAGTATCGGTAAATGTACTTGTAAAAGCAGGTTCTCTTCAGGAAGACGATGATCAACTTGGAATGGCACATCTTATAGAACATCTTTGCTTTAATGGTACAGAGAAATATAGCAGAAATGAAGTGGTAAAGTATTATCAATCAATAGGACTTAACTTTGGAGGAGACCTTAATGCCCATACAGGCTTTGATGAAACTGTTTATAAAATTCAGATTCCTACAGATGATAAAGAAAAATTTGAAAAAGGAATAGAAGTTTTAAAAGAAATGACTTTAAAACCTACTTTTAAGCAGGAGGATATAGACAGTGAAAAAGATATTGTAAAAGAAGAATGGAGATTAGGACAAGGACTTTCAGAAAGAATACTTAAAGTTTTTCAGAAAGAGCTTTTTGATGATTCAAGATATGGAAAAAGGTTTCCTATTGGTGATATGAATATAATATCAGGAACAAAAAGAGATGTTTTAAAAAGATATTATGACAGATGGTATCATCCAGAAAATATGGCTGTTGTTATGGTGGGAGATATTGATGTTCCTTATGCTGAAAATATTATAAAAAAATATTTTGATTATAACGAAACAAGAAAATTTATTCCAAGAGAGGAATACAGACTTAAAGAGCTTGATAATAGATATGTAATATTTAAAGACAAAGAACTTACTTATGTTCTTCTTGAAATAACAGGAAGAGAAGATTATTCTTTTATTAATAATGAAGAAAAAGTAAAGGATTATTTTGAAAATATTCTTTTCAAACTTCTTGTTTCAAACAAGATAAATGATGAAATCAAAAAAGGGGAAAATTTTATTTATGAAGGTGGATATTATGATATGGAACTTTCAAAAGATAGACTTAATACCTTTTTTGCAGTTCTTAATAAAAATAAAATTCAAGAAGGAATAGAAACTTCAATAGGAATTATAAAAGATTTTGCAGTAAATGGTGTTTCTCAGGAAGAGCTTAATCTTGAAAAAGAAAATTTAAAAAGTATTTTTGAAGATGCTTTAAAAAATAGAGACAGCTTAGAAAATGAAGAACTAATTTCAAATATAAGAGAAGTTTTCTTAAAAGGAAATATTTTTGCAGATGCCTCTCAAATGCTTGACTATTATAATGAATTTTCTAAAAACATAACAGCTGAAGATATAAAAAAGAGAGCTGAAAAGTTTTATAAAGATAAACATTCTATAATTCTCTTTGCTCCTGAAAATAAAAATATAAAAGTCCCAAGTGAAATAGAACTTAAAAATATTATTCTTAAAGCAAAAAACAAACCTGTTTTAAAAAGAGAAGAGCAAAATTTTAAATTAATTCTTAAAAAGCCTCAAATAGAAAAAGGTAAAATAAATGAAATTCAGGAATTTGAAAATTATAAAAAAATAAAACTTTCAAATGGAATAGAATTTTTATATAAAAAAACAGATTTTGAAAAAGATAAAATTTATATAAAACTGTTTAAGAGAGAAGGAAGTCTAAAGGATAATGATATTATGTATCTTAATTCAAAATTTGCAGCAGATCTTATAGATCAGTCAGGAGCAGGAAATATTGAATATAAAGATATTGAAAGATTTATGAAAGGAAAAGAATTTTTTGTTCAAACCTATATAAATGATTTTGAACAGGGATTTGTAGTCGTATCAAATGAAAAAGATTTAGAAACAGCTCTTGATTATTTTTACTATACAGCAAGAGAGCCAAAACTATCTGAAGAAGCGTACAAATATATGACAGCTAGTGTAAAAGAAATGCTTGAAAATAGAAAAAATTCTCCTGCAGCTATGTATTCAGACAAAATAACAGAAATCTTTTTTAAAAATGATATAAGAAAGAGAATGATTACAACAGAAGACTTAAATAAAATATCTATTGAAAAAATGAAAGAGGAGTATAACAATAAATTCTCTAATTTTGATGGATTTAAAGGAATTATATTAGGCTCTATAAATGAAAAGGAAGCGAAAGAAATACTTGAAAAATATTTTGCTTCACTTCCTGTGAATAATATAGAAAAAGATAAAGAGGAAAAACAATTTCTTGATATAAAATATCCTGAAAAAGAAGTTAAAGAAACAGTTATTAAAGGTGTGGATAAGAAAGTAAAAGTTTCTCTTTATTATCCGATTAAAGCAGAATATTCTCAGGAAAATGCATATATGGCACAAACTTTTGAAGATGTCTTAAGAATAAATCTTATAGATGAAGTAAGAGAAAAGCTAGGGGGAGTATATGGAATTTCTCCAAGTGTTTTTATAAGCAGAAATGAAAACGGATATCTTCAAATAAGATTCTCAACTGATCCTAAAAGATTAGAAGAAATTATTGCAGCAGTGAAAAAAGAAGTTGAAAATCTAATAAATGGTGAAATAAAAAAATCTTCACTTGAAAGTGTGGTAAAAAATTATAAAATTGTATATGAAGACAGTCAGAAACAAAATAGTTATTGGTTTAACTATTTGGATAAAAAATTAAAAAAAGGAGAAAATTACGAGCCTTACTCTCCTAAAGTTTTTGAAGAAAAAATGAAAGAAGATAATTTAAGACCTTTCTTTAAAAAAATGATTGACAAAACTAACTGCATTCAAGTAATATTAATACCAGAAAGAGAAGAATAATACTTTTAAAGAACAAAAAATAATTTTTTATAACAAAATCATAAAAATAAGTAAAAAGGCAGGTGTTTGATTTGGTTGAAAAAAATAAAAATCTAGAGGAGATACTGACATTTAATAAAAAGTTTGTAGAAAATAAAGAATATGAAGCTTTTGATACAACAAAGTATCCTGATAAAAAAATGGTAGTAGTTTCATGTATGGATACAAGACTTACAGAACTTCTTCCTAAAGCGATGAATGTAAGAAATGGAGATGCAAAATTTATAAAAAATGCTGGGGGAGTTATAGTTCATCCTTTTGGAAGTGCTATGAGAAGTATTATAGTTTGTGTTTATGAATTTGATGTAAAAGAAGTTTATATTGTTGGGCATTTTCATTGTGGAATGAGTGGAATAGATCCAAGTAAAACTATTCAAAAAATGCTGGACAGAGGAATTTCAAAAAATACAATTGATACTTTAAGTAATGCAGGAATAAAAGTAAATAAATGGCTTTATGGTTTTGATTCTGTTGAAATTTCTCTTATTGAAAGTGTAGAAAAAGTAAGAAATCACCCTTTAATGCCTAAAGATGTAGCAGTTCATGGACTTCTTATAGATCCAAAAACAGGAGCTCTTTTCTTAAGAATAAACGGTTGGGATGCTGTTGAAGCATATAAGGAAAGTCTTAAAGAACAAGAAAATCATTAAAATTAATATAAGCTGAAGATAGGTTCTTTTGGAATTTATTTTCAGCTTTTTTATATTATATAAAGAAAATCTACTTTTGTTTTTAAAGAACTATGATATACTATACGAAAGATAAAAAAATAAGAGAGAGGAGCAAAAATGCTTGAATTTTTTATAGCTAAAAAACATATACTTGAAAAGAAAAAACAAAGCCTTATAGGAATACTAGGGATAACAATTGGTATAACGGTTCTTATGGTGTCAATAGGGATAGCTAATGGGCTTGATAAAAATATGATAAATAGTATTCTTTCAATGGGAAGTCATGTTTCAGTTGCAAATATTGAAAGAGAAGATAATTATAAACAACTTGTAGAAAAAATTGAAAAACTTGATGGAGTAAAAGGTGTAATTCCTAAAGTGTCAACACAAGGAATAATAAAATATACAGGAATTTATGGAACTCATGTATCTGGAGTAAAAGTAGATGGAATTGATTTTAAAAAAGCAGAAAAAGGGCTTAATCTTAGTGAAAAAATTGTTTATGGAAAAATGGATTCTGAAAAGAAAAATATAATTCTTATTGGAAAAGAGTTATATAATCAGCTTGGAGCACAAATTGGCGATAAAATAACTCTTGTTTCTGCAGAAAATCAAGAACTCCCTTTAGTGATAGGTGGAGTTTTTGAAAGTGGATATTATGATTATGATGTAAATATGGTAATAATTCCTCTTGCAACAGCACAATATTTAATGTATCTTGATAAAAATGATGTTACAAGTCTTGAAGTTACATTGAATAATCCATACAGAGCAGAAGAAATAGCAGATAAAATATTTGAAAAATATGGTTTTTTAAGCAGAACATGGGGAGACCAGAACAGAAATCTTCTTTCAGCTCTTGCTCTTGAAAAAACTGTTATGATAGTAGTATTCTCTCTTATTGTTATAATAGCAGGATTTGTTGTTTGGGTAATAATGAATATGCTCGTAAGAGAAAAAATAAAAGATATAGGAATAATGAGGGCTATGGGATTTTCTAAAAAAACAATAATGAGAATATTTCTTCTAGAAGGAATGACTTTAGGAGGGATAGGAATATGTGTAGGAACTTTATTGTCTCTAGGAACTTTATGGTATGTAGAAAATTATTCTATATCAGGAATAACTAATATTTATTATCTTACTAAAATACCTGTGGAGTTATCTATGAAAGAGATAATAACAATTATATGTGTAAATATAGGTATTATATTTTTATCAAGTGTCTTTCCAGCATATAGAGCAGGAAAAATGGAGACAATGGAGGCGTTAAGACATGAGTAGAACAGCTTTGGAGCTGAAAAAAATAAATAAGATTTATAAAGGGAAAACAGAAAATATTCATATATTAAAAGATTTAGATTTAAAAGTGGAAGAGGGAGAGTTTATCTCTATTTTAGGAAAATCAGGATCAGGAAAATCAACACTTTTGAATGTAATAGGAATGCTTGATTCCATTGATAGTGGAGAAATATTTATAGAAGAAAAACAAATAGACAGAAAAAATTCTGAAAATGTAGATGAGATAAAAAATAAAAAAATAGGTTTTGTTTTTCAGTTTCATTATCTTCTTCCTGAATTTACAGCATTGGAAAATGTAATGCTACCAGCCCTTTTAAAAGGAGGAGATAAAAAAGAAACAGAGGAAAAAGCAAAAAGACTTTTAAAAGAAGTTGGACTTGAAAATAGATTTTATCATAAACCAAGTGAACTTTCAGGAGGAGAAAAACAAAGAGCGGCAATATCAAGGGCTCTTATAAATGATCCTGAAATTCTTCTGGCAGATGAACCTACAGGAAATTTAGATGAAGAAACAAGTAATAATATTCATAATCTTTTTAAAAAAATAAATGTTGAGAAGAAGCAAACAATAATAGTTGTTACACACTCAAGAGAACTTTCAAATATTACTGATAAAAAATACTATCTTAAAGGAGGAAAGCTTTTTTTAGAAGGAAAAACTCAGGAAATTTAATAAATAAAATTTTTTTGTTTATGGCTTTGTTTGTTCTGAAAATTTATTAGAATTTCTAGTTTTTTATATAAATAAAAAAATTTTTTTATAAAAAAAAGGAAATTTTAAATAAACAACGAATATAAAAGTAACACAAGAAATACTTTCAGGTTTAACTGACAGTGACCAAGGAGTGATGTTTTATGAAAATTACAGTATTAGGAAGACACTTAGTAATAACAGATCCGATTAATGATTATGCAATCAAAAAGATGGAGAAACTGGACAAATATTTTGATAATTTAGGAGATATTACAGTTACTTTATCTGCAGTTAAATTAAAGAAAGGACCATCTCATACAGCGGAAGTAATAGCAAACGCTAATGGAAATATACTAAAAGCAGTATCAACAGAAAGTGATTTATATGTTGCCATAGATAAAGCTGCAAATGTACTTGAAGGACAAATTAAAAAATATAAAGAAAAATTAAGAGATAATAAAGATGTTGTGTCTCATAGAAGTTTTAAATTTGATCCTGCTACTAACACAGTATCATCAGAAGCAACTAAAAAAGTTGTAAAAGTTGCTCTTGAAGCTAAACCTATGAATTTAGAAGAAGCAATTCTTCAGATGGAAGCATTAGGAAAAGACTTCTATGTATTCTTTAACTGCGATACAGAAGAAATGAATGTAGTTTACAAGAAAAGAAATGGAAACTACGGACATGTTGAACCTACTTTAGAAAAATAAAAAGTAATATAAATTTTTAAGGACAGTGTAAAAGCTGTCCTTTTTTAATTAAAAAAATATATCTATAAATATTAAAAAATGATATAATATTATGAGGCACTTCTGCCTATTTATATATAAAAAAATAAAAATTATAAAAATAAGGAGAGTATAATGTTTATAGATGAGGTAGTAATCACTGTAAAAGCAGGAAATGGAGGCGATGGAGCAGCCACTTTCAGAAGAGAAAAATATATTCAGTTCGGAGGTCCGGACGGTGGTGATGGAGGAAACGGAGGAGATGTTATATTTGTGGGAGATCCTAATATAAATACTCTTGTTGACTTTAAATTTAAAAAGAAATTTGCAGCACAAAATGGAGAAAATGGAGCAAAAAAGAGATGCTTTGGTAAAACAGGAGAAAATCTTGTAATAAAAGTTCCTGTAGGAACACAGGTAAGAGATGCTGAAAGTGGAAAACTTCTTCTTGATATAAATGTTCCTAATGTAGAAAGAGTATTTTTAAGAGGAGGAAAAGGAGGAGCTGGAAATGAGCGTTTCAAAAACTCTGTAAGAAAAGCTCCTAAAATGGCAGGAAAAGGAAGAGAAGGAGCAGAAGTAAGAGTAAAACTTGAACTTAAACTTCTTGCAGATGTAGCTCTTGTTGGATATCCATCAGTAGGAAAATCAAGCTTTATAAATATTGTTTCTGCAGCAAAATCAAAAGTAGGAGCATATCATTTTACAACTCTTGAACCAAAACTTGGTGTAATAAGAGTAGCAGAAGGAAAATCATTTGTCATAGCAGATATTCCTGGTTTAATTGAAGGAGCTAGTGAAGGTGTAGGGCTTGGAGATAAATTCTTAAGACATATAGAAAGATGTAAGATGATATATCATATTGTAGATGTGTCTGGAGTAGAAGGAAGAGATCCTATTGATGATTATAATAAAATTAATGAAGAGTTAAGAAAATTCAGTTCAAAACTTGCTGAGAAAAAACAAATAGTTCTTGCCAATAAAATGGACTTATTATGGGATATGGAAAAATATGAAGAATTTAAAGCATATGTAGAAGAAAAAGGTGCTAAAGTATATCCTATATCAGTAATTCTTCAGGATGGAATAAAAGAAGTTATAAATGACACATGGCAGATTCTTGAAAGTATTGAAAGACAGCCTCTTGAAGAGGAAGAAGATGTTCTTGATGTTATTAAATCTCAAAAGAGTGATAAACCAGATTTTGTTATTACTCAAGATGAAGATGGTGTATACAATGTTGAAGGTGCTATGATAGATGGAATACTTTCAAAATATGTAATAACTTATGATGAAGAATCAGTAATAACATTTGTTCATATGCTTAAAAATCTTGGAATGGAACAAGCTCTTAGAAATGCAGGAGTTGAAGACGGAGATACAATAAGAATAGTTGATGTTGAATTTGATTTCGTTGAATAGGATAGGAGTGTTTTATGAAAGGAATAGTTTTAGCAGGACCTACAGGAGTAGGAAAAACAGACCTGTCCCTTAAGCTTGCCAAACTTTTAAATGCAGATATAATTTCTTGTGATTCAGCTCAAGTCTATAGAGAAATGAACATTGGAACTGCAAAAATAAGAGAAGAAGAGATGAAGGGAATAAAACATTACATGCTTGATGTAGTCCCTCCTATTGAAAAATATAGTGTTGGAGAATACCAAAGAGCAGTTGATAAAATATTAGCTGAAAAGGAAAAAGAGGGAAAAGCAGTTATTCTTACAGGAGGGACAGGACTTTATATCAATTCTGTTGTAAATGGACTTTCTGCTCTTCCTGAAAGCAATCCTGAGCTTCGTGAAAAACTTATGAATCTTTCAGCAGAAGAACTTTATGAAAAACTTAAAGAATTAGATATTGAAGCAGCAGAAACAATTCATATGAATAATAAAAAAAGAGTTGAAAGGGCTGTGGAAGTATGCCTTATGACTGGAGAAAAATTTTCAGCTCTTTCAAAGCAGAATATAAAAAATAATAACTATGATTTTTTAAAAGTTTGTCTTACAAGAGATAGAGAAATTCTTTATCAAAGAATAGATAAAAGAGTTGATATAATGATGAAAGATGGACTTCTTTATGAAGTGGAAAATCTTTATAAAAAATATGGTTCTGAAACTCTAAGAAAAATTAATATCATAGGATATACCCAGCTGATAGATTATATAGAAGGAAAAATAACTCTTGAAAGGGCTGTGGAATTTATAAAAAGAGATTCTAGAAGATATGCCAAAAGACAAATGACATGGTTTAATAATGATGATGGATATTTGTGGTTTGATTTGGAAAATCAATCGGAAAATGATATATTAAAATCTATAATAGAGCATTATTCAATAGGTGTTTAACAAGAATTAACTTGATAAAATAGATTTCTTATGGTATCATAAATCAAAGGTTTGTAGGAGAATTTATGAAAAATAAAATAATAATTCTGCTGACTCTGATGTTATTTATTTCATGTTCCAATATAAAAAAATCTGAAATAAATACAGAAAAAAAATATGAAATACTTTTAAACAACTGGGAATTAGAGAAACTTAATCTTATGCTTAACAGCAATGTAAACTCTGATGAAAACAAAATTGCAGAAAAATATAAAATTTTATTGCAGGAGAGAATAAAAGAAAAATCAGATTTGGAAAATCTAATTAAAAATCTTAAATCTCAATTAAAAAGCAATAATTTTGAAAATATTGAAATGTATTTTAATGATAGTTTTGTAAATAGAAAAATTATCTCAGAACTTGTAAAAATAGATTTTTCAAAGATGAGAATAATGACTTCAAAACCAAAATTTCATAAAAACACAGCTGTTAATACAGTTGCTGTGATATTCAGAGATCAGGTTCAGTATTTTCAGTTTACTTATAAGTTGAGTAATAAAAAATGGAGTATAATAGAAATTAAAGATGGAAGGTGATATTTTGAATAAGAATGAGATAAAAATTCTCCTTTCTTCAGCTTTAGAAAATCTTTCTGTTATCAGAACATTAATCAGAACTTATTTAACTCTTCATAAAGTAGAAGAACGAAATATAATGGAGATTCTGACCATTACAGATGAACTGGCAACTAATGTTGTAGAGCATGGTTATCAGTACCAGCCAGGAGAGCTTATAATAACTATAGAAAAAGAGGGAAGTGTTATAAAACTTGTGGTTGAAGATAACGGTGTTGGATTTGATGAAAGTAAAATGAGTAAAGAAGAAGGAGGAATGGGACTTCGTATTGCACGAAGTATGTCAGATAGCTTCAAAATTGAGAAAAAAGTAAACGGAACAAAATTTAAGGTGGAGAAAAAAATAAAGGAGGTTTGTTAAAACATTATGGATACAAATTTTGATATAATAGAAACAAGAAATGGTGATGTTGTAATAATGAAAGTTGAAGGGGAACTAGATGCACTTGTTGCTCCAAGACTTAAAGATAAAATCACAAAAGAAATGGAAAATGGAACAAAATATTTTGTTATAGATTTTGAAAATCTTGTACATATTAACAGTTTAGCTATGGGAATTTTAAGAGGAAAACTAAAACTAGTTAAAGATATGGGTGGAGATATTAAACTTGTGAAATTAAATGACCACATTAAAGGAATATTTGAAATGATAGGTCTTGATGAAATATTTGAAATATATGAGAGTGAAGAAGAAGCAGTAGAAAGCTATAATAAAATTTAAATAAGGATGGATATGGTATGAATTATATGATAGGAATAGGATTTGCAGTAATCGGATTCTGTATAGTATTTGCAATGCTGTACAAGAAGTCTGTTATAGATAAAAAAATACAAGAACTTAGAGATACAGAAGATGAAAAATTAAAAGCTAAAATAAAAGCGAAAGAAATAATAAAAAATGCTGAATCAGAAGCAATAATTCTTAAAAAAGATATAGAACTTAAAGCTAAAGAAACAGTTTATCAAATGAAAGAAGAAGCAGAAAAAGAAATAAAAATAGCTAAAAATGAAGTTTTACAAAAAGAATTAAGACTTACTAGAAAAGAAGAAAGTGTTGATAATAAACTTGAAAAAATAGAAGCTAAAACGATAGAACTTGAAAAATCAAGAGAAGAACTTGAAAAGAAAACAGAAGAAGTTCAAGTTCTTATAGAAAAACAAGAAGTTGAACTTGAAAGAATATCAGAATTATCTAAATCTGAAGCAAAAGAAATGCTGATTTCTAAATTAAGAGACAGTCTTACACATGAAACAGCAGTTGCAATAAGAGAGTTTGAGGCAAAACTAAAAGAAACAAAAGAAGATATTTCAAAAAGAATCCTTTCAACAGTAATAGGAAAAGCTGCTTCTGAATATGTTGTAGACTCAACAGTAACAGTTGTAAATCTTCCTAATGATGAAATGAAAGGAAGAATAATTGGTAGAGAAGGAAGAAATATAAGAACTATAGAATCTCTTACTGGTGTAGATATTATAATTGATGATACTCCTGAAGCAGTAGTTTTATCAAGCTATGATGGAGTAAAAAGAGAAGTGGCAAGAAGAGCCATTGAAAAACTTATTTCAGATGGAAGAATTCATCCTGGAAAAATTGAAGAACTTGTAAATAAATCAAGAAAAGAAATAGAAAAAGATATCCTTGAAGCAGGAGAACAAGCTTTAATAGAAGTTGGAATTCAAGGAATGCATCCAGAAATAGTAAAAACACTTGGAAGATTAAAATACAGAACAAGCTACGGTCAAAATGTACTTGTTCACTCAATAGAAGTTGCAAGGCTTGCAGCTAATCTTGCAGCAGAACTTGGAGCAGATGCTCAGCTTGCTAAAAGAGGAGGACTTTTACACGATATAGGTAAGGTCTTAGATCACGAAATAGAGTCTTCACATGCTCTTATAGGAGGAGAGTTCTTAAAGAAATTTGGAGAACATGAAGATGTAATAAATGCTGTAATGGCTCACCATAATGAAGTAGAATATTCTACTGTAGAATCAGTTCTTGTACAAGCAGCAGATGCTGTATCAGCATCAAGACCTGGAGCAAGAATGGAAACATTATCATCTTACTTAAAGAGACTTGCTTCTCTTGAAGAAATTGCTAAATCATTTAAAGGAGTTGAATCTTCTTATGCAATTCAAGCAGGAAGAGAAATAAGAATCATAATTAATCCTGATGTTGTAAGTGATGATGAAGCAGCTGTAATGGCAAGAGATGTAGCTAAAAAAATAGAGGAAACTATGCAGTATCCTGGACAAATAAAAGTTACAATCTTAAGAGAAACAAGAGCTACAGAATATGCAAAATAGAAAATAAACTGTCAAGGCAGATACAAACGGTGTGGATTTTCCATACCGTTTTCTTTTATAGAAAAATTATTTTGAGATTTAGTTATGTAACTTTTATTTTAATGGAAAAAATGATATAATTATTAAGGCTTTAAATAAAAGTATAAATTTTTAAATTAAGAATAATAAAAGTAAAACAGAAAGAGAGAATATTATGAAAGTATTAGTAGTTGGAGATGTGGTTGGAAATCCAGGAAGAAAAACTTTATATGCATATCTTGAGAAAATGAGAGATAAGTACGATTTTATAGTTGTAAATGGAGAAAATGCTGCGGGAGGATTTGGTATTACAACTAAAATAGCAGATGAGTTTTTTGATAAAAAAATAGATGTCATAACAAGTGGAAATCATATTTGGGACAAGAAAGAAATATACACATATCTAGAAGGTTCAGATAGAATCTTAAGACCTATTAATTATCCAAAAGGAACAACTCCAGGTAAAGGATATACAATAGTTGAAAGTAAAAGAGGAGTAAAAGTTGGGGTTATTTCAGCTCAAGGAAGAGTATTTATGCCTCCTATTGACTGTCCTTTTGAAAGAATATCTGAAGTTATTGATGAAATAAGAAAGCAATGTAAAATAATAATAGTTGATTTTCATGCAGAAGCTACATCAGAAAAAATTGCTCTTGGAAAATATCTTGATGGGAAAATTTCTCTGTTATATGGAACTCATACTCATGTGCAGACAGCAGATGAGAAAATTTTTCTTGAAGGAACAGGATATATTTCAGATGTGGGAATGACAGGATCAGACAGTGGTATTATAGGAATGTCTGCTGAAGTAGTTATTCCAAAATTTATTACAGCACTTCCTCAAAGATTTGAAGTGGCTGAGGGAAATGAAAGATTCAATGGACTTTCAGTTGTTATAGACGAAGAAACAGGTGAATGCGAAAGTATAGAAAGAATCAACCTGTCTCTTAAACAGATAGAAATATTATAAGAGGTGGCTTTTATGAAAGTAATGGAGATAAAAGTAATTTTTGAAAGTGATGATATAGAAAAAGCAAAAAAGGAAATAGGAGATATTTTTTATGATTTTGGAGCTACAGGTTTAAAAATAGAAGAGCCTATGACTCATAAAAATTCTCTTGATTATTATAAAAATGAAAAAGATTTTCTTATGGTAGATCATGCAGTTTCAGCATATTTTCCTATGAATATATATGCTGAAAGAAGAAAACAAGCGATATTAAAAAGATTTGAAGAAACTTTTTCAGAGAGAGAAGACCTTGTTTATACAATAGATTTTTATGATTATGAGGAAGAAGATTATCAAAACAGCTGGAAAAAATATTTCTATACTCAGAAAATAAGTGAAAGATTTGTAGTAAAACCTACATGGAGAGAATATGAACCTCTTGAAGATGAACTTGTAATAGAAATAGATCCAGGAAGAGCGTTTGGAACAGGAACTCACCCAACAACATCTCTTTGTATAAAACTTATGGAAGAAAATATAAAAGAGGGAAATACAGTTATAGATGTTGGAACAGGTTCAGGAATTCTTATGGTTGCTGCAGAGAAACTTGGTGCAGGAAAAATTATAGGAACAGATATAGATCCAATGGCTGTTGAAGTTGCAGAAGAAAATCTTCTTTTAAATAAAGTTGATATGGAAAAAGCAAAGGCTTATGCAGGAGATCTTGTAACAGTAGTTAAAGATGAAAAATTTGATGTTGTAGTTGCAAATATTCTAGCAGATGTTCTTCTTATTCTGCTTAAAGATATTTCAAGAGTTGTAAAAAAAGATGGGCTTGTTATATTTTCAGGTATTATAGAAGATAAACTTGAAGAGATGAAAAGAGAAATAGAAAATGTTGGACTTGAAATTCTTGAAATAAAAGCAGATAAAGAGTGGAGAGTAATACTTATGAAAGCATAATAAAGGGGGAATAAATTATGAGAAACTTTATAATGGCAATAGATGGACCTGCAGGAAGTGGAAAAAGTACAATAGCAAAAATTCTTGCAGAAAGACATAATCTTACATATCTTGATACAGGAGCAATGTACAGAATGGTAGCTCTTTATTTCTTTGAAAATAATGTTGATCTTGATAATGATATGGAAGTAAAGCTTAATCTTGATAAAATAAAAATGGATATAGAAAAAGATAAGTTTATACTAAATGGAAAAGATGTTTCTAAAGATATAAGAACACCAAGAGTGAGCGGACTTGTTTCTTTTGTTGCAAGAATAAAAAGAGTGAGAGAAAAATTAGTAGAACTTCAAAGAGAAATAAGCAACGGAAAAAATGTTGTTCTTGATGGAAGAGATATAGGAACAGTTGTATTTCCTAATGCTGCTTTAAAAATATTTCTTGTAGCTTCTCCTGAAGAAAGAGCTAAAAGAAGAATGAAAGAATATGAAGAAAAAGGAATGAAAGAAGACTTTGAAGCTGTTCTTGCAAACATAAAAGAAAGAGATATGATTGATTCAACAAGAGAAGAAGGGCCTCTAAAAAAAGCTTATGATGCAGTAGAGATTGATACAAGTTTTATGACAATAGATGAAGTATCTGAAGAAATAAGCAGACTTGTAAAAGAAAAAATAGGTGAATAATATGATTTATAACTTACTTAGAGTTCTGATATGGATTCCATTGAAAATAGTGATGATTTTTAGTTCTAAAAAAAGAAAATTTATAGAAAAAAGGCTTAATCAAGATTTTGAATTTTTAAAATCAGACAAACCTTATATTTGGCTTCATTGCTCGTCAGTGGGAGAGATTAATCTTTCAGATGCTCTTATAAAAAAGCTTCTTGCTGAAAGAAATGAAAATATTTTAATCAGTACTTTTACAGATACAGGATATGAAACAGCACAGAATAAATATTCAAAGGAAGAGAGAATAAAAAGAATATATTTTCCTTTAGATTGTAATGCAGAAATTAGAAAAATCTTAAGAAGAATAGATTTAAAACTTCTTATTTTAATAGAAACAGAAATATGGCCTAATTTAATAAAACTTGCTCATAAAAAAGGAAAAGTAATTCTTGTAAATGGAAGAATTTCAGATAAAAGTTTTGGAAAATATATGAAATTCAGAAGAATTTTAAAGAAAACTCTTGAAAAGATTGATGGATTTTATATGCAGACAGAAGTTGATTGTGGGAGAATAGCAGCAATAGGTGCTGATTCTGAAAAAATAACAGCAGCTGGAAACTTGAAATTTGATATAGAACTTCAAAATTATTCTGAGGAAGAAAAAAATGAACTTAAGGAAACTATTTTTTCTGATGGAAGAAAAATTTTTGTTGCAGGAAGTACAAGAACAGGTGAAGATGAAATTATAATAGATGCTTTTTCACACCTTAGAGATTATATGCTTGTTATAGTTCCAAGACATCTTGAAAGAATGGAAAAAATAGAAGAAATTATAAGAAAGAAAAATTTTTCTTATGTAAAATACAGCGAATGTCTTGAAGGAAAAGGAAAAAAAGCAGATATAGTTTTAGTTGATAAAATGGGAGTCCTTAGAAAATTTTACTCAATAAGCAATGCAGCTTTTGTAGGAGGAACTCTTGTAAATATAGGAGGGCATAGTCTTTTAGAGCCTTTGTTTTATAGAAAAACTCCTATTTTTGGAAAATATCTTCAAAATGTAAAAGATATAGCTGAAGAAATCTTAAAAAGAGGAATAGGATTTAAAGCTGATAATAGTGAAGATATAGCTGTTTCTGTTGGAGAAATAGATAACGGGCATATAAAAAATGAGGAAATAGAAAAATTTTTTACAGCAAATAAAAATGCTGTTCAAAGAATAGCAGATGAAATAGACAGATTAATTAAATAATTTTAATATAGACGGAGGAATTAAACTTAATGATAAAATTAGATGAAAATGATGATTTCTGGAAACACTTTTTTAAACATCCTAAAAAAGCATACAATCCTTATATGGAAAGACTTAAAGAATTTCCTGAATATATAATGTATGATAAAGAAATAATGGATTCTTATAAGGGAAGATGGAAAGAATATTTTAAAAATGATAATCCTATATATGTAGAAATAGGTTCAGGAAGTGGAAATTTTGCTCTTGGAATGTGTGAAAAATATAAAGATAGAAATCATATAGCTCTTGAACTTAGATTTAAAAGACTTCATTCATCAGCAAGAAAATCTAAGAAATTAAATCTTTCAAATGTTTTATTTATAAGAAGATTTGGAGAAGAACTTCCAGAATTTCTTGGAGAGTGTGAGATTTCAGGATTATATATCAATTTTCCAGACCCTTGGGAGGGAAATGAAAAAAACAGAATTATTCAAGAAAGTCTTTTCTCAAGTTTAGATAAGGTTTTAAGAGTAGGTGGTAAATTATTTTTTAAAACAGACCATGACAAGTACTATGAAGATGTGATACAATTAAGCGGAAATTTAGAAAATTACAAGCTGGTGTATCATACTCCTGATCTGCATAACAGTGAGAAAGCTGAAGATAATGTATTGACAGAGTTTGAGCAGTTGTTTCTTAATAAATTCCAAAAAAATATTAATTATATAGAAATTGAAAAAATAAAATAACTTTTTCTATATTATTCCATAGAAATTAAATTTTTTTAGGAGGATATAAATATGGCAGGATATGTAGTTGTAGGAACACAATGGGGAGATGAAGGGAAAGGTAAAATAATAGATGTGCTGGCTGACAGAGCAGATTATGTGGTAAGATTTCAGGGAGGAAATAATGCAGGGCACACAGTTGTAGTAAATGGAGAAAAGTTTATATTAAAACTTCTTCCATCTGGTGTTCTTCATGGGGGATGCTGTATAATAGGACCTGGTGTTGTTGTAGATCCAAAAGTATTATTGGATGAACTTGCTTCACTTGAAACAAGAGGAGCAAAAACAGACCATGTTATAATCAGTGACAGAGCTCATCTTATAATGCCTTATCATGTAAAGCTTGATGAATTAAAAGAAGCAAGTGCAGGAGATAAAAAGATAGGTACAACTAAAAGAGGAATAGGACCATGTTATTCAGATAAGATTTCAAGAGATGGAATAAGAATGGTAGATCTTCTTGATATGGAAAAATTTGCAGCAAAATTAAAACATAACTTAGAAGAAAAAAATGAAATAATAACTAAGATTTATGGTGCAGAGCCTTTAAGTTATGAAAAAATACTTGCAGATTATACAGAATATGCAAATAAAATAAGACATAGAATAGTTGATACAATTCCAATAGTAAATAAAGCTCTTGATGAAAATAAGCTTGTTCTTTTTGAAGGAGCTCAGGCAATGATGCTTGACATTAACTACGGAACATATCCATATGTTACTTCTTCTTCTCCAACAACAGGAGGAGTTACAACAGGAGCAGGAGTATCACCAAGAAAAATAGATAAAGGAATAGGTGTTATGAAAGCTTATACTACAAGAGTAGGAGAAGGACCTTTTGTTACAGAACTTCTTGGAGAATTTGGAGAAAAAGTAAGACAAATCGGAGGAGAGTTTGGTGCTGTAACAGGAAGACCTAGAAGATGTGGATGGCTTGATCTTGTAGTTGGAAGATATGCAACTATGATAAATGGATTAACTGATATAGTTATAACTAAAATAGATGTTTTAAGTGGACTTGGAACTTTAAAAATATGTACTGCTTATGACATTGATGGAAAAATTTATGAATCAATGCCTGCTGATACTGAAATGCTTGCAAAAGCTAAACCTGTTTACGAAGAACTTCCTGGTTGGGACGAAGATATTACACAGGTTAAAAATTATGAAGACCTTCCAGAAAACTGTAAAAAATATCTAAAGAGAATAGAAGAAATTGTTGGTTGTCAAATTTCAGTTGTATCTGTTGGTCCAGACAGAAGTCAAAATATACATATAAAAGAAATTTAATAAAAAATTTAAAAGGGGCTTATGCATATGCAAAAGTCCCTTTACTTTTATATTAAAGAAAAAAGAATATAGACAAAAAGAAGATAAAAGATTAAAATATGTTAGAACTTTAAATGGTTATGGGATTAAAATTGATAGGAGGCATATTAATTATGAAAAAACAATTAATTATATTATCAACTTTTGCATTATTACTTGGAGGGTGTGGGAACGAAGAAAGCAAAGCCTCAAAAGTTGCTGCAATAAAACTTACAGAACAAGAAATAAAAGATGCAGGAAATAATTCAAATATAGGAGCTCAGATTCTTGTAAAAAAAGCTGTTTTAAAAGAAATGAATGGAGTAAAATATACTGAAGATGAGAAAAAAGAGCTTGAAGAATTAAAGAAAAATGTTGAAATAGAATATTTCTTAAATAAAAAAGCTATGGAAACAACTAATGTAGATGATATGGAAGTTCTTCAGGTATATCAAAATAATATAGATAAACTTAAAGAAGCTGATATAGTTACAATTTTACCACAGCTTAAAGAACAAATGCTTTTACAGAGAAGAGAGGAAGAGAAAGTAAAATATATGAATTCTCTTGTGGAAAAATATGATTTAAATTCTGAATTAAAAAAATATTTTCCTGAAATAGAAAAGCCTGTAGAGAAAGTAAAAGCTGTAGAAGATAAAAAAGAGATAAAAAAAGAAACACCTAAAAAAACAAAATGATAAAAAAAATGAAAAAGTATCTGTATGTATTTTTATATGTACGGATATTTTTTTATTTTAAGGAAAAATAAAATTAAATAATATTTTTTGAATTATTAGTTTGATAATTATATATTTTGATTAAAAATAGTGTATAAAATTAATAAAAAATATTTTTTAGAAACTTGTAAAAAAACTGTAAAAAATTGAAGAAAATATTGATTTTTACATAAAAAAAGTTATACTTAAAAAGAGATTTTAGAGAATAATACTTAAAAGGTATATATATTAATTATAATAAAATAAAGTTAGAAAATTACAGTGTATAATGTGCAGAATGTTATAATTATTTATATACTCAAATATTTTGAGGAGGACTTTTATTTATGAAAAATTTAGTTAGCACAGAAAAAATGTTAAAACACTGGTTAAAAAAGAGAGTAACAATTACAACAGCAACTGTTGTAGGATTTTTATTAATGGGAACAGCTGCTTTTGGAGCAGGGGAAATTCTTTCAGAACCTACTGTAAATGAAAATAAAGCAACATTTATAGAAGGTAAAATTTATGATACAGGTGTAGAATATAGTTATAAAAAAAATTCACCGATAACTTTAGTGGAAAATAATGGAACTATAAAAATTACTGAAGAAAAAAATTTGAAAGATAGTGGAAGTACTGCTATTTTTCTTCAAGAGGAAAAAAATAGTGGAAATGAACATATAAAAAAATTAGTGAACAATGGAATTATTAGCGTAACACACACTGGAAATAAGTCAATAATGGGAGTACAGCTTCTTGGAAATGCAAAAATAGTAAATAATGCTAGTGGTAAAATTTATGTTGACTCCACTGTTAATAGTGGCTTATATGCACCAAAAGGAGTTTATGCTAGAATTACAGGCCTGTATACAGATGTAGATAATTATGTTGTAGAAAATAAAGGAATAATAGAAGTTGAAGTAGTGACAAAAAATATAAGTGAAAAAACAGATATTGCATCTGCTATCAGAATAGAAAATAAAGGTTCAAGAATAATAAAATCTCTAAATGAAGGAGTATTAAAAGTAACAGCAGATAAAAATACAAAAGTAAATGTTGTTTATCTAGCAACAGAGAAAGTTAATTTTGAAAATACAGGAACTATTACATTAGAAGGTGGAAATAATGATTCTGTAGCTATATCTGCAATAGCTGATTCTGAAGTAAAAAATTCAGGAGTAATAGAAATAACTTCTAATGGAAAAGTTGTAAGAGGAAATAAAAGCTTTGCAGGAAAAGTTACAAATACAGGAATTATAAAAATTACAGATAAAACAGTTAAAGATTTAGAAAATATTGATGCTAATAGCTTATTTATAAATATTTCATCAGATAAGTTAACAAATACAGGAATGTTAGTTGATAAAAATGGAATAGCAGTAGGAAGAGAAGGAGACTTGGTTATTGATAAAGAAGTATCAAGTTCTGTTATAAATGAATTAGGTAAAAATGAAGGAAAAGTAATATTAACTGACAATGCTGAAATAAAAGCTGGAACAGAAACAATAAATGTTGGTGCATTAGAGCTAAGAGGAGATGTAAAAGTAACTGGAGATAATCCTGTAAAAATAGAAGATACTACAATTAACCTTGATAAAAATGGAAAATTAAGTATAGAAGATAAAAGTACATTATCAATAAAAGGAAATAATATAAATAAATCAGAAAAGGGAACAGCTATTGCTTTAGGAGATGGCTCAACATTATCTTTAGATGGAGTAACAGTAATAAACGGTGCTATTGGTGATGCTGAAAATAAAGGAACAGTAGAAGCTAAAAATACAACAATCAATGGAAATATTGCAACTGCTAATTTTAATGTAATAGGTGGAACAAAAGAAGAGGTTAATACAACTATTATTAATGGAGAAATTGCAGTAGGAACTATTACAGTTGGAAAAACTCCAATTACATCAAAATTAAGAAATAGTATTGAGTTAGATAAAAATGTTACAGATAAGCTAGTATTATCTTCTGATTCTAAATTTACTAATACAACTGGCTCAACATTAACAATAAATAAAGATGGACAAGTATTCTTAGGAATAGATAAAGAGGGTAATAATGCATTTAAAAATACAACTAGTGGAAGTGTTACTGTAAAAGGAGATAGAAAAACTGATACTACAGATTTAGTTCTTGAAACAGGAAATCTTTCTGGTGATAATATAAAAATAGGATTTGGTGAAAAAGTTACATTTGATGGTACTGATACTGTTACTGTAGGAACAGATTCTAAAATTTATATAGTTGATAAAAGTAAAGCTGAATTAAATGGAACAGATAAAGATGTAATAGTTTCTTATAATACTAAACTTTATGAAGATAACACTGTTTTAAATAATGTAAATAATGCAGCAAAGGTTGTAAGTAATTTATTCTCTAATGATGTTGCTGAAAGAGAAGTTCAATTAGATAAAATTTATTCATCTAACATCTATTCTGAAACAGTAAAAGCAGCTTATGATATTGTTAAAATGAATGAAGAAGCAGTACTTTCTCTTGCTAGAAAATCTGAAGTAGGAAAATGGACAGCTGAAGGTAAAGCACTTTACTCTAAAGATGAATATGATAGAAAAGGAACTGTAGGAGATTATTCTTCTGAAATAGAATCAACAGGACTAATGGCAGCATTTGGTTATGGATTAAATGAAACTACTACAGCAGGAGTAGCATTCTCTGGAGTAAAACAAGATGTTGATACAGATGGTGGAAGCGCAGATGCTGATTTATTCTACTTAGGAGTATATGGAAATAAAGTTTATGGAAACTATGATTTCACAGCAGGATTAGGATATCAATTTGGAGAATATGAAGCAGATAACACAATAACTAATGTTCATGGTTCAGATAAATATGATTCTAAAGCATTAAGTGGATATGTACAAGGAAGATATACAGCAGACTTAGGAGATGGATTATCACTACAACCTAGAGTAAGATTAGGATATACTTATGTAGAACAAGATGATACAAGAGATTCTTACTTTGGAGTAAGCGATGCAGAAATAACAACATTTGATGCAGAATTCGGTTTAGATACAGTAAAATCAATTCAATTAGAAAAATCTAAAGTAGATGTAAAATTCGGAGTATCTTATGTAAGAACAATGGGAGATACAGATGATGAATTTACAGGAAGATTCTATGGAGCAACAGCAAGTGAAGGATTTAATGTATTAGGAGCAGAACTAGCAGAAAATGTAGTTAAATTTAACTTAGGAGCAGAAGTAACAAATGAAAATGGATTCTTCTACAATGGTGGATTTACTTATGAATTCGGAAGCAATGATACAGATGCTTATGGAGTTAATGTTGGTGTAGGATACAGATTCTAATAAAAAATAAATATAGTTTTAAAAACGGGAGAGTTTTCTTCCGTTTTTATTTTTTGATAAGATAGTAAAAAAAATCTATAAATGGTAAAATATTTAATATAATAATTATAAAAAAGATGGTGAAATTATGCTTACAAAAGATATGATGAAAGATTTTTTTGAGAATAAAGGACATAGCAAAATAATAGGAAGAGAAGCGATGATGAACTCCGCTGTAATGGTTTTATTTTGTGAAACGGAAGGGAAAATTAATGTTCTTTTTGAAAAAAGAGCAAAAGGGATAAGACAGGGAGGAGAAGTTTCATTTCCAGGAGGAAGAAGAGATAAAGAAGATCTTAATTTTTTAGAAACAGCTTTAAGAGAAACTTATGAAGAGATAGGACTTTCTAGAGAGAGAATAACAGATACAAGAAAGTACGGAACTCTTATTCTTCCTACAGGAGTTATTGTAGAAGCATATATAGGATATGTAAAAAATTTTTCTCTTGATGAACTTAATGTAAATGAAGATGAGGTAGAAAGAATAATTCTAGTTCCTTTAGACTATTTTTTTGAAACTAACCCTGAATTTGAATATGTTACAGTGGAAAATGAACCTTTTTATATAGATAAAAAAGGAGAAAAAATAGAATTTCCTGCTAAAAAATGGGGACTTCCAGAAAAATATACAAAACCATGGAGAGGAAGTCCAAGAAGACTATTATTTTATCTTTATGGAGGAGATGTTATTTGGGGAATTACAGGAGAGATTATTTATAGTGTAGCGAGAGAACTTAGAAGCAGAGTGAAATGTGAAAAATATTAATAAAAAATCAAAAATGTAAAGAAAAAATACTTGACAAAGTTTTATAAAATTATTATAATAATCTGGTGATATTATGGAATTAAATGAGATGATTGAAATTGGAATACTTTTAGATTATTATAAGCCTCTTCTTACAGAGAAACAAAAAAAATATCTTATAAACTATTTTGAAGAAGATTTATCTCTGACAGAAATCGCAGAAATGAATGAGGTAAGCAGACAGGCTGTTTATGATAATATAAAAAGAGGAAGTAAGATTTTAAGAAGTTACGAAGATAAACTTAATTTCTATAAAAAAGATAGAAAACTTTATAAAGAGCTTTTAGAACTTAGAAAAGATTTTAAAAAAGAAAATTTAGATAAAATTATTGAAAAAATGAGTTAGCAGGAAGCATGGGAGAAATAGATGTTAGAAAATTTAGGAAATAGATTTCAGGACATTTTCAAAAAAGTAAGAGGGCATGGAAAACTTAGTGAAAGCAATATAAAAGAAGCTTTAAGAGAAGTTAAAATGTCACTTTTAGAAGCTGATGTAAACTATAAAGTTGTAAAAGATTTTATAAATAAAATTCAGGAAAAAGCAATAGGAACTGAAGTAATAAGAGGGATAAATCCAGGGCAGCAATTCATTAAGATAGTAAATGATGAGCTTATAGAACTTCTTGGAGGAACAAACTCAAAACTTACAAAAGGAGTTAAAAATCCAACTGTTTTAATGCTTGCAGGGCTTCAAGGAGCAGGAAAAACTACTTTTGCTGCTAAACTTGCAAACAAATTAAAAAAAGATGGAGAAAGACCATATCTTGTTGCAGCAGATGTGTACAGACCAGCTGCTATAAAACAGCTTCAAGTTTTAGGAGAGCAAATAAAAGTTCCTGTTTATGCTGATGAGGAAAATAAAGATCCTGTTGATATTGCAAGAAAAGCATGGGGACAGGCAAAAGCAAACGATTACACATACATGATAATAGATACTGCAGGTAGACTTCATGTGGACGAAGCTCTTATGGAAGAACTTAGTCAGATAAAGAAAACAGTAAGACCTCAAGAAATACTTCTTGTTGTTGATGCAATGATAGGACAAGATGCAGTAAATTTAGCAAAGAATTTCAATGATAAATTAAGTATAGATGGAGTTGTTCTTACAAAATTTGATGGAGATACAAGAGGGGGAGCTGCCCTTTCAATAAAATCTGTTGTAGGAAAACCAATTAAGTTTGTAGGGGTAGGAGAAAAGATAGAAGACTTAGAACTTTTTCATCCTGAAAGACTTGCTTCAAGAATTCTAGGAATGGGAGATGTAGTTTCTCTAGTAGAAAAAGCTCAGGAAAATATAAATGAAGATGATGCAAAATCATTGGAAGAAAAAATAAGAACTCAAAAATTTAATTTGGAAGATTTCTTAAAGATGCTTCATATGATTAAAAAGATGGGGCCTCTTGCAAGTATTTTAAAAATGCTTCCAGGAGTTGGAAATGATTTAGGAGATTTATCTCTTGCAGAAAAAGAAATGAAAAAGGTAAGAGCTATTATTCAATCAATGACAAAAGAAGAGAGAGCAAAACCTGAAATTCTTAAAGCGAGCAGAAAAATGAGAGTTGCTAAAGGAAGCGGAACAGATGTTTCTGATGTAAACAGACTTTTAAAACAATTTGAAATGATGAAAAGTATGATGAAAATGTTTAGTTCAGGAAAAATGCCAAACCTTGGAGCTATGAAAAATATGGGAGGCGGAATGCCAAACATGAGAAATGGAAGAGGAAAAGGAAAATTTCCTTTCTAAAATAAATAAAGTTTAAAAATAAATTTAAAATAAAAATTAAAAAAAGAATATAAAAGGAGTGATTTTTAATGTTAAAATTAAGATTAACAAGATTAGGAAGCAAAAAAAACCCAGTATACAGAATAGCAGCTATGGAATCTTCTGTTAAAAGAGAAGGAAATGCAGTAGCATACTTAGGAAACTACTATCCATTAGAAGACTCTAAAGTAACTTTAAAAGAAGAAGAAATCTTAACTTTCTTACAAAATGGAGCACAACCTACAAGAACTGTTAAATCTCTTCTAGTTAAAGCTGGAGTTTGGGCTAAATTTGAAGAATCTAAAAGAAAATAATTAAATTTTAGATGAATGAAAAATTAAAATAATTTAGATATTTACTTTTATATATAATATATGGTATAGTATATTTAATAAAAAGAACAAGGGGAGATAAAGATGAATTTCACGAACACTATAATAATAATATCATCAATAATAAAGTAAACAACAATATTATAGATGTTATTATGTGGCGTTGTAAATAATTACTCTTCTAAAAATATAAATTATTTTGTAAAGATTAAGGCAACCTGCATGGTTGCCTTTTTTATTTATCTGTTAATTAAGAAATATTATTATAAACTTTTATTCAGGAGGTTTTTATGTACAAAAAAGTATCTACCAGCTTAAATTTCGTAGAGAGAGAAAAAGAAATTGAAAAGTTCTGGGAAGAAAACAAGATTTTTGAAAAAAGTATCGAGTCAAGAAAAGGAGAAAAAACATATACTTTCTATGACGGACCACCTACAGCAAATGGTAAACCACATATAGGACATGTTTTAACTCGTGTAATAAAAGATATGGTTCCAAGATACAGAACAATGAAAGGTTATGATGTTCCAAGAAAAGCAGGTTGGGATACTCATGGACTTCCAGTTGAGCTTGAAGTTGAAAAGCTTTTAGGAATAAATGGAAAAGAACAAATTGAAACTTATGGATTACAACCATTTATTGAAGAATGTAAAAAAAGCGTATGGAAATACAAAGGAATGTGGGAAGACTTCTCTAAAACAGTAGGATTTTGGGCTGACATGGAAAATCCATATGTTACTTATGATAATAACTTTATAGAATCTGAATGGTGGGCTTTAAAGAAAATTTGGGAAAAAGGATTACTATATAAAGGATTTAAAATTGTTCCTTATTGCCCAAGATGTGGAACACCTTTATCAAGCCATGAAGTTGCTCAAGGATATAAAGATGTTAAAGAAAAATCTGCAATAGTAAGATTTAAAGTAAAAGATGAAGATGCATACATTTTAGCATGGACAACTACTCCATGGACTCTTCCATCAAATGTGGCTCTTTGTGTTAACCCTAACGAAACTTATGTAAAAGTTAAACATGGAGAATATACTTATTATATGGCAGAAGCTCTTGTAGAATCTGTATTAAAAGAAGATTTTGAAATTCTTGAAAGATTTACAGGAAAAGATTTAGAATATAAAGAATATGAACCATTATTCAGATTTGTAAATCCTGATAAAAAATGCTGGTATGTAACTTGTGACACTTATGTTACTCTTACTGACGGTACTGGAGTAGTTCATATTGCTCCTGCATTCGGGGAAGACGACGCAAATGTTGGAAGAATTTATGATTTACCTTTCGTACAATTAGTTGATGCTAAAGGAGAAATGACAAAAGAAACTGACTGGGCAGGAGTTTTCTGTAAAAAAGCAGATAAACAAATTCTTATTGATTTAGATAAAAAAGGATTATTATTTGATGCACCAAATTATGAACACAGTTATCCACATTGCTGGAGATGTGATACTCCTCTTATCTATTATGCAAGAGAATCTTGGTTTATCAAAATGACAGCAGTAAAAGAAGACTTAATTAAAAATAATAATAAAATTAACTGGATTCCAAAATCAATAGGAAAAGGTCGTTTCGGAGACTGGCTTGAAAATGTTCAAGACTGGGGAATCAGCCGTGACAGATATTGGGGAACTCCTCTTAATGTATGGGAATGCGAATGTGGACACAGACATGCAATAGGAAGCATTGCAGAACTTAAAGAAATGTCTCCTAATTGTCCTGAAAATATTGAACTTCACCGTCCATATATTGATGCTGTAACTATTACTTGTCCTCATTGTGGAAAACAAATGACAAGAGTTAAAGAAGTTATTGACTGTTGGTTTGACTCAGGTTCAATGCCTTTTGCTCAACATCACTATCCATTTGAAAATGAAGATTTATTTAAGAAACAATTCCCAGCTGACTTTATTTCAGAAGCAGTTGACCAAACAAGAGGTTGGTTCTATTCACTTCTTGCTGTTTCTACATTAATTTTCAATGAAGCACCTTATAAAAATGTTATAGTTCTTGGACATGTCCAGGACGAAAACGGACAAAAAATGTCTAAATCTAAAGGAAATGCAGTTGATCCATTTGATGCACTTGCAACTTATGGAGCAGATGCAATTCGTTGGTATTTCTATATAAACTCAGCTCCTTGGCTTCCTAACAGATTCCATGGAAAAGCAGTTCTTGAAGGACAAAGAAAATTCATGTCAACTTTATGGAATACTTATGCGTTCTATGTTCTTTATGCTGAAATAGATCAGTTTGATCCTACAAAATATACACTAGATAAAGAAAAAATGACTGTTATGGATAAATGGCTTATGTCAAAACTAAATACAGTTGTTAAAGGTGTAGATGAAAACCTTTCTGATTACAAACTTCTTGAAGCAGCAAGACTATTACAAGATTTTGTTGACGAATTAAGTAACTGGTATGTAAGAAGAAGCAGAGAGCGTTTCTGGGTAACTGATATGACAGAAGATAAAATCACTGCATATATGACATTATATACAGCTCTTGTTACAATAGCTAAAACAGCAGCTCCAATGATTCCATTTATGACAGAAGAAATTTATCAAAACTTAGTAAGAAGTGTTGATAAAAATGCTCCTGAAAGTATTCACTTATGTGACTTCCCTGTTGTTGATGAATCTGCAATAGATACAGCTTTAGAAGCTGATATGGATGAAGTTTTACAAGTTGTTACTCTTGGAAGAGCAGCAAGAAATGCAGCAAATATTAAAAATAGACAACCTATTGCAAATATTTATGTAAAAGCAGGACATGAAGTTGGAGAACTTTACCAAAATATAATCAAAGAAGAATTAAATATTAAAAATATTCACTTTGTACAAGATACATCACAATTTACTTCTTATACATTCAAACCTCAGTTAAAAACTTTAGGTCAAAGATATGGTAAGAAAGTAAATGAAATCAGAACTCTTCTAGCTGAAATAGATGGAAGCAAAGCTAAAAAACAACTTGATGAAACAGGAGTGTTATCACTTACTCTTTCTGATGGAGAAGTTGCAAATTTAGCTGTTGAAGACCTTCTAATTGAAAGTGGTCAGACTGAAGGATATATGCCTTTAGAAGATAGAGGAATTACAGTAGTTCTTGATACAAAACTTACTCCTGAGCTTATTGAAGAAGGATTTGTAAGAGAAATTATAAGTAAAATCCAATCAATGAGAAAAGAGGCAGACTTTAATGTTGTAGATCATATTGTTCTTTATGAAGAAGGAAACGATAAGATTAAAGATATTATTTCAAGAAATGCATATGCAATTAAAAATGATACTTTAACAGATGAAATTGTATTTGGTGCAGCTGAAGGATTTGTGCAAGAATTTAATGTAAACGGAGAAAAAGTTAAATTTGGTGTAAAAGTAAAATAAAATTATTTTAAAAGATAATTAAAGCAAAAGATAAAAATTTTCCAAAAGATTTGAGGAAGATTTTTATCTTTTTGTTTTAGAGGATATCTTTTTTATTTAGAAATTATACTTGATTTATGATATAATATAATGGTTTAATTCATGTGAAAACAAAAGACGGAGGCAGCTAATGAATAATCTTTTTGAAGCCGTAGCAAAAGAGTTAAAATTAAAATTAACTCAGGTAGAAAATACAGTAAAATTACTTGATGAAGGAGCAACAGTTCCTTTCATTTCAAGATATAGAAAAGAAGTAACAGGAAACCTTGATGAAAATCAGATTGGAGATATTCTAAAAACTGTAACATATTTAAGAAACCTTGAAAAGAGAAAAGAAGAAGTAACAGCTCTTATTGAAGAACAAGGAAAACTTACTGAGGAATTAAGAGCAGCTATTCTGAAAGCAGAAAAGCTTCAGGAAGTGGAAGATTTATATCTTCCTTATAAAAAGAGAAGAAAAACAAAGGCTGATATTGCTATTGAAAAAGGTCTTGAACCTTTATCACAATATATATATTTAATGAAATCTGAAGCAGATTTAATGAAAAAAGCAGAAGAATTTATAACAGAAGAAGTCACTTCAGCAGAAGAAGCTGTTGAGGGAGCAAAACTTATAGTAGCTCAAGGAATTTCTGAAAAAGCAGAATACAGAGAAAAATTAAGAGAAATGCTTCTTAAAAATGGAATTATAGTTTCCAAAAATAGTAAGAAAGCAGAAGAACTTGATGTTAAAAAAGTATATGCAGATTATTATGAATATTCAGAGCCTATAAAAGCAATTCCTTCTCATAGAGTTCTTGCTGTAAACAGAGGAGAAAAAGAAGATATTCTTTCAGTTTCTTTAAAAGTTGAAGATAATATAAGAGAAAAAATGGATAGTATTCTTCTTGGTGAATTTAAAAACAGAGAGGCTCTTGAATTTTTAAAAACAATAACAGCAGATGCTTTTGAAAGACTTATTTTTCCATCTATAGAAAGAGAAGTAAGAAATATTCTTACAGAAAAAAGTGAAACAGAGGCTATAGCTGTATTTAAAGAAAATCTTAAAAATCTTTTGTTACAGCCACCTTTAAAAGAAAAAAATGTTCTTGGACTTGATCCTGGATACAGAACAGGATGTAAAGTTGCTATAGTTGATAAGAATGGATTTTATGTGACAAATGATGTTTTCTTTCTTGTTGAAGAAATGAATACACCAAAACAACTTGAAACAGCAAAAAATAAAATTTTAAAATATATAAAAGATTATGATATAGATATTATTGCAATAGGAAATGGAACTGCTTCAAGAGAGACAGAAAGTTTTGTAGCAAAAACTCTTAAAGAATGTACAAAAGATGTAAAATATATAATAGTAAATGAAGCTGGGGCTTCTGTATATTCTGCTTCAAAACTTGCTAACGAAGAATTTCCTGATCTTGATGTAACAGTAAGAGGAGCTATTTCAATAGGAAGAAGAATTCAAGATCCTTTAGGAGAGCTTGTTAAAATAGATCCTAAATCAATAGGTGTAGGAATGTATCAGCATGATGTTGATCAGAAACAGCTTGATGCTTCTCTTGATGAAGTTATTGCTTCAGTTGTAAACAGTGTTGGTATAAATGTAAATACAGCTTCATGGGCACTTCTTGAACATGTTTCAGGAGTGAAGAAAAATACAGCTAAAAGTATTGTTGAATACAGAAGAGAAAATGGAAACTTTAAAAATAGAAAACAGCTTTTAAAAGTAAAAGGCGTAGGAGCAAAAGCTTATGAACAGATGGCAGGATTCTTAATTATAGAAAATGGGGAAAATATTTTTGATAATACAATAATCCACCCTGAATCTTATAACATAGGTGAAGAAATTCTTTCAACAGTAGGAATTTCAATGGAAGAATATAGAAATAATCTTTCAGAGAGCAGAGAGAAGTTAAAAAAATTTAATTACAATAAATTTGCTGAAGAAAAAGGTTATGGAAAAGAGACAGTTAAAGATGTTTATGAAGCTCTTGTAAGAGATAGAAGAGATCCTAGAGATGAGCTTGAAAAACCTCTTTTAAAATCAGATATATTAAAAATTGAAAATCTTAAAGAGGGAATGGAACTTGAAGGAACAGTAAGAAATGTTGTAAAGTTCGGAGCATTTGTTGATATTGGACTTAAAAATGATGCTCTTCTTCATATTTCAGAAATTTCAGATAAATATATAGATGATCCTGGAAAGGTACTTTCAGTAGGTCAGATAATAAAAGTAAAAATAAAAGATGTTGATCTTAAGAGAGAAAGAGTTGGCTTAACAAAGAAAGGAATGTAATATGAGAATAAACCGTGATTCTCTTCTTGTGAAAATAATTTTTTATAATAACATAGCGATAGTGGTAACAGCTATCGCTGTTGCCTTTATGACAACTTTTATTACTTTTGAAGATATGGAATCAAGGCTTGTTGCAACAGCAAGAGAGAAAGTTTCTTTACTTGATAAAGCTAAAACAAACTATCTTTCAAAGGTAAGAGAAGATTTATATGAAGTATCAAGAAAGGATGCCCTTGACGGTTCAAGAACAGTTGGAAATTATGACATAGCAACACAGCTTTTAAAAAGTGAGCTTTTAAGGCGTGATTTTCAAACTTATTACAGAATAGGCCTTGCTGTAATAGATAATACAGGAAAAGTAATAGGAAAAGCAGGAGAAAAAGAAGTTTTAGATTCTGAAAAATGCTTTAAGTATTCAGGAATTTCAAAAGGAATAGAAGAAGGAAGTTACCTTGTTGAAATAGGAGGAAAAATATTTGCCAAGGTAATCATACCTTATGCAAATAATAAAGCTGATAAAGAATATTTAGTTGCAGCAGTTCCTTTAGACCTTAATTTTCTTCAGTATATGAAAAACTTTATAGAACTTGGAAATAATGACAAAATATTTGCTGTTATTGGAGACAGATATGTAAATGGAGATTTTCCTGCTGAAGATGGGAAAAAATTTATTTCATCAGATAGTTTTAATACTCTTAAAAGAGCAAAGTACAGATATTTTTATAAGAAATCAAAAATACAGAATGAGGCATATTATGTTGCAATTTTATCTTTAAGAGATTATAAAAATGATTATATAGGAAATTTTGGAATTGCAGTTTCAAGAAAAGAACTGTTCAGAACAAAGGTAATAGTAAGTATATTTATTGCTGTAATTGTTCTTATGCTTGTAGGAACTTGTACAACAGTATTTACAAGAGTTCTTAAAAAACTTTTATCTCCTTTAAGAGATATAACAGAAGCAGCAGAGAGAATAAGTTTAGGAGACTATGAAACTCCTATTAAATTTGAGGGAAGCGGAGAGATAAAAACGCTGGCTGTTTCTATTAAGAAAATGCTAGGAAAGCTTGAAGAAAATCAGAAAAAACTGAAAGTTCAAAATAAAAAACTAAAAGAAAACTTAAATAAAATTACAACTATTGAGCAGCTTCTTCTTGGAATACAGATAGAAGATGATGTAACAGTAACAGTAAGAAAAATAATGTCTGCATTTACTTCTGAAATGGGACTGGGATTCAGCAGATGTATGTTTTTTAGATACAGTCGTGAAAGAGATGTAATGATGGGTGAATGCACTCAAATAAATGCTCATATAGCTGAAATAAAGAATGATATTTTAAAAGAAAGAAAGAGTGGATTTGATTTCCAGATAAAAGAACTTAAAGATGTTGTACCTCTTATAAAAATTCCTTTTTCAGAAGACAATATATCAAGCAGAGCATTGAGAACAAAAGATATTATATATTATAATGACAAAGGATATAAGTATGATTTAGGAAATGACCTTTTTAAAAGTTTAGGATTAAAAAATTTCCTTATTTTTCCAATATATAATGTGGATTATTATTCAGGAGTAATTATTTGTGATTATTTTACTAAGGATAAAGAGATTACAGAAGAAGATATAGAACTTTTAAGACTTCTTCTTATGAATATATCAGTTAAGCTAAAAAATAAAATAAATGAAGAAGACAGAATAGAAGTTGAAAGAAATGCTACTATAAGTAAGATTTCAGAGAGATTTCTTAATACAAGGCAGGCTGCTCTTAATAAACTTTTAGATATACTTGAAAAAACAAAAAATCAGGAGAATGAAAATATCAGTGATACAATAAAAGAGCTTGAAGAACAGATTAAAAAGATGAAAAAAAGTAATAAAACTCTTATTGAATATTCAAGCCAAAATAGAAATAAACCTGAAAGAGTTAATATAGAACATCTGATGGCTGAAGTTATAGAAGAATTTAAGTCTGTTCTTAAAGCAGAGGGAAAAGATAAAGATATAATGATTTCATCATTTATAAGTTATACAGGTGATGTATTTGGAGATAACAGCCGTCTTAAAAAAGCTTTTATAGAACTTCTGAAGAACTCTTACGATGCTGTAATGGCTAGTAAAAATCTTCCTAGAAAGATAAATGTTATTGTAATAAGAGATAAACATGCAAATAAAATTAAGATTGATATAAAAGATAACGGTGTTGGAATGAGTGAAGAAAGAATTAAAACAATCCAGGAACCTTTTGTAACTTATAAGAGTGATGCTCCTGGACTTGGAATTCCTCTTGCTATAAGAGTAATAAAAGACTGCCGTGGAGTAATAAAATTTAATTCTCAGGAAAATGTGGGAACTACTATAAAAATTACATTAAATATGTTTAAAGAAAATATAAAAAAATAAAAATTTTAATTATTTAAAAATATTTGCGAAAAAGGAAATATTATTATAAAATTAAGAAAGAAAATTTAAAAAGCAGTTCAGGAGAGAATGATGATTTTTTACTTGGTAATAACAGTATTGCTTGTTTTAATAGATCAAATTGTAAAAATTTTGGTAGAAAGACATATGTTTTTCGGAGATACAATTTCTATTATAGATGGCTTTCTTCATTTGACATATGTACAAAATAGAGGAATAGCCTTTGGAATATTTCAAGGAAAAGTTGATATAATAAGTATAGCAACAGTAATAGCAATAATCGGTATTATTGTCTATTTTTTAAAAAATGTAAAAAAATCCAATCTATTTGAAAAAGCAGCTTATGTATTTATAATTTCTGGTGCTGTAGGTAATATGATAGACAGACTTACAAGAGGTTATGTAGTAGATATGATTGATTTCAGAGGAATTTGGAGTTTTGTATTTAATATAGCAGATGTATATATAAACTTAGGAGTAATACTTTTACTTCTTGATTTACTGCTAAAAAGAAGGAAAGATTAGGAGGAAAAGAAATGACATTTCAAGAGATGATATTTACTCTTCAACAGTACTGGGGATCTAAAGGATGTGTACTGGGAAATCCTTATGATGTGGAAACAGGAGCAGGAACATTTAACCCTAACACATTTTTAATGTCTTTAGGACCAGAACCATGGAAAACTGCCTATGTAGAACCATCAAGAAGACCAAAAGATGGAAGATACGGGGAAAATCCTAACAGAGTGTATCAGCATCATCAGTTTCAGGTAATAATGAAACCATCACCTGATAATATTCAGGAACTTTACTTAGAAAGTTTAAGATTATTAGGTATTATACCAGAGGAACATGACATCCGTTTTGTTGAGGACGACTGGGAATCACCAACACTAGGAGCATGGGGACTTGGATGGGAAGTGTGGCTGGATGGAATGGAAATCACTCAGTTTACTTATTTCCAACAAGTTGGAGGTTTGGAACTTGACATAGTTCCTGTTGAAATCACTTACGGACTTGAAAGAATAGCTCTATATATTCAAAATAAATCTAATGTTTATGATTTAGACTGGACAGAAAATGTAAAATATGGAGATATGAGATATCAATATGAATATGAAAACTCAAAATATTCATTTGAACTTGCTGATTTAGATTTATATTTCAAATGGTTTGATGAGTATGAAAGAGAAGCTAAAAATATTTTGGAACAAGGATTAGTTCTTCCTGCATATGATTTTGTATTGAAATGTTCTCATACATTTAATGTTTTAGATTCAAGAGGTGCTATTTCTACAACAGAAAGAATGGCATATATTCTTAGAGTAAGAGATTTAGCAAAGAGATGTGCTGAAATTTATGTAGAAAATAGAAAAAATTTAGGTTATCCTTTATTAAAAAAATAATGATAGAACCGTTTTATAAGAATAAAATAAAAGGAGATGAATAAATTGAGACTACTTTTTGAAATAGGAATGGAAGAAAATCCAGCCAGATTCCTAGTAAAAGCATTAGATGATTTAAAGAAAAATTTAGAGAATAAATTAAAAAATGAAAGAATTAAATATGATGATATAAAAACTTTCGGAACACCTAGAAGAATGGTTCTTTTAGTTGAAGGACTTGCTGAAAGACAAGAAGATTTAAATGAATTAAACATGGGGCCTGCAAGAAAAGTTGCTTATGATTCAAATGGAGAACTTTCAAGAGCAGGACTTGGATTTGCTAAATCTCAAGGTGTAGAGGGAAAAGATTTAGAAATAGTTGAAACTCCAAAAGGAGAATATATTGCTGTAAGAAAGTTTTCAGAAGGAGTAGTAACAAAAACTCTTCTTCCTGAAATTTTAAAATCTCTTGTACTTGAACTTGAATTCCCTAAGTCAATGAAATGGGCTGACAGAAAGTTTAAATTTGCAAGACCTATTCAATGGTTTTTAGCTATGGCTGACAATGAAGCTGTTGAATTTGAAATAGAAGGAATAAAAAGTGGATTATCTTCAAAAGGGCACAGATTCTTTGGAAAACCATTTACAGTATCAAGCATAGATGATTACTTTAATAAAATAAGAGAAAATAATGTAATTATTGATATTGCAGAAAGAAAACAAATGATAAGAGATCTTATTGATAAAAACTGTACAAAAGAAAATGAGCAAGTTTTAATTCATGAAAATCTTTTAGATGAAGTAACAAACTTAGTTGAATATCCTTATCCTATAGTTGGAACATTTAATTCTGACTTCCTTGAAGTTCCTCAGGAAGTTCTTATAATATCAATGGAAGTTCATCAAAGATATTTCCCTATTTTAGATAAAAATGGAAAACTTCTTCCAAAATTTGTTGTTGTAAGAAATGGTATTGAAGATTCTGATAAAGTAAGAGCAGGAAATGAAAAAGTTCTTTCAGCAAGACTTGCTGACGCTAGATTCTTCTATCAGGAAGACCTTAAAAATCCTCTTGAAGCAAATGTACCTAAATTAAGTACTGTTGTATTCCAAAAAGATCTTGGAACTATTGCAGATAAAATGGCAAGAGTTACTAAACTTGCAGATTTCTTAACAGATAAACTTGGATACGGTGCTGAAAAAGAAGATATATTTAGAACAATAAAACTTTGCAAAGCAGATCTTGTGTCAAATATGATTAATGAAAAAGAATTTACAGAACTACAAGGACTTATGGGAGCTGACTATGCTCTTAAATCAGGAGAAAAAGAAACTGTATCAAGAGGAATAGAAGAACATTACTTCCCAAGATTTAAAGGGGACAAACTTCCTGAAACTAAAGAAGGAATTGTTGCAGGAATTTGTGACAGAATGGATACTCTTGCAGGATGTCTTGGTGTAGGTGTAACAGTTACTGGATCTAAAGATCCATTTGCTTTAAGAAGAGCAGCACTTGGAATAGTAAATGTTATAATTAACTCTAAACTTAATATCTCTCTTAAAGAATTAACAGAAAAGAGTATAGAAATTCTTGATGAAGCAGGAGTTCTACAAAAAGATAAAGCTACTCTTGAAAAAGAAGTACTTGAATTCTTAAAACAAAGAGTAATTAATGTATTTACAGATATGAAATATAGAAGAGATGTAATTCTTGCAGTTGTTGCAAAAACTTGGGACAATGTCATTGAAACTAAATCTGAAATTGAAGTTCTTGAAAAGGCAGTTCAGGAAGATAGTTTCAAAAACCTTATTGGAATTATCAAAAGAGTTGGAAACATTGTTAAAGATCATGAAGGAAGAGAAGTTAATAAAGATTTATTTAAAGAAGAAGCTGAAGTTTCTCTTTATGATTATGTAGAAAATCTTGATAAAACTGTTACAGAACTTCTTGCAGCAAAAGATTATAAAGGATATCTTGATGCTGTATTAAATGGAGAAGAAATAGTAAATAACTATTTCAATACAGTTATGATTAATGATAAAGATGCAGCTGTAAAAAATAACAGACTTTCTCAAATGAAGAGATTAGATGATATTTATGAAAGAATGGCTGACCTTGATTTAATAGAAGGATAATAAAATTTTTTAAGATGCCCTGAAGAAGAAAATTCTCTTTAAAGATTATTTTCTTTTCAGGGTATTTTTTATTTTAATTTATATATAATATAGTATTAGACATTTATATATAAAAGTGTTATACTAAAAAAGGATACAAGTTAAAGGATAATAAAAAATATGGTTTTGGTATGATTAAAAGTTGACAAACCATTAAAAAAATATTATAATTACATGTTAAAAGATAAATTTTTATATCAAAGGAGAAATAAAGTATGGGAAGATTAGTCGGAACTATTTCAAGAGGACTTCGTGCACCAATCATTCATCAAGGTGATGATATAGCAAATTTCGTAGTAGATGCAGTGCTTGCTGCTGCTGAAAGCGACAATATTGTTTTAAGAGACAGAGATATCGTTGCAATGACTGAGTCTATTGTTGCCAGAGCTCAAGGAAACTATGCTTCTATAGATGATATAGCTGCAGATGTTAAAGCTAAATTTGGAGACAACACAATAGGTGTTATATTCCCAATATTAAGCCGTAATAGATTTTCTGTATGTTTAAAAGGAATAGCAAAAGGAGCAAAGAAAATTGTTTTAATGTTCAGCTATCCTTCAGATGAAGTTGGAAACCACTTTATTGATTATGATTTACTTGATGAAAAAGGAGTAAATCCATGGAGTGATGTTTTAACAGAAGCAGAATTTACAGAAAAATTCGGAAAACCTGTTCATGTATTTACAGGAGTAAATTATATTGAATATTATTCTGAATTAATAAAAGAGCAGGGAGCAGAAGTTGAAGTAATATTTGCTAATAATCCTACAGCTATTTTAAAATATACAGACTGTGTTTTAAACTGTGATATTCACACTCGTGTAAGAACTAAAAAATTATTAAAAAATGCTGGAGCTAAAATAGTTTACGGAATGGATGAAATAATGGCTTCTTCTATAAATGGAAGTGGATTCAATGAAAATTATGGACTTCTTGGATCTAATAAAGCTACTGAAGATACAGTAAAATTATTCCCTCGTAACTGTAAAGAACTTGTAGACAGAGTTCAAAAAATGCTTAAAGAAAAAACTGGAAAAAATATGGAAGTTATGGTTTACGGAGACGGAGCTTTCAAAGATCCAGTAGGAAAAATATGGGAACTTGCAGATCCAGTAGTATCTCCAGGATATACTGATGGATTAGAAGGGACTCCAAACGAAATTAAATTAAAATATCTTGCAGATAATGACCTTGCAGGATTAAAAGGTGAAGAATTAAATAAAGCAGTTGCTGAAGCTATAAGAGGAAAAGATTCAGATCTTAAAGGACAAATGATAACTCAAGGAACTACTCCAAGAAGATTAACTGACCTTATTGGTTCTTTATGTGACCTTACTTCAGGAAGTGGAGATAAAGGAACTCCTATCATTTTAATTCAAGGTTACTTTGATAACTATATTGATGATTAATAAAATTAAGAGAGTGGTTGTAAACTGCTCTCTTTTTTTATAGATAATAATAAAATAAAAAATCAGGAGCTTTTAAAACTCCTGATTTTTGTAAGCAGTATATTATAACCTTAGGATTAGTTATTATAAAATTGCCTTGCAGCAGTTATGAGAAAAATTAAATTCCTAATGGTATAAAAAACATTTGGAGAGATAAGATAGGAATAAAATTTTTCCCACAAACATCCTGCTGAATATTTTAATTAAAGTGAGAAACCTTAGGTGAATAAAAGAAATTTTATTTTTCTAAAATCCCTAACTTTAAGTTATAACAAAGTTCTTTTCTTATCTTGGCTTTATTATATACAGCTTATCTATTTTTTGTATATCCTCTTTAAATTATTTATCCATCTGAAGAGTAAAGTAAAATTTTACACAGTTATTAAGATTAATAACCCCATATTTACTTTTATGAGCTTTTAATATATTAGAAACAATATAAAGTCCCAGTCCTCTTTGGTAATTATTACTTGTTGTGTAAAACTTATTCCATATTTTATGTAAATCTGCTTCAGGAATAGATTCTCCATCATTTGAAACTGATATTGAAACTCTATTACCAGGAATTTCATCAATTCTTATAACAATTTTACTTTTAGCATAGTTATATCCATTTTTAATAAGATTGAAAATAACTTGCTCAATTTTTTCTCTGTCTCCTATAACAAAAATTTCTCTTTCATCATTAAAAATAATTTTTTTCTCTGAAAGTTCTTTTTGATAAATATAAAGTCCAAGTTTTATGACAGGAATAATATCAAATCTTTTTAAAATAAGATTTTCTTTTATACCAGTGTCATTTCCTATAAGAAGAGTTTCTTCAGAAAGTCTCAAAAGTCTTTTAGCCTCAGAAATAATAATATTAAAATCTTCATCATCTTTATATTTATCTTGCATAAGTTCAGTAAATCCCATAATAAGAGAAAGAGGAGTCTTAATTTCATGCATAAAACTCATTATTTTTTCTTCAAGTTCTTCTTTTTTTATAATATTTTTTTCTGCTTCATCTCTATAAAGCTTAATTACATCTTCAAGTCTATATGCCATTTCGTCAATTTTAAAATAAAGTTCACCAATTTCATCATTTTTATGGTAGACGATGTCATTTTTAAAATTAAGTTTTGAAATTCTTTCTGTAACTTTTGAAAGATATACAATAGGATTGACAAGAAAATAATCCAAAAAATGACCTATTACAAGAGTAAGCAACAAAAGAAATGCAGCTTTAAAATAAAAATACACTCTTAAAGTAGGGAAAACAGAACTTAAATTTTGATAAGAGTAGTATATATATACAGTGCAATTTCCTATATTTTTTTTTATAATTTCAACTTCTTGTCCATTATTATCTGTAAAAATATGTTTTTCTTTTTTTATATCAGATAATTTAGAAAAAGCTGCAACAAGAGAACTTGCCTGAGGAGAAAAAAAGTCTGAATCTGATGTTGCAGAAACATTTCCTTTAATGGAATATGTTCTTAAATTTTTCATGGTTGCAAATTTATAGTCTTCATATACTCTGTCTATACATTGTATAGATATAGGAAGATAATATTTTTCTGCAAGAATATCTATACCAATAAGTTTTATAGGCTCTTTATCAATAAGATAAAATTTATCATCTGAATATAAATTATTTAAGAATGAATTAAGAAGGATTATTTTTTTTCCTTCATCAGTTTGTATTGAAAAATAATCAAAATCTTCTATATTGATAATTTTATTATTTTTTACTACAAGAACAATACTGTCTGTATTGTGCTGAAAATCTCTTAATTTTTGAAAATTGATTTCATTTTGTGAAGTTATGAAGTCAATATTCATAAGTTGCTTTTGTTTTTGCATTCTGAAAAATTTTTCAAAATAAAATTCCCCTGAAAAAAATTCAAGGGCAACTATTGAGAAAAACATAAGTGCTAGTATTAAAAGAATTTTAGGTTTTAGTTTCAAAATTCATTCACCTCAAATTTATACCCTACCAGCTTAACAGTTTTTATAAATTTAGAATAATTTTTAAGTCTTTGTCTAAGCTTTTTTATATGGTTATCTATAACTCTGTCGTTTCCTATGAAAGAATATCCCCAGATAGAAGTGATAATCTGTTCTCTTGTAACAACAGTATTTTCATTTTCAATAAGATACATAAGAATTTCTCTTTCTTTAGGAGGAAAATCACATTCTTCTCCATCTATAAGAATCTTTTTTCCCTTTTCTTCAATTTCCAGACCTTCATATTTTTTATTTATTTTTGTCTTCTTAAGATATCTGTTTACAATTGATATAAGAAGCTGTTTAGGAAATGGTTTTGTAATATATCCATCAGCTCCTGCATCATAAGCAAGTACCTGACTTTTTTCATCAGAAAGAGCTGTAATAAATATGATAGGAACTTGGGAAAATTTTCTGATTTCTCTTGTAAGTTCCAGTCCGTTAAGTTTAGGCATCATAATATCAACAAGAAGAAGAGAATATTTATTTCCATTTTCAAGTTTTTCAAGAGCCTCTTCCCCATTAGATGCTTCGTCCACTTCAATATCTTCTTGTTTTAGTATAGTAGTTATAAGTTTTCTCATATTTAAAGTATCCTCAACAAGTAATATCATATAATTCCTCCCAAATATGTTATATATATGTCATGAGCATATATTATAATTATATCTTAAAATTAAGTTTAAGTCTAACAAATAAAAAAATATTCATAAAAGAATTATAAAAAAATCCCTGCCAAAAAAATATATTATTTGAACAGGGATTAAATATTAATGTTTTTCTTTTATAAAACCTTGTTTATAGGCATTAAGCAAATCATATAAATCATTTATCTGCATTTCAATTTTTGTACCTATATCTGTATCTTTAACTCTTTTTCTTTGAAGAACTCTTTTAACAATTCTTGTAGATGAATGAATATCTATGCAGTTTTCAATGGCATTTTTTACATTTTGAAATGGTTCATGTGAAACAAGCTTCATTCCGTATGAATTATATATTAAAGTATATCCAGCAAGACCTGTTTCAGATTGGTAAGCTTTTGAAAAGCCTCCATCAATAACAATAAGCTTTCCTTGAGCTTTGATAGGACTTTCTCCTTTTTTTTCTTTAACAGGGACATGCCCATTTATAATGTGAGATATTTCAGGGTTAAGGTTAAATTCTTTAAAAATTTTATTTATAAAATTAATATCTTCACAGAATGAATAGTAAGGATTTTTATTTTCTTTATGCAGAATTTTATCAGAAGTAAAATATCTTTCAAAAGTTTTCATAGCATCTTTACCAAAAAGAGGGGAATTAGGTCCACACCATAGATACCACATAAAATCAATAGCTCTTTCTCTTCTTTCAGAATCTGTTTTATTAAAATATCCCTCTCTGCATACTCTATCAAGTTCTTCAAGATATTTTTTTCCAGAAAGAATTTTTCCACATATATTCACTTCTGTAAATTCTTGATTTTCTGTAACAGGAATACAACCATGAAATAAAAGATTTGAATTATATTTTAAGAACATGCTTCCTTTTGCAAAAAGAAATTTTATATGTTTTTGAAGTTTTTCACTATGCATAAAACTTTTCTTAAGTTTTTCTATAATCTCTTTTTCTTCAATTGTAAGCTCAAGAGGATTTTCTCTATTTAATGTAGGGAAATTTTTATCAGTAAGAGGATAATCAATACCATCAATTTTAACAGTTCCTTTATCAAAGTCAATTTTATCAAGAAGAATTCTGTGTTCCATTTTAAATATAGGATTATTTTTAATTATCTCTGCTTCAACTTTAAATTGTATGATAGTAATAGCTTTATGAATTTTACTCATAAGAGAACTATCTTTTTCATTTCTGCTTTCTTTAGGAATAAATTGTATACAATCATCATCAGCATATGTATTCATTGCAAAAGCAGCAAGAGGAAGAAGATTTATTCCATAAACATCTTCTAATATATCTGTATTTGAATATCTGCTGCATATTCTTACAACATTTGCTATAGCTCCTTTATGTCCTGCTGCAGCATTCATCCATAAAATATCATGATTTCCCCATTGAATATCTACATTGTGATAGTTCATAAGTCTATCCATGATTTTATGAGGAGCAGGTCCTCTGTCATATATATCCCCTACAATATGAAGAACATCAATAGTAAGTCTTTGGATAAGTTCTGAAATAGCGATAATAAATTCTTTTGCTCTATCAAGTTCAATAATTGTATTTATTATATTTCTTACATATTCTTTTTTATTGTATGAAAATTCTTTTTCGTGAAGAAGTTCCTGAATAATATATGAGAAATCTTCAGGAAGAGCTTTTCTCACTTTTGAAGCAGTATATTTTGAACTTACAACTTTGCATACCTGAACAAGACGAAGAATAGTAACTCTATACCAACTTTCCATATCAGTTCCTAATTCTTGAATAAAATTTATTTTTTCTTCAGGATAGTATATAACAGTTGCAAGCTGCTTTTTAAATTTTTCTTCAAGAGTATCTCCAAAAATATCATCAATTTTATCTTTTATAACTCCTGATCCATTTCTTAATACATGATTAAAAGCTTGATATTCTCCATGAATATCTGTTAAAAAATGTTCTGTTCCTTTTGGAAGATTAAGAATTGCTTTTAAATTTATGATTTCTCTTGTTGTTGCTCCAATAGTTGGAAATGACTCTGATAAAAGTCTTAAGAACTTTAATTTGTCATCCATTTTTTCCTCCGTAAATATTTAATCCTTTTATTTAATATTATTAAATTATATCACAGAAATCATAAAAGATATAACTCTTTTTAAAATATAATAATAGAATTATAAATTCACAAAAAATAAAAAGATATTAATTTTTAATACAGAAAAATACAAAAAAAGCTGTTGTAAAACTTAATAATTTACAACAGCTTTAATAATAATTTTTATTATCCTAATTTTTTTATCATAAGTTCTGTAACCATTTGAGGATTTGCTTTTCCTTTAGAAAGTTTCATTGCTTGACCGATAAGTCCTTTAAGAACTCTAGGTTTTCTTCCTTCATCAGAGTTTTTATAGTCTTCAATAAGTTTAGGGTTATTTGCAAGAACTTCATCAACAAGAGTTTCAATAGCACTGTCATCTGTAACTTGAGCCATTTTTTCTTCTTTAACAATAGTTTCAGGATCTCTTTCATCAGTAAGTTTCATTTCAAAAAGAGTTTTAGCTATTTTTGATGAAATAACATTTGTATCAATAAGTTTTATAATTTTTCCTAAATCTTCAGAAGAAATTACAAAATCTTTTATTTCAGTATTTTTTTGTTTTAATTCTTTTAAAACTTCTGTCATTATCCAGTTTGAACTTGATTTTGCATTTCCAGAAGCTTTTGCTGTATTTTCAAAATAATCAGCAAGTTCAATATCTTCACAAAGAATATGTGCATCATATTCAGGAATTTGATATTCATTTATAAATCTTGCAACTTTATCAGTTATTGATTCAGGCATAGTTTCTTTTATGGCTTCTATTTCTTCATCAGTTATAACAAGAGTAAGAAGATCTGGTTCATGGAAATATCTGTAATCCATAGCCTCTTCTTTGCTTCTCATAACTCTTGTAACTTGAGCATCATCATCCCAAAGTCTTGTTTCCTGATCTATTTTTCCACCCTTTTCAATAGTTTCAATTTGTCTATTTACTTCATAGTCTATTGCTCTTGCAACAGCTTTGAAAGAGTTAAGGTTTTTAACTTCAACTCTTGTTCCAAAAGGTTCTCCTTTATGATGTACAGATATATTAGCATCACATCTTAAAGAACCAAGTTCCATTGAAACATCACTGACACCAGTATATTTAATAGTATTTTTAAGAAGAGTAAGATATTCATAAGCTTCTTCTGAAGTTCTCATATCAGGTTCAGAAATAATTTCTACAAGAGGAATAGAAGCTCTGTTATAGTTTAAATAAGATTCATGAACTCCATGAACAGATTTACCTGTATCCTCTTCTATTTGTATTTTTGTAATTCCAACTTTTTTAGCTTTTCCATTTACATTTATTTCTAAGAATCCTTTTCCTGCATAAGAATTTTCAAACTGAGTTATTTGATAGTTCTTTGGAGCATCAGGATAGAAATAATTTTTTCTATCAAAATGACTTTCGTTATTTATGTTACAGTTTAAAGCAAGAGCAGCTTTGACAGCATACTCAACAACTTTTTTATTTAATTTTGGAAGAGCTCCTGGATGTCCAAGACATATAGGGCATGTATGAGTATTTGAATCATCGTTATCGTAATCAGCACTGCAACCACACCATACTTTTGTTCCTGTTTTTAATTGGAGATGGACTTCAAGTCCTATTACTGATTCCCATTCTTTTATCATTATTTATCATCTCCTTCAGGAAGTTTCCATTCTCCTCTAATTTTTTCAAAAGCACTTCCTACAGCAATTAAGTCTTCTTCTCCAAATTGTTTTCCTAAAAGTTGGATTCCTACAGGAAGACCATCTGTAAGTCCTGCTGGAACAGAAAGCCCTGGAATACCAGCAAGGTTTGCAGAAAGTGTAAATATATCTTCTAAATATAATTCTATTGGTGTTTTTTCTTTATTAAGTTCAAAAGCTGGTGATGGAGCAACTGGAGTAAATATTACATCAACAGTTTTAAAAGCTTCATCAAAATCTTTTTTTATAAGAGCTCTTACTTTCTGAGCTTTTTTAAAGTATGCATCAAAGAAACCAGCACTTAAAACATATGTTCCTATCATAATTCTTCTTTTTACTTCAGCACCAAATCCTTCACTTCTTGATTTAATGTAAAGATCAAGGATATTTTTAGCTTCAGGGCTTCTGTATCCATATCTTACTCCATCAAATCTTGCAAGGTTTGAACTTGCTTCAGCAGGAGCAAGAACATAGTAAACAGGAACAGCATATTTTGTATGAGGAAGAGAGATATCAATGATTTCTGCTCCAAGTTCTCTTAATTTATCAAGAGATTCAAGCATAACTTTTCTTACACCTTCATCAATTCCTTCAATAAAATATTCTTTAGGAACTCCTATTTTCATTCCTTTTATATCTCTTCCAAGAGCTTTTGTATAATCTGGAACATCTTTTTTAGATACAGTTGCATCGTATTCATCATATCCAGAAATAACATTCATTGTAAGAGCAACATCTTCAACAGACTTTGCAATTGGTCCTATTTGGTCAAGAGATGAAGCAAAAGCAATAAGTCCATATCTTGAAACTCTTCCATAAGTAGGTTTAAGTCCTACAACACCACAAAAAGATGATGGCTGTCTTATACTTCCTCCTGTGTCAGAACCAAGAGAGATAAAACATTCTTGAGAAGCAATTGATGTTGCTGCTCCTCCAGAACTTCCACCAGGAACTTTTGTTGTATCCCAATGATTTTTAGTAAGTCCATGAGAAGAAGTTCTTGTAGTTCCTCCCATTGCAAATTCGTCCATATTTGTCTTACCTATGATTATTGCATCTGCTTCTTTTAATTTTTTTACAACAGTTGCATCATAAATTCCCACATAATTTCCAAGAATTTTTGAACATGCAGTTGTAAGATCTCCTTCAGATACCATATTATCTTTTATAGATACTGGAACTCCTGCAAGTGATCCCACTTTTTCTCCTTTTGCTATTTTTTCATCAATAATTTTAGCTTCTTCAAGAGCTTTTTCTTTTCTAAGAGAAACAAAACTGTTTATAAGTTCGTCTTTTTTTTCTATTCTTTCAAATACAGCCTTTGTAACCTCAACAGCAGAAAGTTCTCTGTCTGCTATTTTTTTTCTGATTTCAGCAGCTGTAAATTTATGTATCTCAGTCATGAGAAATCCTCCTCTAAAATTTTATTCTCCTCCAACAACTTTTGGAACAATAACAGCACCATCTTCAGCTTCAGGTGCATTTAAAAGTGCTTCTTCAACAGTGAGAGATTTTCTTACAGTATCTTCTCTTAAGTTGTTTGTATCATCATTTACTTGTGATAAAGGTTTTACTTCTGCTGTGTCAACTTCACCAAGCATATCAATGTAATTAAGAATATCATTAAGTTCCTGCTGATATTTTTCTATCTCTTCAGGGCTGAATTCCAATCTTGCAAGTTTAGCAACATGTAAAACTTCCTCTTTGCTTAAAGCCATTCTAACCTCCTAAAATTAATCTTTATATATTTAAAATATTTTCTGTATTTTAAAGTGAATACAGATAGTTTATTTCTTTTTTAGTAAGAGCTCTGTATTCTCCTGTTTCAAGACCATCAAGGTTTAATTCTCCCAGCATAATTCTTTTAAGATTTATGACAGGATGACCTACTGATTCAAACATTCTTCTTACTTGTCTATTTCTTCCTTCTTTTATAGCAAAATGAAGAACAGTATGTTTATCATCTGCCAAAAGAATTTTTGCTTTTGCAGGAAGAGTTATTTTATCGTCTAACATAATTCCTCTTTTTAATTTATTAAGAGTTGTCATGTTGATATTTCCTTTTGCTTCTACAAGATAAGTTTTATAAACTTCTGTTCTTGGATGAATTATTTTATTAAAAATTTCTCCATCATTTGTAAGAAGAAGAAGTCCTTCTGTGTCGTAATCAAGTCTTCCAATAGGAAAAATTCTTTCTTTTGTATCTATTAAATCAACAACTGTTTTTCTTCCTCTTTCATCTTTTGCAGTACTTAAAACTCTTTTAGGTTTATTAAGAATAAAATAAACTTTTTGTTTTTTTTCAATGTTCAAAGGTTTTCCGTTAATAGTTATAGTATCATTTTTATCAACTTTTACTCCTGATTCTGCAAGAATGCCATTTACTTTTATTCTTTTTTCTTCAATCATTTTATCAACAGCTCTTCTTGAACCTACTCCAAGTTCTGCAAGATATTTATTAATCCTTGTTTTTTCCATTTAGCTTTTCCTTTATTTCATAATAGTTTGGAAGTTCATCTACTGAATCAATTCCAAGATAGCCTAAAAATTTATCAGTAACTTCATAAAGATTAGGCTTTCCTATAGAATCTTTTTTGCCGCAGATTCTTATAAATTTTTTATTTTCCATAGTATATATTATACTGTCCACACTGACTCCTCTTATAGCTTCAACCTCACTTTTTGTTACTGGCTGATTATAAGCTATTATTGAAAGAGTTTCAAGTGTTGAAGAAGAAAGCTTTCTTGGCTTTTTCTCCTGTTCAAAGAAATTTGTGATAACTTCTCCATATTTTGGATTTGATACTAAGTAAACAGTATCATCAAATATTTCTATATTTATTCCAGTGCTTTTTCTTTCTCCTTTAAGTTCATAAAGAATAGGTATAAGTTTATCAATGGAAAGAGAGAAGAATTTTGCTAAATCTTTTATTTTTATATCTTCTCCTCCTAAAAAAAGTATCGCTTCCAGCTGTGGTTTTATATCCATTTAAATTATCCTTTCATTTTATGAAAATTTATTAGTAGTTGTTTTCAGGAGACATTAAAATTGATTTGTATTCATTAAAGTTACCTAAGAATTTTGCAATTCCGTTGATAACAGCATTTAATGGATCTTCAACAACTGTAACATTAAGTTTTAAGGAGTTTGCAAGTTTTTTATCAAGGCCTCTAAGCAGAGCCCCTCCTCCAGTTAGATAAATTCCTGTTCTCTTAATATCAGAAGAAAGTTCAGGAGGTGTTTTTTCTAATATAGATTTAATTTCTTCTATAATTTGATTTCCTGCTTCTTCAAGAGCATTTGCTATTTCAGTTGAAGTAACTGTAACATTTACAGGAAGCCCTGTGATAAGGTTTCTTCCACTTATTTCACAAGTAAGTTCTTCTTCAAGAGGAATAACTGCTCCAATTTCTATTTTAAGACGCTCAGCAGTTTTATAACCTATAAGAAGGTTATGTTCCTGTCTTATATATTCTGTAATAAGATTGTCAAATCTATCTCCAGCAACTTTAAGAGAAGATGTTTTTACAATACCTCCAAGAGAAATAACACCAATTTCAGTAGTTCCTCCTCCTATATCAACAATAAGATTTCCTTCTGGCTGAAATACATCTATTCCAGCTCCTATAGCAGCAGCCATAGGTTCTTCTATAAGAAATGCTTCTCTTGCTCCAGCATCAGTACTTATGTCAATAACGGCTCTTTTTTCAACTTGTGTAACTCCAGCAGGAACACATATAAGAACTCTTGGACCTGCAAGTTTTCCAGAACCTTTATTTATTTCTCTGTAAAATCCTCTAAGCATTTTTTCAGTTACTTCATAATCAGCAATAACTCCATTTTTTAATGGTCTTATAGCATCAATATGAGCAGGAGTTTTTCCTATCATAGCTTTTGCTTTTTCTCCTACAGCGTAAAGTTCTTTTGTTTTATTATTTATAGCAACAACAGAAGGAGAATTTAAAACTATTCCTTTTTTCTTTACACAAATAAGAGTATTTGAAGTTCCAAGGTCAATACCTAAGTCTTCAGAAAACATTCCCCAGAATTTATTAAAGTAATTTTTAAACATTTTTTCACCTCAAATTATATTTTTTCTAAATTGTTTAAATCAAAGCCTGCACTGCTTAAAAAACGGATAAATTTACCAAGGGGAAATCCCATTACACTGAAAAAATCTCCTTCAATTTTTTCTACAAAGAAAGCACCTTTTCCTTGTATGCCATAAGCTCCCGCCTTATCCATAGGTTCTTTTGTATCTATATACCAGTTTATTTCATCATCTGTAAGAGTTTTAAAATAAACTTTTGTAACTTCACAATCACTGTATAATATTTTTTCAGTGAGATTTACAAATGAAAAAGCTGTTATAACTTCATGACTTTTTCCTGAAAGAGATTTAAGCATATTAAATGCTTCCAGTCTGTTATGAGGTTTTCCAAGAATTTTACCATCAACAACAACAGCAGTATCAGCTCCTACTACATATTCATTTGGAAAATCTTCAGCTACAGCCTTTGCTTTTTTTTCTGCAATGTCTTTGATTTTTTCTACTGCAGTATTTTTATTGCTTATTTCATCAATATTTTTTACAATAGTTTTAAATGAAAAACCAAAGTTTTCTAAAATCTCCTTTCTTCTTGGAGATGCTGATGCTAATATCATTTAATAATATCCTCCTTAGGAAAATCTTCTTTCTTTTCTTCTTTGTTTTTTTCAAGAGGAAGAATATCCTTTTCAATAGCTTTTTCAACTTTTTCTTTTATTACAGTTTCAAGTATAATATTTTGTTTTTCGTATTCTACAGCTTTCTTTTCTTCAAGATTTTCTTTTATGGCAATTTGTGTCTGCATTTGAGCAAGAAGAGCTTTCTCAAGTTTTAATGCCTCTCTTCTTCTTTTGCATCTTATAAAATATTTTATAGTACGGCTTATTTCTTTTCCTATAAGAAAGAAAAGAGAAATAAAAATAAGAATGGAAGAAATTGCAAATATGTAATTAAGTCTAAAATTTTCAAAAATATATGTAATAAAGTATGTCATAAGAAATCCTAGATTACAATCCATTATACACATATTAATTATATTTGTTTCATTGAGCTTTTCTCCATATGCAAGAGTTCCAAGAATAAAAACAGAAGAAACAGAAATTATAAAAATAATAGAAAAGAAAAGTCTTGTTTTATAAAAAATTCTTTTTTTTCTGCTGTTTATAAAAGTAAAAAATATATCAAGCAAAATTATTGCAACAGAGGGAATAAAAAATATTCCAAAATAGTTTTTGCCAAACAGAATAAAAGAATCAGAATATTCATACCCTTTTTTAAAAAAGAAAAAAATCAGTGAAAAAATAAAACCAAAAAGTATAGTTTTTGTCACAATCTTTTTTTTCCTATTCATTAAAATTTGCTCCCAAAAATATTTAATAAAATCCAGTTGAAAATATATGTACAACAGTATTATTTTACCATAGAGGTAGTGAGTTTTCAAGAAATAAAGAACATACTTTTTTATAAAGAAAAATTGTGTTATAATTTAAAATAGGAAACAGATTTTCAAGGAGACTGATAAAGATGAAAAGTAATGGAAAAGTTATTGCAATAAATGGAAACAGGATAAAATTAAAAATGTTTAAAGAAAGTTCTTGTGCTCATTGTTCTGGTTGTGGAGATGCAAATAAACTTGCTAGAGAACTTGAAGTAACTTATGATGGAGATGTAGAAATAGGAGATATAGTAACTTTTGAACTTGAAGATTCAAAGATGCTGAAAATAGGATTTACAGTTTACATTCTTCCTATAATTATGATGATACTTGGATTTTTTATAAGTAATAAAATGGGAGGAAGTGAAAAAATAAGTGTGCTTGTTTCTTTTGCTTTTCTTGTTCTATCTTTTGCAGGACTTCATATATATGATAAATATTTTGTAAAAGAAAAAGTAGAAATGACAGTGACAGCTGTTGAAAAAGGTTCAGAAATATTTAGTGCAGATAGTTGTGCAGGACAAAATAAAGATTAATATGTTAAAAAATTTTTTATAAGTGGAGGGATAATGAAAAAATTTTTTATTCTTTTTATGTTTTTAATTTTATGTACATTATCTTCAGCAAAAACTCAAAAAGTATCAAGACAACAGATAAAAGATGTTGGAGACATTACGATTTCTCTTATAGGTAATGAACCTTTTACAGGTATGGTTACTGATGGAAAAGATAGGGAATATTATGTAAAGGGAAAACCCGATGGGAAATGGATAGCTTTTTATGACAATGGAAAAATGAAGTCCATAGAAAATTGGAAAGATGGAATGCTTAATGGGAAATATATTCTTTATAATGAAAAAGGAAAAAAAGTATTAGAAACTTATTATAAAAATGGAATAGATAATGGGAAATATGCAATTTATTATGCAAATGGAAAGCCTCGTATTCTAGGACAAATAAAAAATGGAATTCCAGTTGGAAAATGGAAAAGATACAGCATGGATGGGAAACTTGCTGGAATAAGTAAATATTAAATTTTAGGAGATAAAATGGAAAACTACAAATTTAATCAAAATAAAAAATGTGAATATTTTCCATGTCATAAAATAGAAAATCCAGAAGAAAAATTCAGTTGTATGTTTTGTTACTGTCCTTTATATATGCTTGGAAGAGAGTGTGGCGGAAATTTTAAATATACAGAAAATGGTATAAAAGATTGTTCAGACTGTATTCTTCCTCATATAAAAGAAACAGGGTATAACCATATTATGAGTAAGATAAAGCTTGTAATTGAAAAAACTAGAGAAAAATAAAAAATATTTGACAGAAAATAAAAAATATGATATCATTTTTTTGCTTAGAAACAATAGCTACAGGGGTACACCTAGTTACATTCCGAACCTAGAAGTTAAGCCTGTATACGCTGAAAGTACTTGGGGGGCAGCCCTCTGGGAGGATAGGGAGTTTCTAAGCATTTTTATTTTTTGAAAATGTTTTAAAAATTTTTATAAAAAAGATAAAAGGGACTATTACATTTTTATAAATTTGCAATAGTCCCTTTATTATATAATTAAATTTTTATTTTTTATAAATGCAAGCTGTAAAATCATTATATTCTGTTTCTGATATAAGTTTATATCCATATTTTTCAACATCAGGGAAATAAAGAGGATTTTTTGCCTTTGCAACTTCCACATGAGGTTTTAATTTTGAAATATAAATTTCATCAATATTATAATTATCAAGGAAATATTTATAAATTGTATATCCTCCACATATAAAGATATCTTTTCCGCTTTCTTCATATTTTTTCATAATATCTTCAATCTTTGTATCAAGAGTAAGAACTATAACTTCTCTGTTTTTTTTCATAAGATTTAAAGGTACATATTTTGCTGTATTTTCTCCAAAAAGAACAACATTTCCTATAGTTTTTGATTTGTAATAATTAAGTTCTTCCATTGAATGCCAAAGAAGTCCATTCCCTTCAGGAACTTTGTCTCCTATTAGATTATCTTTTCCTACACAGACAATCATATTTAATTTAGGTTTATTCATTTATATAGCCACCTCGTAATTTATTTTTTCACCATGTTGATAATTTTCAAGAACAACATCATCAGGTTTAAAATCATATATTGATTTAAAGTTTTCAATTTTTATTTTTGCTCCATCAAAAGCAGGTCTTTTGATTTGCTTTAAAAGTTCAGGCATATGTCTGTCATAGATATGGACATTGTGGATATTCCATATAATTTCAGCAGGTTCAAGCCCACATTCCATAGCAACAAGTTTATGAAGCACAGAATATTGGAATACATTTGCAACAAGTCCAAGAGCAACATCACAGCTTCTTTGTCTTACCTCAAGATAAAGTTTTCCATTTATTACAGACCATTGAGTAAGATGCACACATGGAGTAAGAGCCATTTCATGAAGTTCTTCAGGAACCCATATTTCTGTCATGATTCTACGGCTGTTTGGATTTTTTTTAAGTTCTTCTATAACATAATCAAGCTGACTTTTATATCCAAAAGTTTTTTTTGCAATTTGATATCCATATGCTTTCCCTATTGTTCCATCATTCATCTTCCATTCATCCCAGAACTTACACTTTAATTTATTAAGTTCATCAACATTATTTGATTGCATAATCCATATCCAGTAAAGTTCTCTTATAGGAGACTTGCTTGGAGCAAATCTTGTTGTAATAAGATGTGCTTCATCAGTTGAATTATCAATCCTAAACTGATATCCTATATAGCTTTTATAATGTGCAGGAGTGCCATCAGCATATTTTGTACGAACATTTCCTTCACTCCATATTCCTTGCTTGTCTATAGTTTCAACAATTTCTTTATATATTTTGTCAAATTTTGCCATTTCTCACTCCTTTAAAATTTTTTAATTTATTCAGGATATATTTTATCACAAAAAAGAAATTTTTAAAATCTACTTTGTAAAATAAGAAGCTATGTTATAAAAAAATTAAAATCAGTAAATGTTAAAACTATGTATAAGTTATTAGAATCATATATTAAATTATGATATAATATATTGTAAAGTATAATGTTGATTTAGGAAAATAAATTTTTAATATATAAAGGAGTATGAAATGGATTATAAAATTGATTTACATGTACACAGTAATACAAATGTTCATGCTTTCAGTACTATTAAAGAAAATGCAGATTATGCAGCTGAAACAGGAATGAAAGTTATAGCTATAACAAATCATGGACCAGCTTTAGAAGATACTCCACATTGGTGGCAGCTTATAAATATCAGAATAGTTCCTGATTATATTAATGGAGTAAGAATTTTAAAAGGTGTTGAAGCAAATATAGTAGGAGAAGAGGGAGAACTTGATATAAATCAAAAAATTTATGAACAGATGGAAATAATTCTAGCAGGTTTTCATGGAAACCATCTTTATCCTAAAAACAAAGATAAAGAAAAAAATACAAGAGCAGTTATAAATCTTATGAAAACACAGAAAGCAGATATAATTGTTCATTTAGGAAATCCTGAATTTCCTATTGATTACAAAGAAGTTGCAAGAACTGCTAAAGAATATAATATAGCTCTTGAATTAAATAACAGTTCGTTAGGAGGAACAAGAGTAGGATCTGAGAAAACATGTAGAGAACTTGCAAAATATGCAAAAGAATTTGGATGTTTTATATGTATAAATACAGATTCTCATTATTGTGCTCAGATAGGACATACACCTCTTGCTAGAGCTATAGCTGAAGAAATAAATTATCCTCAGGAGCTTATTCTTAATAGTTCTGAAGAGATCCTTTATAAATTTTTAGAGATGAGAAAAAGTTTAAGACCTGAAAAAATAAGAGATACCTATATAGAAACATATTATTCTCCAATGAAAAAAGGGAATAAAGTTGAATAATTATATAAAAAAATAGTATAATAACTGAAAGAAAGATGAAGAAGAATTTAATCTACTAATATAAATCAATCGGGAGGAATTATGAAAGACAACAGAGTTTGCAGCCTTTTAGGGATAAAATATCCAATAATACAAGGAGCTATGGCTTGGATAGCAGATGGAAATTTAGCAGGTCATGTTTCTAAAGAAGGGGGACTTGGAATAATTGCAGGTGGTGGAATGCCTGTTGATATTTTAAGAAATGAAATAAAAAAAGCAAAAGAAATAACATCAAATCCTTTTGGTGTAAATCTTATGCTTATGATGCCTAATATAGAAGAACAAATAGATATTTGTATAGAAGAAGGAGTAAAAGTTGTTACAACAGGAGCAGGAAATCCAGGAATATATATGGAAAAATTAAAAGCTGCTGGAATAAAAGTAATTCCAGTTGTTGCCTCTGTAGCTCTTGCTAAAAGAATGGAAAAAATAGGGGCAGATGCAGTTGTAGCAGAGGGAATGGAAGCAGGAGGTCATATAGGTGAAATTACAACTATGGCTCTTGTTCCACAAATAGCTGAAGCAGTTTCAATTCCTGTTATAGCAGCAGGAGGAATAGGAGGAGGAAAACAATTTCTTGCAGCCTTTGCTCTTGGAGCAGAAGGAGTTCAAGTAGGAACAAAATTCCTTGTAGCAGATGAATGTAATGTTCATGATAATTATAAAGAGGCAATAATAAAAGCTAAAGACAGATCAACTGTAGCAACAGGAAATTACACTGGACATCCAGTAAGAGTTATCAATAATAAGCTTGCTAAAGAAATGCTTGAAATGGAAAAACACGGAGCATCTGTAGAAGAACTTGAAAAACTTGGAACAGGAAAATTAAGACTTGCAGCTGTTGAAGGAGATGTAAAAGAGGGAAGTGTTATGTCAGGGCAAGTAGCAAGTATGGTTACAAAAAGAGAATCTGTAAAAGATATCATAGAAGGATTAATGAAAGATCTTGAAACAGAAAGAGAAAATCTTTTTAAATATTTTGCAAAATAAAATTAAAGAAATTTATAAAGTCTAAAAGGGTAAGAAATTTACCCTTTTATTTTTTCTTAAAAATCTTTGTTAATTTATAAAAAACACATCTTTCTTTTTTGTTACTAATGTGCTAAAATAATAGACATGAATTAACAATTTTAGGGAGGAAATGAAGTGGAGATTATAACAAAAGTAGTAGATTCTGTAAATAATCTATTATGGGGGAAAAACATACTAGTGGTAATGCTTATAGGTACTGCAGTATACTTTACAATAAGAACAAGATTTATGCAGTTCAGACTATTTGGGGATATTGTAAAAATTCTTGGAAAATCTGAAAAAAATAAAAAAGGAATAAGTTCTCTTGAGACATTCTTTTTAGGAACAGCCTGCAGAGTAGGAGCAGGAAATATAGCTGGGGTTGTTGCAGCAGTATCAATTGGAGGACCAGGATCATTGTTCTGGATGTGGCTTGTGGCACTTCTTGGATCATCAACATCTTTTATTGAATCAACTCTTGCTGTTATTCATAGGGATAAAATAGGAGAAGGAAGGTATATTGGAGGAACTCCATGGGTTCTTAAAAAAAGATTAAATACTAAAATACCAGCTCTTGTATATGCTGTTTCATCTATTATATGCTATATAGGTGTTACACAGGTAATGTCAAACTCAGTTACAGAATCAGTTGCAAGTGCGTATAATATTAATCCAAAATATGTAGCTGGAGTTTTAGCAGTTATAGTAGCTTCAATAATTTTTGGAAAAAGCAAGAGAGATAAAATAATAGATGCTTTAAATAAGATTGTTCCAGTGATGGCAGCTTTATATCTTGGAGTTGTAATATTTGTAATTGTTACTAATATCACAAGTTTTCCTGTTATGTTTAAAGATATTTTTTATCAGGCTTTTGGAGGAAAAGAATTTCTTGGAGGAAGTATTGGTGGAATAATAATGCAGGGAGTAAGAAGAGGATTATTCTCTAACGAAGCAGGAAGTGGAAATTCAAACTATGCAGCAGCAGTTGTTGATATAGATGAACCTGCAAAACAAGGAATGGTTCAAGCTCTTGGGGTATTTGTAGATACTCTTATAATTTGTAGTGCTACAGCATTTGTTATTCTTCTTGCAGGAGTTGAAAAAGCAGTAGGAACAGATGGAATGATTCTTGATGGTAGAGTTTTAAGTGGAATGACATTATTCCAAGAATCATTAAAAACTCATGTTGGTTGGATAGGAATTCCATTTACAGTTGTAACAATATTTTTCTTCTCACTTAGTACAATTCTTGCAGTTGCTTTCTATGGAAAAAGTGCTGTAAACTTTATAAATGAAAAAATAAATTTAAATTTCTTCTATCAAATTATTATTGTAATAATGGTTTATATAGGAGGAATACAGCAAAACTTCTTTGTATGGTCTCTTGCAGATTTTGGACTTGGAATAATGACTGTAATTAATATTATATGTATTCTTATTATTTCAAAAGATGCTCTTGTAGAACTAAAAAAATATGAAGCTAAATTAAGAAATAAATAAAAAAACAAACGGCAGACTTGAAAATTCAAGAATGCCGTTTTTTAATAAAAAAATTAAAAAGCCCAGTTTCCGTTTTTAAAGATTTTTTCTTCTCTGCCATAAGAATCTATTCCAGTAATATCAAGATCTTTTGTTCCAAACATAAAATCTACATGGACTAAAGAATCATTCATTCCAGCTTCTTCCATTTGTTGTTTATTAAATGTATCTCCTTCTTCAATGCAGCTAGGATATGCCTGTCCGATAGCAAGATGACATGAAGCATTTTCATCAAATAAAGTGTTATAGAATAAAATATTTGAATTTGAAATAGGAGAATCGTAAGGAACGAGTGCTATTTCACCAAGATATTTAGCTCCTTCATCAGTATTTATAAGATTTTTTAATGCTTCTTCTCCTGATTCTGCAGAAAAATCTATAATTTTTCCATCTTTAAAAGTAAGGGAGAAATTTTCAATAAGAGTTCCTCCATAGTTTAGAGGCTTTGAAGCTTTTACAATACCATCTACACCATATTTATAAGGCATTGAGAAAACTTCTTCTGTGGGAATGTTTGCTACAAATTCTATTCCTGATTTTGTAATATCTTTTCCAGAAGCCCAAAGATGTCTATTAGGAAGCTGCACTGTAAGATTTGTTCCAATAGAATTTTTTATAACAAATTTTTTAAATTGCTTTTTATTTAGGTAATCCATTTTTTCTTTTAAATTTGCTAAATGTTTATGCCATGTTTCCACAGGATTTTCTGTATCTGCTTTTACAGAAGATATAATAGCTTTCCAAAGATTTTCAACAGCTTCCTCTTCAGAAAGATTTGGAAATACTTTTTTTGCCCATGCAGAAGTTGGAACAGAAATAATATTCCATTGAATAGTATTTGTCATAACTTTTTCATAATAAGATTTAAGTCCTACATTTCTCGCTGTTTGTGCCTTTGCAATTTTTTTACTGTCAATTCCTTTTAAAAGTTCAGGATCATTTGCAGCAATACTTAAAAAAGCTGCATTTTTTTCTGCATAAAACATAAGAGAATCTATTTCCCATTGAGGCATATTTTCAAAAATTTCAATATCTCCATGTAAAAATCTCATTTTTTTACAGAAATCATCATTCCAATGAACTACAACTTCTTTTGCTCCCATTTTATATGCTGTTTCAACAAGCATTCTTGTAAAAGGAGCTGTCTCAACAGGAGACATTATAACAAGAGTTTGTTTCTGCTGAAGATTTATTCCAATTTTAAGTGCAAGGTCTGCATATTTTTGTAAAGTTTTATTATTCATTATTTCCTCCTTGAAAATTATATTTCTGCTTTATTATATCATAAAAAAGAGAGTAAAAAAAAAGTAAAATATTTATTTTCTTAGACAAATGTGATAAAATTGTAATGTTGTACAATATTTTATATCGGGGAGGTCGAGTTGGAAAAAAAAGATATAGTAATAAAAGGGTTAAGTAAATCTTTTGATGGTGTACAGGTTATTAAAAATATTGACTTGGAAATTAAAGCAGGAGAATTTTTCTCTATTTTAGGTCCGTCTGGATGCGGAAAGACAACACTGCTTAGAATTTTAGCAGGGTTTATTGAACCTGATACAGGAACAGTGTATTTGGGGGATAAAAATATAACAAATCTTCCGCCAAATTTAAGATCTACAAATACAATATTTCAGAAATATGCATTATTTCCTCATCTTACAGTTTATGAGAATATAGCATTTCCTCTGAGAATGAAGAAAATGGATTCTGATTATATAGATACAGAAGTAAAAAAAATGCTTAAAATGATAGATCTTGAGGAGCATGCTTCTAAAAAGCCAAACCAACTTTCAGGAGGGCAACAACAGAGAGTGTCAATAGCAAGAGCACTTGTAAATAAACCAGAAGTTCTTCTTCTTGATGAACCTCTTTCAGCTCTTGATGCAAAACTTAGACAAAATCTTTTGATTGAACTGGATAATATCCATGAAGAAGTTGGAATAACATTTATATTTATAACACATGATCAGCAGGAAGCACTTTCTATTTCAGATAGAATAGCGATAATGAATAAGGGAAAAGTTCTTCAGGTAGGAACACCTGCAGAAGTATATGAGTCACCTGCAGATATGTTTGTAGCAGATTTTATTGGAGAAAATAACTTTATTGAAGGAGAAGTTGTTTCAATAGATAGTGAAACATGTGCAACTCTTAAGCATGAAAAACTTGGTGAAATTCGTTTTGAAATGGATAGAGAAGTAAAAGTTTCTGATCGTGTAAAAGTGTCTATCAGACCTGAGAAAATAAGAGTAACAAGAAAACCTCCTAAAAACTTAGGAAAAATTCATAATGTGGTAAAAGTATATGTTGATGAAGTTATTTACACAGGATTTCAAAGTAAATATTTCGTATGGCTTAATGGGGAAAAGGATATGCTGTTTAAAGCATTTAAACAACATGCTATTTTCTTTGAAGATGATGAAAGCAGTGTAAAATGGGATGAAGAAGCATATATTTCTTGGAACTCTGAAGATAGTTATCTGGTTGAGGTAGAGGCAAATGAAAAGAGATAGAAGAGGAATTTATTATACTTTACCAATAACAATTTGGCTTACAATTTTCTTTTTGATTCCTATGGGAATTGTTCTTGTATATTCTTTCTTAAAAAAAGGGATATATGGAGGAGTTGAACTTGAATTTTCTTTAGAAACATTTAAGATTTTTGCAAATCCAATGTTTCTTAAAATAGTTTATAAAACTCTTGCAATGGGAATAATTGTAACACTTTTTACTCTTATAGTGGCAGTTCCTACTGCATATTTTATAGTTCGTTCAAAGCACAGAGAAAAATATATATATCTTATAATTATTCCTTTTTGGACAAATTTTCTTATAAGAATTTATGCTTGGATGGCAATTTTAGGAAATAATGGATTTATAAATTCATTTTTAATGAAAATAGGAATAATAAATGAACCTATACAATTTTTATATAATACAGGTGCAGTTATTTTGATTTCTGTTTATACAAGTTTACCTTTTGCTATACTTCCTCTTTATTCAACAATAGAGAAGTTTGATTTTTCTCTTATAGAGGCAGCAAGAGATTTAGGAGCAACAAACAGACAAGCATTTTTTAAAATATTTATTCCAAATATAAAAAGTGGAATAATGACAGCAGGATTATTTACATTTATTCCTATGCTTGGTTCTTATGTTGTACCAAAACTTGTAGGAGGAGCAAATTCAATTTTTCTTGGAAATGTTATCGCTCGTCATCTTACAGAGACAAGAAACTGGCCTATGGCATCAACAATATCATCAGTCCTTATAATTATAACTTCTGTTATACTTTTTGGATTTATGATTGCAAAGAAGAGAGGTGGAGCTGATGAATAAAAGAAGAACATCATTATTTTTCTTTCTTCTGTCTATGATTTTCTTTTATCTGCCCCTTGTTGTTCTTGTCATATATTCTTTTAATGAAGGGAAAGCAATGGTATGGCAAGGATTTTCATTGAAATGGTACAGAGAGCTTTTTATGTATTCAGATGAAATCTGGAGAGCGTTTAAATATAGTATATTTATTGCAATTTTTTCAGGGCTTCTTTCTACAACATTGGGAACATTAGGAGCAATAGGACTTCATTGGTATAAATTTAGATATAAAAAATATCTTGAAGTAATAGGTTATCTTCCTCTTATAGTTCCTGATATAATAATGGGAGTATCCCTTTTAATATTATTTGTTACAGTGAAACTTGAACTTGGTCTTGCAAGTATATTTATAGTTCACACAACATTTAATATTCCTTTTGTACTTTTTATTGTGCTTTCAAGGCTTTCAGAAATAGATTATTCTATTGTTGAAGCAGCTTATGATCTTGGAGCAACAGAGATGCAGACATTAAAAAAAGTAATTATACCAATGCTTATGCCTGCAATAATATCAGGATTTCTTATTGCTCTGACTTTATCATTTGATGATTTCGTTGCAACATTCTTTGTGGCAGGTCCAGGTTCATCAACTCTTCCTCTTAGAATTTATTCTATGATAAGATTGGGAGTGTCACCTGTTATAAATGCACTTTCTGTATTATTTATAGGATTTGCTACAGTACTTACTCTTTCAACTACAAAACTTCAAAAATATTTTTTAAAGTAGTAAACAATAAAGAGAAAAAAAGAGTCTAAAGGAAGTAATTATACATTATTTTGGAGGAAATTTATGAAGAGATATTTTAAACTACTGCTTGTTTCACTTGTTTTATTTTTACTTGGAGGATGTTCATTCTTTGGAAAAAAAGAAAGTACAGATTTTACAAAATATAATGATATTAGAGCAACATTTGTAACATCTCAGGGAGACATAGAATTTTATCTTTATCCTGAAGCAGCTCCAATAACTGTAGCAAGTTTTGTAAATCTTGCTTTAAGAGGTTATTATGATAATACAGTATTTCATAGAGCTATTGAAAACTTTATGATTCAAGGGGGAGATCCTACTGGAACAGGACAAGGAACACCAGGATATCTTACAAACGATGAATTTGTTGACTGGCTTGATTTCTATCAACCTGGAATGCTTGCAATGGCAAATATGGGGCCAAATACAAATGGATCACAATTTTTTATAACTATATATCCTGCTGATTCTTTAAATCAAAGATATACAATTTTTGGAGAATTTGTAACTCAGGGAGATTATGACAGAATTAAAAAGCTTGAAAAAGGTGATGTGATAAAAGAAATAAAAATCAGTGGACATGCAGATCTTTTACTTGCTTTAAATAAAGAAAGAGTAGATGAATGGAATAAAGAACTTGATTCTAAATATCCAAACTTAAAAAAATATCCTGTAAAAGATTTATCTGCATTTGGAAATGAAGTTGAACAATATAGAAATGAGCTTGAATCAATATATACTCCAAAGCAAAAAGAAATTAAAGAAGAAAAAGAATTTTTCATTCCTAGATTTATCAGAGCAACAGAAAAAAAATTAAAAGAAAGAAAAGCTGCTAAAATAGAAAAAGCTAAAGCAGAAAAAGAACTTGATGAATTCACATTAGATTAAAAAAAGGGGTTTATACCCCTTTTTCTTTTATGCTTTTTATAAATGTTTTTATTTTAATGTCATTCCGATTTTTACTTTTTCAATAGTTTCAGGTGCAAGATATTCAAGAATTGTAAATCCAAGTTCTTGAGAATACCCTGAACCACTGGCAGTGATAAGATTTTTATCTTTTACAATAGGTTCGTCTATAATATTGCAAAAATCTTTTACAAGTTCATGAGTAGAGAAATGAAGAGTTATATTTCTTCCATCTATCATTCTTCTTCTTCCCAATGAAGATGGAGCTCCACAAATTGCTGCAACCATTTTTCCATTGTCAAGATAGTATTTTGTAAGAGCCATAGCTTCATCTGATTTAAAAAGATTTTCATATCCTGAATATCCTCCTGGAAGGAATATACCATCAGCATCTTTATAGTCTCCAAACATATCATCAGCCTTGACTGTAACATTTTGTGCAGAATTAACTTCAAGAGTTTTGTTCAAAGAAAGAGTAACAACTTTTATTCCTGCTCTTCTCATCACATCAATAGGTGCAATAGCCTCTAAAATTTCAAATCCTTCTGCAAGTAAAACATAAACTTTTTTCATAGTTACCTCCTAAAATATAAACATATTAAATAAAATTTTCAGTAAAAGTTTCCCCTTTAAATACCTTTTAACCATATGTAATCACTATATTATCTATTTTACTGAATAAAATTATTTTAGAAATTATAATTATAAAAAATATAATTTACAGGAAGATATGCAGATGCAAGAAATTCCTTTTTTTCCTCTATATGACTTATGATAAAATTCTCTTTTATTTCAGTTAGTTGATAGCTTTGAAGAGAGATCATAAGGTAATTTTTAAATATTGGACTTTTGAAAAGCTTTCCTGAAACTACAAAGTTATCAAGAGAGAAAATAGCATCAATATTAAGTATTATAAGGGCTGTATAGTTTGCTATTTTTTTTAGGATAAGGCATTCTTCAACCTCTCCTTTTTCAGCTCTTTCAACGAGATAATCAAATCCATGTGTATCATAGTTTTTAATTATTTCAGGATACTCTCTGTATTTATCTTTAAGTTGTTTTATAATACTGGAACTTGATATCATTGTTTCAATACAACCTTTTCTTTTACATGTATCACAAAAGACATCTGAATCAGGTTCAATTATAACATGGTTAAGCCCTAATTTTTTATTAAAGTCCATAAATGGATTTACAAGTTGATTATTTACTATAATACTTCCATCTATGAGAGTATTATATTTCATAAAAAAGAAATTTTTAATTGACGGTTCACAGAAAGTCTGATAAAGAGCTAATGCTCTTATAAAAGTATCTATGATCACAGGAAAACTAAAATATTCTTTAGCAAATTCAGTTAATTTTTCATAATTAAGTTCCTCAAGAAAACTATAATCATAATATTTATTATGAAACTCTGAAAGGTTTATTGTAATTCCCATCCCAAGAATTTCATTTTCTTTGACATCGTTTTCTTTTATAAAAGTTTGAATTCTTGTAAAAATATCATGAAATAAATCTTTTGAATTTTTTATTTGATTGCTGTTTTCTCTTGAAAAAGCATGAAGAATTTCAAGATTTGTATTAGTGAAAACAATAGTTGTAGTATCAGGTCTTAAATCAATTCCTATAAACTTAAATTTATTATAATTTATAAGGAGATCTGTTCTTTTACGGTTATTTTTTATTCTTTCTTCTTCATATAAAATATTTTCAGATATAAGTTTTTTTGAAATTTTTGTCAATGAAGCAGGAGAAAGATTTAAATTTTCTGCTAGCTCAAGTTTAGTTCCACCTTGATGAATATTGATATACCTAAGAAGATTGGCTATGTTTCTATTGTTCGTTGCATTGTTCATAAAATGCCTCCTTAAATAAAAATAAAAATAAAAAAGCTTGACAAAAACTAAAAAAACAACTATAATTTTACTAGGTAAAATAAAAGTTTTAAAAAAATAAAATATTTTTAAATTAATTTAAAAATTACACAAAAATATTGAATGACTTTTTCTTTTTAATTTTTATCATATCTATATTATATAATAAAATTTTAATAAAATTCATAATGAGACTATATCATATGCTCTGTTTAAAAGATTGTTTGATATTTTGTGAAAAACTTTTAAAAAAAGAATTTAAAAAATAATAAAAATAAATAAAAAACAGCGGGCTAATAAAAGTATTAACTTAATACAGCCTCATACATAAAAATTTTACATAATTAAATTTTTTAACTTTATTAAAAAATTTAACTGTATTAAGGTAATATTTTTTATTAATAAAAATATTTCAGAGGGGGAATAAAATGAAGAAAACAGCATTATTATTAGGAGCAGTATTAGCAGTAAGTTCATCAGCTTATGCAAAAGAAGTTCTTCCAGTAGTGGAGGAAGTACAGGAAACTGTTGTTATAGCTGAAGTAACTCCTGAACCATTAATCAAATCAGTAACAGTAGGACAAAGTTTAGAGGTAGATAATACTTCTGGTCAAAAGAATATAGGTGAATCAGTTATATTCATGAATACAGCAGAACTTAATACTGAAAACTGGGATTTCACAATAGGAGCAGGAAAAGTTTTCTCATCTGACACTCGTCATAGAGAAGGTGGACTATATGACAGAGGTACATCAAGAATGGAACTTCAAGCTATAAGAAACTTTGATAACTGGTTCTTAGGAGTAAAAGTTCAAAGCAATGATAACTATGACAGATGGTATTTAAGAACAGGATATGATTATGGAATGTTCTCAGGTTGGATGGATGCTCAATACTATTCTCAAAGTGGAAATTATGAAGATTATGGAAGAATAGAAATAATGCCTTTCAATGTAACATTTGGACCAATTAAAGTAGGATACTATTTAGATTATATAGATTATACAGGAAAAGGACAAGTTGAATTAAATGATAAGGGAGGAGTAGTAGAAAAAGGTAATATTCTTGAAAAATCAGCAGATCATCAATTAAGATTCTACGCACCTCTATATACAGGAGAAAAATTAGGTTTAACTTTAGAATATAGATTAGGATTACATAATTCAGCAGATTACAGCAATCTTGGAAAAGATAAAGGATATAGAGTTTATAAAGACTTTAACTATAATGCTCTTATAGTAAATGCTAATTATGCTTTAAATGATTCATTTGATATTTATGGATACTATAGATATGATATATCAAAATATGAAGCTAAAAAAGGAATTATAACTAACGAAGATAACGGAAAATACTATGGAGAATTCCAAATAGGATGGGCTTATACATTCTAGTTTTAAAATAGCTTATTTGAATATTTTTTATAATAAAAATTTCCTCGGGGCATAAAGCCCACTCAATAATTCAGCTGTTAAAGTGTGCTAACTTTGACATAGATAAAAGTAAAATCTCAAAGGAAAGTACTGAAGGCCTTCTCACCCTTCAGTATTTTTCTTTTTTTGAAAATATGATAACAAAAAAGGAGCTTATTTCAGCTCCTCTGTGTTTTTTATTAATTACTTTATCTAGAATATTAAGCAAAGAACATTTCAGTTAAGTCCATAGGATTAACTATAACACCATCTTTATATACTCTCATATTTCCAGATGCAATTTCATCTATTAAGATAACTTCTCCATTATTATCAATTCCAAATTCAAACTTAATATCATAAAGATCTAATCCTTTTTTAGCTAATTCATCTTTAACAATAGTAGAGATTCTTTGAGTTCTTTCTTTCATAGAGTCATATTGTTCAGCAGTCATAACACCTAAAACAACTAGTCCGTCTTTTGTAACTAATGGATCACCAAGTGCGTCATTCTTAAAAGTAGTTTCTACATATGCTGGAAGATCAGCAGCCTCATTTACATATTGAACATAACGACGGTAAAAACTTCCTACAGCTTTGAAACGGCATATAACTTCAAGACCTTTTCCAAAAGGTTTTGCAGGGACAACTTCCATTGTTCCTTTTTCTAAATCGGCAGAAATATAGTGAGTTTTTACTCCTTGGTTGTTAAGGATTTCAAAGAAGTATTCAGACATTTTTAAATTTGCTTTTCCTATACCTTCAATAGTTAATCCAACAGAGTTTTCACCTGGATCGAATACTCCATCTTTTCCAGTACAGTCATCTTTGAACTCTAATAAGAAGTTCCCATTTTCCAGTTTGTACACATTCTTTGTTTTTCCTTGATAAACTTTCTCCATTTTTTTCCTCCATTGTATAAAATAAAAAAATTATTGGCTGAAATATTAACAGTTTATATACAAAATCCGCACTAAAATTATAACTCTATATTATTTGATTGTTTTTGGTAACTCTATATGTGGTATTATACCATTTTTTAACAAATTTTCAAATTTTTTCTTATATCTTAATAAAAAAATTTATAAAGTACATTATTTATTAAAATTTTAAAGTATATTAAATTCTTTTTTGAACTCCTCAAGATTATCAAAACTGTCATAAGGATTATAGAAAAAAGTTTCATCATCATTTTCAAAATATGAATAACTGCTATAAAGATGACCAATAGCTTTTTTATATAATTTCATATTAGCATTGTGTTCTTCTATAAGAGAAGTAACCATATTGTTTTTATCACTTATTTCAATATATCCTTCTTCAAGCATAATTCTATCAAGTTCTTGTGTAAGTTCATCTATGTTCATAAATATTTATCTCCTTGCATAAAGTATTTATTATAATATATCATATTTTTTTATTAAAAAGATATAGAAAAATATTATTGATATTATGTAGATTTTTATATTTCTTTGTAATATACTTATATTATAAAGAAAATTAAAGTTATTGTTAATATATCTATAAAATGAATTTATCGGATATAGAATTATATTAATATTAAAAATAATTAAAAAATTCAATATAGAAAATATTATAAATTTGTAATTATATTTAGAGGAGGAATATTAGATATGACTACAAGAAATAGAGCTGAAGGCTGGAAATATGCTAAGTTATCTGGACATAGAAATGAACAACTTGTAGCAGAATTAACAGCTGAAAGCAAAGAAATTCAACAAAGAATATTAGAATGTGCACATTTAAAAGATGTTGCGATTAATCGTGTTGAATATGGTGGATTATGTGAAACAAATGTAGATTGTATTTTAGGTGGAAAAACAAAATCAAAGACAGATATGTGGCTTTATTTATCAAATGGAAAGAAACTTAATGTTTCTATAAAGAAAGATGATAGTGGTCAAGTTTTTTTAATAGGAATTGATAGATTTATCAGAGGATTTGAAATGCAATATGGGAAAAGAATACCAGAGCAAGTAAAAAGAGCTATTTCTCTTTATTTTGGTTCTGCAACTGATACTCTTGATATTATTAAATTACATAGTAGTGCTAATCAAAATCTTGAACTTAGAAAACATAGATTAGTAGCAAATACATTAAAATCTTATAATGAAACTTTATATAATAGCCTAATTGAATGGATAAATGAAAATATTGTAGAGATATTTGATTTTTGTTTTGCAAAAGGATTAGCTAAAGATTCAGATAATTGGGCTCAAATTTTATGGTATAAAAATATGGTTGGTGAAAACCAATTTGATACTATGATTTATTTACCAGATATTCAAAGTAAGATTTCTCCAACGGCAGTATATGGTATAAGAAATGGAGGTAGTACAATTCAGCTTCCTTTTGGATTTGTGCAGTGGCATAGCCCGCGTAAAATTATACCTGGAGATATTCAATTTCATCATACATATACTAAAATATTAGAATTAATAAAATAATAAGACATATGGGTTTTGACTATAAAGAATATAAAAATCAAGAAAATAAAAGTATTTCAATGTTTTTTTGATGAGTCACCTTATTATTTAGATATTATATATTGAAAATAAAGCAACTCTTTTTAAGGAGTTGCTTTGTTTTTTAATGCTTCTAATATTTGTTTTGCTATAGCAATAGAAAGAAGTGGCGGAACAGCATTACCAATTTCTAGCCGTTTCATACCATCTGCTCCATAAAATTTATAATCATCTGGAAAGCTTTGTAAGCGAGCTCCCTCTCTTATAGACATTGCCCTTGAATCACGAGGATGAATACACCTAGATGAAGAGGGACATGCAAAATTACGTGTTATTGTGGTAGCTGGTTTTTCCCACCATAATTTAGCATATGTATTACCGTATCCACTTTTAGGACGAATTTCTTCAGGTAAATCATTTTTAGATTGTCCATCTTTAAGAGTTTCCATAATTTTAATTAAATGTTCTCCATTTTTAGGAGCTTTATGTTCTTCAAGGAAATTATCAACATTTGCTCTGACAAATTTTAAAAACTCGTTGTCTCCAATATCTGTTTCATAATAATTTTTTTCTTGACCACTTTTGATACAAGGTAAATCTCCTATTGCATCTTTTAATGTAACATATGGTTTAAGTCCCTCTCCATGTGTAGGTATAGGATATATAAAATTATTTTTTTCTTTCATACCAACCAATATTACCCTTTCTCTTTGTTGAGGGACACCGAAATCAGCAGCATTTAAAGTTTTTTGTTTAAGGATATATCCTAATTCTTCAAATTCAGTTTGAATTTTTTTAAATAGATTTCCTTTATCCATAGTTAGAATTCCAACAACATTTTCAAAAACAAAAACTGTAGGTTTAAGAATTTGTAAAATTCTTTTATATTGCATAAATAAATTTGCTCTGTCATCCATTTGTCTTTTCCCTAATGTTGAATAAGATTGACAAGGTGGTCCTCCTACAATAATATCTATTTTTTTATTTTTTAAAACTTTATTAAGTTTTTCTTCTGTTAAATCGTTAATGTCACAATTTATCATTTTCACATCAGGGTGGTTTAAAGTATATGCTATAGAAATATCTTTTTCTATTTCATTTGCAGCAATTATATTAAAATCTGATATTTTAGAAAAACCGTAACTTAGACCTCCTACACCAGCAAATAAATCAATGACATTATATTTTGTCATTTTTCCTCCTGTGTTAATAAGATGGATATATTTTTATTAATTTTGTAATAAAAAATAAATGTGAAAGCTTTTACTAAGAAAAGCTTTCACACCAAAATACAAATTATTCCCACTCTATTGTAGCAGGTGGTTTAGAAGAAATATCGTAAGTTAATCTATTAATTCCTTTAACTTCGTTGATAATTCTGTTTGAAACTTTTTCTAGGAAATCGTAAGGAAGTCTAGACCAAGTTGCTGTCATAAAGTCTATTGTATTTGCAGATCTTAAAACAGCAGTATATTCATAAGTTCTTACATCTCCCATAACTCCTACAGATTTTACAGGAAGAAGAACAACGAAAGCTTGGCTTACTTTGTTATAAAGATCAGCATTTCTTAATTCTTCAATAAAGATATTGTCAGCTTCTCTTAAGATGTCAGCTTTTTCCTTAGTAACTTCTCCTAGGATTCTAATTCCAAGTCCAGGTCCTGGGAATGGATGTCTATCTATCATATGGTCAGGAATTCCTAATTCTCTTCCTACAGCTCTTACTTCATCTTTAAATAATTCTCTTAAAGGTTCAAGAAGAGTGAATTTCATATCTTCAGGAAGCCCTCCAACATTGTGATGAGATTTTATAGTCATAGAAGGCCCTTTTACAGATTGAGATTCAATAACATCTGGATATATAGTTCCTTGTGCTAAGAAATCAACATCAGTAAGTTTTCCTGCTTCTTCATTAAATACTTCAATAAATTCTTTTCCTATTATTTTTCTTTTAGCTTCAGGATCAGAAACACCTGCAAGTTTAAATAAGAATCTTGCTTCAGCGTTTACACATTTTATATTCATATGGAAGTTTTCTCCATATATTTTCATAACATTTAAAGCTTCGTCTTTTCTTAGAAGTCCTGTGTCAACAAAGATACAAGTTAACTGATCTCCGATTGCTTTATGGATAAGAGTTGCAGCAACAGATGAGTCAACTCCTCCTGAAAGTCCAAGAAGAACTTTTTTATCTCCAACAGTTTTTCTTATTTTTTCAATAGTATCTTCAATATAGTTTGTCATGCTCCAGTTTTTCTCACATTTTGCTATATTGAAAACAAAGTTTCTGTAAAGTTCTTTTCCATATTCAGTGTGAGTAACTTCAGGATGGAACTGAACACAGTAGATATTTTTTTCTGCATTGTAAGCAGTAGCTATACAAGAATCTGTATGAGCAATTTGAACGAATCCAGGAGCAAGTTTAGTAACATGATCCTGATGGCTCATCCATACTTGTGAATCATTAGGAATACCTTCAAAAAGAGGGTTAGATGCATCATCTAAAATAAGATGAGCTTTTCCAAATTCTTGTTTGTCAGCACATTCAACTTTTCCTCCAAGAAGATGAGTTGTAAGTTGCATTCCATAACATACTGCAAGAACAGGAATACCTAAATCGTATAATTTTTTATCTATCATAAAGGCATCTTCTAAGTAAACAGAAGCAGGTCCTCCAGAAAGAATAATTCCTTTTGGCTCTCTAGCCACAATATTTTCAATTGGTTCAAAGTATGGAACTATTTCAGCAAATACTCCCATTTCTCTTATTCTTCTAGCTATAAGTTGGTTATATTGAGAACCAAAATCTAGTATAAGAATACTATTCTTTTTCATTAATACCTCCAAAAATTTTAATATTATAAAATGGTTAAAAACCTTTTTAATTATTTATTAATTGTTTTAATTAAAATGGAAATTCATCATCTTCAAAATCATTTCCTACAGGAGCAGATTTTGCAGGTTCAGCAGCTCTTTGGAAACCTTCGTTATAATTTCCGCTGCTGTAAGAAGAATCTTCTCCAGTGCCATTTTTACTTTCAAGGAATTCAACAGTATCTACTAAAACATCATAAGAAGTTCTTTTTTCTCCATTCACTTCATATCTGTTCATCTGAATTCTTCCTTGTACACCTACTTTTCTTCCTTTTCTAAGATATTCGCCAATAAGCTCAGCAGTTTTTCCAAATGCAACACAGTTTATAAAATCAGCCTCTCCTTTTTGAAAAGGTCTGTCAACAGCTAAAGAAAATCTTGAGTAAGCTTTACCACTTTGACCGAATTTTAGTTCAGGATCTCTGGTAAGTCTTCCTGTTAAAATAACTAAATTCATAAATTTTCCTCCTAGTAAATACATAATTGATTACTAATAATTATAACAGAAAAGCAAATTAAAAACAATGAAAATTGTTGTGCTTTTATTCAATATTAATGGTAATTATGATATAATTGATAGGGAAATAATAAAATGGAGGAAAAAGATATGAAAAGGATAGTATTGCTTGATGTCAGTGCAATTATGTACAGGGCATTTTATGGAAATATGAATTTTAGAACAAAAAACGAGCCGACAGGAGCAGTGTATGGATTTACTAATACCCTTTTAAGTATTATAAAGGAATTTTCTCCAGATTATATAGGAGCGGCTCAGGATATAAAAAGAGCAGAACTAAAAAGAAGTAAAATATACAGTGAATATAAAAGTAATAGAGATGCAATGCCTGAAGATCTTCTTGTTCAGGTTGACAGAATAGAAGAGGTACTTGATTGTTTTGGAATAGACAGATTTAAAATTTCAGGCTATGAAGCTGATGATGTTATGGGAACAATTGGAAAAAAATTTTCAAAAGAAAATTATGAAATTATTATCATAACAGGTGACAAAGATTTGACACAGCTTCTTGATAAAAATATAAATATTGCTCTTCTTGGAAAAGGAGATGGAGGTGGATTTAAAATTCTTTCAACTCCTGAAGATGTAAAAGAACATCTTGGTGTTTATCCTGAAATGATACCTGACTTATTTGGACTTATAGGTGACAGCAGTGATGGAATTCCTGGAGTAAGAAAAGTAGGTCCTAAAAAAGCAATACCTATGCTTGAAAAATATAAAAATCTTGAAGGAATTTATGAAAATATAGATTCTTTAAAAGAGATATCAGGAATAGGGCCTTCTCTTATAAATAATATAAAAGAAGATAAAGAAATAGCTTTTTTAAGCAGAAATCTTGCAACTATTGAAACAAATATTCCTCTTGAAATAAAAATAGAGGATTTAGAATATAATGTAGATAATAGAAAACTTTTATCACTGTTTAAAGAGTTAGGTTTTAAAGCTCTTATAAAAAGAATGGGGCTTTCTGAAGAAGAGGAAAAAGAGAAATATGAAGAAAAGGAAACTTCAGAGCAAGTGGGACAGCTTGGGCTTTTTAATGTAGAAAACGAATCTGTTCTAAAGCCTAAAAAAGAAAAAGACAGTATGGTAATGATTATTGATACAGAAGAAAAATTTGAAAAGATGTATAATGATTTAAAATCTGAAGAATTTATATATTTCTATGCTGAAAATATAGGAGTAGTTTTTGCAGGAGAAGAAAGGGATTATTATGTTCCTCTTTATCATAATCTTAAGATAGGAGAGAAATATGGAAATCTAGATAAAAAACTTATTGAAAAAATATTTTCTATGGATAAAAAATTTGTAACATATAATTTTAAAAATATTCTTAGAAATTATTATAAAATTCCAACTGAAAATATGGAATTTGATGAAATGCTAGCATATCATCTTATTACAGCTCAGACAAGAGAAAATATTGAAAGTATGATTGCTGCTGAAACTATGAAAGACATAAAAAAATATGCTGATATTTTTGGAAAAGAAAAACCTGAAGAAACAGATATAGAAAAATATGGAAATTATATTCGTGAAAGAGGAGAAGCAGTAAGAGAACTTCATTTTTCTCTTAAGGAGCAGCTTGAAGAAAAAAATCTTATTCCTGTTTTAAAAGAAATAGAAATTCCTCTTATTGAAGTTCTGAATTCTATGGAAGAGGAAGGAATAATGATTAATCCTGAGTATTTTTATGAATTCGGTGCAGAAATAGGAGAAAAATTAAATATTCTTGAAGAAAAAATATATGAAATTGCAGGAGGAAAATTTAATCTTAATTCCCCTAAACAATTAGCAGAAGTTTTATTTATAAATCTTAATATAGCTCCTGTAAAGAAAACAAAAACAGGTCTTTCAACGAATGTGGAAGTTCTTGAAGAACTTGAAGCAAGAGGAGAAGAAATAGCAAAATATATTCTTGAATATAGAAAACTTTCTAAATTAAAATCAACATACATTGATGCTCTTCCAAAATCTGCAGATAAAAATAATAGAATTCATACTAATTTTAATCAGACAGGAACAGCTACAGGAAGGCTTTCGTCATCTGATCCAAATTTACAGAATATTCCTGTTAAAACTGATGATGGAATGAGAATAAGAGAAGGATTTATTGCTAAGAAAGGTTATAAACTTCTTGGAATAGATTATTCTCAAATTGAACTAAGAGTTCTTACAGAAATTTCAGAGGATGAAAATCTTATAAAAGCATATGCAGAAGGAAAAGATCTTCATGATCTTACTGCAAGAAAAATATTTGGGCTTTCTGAAAGTGAGGAAGTTACAAGAGAACAAAGAACAGCAGCTAAAATTGTAAACTTTAGTATTATTTATGGAAAAACTGCTTTTGGTTTGTCAAAAGAACTTAAAATAACAAGAAAAGATGCAGAAGACTATATTGCAAAGTATTTTGCAGAATATCCAAAAGTAAGAGAGCTTGAAACAGAAATAATACAAAAAGCAGAAGAAACAGGATATGCAGAAACATATTTTAACAGAAGAAGGGATATAGAAGGTATTCATTCAAGAAATAAAAATATAAAAAATCAAGGAGAAAGAATGGCAGTAAATACTGTTATTCAAGGGACAGCAGCAGAAGTTATAAAAAAAGTTATGATAGAACTTTATAAATTTTTAAGAGGAAAAGAAGATATAAAAATGCTGCTTCAGGTTCATGACGAACTTATATTTGAAATAAAAGATGAAAAGGTTGAAGAGTACAGAACAGTTATAGAAAATATTATGAGAAACAGTGTTAAGTTTAAAAATGTAAAACTTGAAGTAAATAGTTCTGTAGGAAATAACTGGGCAGAGGCAAAATAAGAAAGGAGATTTCAGATGTCCTATACTTATCAAGTAAAAAATGAGATAATAAAAAAGGGCGGATATACAGTAAAAGAAAAAACTGCAGAGTTAAGAGGAATATTAGATGCTAAAAATGCAGTTTTTAATGATCATATAGAATTAAAGTTGGAAAGTATTGAACTTGCTAACAGAGTATATAGAATTTTAAAAGAGATTACAAATCTTAAATTAAATGTAAAGTATTCTACAAGTAAAAATTTTGGAGAACATAATATATATATAATAGGAATTGTTAATCAAAAAGGATTCAGAGATTTTTTAAATCTTCTTGAAGAATATAGAGGAAAAGCTATTCGTGAAGATGAAGAAAAAACAGCAGGTTTTATAAGAGGACTTTTTCTTTCTACAGGATATATTAAAAGTCCTGAAAAAGAATATGCTTTGGATTTTTTTATAGATAATGAAGATATAGCAGAAGAACTTTATGAAATTCTTGGAGATTTAGGTAAAAAAGTATCAAAAACAAAAAAGAGAAATAAAAATCTTGTTTATCTTAGAAATTCTGAAGATATTATGGATATACTTGTAATAAATGGTTCTATAAAAGAATTTTATAAATATGAAGAAACTACAATGATGAAAGACTTAAAAAATAAGACAATAAGAGAAATGAATTGGGAAGTTGCCAATGAAACGAAAACTCTTAATACAGGGCTAAGACAGATAAAACAGATTAATTATATAGGAGCAAAAATAGGTATAAATAATCTGACTCCTGTTTTAGAAGAAGTGGCTTTTTTAAGACTTCAAAATCCTGAAAGCTCTCTTCAGGAACTGGCTGAAATGATAGGTATTTCAAAATCAGGAATAAGAAATAGATTCAGAAGAATAGAGGAAATATATAACCAGCTTCTTGAGGAAAATGGAGAACAACCAAAGGAGTAATACAATTAATATGAAAATAATAAAAGATATTTTAAAAGGAAATGAAAAACTAAAAAATAGTTATGTTGCTCTTGGAACTTTTGATGGAGTGCATAGAGGACATAGAGTATTAATATCTGAAGCAGTAAAAAAAGCAAAAGAAAATAATGGGATATCTGTTGTATTTACATTTTTAAATCATCCTATGGAAGTGATTTTTCCAGAAAGAGTTCCTAAAATGATAAATACTCTTGAAGAAAAATTATATCTTTTAGAAGAAATGGGTGTTGATTATGTTGTACTTCAAACTTTTGATAAAGAATTTGCAAACTGCACAAAAGAAGAATTTATTGATAATATTTTAATAAATGCCCTTGGAGCAAAAGAAATATTTGTAGGATTTAATTATACATTTGGAGAAAGAGGAGCAGGAAATACAGAATACCTTAAATCTATAAGCAAAGAAAAGAATATTATAGTAAATGAAGTTCCTCCTGTTGAATATAAAGGGTATGTATTAAGTTCAACACTTATAAGAAATCTTATTCTTAATGGAGAGCTAGAACTTGCAAACTGTTTTTTAGGAAGACCTTTTCTTATTTCAGAAATAGTGGAACATGGAAAGAAATACGGAAGACTTTTAGGTTTTCCAACAGCTAATTTAAAAGTTGTAAATAAAGTTTATCCTCCTTTTGGAATTTTTGGAGGAAGCACAGTTATTGAAGGAGAAAATAAAAAGCAATATTCTTCAGTAATAAATATAGGAAAGAATCCTACATTAAAACCAGGAGAACTAAGTGTAGAGGTGCATATTCTTGATTTTAATGACATGCTTTATGGAAAAAGAATTTATGTGAATATAGAACATTTTATGAGACCTGAGAAAAAATTTGATTCATTTGAAGATTTAAAAATAGGAATACAAAAAGATGTTGAGAACTGGAGAAATTATTCTGATGGAAAATAAAAATGAAAATTTTGAAAAAGCTGTTGAAAATAAAAATGATATTCTCCTTAAAATAGATAATTTTGAAGGGCCACTTGAGCTTCTTTTATATCTTATAGATAAGAAAAAATTAAAAATATCAGAGGTAAGAATTTCTCAGCTTATTGACGAATATATTGCTGTTCTTGAAAGATCCAAAAAAGATAATCTTGAAATAAAAACAGAATTTCTTATGACAGCTGCAGAGCTTCTTGAAATAAAAGCAGTGTCAGTCCTACATATAAATGAAGAGCTTGAAACAGAAAAAGTATTGAAACAAAGGCTTGAAGAATATAAGCTTTTTAAAGATGTGGCAGATAGAATTAACAGCATGGGAAGTGAATTTAATATTTCTTATTCCAGAGGAGAAGGAAGAAAGATAAGAAAATCTGAATCTAAAGAATATGATCTTAATTCTTTGAAAGCAGAAGATATTTATAATAGTTATAAGAAATATTTAAAAGTAATTGATGAAGAAGTTATTGAAATAAAATATGAAAAAGTATATTCAGTTGAAGAGGAAATAGAAAAAATTAAAGTTATTCTTTTTGAAAAACCTCTTACTCTTGATGAAATTTTTTCAAGAGCAGAAAACAGAATTCATCTAGTTTATATATTTCTTGCTCTTCTTGATATTTATAAAGAAGGAAAAGCAGATATAATAAACAATGATGAAAAGATTATTATAAAAAAAATAGAAAGCTGATTGGTGTGGAGGTTCAATGTTTAAAAGTGGAATACTTGTAATGCTGATAACATTAGTCAGCAGAGTGCTTGGACTTGCAAGAAGTGTTGTTGTTGCTTATTATTTTGGTGTATCTGCAGGAACAGATGCTTTTTTCAGTGCATTTAAAATAAGTAATTTTTTCAGACAACTTCTTGGAGAAGGAGCACTAGGAACATCGTTTATCCCCATGTATAATGAAAAAGTTGAAAAGCAGGGGGAAGAAGAAGGGAAAAAATTTATTTTTTCAATTCTTAATATAGTTTTTATTTTTTCTGTTATAGTTTCACTTGGAATGATAGTATTTTCAAAAGAAATAATAACAGTTATAGTGAGTGGATTTTCAGATGAAACAAAATTTATTGCATCTGATCTTTTAAAAATAATGTCAAGTTACTTCATTTTTATAAGCCTTTCAGGAATGATTTGTGCAGTGCTTAATAATTTTAAATGTTTTGCAGTGCCAGCATCAACTTCCATATTTTTCAATATTGCTATTCTTGGAGGAGCAATATTTTTTGGAAAAACTTATGGGATAAAAGCTATGGCTTATGGGGTTCTTGTAGGAGGTTTTTTACAACTTATAATAGTTCTTCCACAATTTTTTAAAAGAGTAGGAAGATATAGATTTAGGATTGATTTCAAAGATGAATATCTTAAAAGAATTTTTTATCTTATGGTTCCTATGCTTGTAGGAATTGTTGCAAGACAGTTTAATACAATAGTAGATCAATTTTTTGCTTCATATCTTGAAACAGGAGGAGTATCAGCACTTGAAAATGCAACAAGAGTATATAATCTTCCTATAGGAGTTTTTGGAATATCAATTTCTACAGTAATTTATCCAGCTCTTTCAAAAAAAATTGTTAATAAAGATTTTAAAGCTGTAGAAGAGGATATTAAAAAAGGACTTAATATTTTATTGTTCTTAGTTGTGCCATCAACTATAGTTCTTACTATTTATTCAGAAGATGTAATAAGACTTATTTTTGAATATGGAAAATTTGGAGGAAGAGCAGTAAAGATAACTGCTGAATCACTTTTTTATTATTCTTTAGGACTTTATTTTTATACTGCAATACATCTTATGACAAGAGCTTTTTATGGAATGAAAAACAGCAGAGATCCTGTTAAGTTTTCAATATCGGCAATTGTAATAAATATTCTTTTAAATGCTCTTTTAATAAATTCAATGGAATATAGAGGGCTTGCTCTTTCAACTTCTGTGGCAGCAATGGTAAACTTTTCATTACTTTTATATACATTTAGAAAAAAATATATTTCTCTGAGCTTAAAACCTGTTTGTATTTTTCTTATAAAAGTTCTTATAAGTTCAATGATAGCAGTTGCAGCAAGCTTTTGGTTAAAAAATATTATAGTTAAACTTGCAGTATTTGGTGCAGTTTATCTTGCTTTATGGGGATATACATTGTATAAGAAAAAATTAGAGGTATTTTAATGGGAATTTCAAATTATAAAGTATACACACCATTTATATATGCTGATTTTATAACTGAACTTGCAATAAAAAACTATTTCTGTGAAGAGTATACTGAAGAAAAATTAAGAAATTTGAAAATAGCAGATCTTTCCTGTGGAACGGGAAATCTTCTTACTGTAATGCTTATAAAACTTATAGAACTTTCAAAAAAAATAACAGGAAAATATTTTTTTAACTCAGATTGGATAAGAGGATATGATATTGATGAAAATGCTCTTGAAATCTATAAACAAGATGGGCAGGAGATTTTAAAAAGATATAATCTTAAAGGAGAAATTTTATTTTTTAAAGAAGATTCACTTTTAAGTGAAAAAAAAATAAAATATAATATAGTAATAGGAAATCCTCCATATTTAGGAGAAAAAAATCATCAAAAAATTTTTAGAAAGCTCAAGGAAACAGAGTTTGGAAGAAAATATTATGAAAGTAAAATGGATTATTTCTATTATTTTATAGAAAAAGGTATTGATATTTTAGATGAAGAAGGAATTCTTGTGTATGTTACAACAAATTACTGGCTTAAAGCTGACAGTGCAGTAATTTTAAGAAAAAAACTAAAAGAAGAGGGAAACTATACAGATATAATAGATTATAATATTTCCATATTTAAAGATGCTCCAGGTCAACATAATATGATTTTTTCATGGAAAAAAGAAAAGAAAAATGTAAATGATAAAATAAATATAGAAAAAGAAGGAAATAAATTTACTTTAAAAAATAGTAATCTTTATGATGAAAAAGGAAATATTATTCTTGTTGATGAAGAGAATAGAAAATTTAATAAAAAGATAAGTGAGAAAAGCACACATAAATTAGGAGAAATTTTTAATATCAATCAAGGAATAGTGACAGGGTGTGATAAGGCTTTTATTACAAAAGAATATAATGAAAAATTTAAAGAATATCTGAAACCATTCTATAAGAATAAAGATATTTTTAAGTATAGCTGTATAGATAAAAATTATTTCTGGATATACTATATTGAAAAAACAGATGATATTTCAGATGAATTGAAAAATTTTTTTATGCCTTATAAAGAAACTTTATTAAAAAGAAGAGAAGTAAGAAAAGGTGCTTTAAAATGGTGGCAGCTTTTATGGGCAAGAGATAAAAATATAATGAAGGATGAAAAAATTCTTGTAAGGCAAAGATGTAAAACTAATTTTTTTGCATATAGTAAAGGAGAATTTTATGGAAGTGCAGATATATATTATCTGACTTTAAAAGATAGATATTTTAATATTTTTTATATTCTAGGATATCTTAACTCTAAAATTTTTTATAGATGGTATAAAAATAACGGAAAACATAAAGGATATAATCTTGAATTTTATACTACCCCTTTAAAGCAAGTCCCTTTATTTTATCCGAGTAATGATAAAAATAATGAGATTTTATATGTTGAAAATTTAGTTAAAAAACAGATAGAAAATTATTCAGAAGAAGTTCAGAATGAAATAGATAAATATTTTGAAAAGGTATATTTAGATAAAAATTAAAAGAGAGCTTATACGCTCTCTTTTTGTTTTACTTAAATTTATTATCAAGTTCTCTGTCGTCAGAATACTCCATATTTTCAGTTACAGCAGGTTTTAAATTTTTAATAAATGTTCCCATTTCATCAGCACTTCCAACTATTCTGTTAAAAATGCTTAAATAATCATTTAAAATAGGATTATCTACATCATAAGGATATCTTATAATATGATCAATTTCGCTCCATGCTTCTTCAAAAACAGTTCTTACCTGCATTTCAACATAAAATTTTTCTCCTGTTTCAGATTCTGTCTGAATAAGATAATGTACAGAACGATAACCATGTTCTCTTACTATAATTTCACAGTTAAGATGTTTCATGGTTTCTTTAAGAAGATCCATGTTGTAATCACCAGGTCTTACATTTATTTGTGGAGTTTCTGCTACATCCCAAAACTTTAAAATTTCATTGTGAATATCAATCCAATCATCTTTAAAAAGATGAAGAACTCTTACTCCTATAAGGTCTGTTACAATTTCTTTATAGTTTTTAACAGATATATTTCTATCTACATACTTTTTCCCTTTTCTTATTATTTTTTCTATAAGATGGGCAGGTTTCTTTACTCTTCTTCTTACAGAGTGGACAGTTTTGGTGTCAATAAGTTTAAAAGTAAATTCATCTGCAAGTTTTTCAAGAGTTGGAACAAGAGTTATATAGTCATCATGGATTTTTACAAGTTCATCCCAGTTAAGACCTGTTGACTCAAAATATTCCTCCTCAATTGAAAATTTTTCAAAAAAGTTTTTTCTGTCCAGCAATTTTTTCACCTCTTTCAGTTTTTATTTCTATTACTTACCAAAACTTAAAAATTTAAAGTTTAATTTTCTAATTTTGACAATTCAATTAAGCAAGGTTTTCTGTAGCCTGCTGTTTTTTCTTTAAAAATATTATTTTTTTCAAGAGGATTTCTAAGAGTTATTTTTTCTTCTATAACTAAGTTTTTATCAACTTTATGCTTTCTTTTTATAATCAGGAAATCTCCTTCATGTAAATTGTAATTTTCATTTTTAAAATTAAAATTACACCATGTCTCTATCATTCTGTTTTCTCTTAAAGCTGCATTAAGCTCAAGAAGATAATAGATATTTTCACACTCAGGAAGTTTATCAGCTTGGAATTTGTATCCTGATTTATTAAGTGTTTCAAAGAAATGCTGAACGGTTTTTATTCTCATAAGTTCTATTCTGTCTTCAGCTGTAATATCTCCATAGAGATTATTTACTTTAAATGAAATAGGTGCTCCACTAAATATTTTTTCAAGCATCTCTAAGACTTTAAGCATTCTTGAATTTTTTATAAGAGAGCTTATTTCATATGAGCGAACACTTCCATAAGCTTTTATAGTGTCATTATTAAGTGAAACACTTAGTCCAAGTTTAAATTCTCTATGTTTTACTTCAAGCATTTTTATAGATTCATTAGAAACGATTCTTAAATGACAATTATTGATACTGTCATTTCCTATTTTTATTCCTGTATTTCCAATTACAACCTGATTAGGAAAAGTCATTCCTTCGGGAATATTAGAAATTTTAATAGGGAGCTGAGAAAGCTTTAAAGAACTATATTTAATCTCTAAAGCTGTTTCAAATTTTCCCATATCCTGAGAAAAATCAAAAGAAACAGTTTTAGGTTCATATATATTTTCAGTTTCTTTAATTTCATCTATAATTTCAGTATCTGAAAGAATTTTTTCAGGATCAGGAGATATAGCATCAGATAAAGTTATATTTTCACTTTCTGAGCTTTCAACTTTTGTTTCTTTTTTAATTTCTTTTTCTTGAGAGAAATTATTTTCAGTAGAAATGTTATTTCCAAAAAGTTGATATTGTTTTTCTGTTATAGCTTCAAAGCTTTCAGTATCTTCTAAATTTTTCTGCAGTTCTTCAGTTTTGCTTTCTGTCGGTAGTTCTTTTATGCAGTTTTCAGTAGTATCAATTTTTTCTTCAGTAATTTCTTTAAATGTAAGATTTTTTTCTAAAGATTGAGAAACTTCAGGCAGAACATTTTCAGCAGCATTATTTTCTATTTCAATTGTGCTTTCTTGAGAAAGATTACTAATACTTTCAATCTCATTATTTTCTATCCTGCTATTTTCTGCTTCATCTTCTGATACTACCATTGGAACTTTTTTTCGTTCATCAACTCACTGTATAACTGGGGGAATAGTTTATTTAAATCTATATTAGGATTTTTTGTATAATTTTTAAGTTCTCTGAAAAATTCATATTCAGTTGAAGCAAGAACTTTAATATTATACTTATTGAAAAATTCCATTACCTTTGGATTTAAAATAGAATTTGATGTTATTACATACATAGGTTTTATATCTTCGCAATTTCTGCTTAAAATGAAATCAAGAATTGTAAAGAAATCAGAATCATCAAAATCTACCCCTAAAAAAATTGTACTTCTATGCTTAAGTTCATATCTTATACTATCCCAAAAAACAGTATAGAAAGGAAGAACTCTAAGTCTTCTGAAATCTTGCTCTGTTACAGCACAATTTTCATAGTTACTTAAATCTCCAAGAACTTTATAAAGTCTTACCTTTCCATCAGTAAAAATTTCCTTATCATATGGTGTGATTTTTTTAACCCTTGTACTTTCTTCTATTGAAGAATCATAGTTTGTATTTATAACTGCTCCTACCAAATCAGCTTCTATAAGAGCATCAAGATAACAGTTACTGCTCTTTTTATACTCATATATTCCTTGTATTTTTTTATACAGCGACTGCTTCGTTCCTATTACAGAATCTACAAAACATTGACTGACTTCAAACAAAGAATGTCTGTCATTAAAGCTTTTTATATTTTTAAATTTTATTTGATTAGCTAAAATTTCAACGAGTCCATCTCTGCTTGGGAAGCCATTAGATTTTTCAAAAAAATTGCCAGTACATATATTAAGTTTTTTTTCTAAGTCAAGTTTTTCAAAAAAGCTCATATAATAACCTCGCTTATAAATTTAATGTATTCACTATAAGTATATACTATATTTATAAAATTCTCAATGAAATATTAAAAAAATAGTGTATAATGTATTAGGGTAAAGAATTAAATTTTTTTTAATAAAAAATAGCCATCAAAAAGGAGGAGTATATGTTACAGCAGGTATTTCATTTACTTGGAGATTACATCTTCGTTGCAAACATCTTTTTAGCATCTGTAGTTCTTTTCTTTGAGAGGAAAAGACCAGTATACACTTTGTTTTGGATAACTATTTTGCTTTTAACTTCATATTTTGGTTTTATTGCATATTTGTTTTTTGGTATGAAATTTTATAAAAAAAGAAATACAGAAAAATTTTATACAAGAAATTTTTTAAGACAGATATATAAAGAAAACCATTATAAAGTTCAGCTTGTGGAAAAGAGAACTAAACTTGTAAGCTACATTGTAAAATCTGTAGGAAATAAAGTTACATATCTTAATAATGTTTATTTCTTTAAAGAAGGAAATTCTTTTTTTCAGAGAATGATTGAAGATATAAGAAATGCAAAAGAAACAATAAATATGGAGTATTATATTTTCAGTGATGATGAGTTTGGAAGTGGAATATATGACGAACTTATTTTAAAAGCACAAGAAGGAGTTAAAATTAAAATAATTATTGACGGAATAGGAACAAAAATTCTTAAAAGAAAAAGAATAAAGCAGCTTGAAAAAGCTGGTATAAAAGTAAAAACTTTTTTTCCTTCTCATTTTCCATTTTTCAGATTTGGAAATTTAAGAGCAAATTATCGTGATCATAGAAAAATGTGTATAATTGACAGTCTAATATTGTATACAGGAGGCTTCAATATAGGAAATGAATATATAGGTAAAGGAAAGCTTGGCAACTGGAGAGATACAGGTGCAAGGATAAATGGAGAAATAGCAGTTGATGCTGACAGAGAATTTTATATTTCATGGAACTTTGTTCACAAAGGAGTTAATCTGAGAGATATTGACAGACAACTTCGTAGTAAAGTGAATAATATTGAAGAGAGAAAAGAAAAATTTCATATAAATGCTATGCAGATTGTAAGCAGTGGTCCTAACTATCAGACAAGAACAATTCGTGATTGTTTTATGAATCTTATAATGAGTGCTAAAAGAAGCATATATATAGAAACACCATATTTTGTTCCTGATGACTTGCTCCTTGACTGCTTGAGAATAGCAATTATGTCAGGTGTAGAAGTAAAGATAATAGTTCCTTATGTAGGAGATCATCCTTTTGTTTATTGGGCAAATCAAGGATTTATTGTAGAACTTTTAGAAATGGGAGCTGAAGTATACAGATATACTGATGGATTTTTCCATAGTAAACTTATAATAATAGATAATGAAGTAGCTTCTTTTGGAAGTGCTAATTTTGATTACAGAAGTCTTTATCAAAACTTTGAGATTAACTTTAATGTCTATGATTTGGAGCTTGTTGGTCACTTGAGACAAATATTCTTTGAAGATATTTCAAAATCTGTCTCTTTAGACTATAAGGTTATGAAAGAAAGAAATGTATCTGAAAAAATAAAAGAGTCTATATGCAGATTAATATCTCCAGTAATTTAAGGAGGAAATAAAATGGGTTTAGATGATTTGGATGATTTTTTAAAGAATTTTTATACAGACAGAAATAAGGATAAAACCTTTGTAGATCTTCATCTTCATACAAATTATTCAGATGGCTTTATAAGTGGAAAAAGCCTTTTACATTATTTAGAGGATAAAAATTATCTGATAGCTGTAACAGATCATAATGCAGTTGGAGGAAATATTCTTTTAAGAAAATTGGGAATAAATGTTATTCCAGCAATAGAACTTGGTTGCTGTGATGGTTTTGAACTTCTTATCTATTTTGCTTCAGAAGATGATATGGTATATTTTTATAAGGGATATGTTGAACCTAATAAAAATAAAATAAGAATGGCAAAGACAACAAAAGATATAGAATATTATTTAAGGGCTCTTGAAAATTTCAAATGTTATAAATCAATTCCACATATAGCAGGAGTAGCTCAGAAAAATTTTATAAAGAATAAAGATTATATTTATAATATTATAGGTAGGGTTGATGCAATAGAAATTCATAACCATGCTCTTCCAAATTCAAGAAATCTTATAGCTCAAGAAATTCAAAAAAAATACAATCTAGGAATCACTTTTGGAAGTGACAGCCATTTTATGGACGAGATAAAAGCTTTTTATAAATATTTTAATGAAATAAAAGAAAAGAAGAGTCTGGCAAATGAATATTTTCAAAAGATGAAACTTCTTGGAGGACTTGGACAAAAACATCTTATGTATGGTTTGAAAGGAAGCTTGGAAAAATAAATTACTTCAAAAAAAAAGAAAAGTATTGTATAATGTTTGAGTGATTCTGTAGCTCAGTTGGATAGAGCAACGCCCTCCTAAGGCGTAGGTCATGCGTTCAATTCGCATCAGAATCGCCAGATATAAAATTAAAATTATTAAGATAAATTTTGAAAAAGACTGTTTCAGACAGTCTTTTTTTCCCTTAAAAAACAACTTAAAAGTAAAATAATAAAATTTTTAACTTGTGTTGCATTTTTTTTTCATTTCTTTTATAATAAAATAATGAATATAATTATTTGGGAGGTTTAAGTGTTACAAAAATTTAAAAGAAACTTTTCTATTATTGCACATATAGATCACGGGAAGTCAACTATTGCTGACAGACTTCTTGAAGCAACTCATACAGTTGCAGAAAGAGATATGAAAGCACAGCTTCTTGACTCGATGGAACTTGAAAGAGAAAAAGGGATAACAATCAAAGCTCAGGCAGTTACTCTTTATTATGATGCCAAAGATGGAAACCGTTACGAGCTTAACCTTATAGATACTCCAGGACATGTGGACTTTATATATGAAGTTTCAAGATCACTTTCAGCATGTGAAGGAGCTCTTCTTGTTGTAGATGCTGCTCAGGGTGTAGAGGCTCAAACTCTTGCTAATGTTTATTTAGCCCTTGAAAATGACCTTGATTTAATTCCTGTAATTAATAAAATAGATCTTCCTGCAGCTGAACCAGAAAGAGTAAAAGAAGAAATTGAAAATGTAATAGGACTTCCTGCTGACGATGCAGTTCTTACATCAGCTAAAATTAATCTTGGAATAGAAGATCTTTTGGAAGCTATAGTTCAAAGAATTCCTGCTCCTTCTTATGATGAAGAAGCACCTCTTAGAGCACTTATTTTTGACTCTAAATTTGATGATTACAGAGGAGTAATAACTTATGTAAAAGTTGAGGATGGAGCAATTCGTAAAGGGGATAAAATAAAAATATGGTCAACTGAAAGAGAAGCAGAAATTCTTGAATGTGGAATTTTCTCTCCAAATATGAAGGCAACAGGAGAACTTACTTCAGGGTCAGTTGGATATATTATAACAGGATTAAAAACAATTAAAGATTCAAGAGTAGGGGATACAATAACTCATGTAAGCAGACCATGTAGTGATCCACTTCAAGGATTCAGACCTGCACAGTCAATGGTGTTTGCAGGAATTTATCCTATATCAACAGACGATTATGGAGCTCTTAGAGAATCTCTAGAGAAACTTCAACTTAATGATGCCTCATTGAACTTTGTTCCAGAAACTTCATTAGCATTAGGATTTGGTTTCAGATGTGGATTCCTTGGACTTCTTCATATGGAAATTATTGTTGAAAGACTTAGAAGAGAATATAATATAGATCTTCTTTCAACAGCACCATCAGTTGAATATAGAATAACTATGGAGGGAAAACCTACTTATGTTATTGACAACCCATGTGATTTCCCTGAAGCTGGAAAGGCTAAATTTATAATAGAAGAGCCTTATATAAAAGGAAATATAATTGTTCCTAAAGATTATGTAGGTGGAGTAATGGAGCTTTGTCAAGAAAAGCGTGGGACATATATAGGTATGAATTATATAGATGACAATAGAACAATGCTTACTTATGAACTTCCACTTGCAGAAATTGTACTTGATTTCTATGACAAGTTAAAATCAAGAACAAGAGGCTATGCATCATTTGAATATGAGCTTATTGATTATAGACCAGGAGAACTTATAAAAGTTGATATTCTTGTTTCAGGAACTGTTGTTGATGCCTTTTCATTTATTTCACATAAAGATAATGCTGTTTCAAAGGGAAGAGCAATATGTGAAAAACTTAAAGAAGTAATCCCAAGACAGCAGTTTGAAATTCCTATTCAAGCAGCTCTTGGTGCAAAGATAATAGCAAGAGAAACAATAAAAGCATATAGAAAAAATGTTATAGCTAAATGCTATGGTGGAGATATAACAAGAAAGAAAAAGCTTCTTGAAAAACAAAAAGCAGGTAAGAAAAGAATGAAACAAATAGGAAATGTTGAAATTCCACAAGAAGCATTTGTATCAGTGTTAAAATTAAATGATAATTAATTACTGATTGTTTTCTTTGTTCATTAAAATAAGCTAGCTTATTAATAAGAAAAAAATTTTATAAAATGAAACTGTTCATATAAAATTACAACAGTTTCATTTTTTTTACAATAAATTAACATTTCAAATTTTTATTTTATATTTCTCTTTCTTTATGATAGAATAATAATCAGGGATAAAGGAAACAAGGGCAAGAGTATTGGCTTATGTTCTCCAAAAATAAATAAGTTTAAGGACGTGATCACTTGAATATTACTTTTTTTAAGGGAATCATAACGGGAATAATTTTGTCTCTTCCATTTGGTCCAGTAGGACTATATTGTATGGAGAAGACTTTAACAGAGGGAAAAAGAGATGGTTTTTCAACGGCACTTGGAATGGTTACTTCTGATGTGGTATATGGGCTTGTTGCTTTTTTCTTTATTAATCAGGCTGAAGGTTTTATTTTAAAATATGAATTCTTTTTTAAAGCTTTGGTAGGTGTTTGTCTTATAATTTTAGGTATAAAAAAATTAAAGACACCAGTTGTTATAAAAAAGCCGACAAAAGTAAATAAATATAATATTCAAAACTATTTGTCAGGTTTCTTCTTGTCTGTTATAAATGTGACAGGAATAGTAACAATAATTTTTATATACACTCTTTTGAGTGTTGTAGGGGATGCAGATAATTATCTACTTCTTGCAGGAGGAATAGGAACAGCAGGAGTTGTTTCATGGTTTATAAATGTACAAGTGCTTACATATTTTAAAAGATTTATAACAGATGATTTATTAATAAAATTATCTAAACTGGCAAGTTTTATAATTCTTACTTTTGGAATAGCAGCACTTGGATATATTATTGTAAATTTGATATAAGGAGTTGCAATGTTTGATATTAACAATTTTAAAGAACTGCTTGAATACAGAAAAGAAAATGAAAATATAACAATAGCTGTTGCAATGAGTGGGGGAGTAGACAGCTCTGTAACAGCATATATTTTAAAAAAACAAGGGTATAAAGTTTTTGGTGTCACAATGATAACATGTGAAGCAGGTGTTGATGCTGATGCCAGAAAAGTTTGTGAAGATTTAGGGATAGAACATTATGTTTTAGACTTAACAGAGTCTTTTAGTGATAAAGTTATAAATTATTTTATAAATGAGTATGAACATGGAAGAACTCCAAATCCATGTATGATATGTAACAGACATATAAAAATGGGAGCTTTAATAGATTTTGCCCTTGAAAAAGGAGCGAATTTTATTGCAACAGGTCATTACAGCAATATAGAAAATGGAGTTTTGAAAGTAGGGCATGATTTAAGTAAAGATCAGGCATATTTTCTTTCTCAGGTAAATAAAGATAAATTAAAATATGTAGTATTTCCTCTTGGCGAAATAGAAAAAACAGATGTGAGAGAAATAGGAAAATATCTTGGAGTGAGAGTCTATGCTAAAAAAGATTCTCAGGAAATTTGTTTTGTAGAAGATGGAAAGCTAAAAGAATTTCTTATAGAAAAAACAAATGGAAAAATTGCAAGAGAAGGAAATATTGTTGACACAGATGGAAAAATACTTGGAAAACATCAAGGACTTGCTTTTTATACAATTGGACAAAGAAAAGGTCTAGGAATATCATCAGATAAACCTCTTTATGTGTTAAAACTTGATGAAAAAACAAATTCTATAATTATGGGAAGCAACGAAGAGCTTTTTAAAGACTCTCTTACAGCAAATAAAATAAATCTTTTAAAAGTATCTTCAATAAGTGAGTTAGAAGGAATAGAATGTTTTGCAAAAACAAGATCAAGAGATAAGTTTCATAATTGTAAAATCTCAGTTCTTGGAGAAGACGAAATAAAAGTTTCTTTTAAGGGGGATAAAGTAAGAGCTGTTACTCCTGGACAAGGAGTAGTTCTTTATGACCAAAACTATGAAGTCATTGCCAGTGGATTTATAAAATAAAATTTAATAAAATTATAATAAAAAATCTGCCTTATTATACTATTTACGATAGAAAGTATAAAGGGCAGATATTTTTTTATTAATAATATTTTTATTTTAATATTTGAAGGATTTCTTCTTTTGAAAAATCAGTATCATTTATTTTAAAACCATTTTTTCTTAAATTATATATCTTTTCTTCAATTGTATTCTCTGCAAAAAAATTATAAATAATAATTTTATTTTCAGGAGAAAAGTCTATATAATTTGTAAGATTTGAATAATACCACTGGTCAAGGAAAATTATAACATCTGTTTTTGGAAATTCACAAGGAAGATGTTTAATTTTTGAAGATACAAATAAAGCACCTAAAGATTTTGAATTAAAAGCACTAAACTTGTCATTTATTTCTTCTTCATTCATTTCTTCACTAATAAAAATATGTGTATTTTTAAAACCTGGAGCTGAACCTTTATGTGCAGTAATTCCGTTAAAATTATAAACAACTATAACTTTATAGCTATTATTAAATAAAATTTTCAAAAGATTATAAAAAAGAGTGTTTTTTTCAAATGAAGAAATTTTTTTATCATTCAAAGTTTCTTGTAGTGTAAAGTAGCAGGCATTTTTAAGTTCTTGGAACATTTCTAGAATATCATCTTTTTCTAAATCTAGATTATTTTTTATTTCATATATATAGTTATTAAAAATAGCAGAATATATTCTTCTGTTTTTTGGAGTCAGAGAAAATTTTATTTCAGTATTTACTATATTTGATAGTTCTTCAATAACTTCAGATTTTGTACGGCGTAAAATAAATGGAGTTATAACAGGAACTGATTTCTTTTTATAGTTATAATATTTAGATAAAAATTTTTCAAGATTAATAAGATAATCTGGAAGAACAATAGAAAAAACAAGCCATATTTCTTTTAAATCTACTTCAATAGGAGAACTTATAGAAGCATATGCTGTTTTACGGTTAATCTTTTTGATAGCTTTATAAAAACTTTCTGAAGGAAGTTTTGCAGAATAGAAATTTCCAAAAATAACATTTTCAAAATAGATATCTTCAAAAATTGAATATTCTTTTTCAAAAAAAGAATAAGTAGTAATAATAATTTCTCCTGAAGAGATATCAGAAAGCTCTTTTTCATCAGATAAATTTTTATCAATAATTTTATATTTTAAATTTTTATAAAAACCTTCTATATTATTTTTCCAACTTTCTATATCTTCCTTGTGCACAATTATAAGGTTAGGAAGCTGATTTTCTCTGTTTTGAATTTCTAAAAAAGCAAGAAGCTGCATTTTTTTTCCTAATTTTGGTCCATCAGCAAGAATACCTCCTACACCTTTTCTTTTCATATTTAAAAGCCAGTTTGTTCCATAGTATTGATATTTTCTTAAAAAATGATATTCAGGAGCATAATTTGCTATGTAGTCTTTCATATTTAAATTATTTATAGAATAATTATTTAAGAAGAAGTCATAAACTATATCTCTATAGAAAGTACCTGAGAGAATTTCTTGATCTGTAAATTTTAAGGTTGTAAATAATTCTTTAAGTATTCTAAGATCAGTTTCTTTAAAGTATAGAATACTTTTATTTCTTAAGGAAATATATTTTGAAAATCCACTAAGATAAAAAAGAGCATGAAAAGTTTCTAAAATTTCATTTGAAGTAAGAACATCAGAAGAAATATTTATTTTAAGCATATCTTTTTCTTTTGAAATGTTCAGAAAAATTTCAGCTTCTATATATTTAATTTCTTTAGAATCATCAGAATACAGAAGTTTACCATCATAAAAAAGTTTTTTAGACTGCTCTGTAAAAAAATTATAAGCTTTATTCTGAGTTGTAAAAATATAACACTCTTCTTTACTAAATTTATCTTTAGTTAAACATTTAAAAAATAATTTTTCGTTACAGCTAAGATTATACTCATATAGTCTGTCTGAAATGATTTCTTTTTGTATATTTTCAACTTTTAAACCATCATATAGAAATTTAGGTTTTATAAAATAATAATCATCAGAAAATTCAACAAAAGCTCCAGACTGAATTTTTTCAGGAAAATAGTAATTTTTTATTACTTCATCTGAGAATTTTACATTGAAATATTTTCTTAAATTAAAGATAATAGTTCCTATATCCTTACTATTTTTTGGAAATATTATTTTATTTTTAGTTTCTGAATAAACTTTAAAAATATTTACAATATTTTCATAGTCAGGTATTTTTATCAATTTTATATTTTCATTATCAGTTTTATAGCAGATATATTCTCTATTTATAGGATACCAATTTTGAATATTTTTTATTTCAAGTACAAAATAATCTTCTTTTTCAGAAATGAAAATTTCAGGAGATATTTCCCCATGAAGATAATTTGAACACATCTGAGGAAAGAAAGGCATAAAAATAGGTAACATAAAATCAGGTATTTCTAAATTATAGTCACTGTCAATTTTAGAAAAATTTCCATATTCAAGATAATTTTTAAGGATATTAATAAAATCTTTTGAAAGAGATTCAATTTTATAATTATCTTTTTCAAGGATCATTATAAATGGCAGTTTTGTTTCAGAATAATTGAAAAAACGGTTTTGATTTTGCAAAATTTTATAACGAATAGAATTAAAATAATTTCTTAAAGTAATATCTGAAATATATATTTTGTCATTTTCTTTTACCTTTAACTTAAAAGAAATATATAAACTAAATTCATCTGAATAATCTTTAAGTGTATTTTTAAAAAAAGAAACAAGTTTTTCATTTTTAAAAATGCTTAATCTTATAGAATTATCTTCATGGGGAAAATACTTTTCAAGCATAATTAAAAAAGCACAGATAACATGTTCACATGGTCCTTTTTTATCGTAATTACATGTACAGTTAAAAACTTCAACAGAGTCTGATTTTAAACTATAATATAAAGAAGGATAAAATTGTTCTTCTTTTTCTGTAATAACACCTTCTGCCAAAATACTTAGTGAATCACTTTTTTTAAAAAAAGTAATATTATCTTTTGTTTTTTGTTTTGTAAAAAGGCTTTCTCCTTTTTCCCATGTTTTAAAAAATGCACGGGTTTTAAATTTTTTTATAATGTCATTTTTTTTATCAGTAGTTCTTTGTTGCATAATTAATAACCTCACAAAAATTTTTTACATTGTATTGTACCATAAATTATGTAATGATAAAATTATTTCAAAAAAAATTATTTCATTTTAAACAATGCATTAATTAAAAATTCATTCTAAAAAAATTATTTTAAAGAAAATAAAAAATATAAATATATATGATTTTGTTTCTGCATTAAAAAGTCAGAAAAAATTATTGATTAATTAAAGAATATATGATATTCTTCATGAGTAACTATGAGTATTAGAAATAAAAAAAGCGCCAGAACTTAAAATATTAAGTTGACGAGGACTGAAGACATTCGAAAATTCGGCGGGTACTTCAGAGGGAGTTACACCCTGAGAAACTTTACAAAACCATGGAGCAATCTGTGGGACAAAAGAGTTTAAGTAACAATTCTCATAGTAAACACATGAACATTAAAAAAATAATATCAGGAGGTTTATTATGTGTGGAATTGTAGGTTATGTAGGTCATGGAGATACAAAAGAAATAATTTTACAGGGACTGAGAACTTTAGAATACAGAGGATATGACTCATCAGGAATGGCTCTTATGTCAGATGGCGAAATAATTGTAGAAAAAAAAGAAGGAAGAATACAAAATCTTGCTGACAGTCTAAAAGGAAAAGTTTTTTCTTCGGAAATAGGTATAGGACACACAAGATGGGCAACGCATGGTGTTCCTTCAGACAGAAACTCACACCCTCATTATAGTATGGATAAATCAGTAGCTGTAGTTCATAATGGAATTATAGAAAATTATCAGGTACTAAAAAAAGAGCTTGAAGAAAAAGGGTATGTTTTTTCTTCTGAAACAGATACAGAAGTAATTTCTCAATTGATACAGGATATGTATAATGGAGATATTTTAGATACAGTTATAAAAGTTCAGAAGAGATTAGAAGGAAGTTATGCTATAGGTGTTCTTCATAAAAATCATCCAGATGAGTTAGTTTGTGCAAGAGAACATAGTCCGCTAGTAATAGGAATAGGAGAAAAAGAAAATTTTATAGCTTCAGATGTATCAGCACTTTTAAAATATACAAAAGATGTTTATTATCTAGAAGATGGAGATACAGCAGTATTAAAATCAGGAGAAATAAAAATTTTTGATAAAAATGAAAATCTTGTACAGAGAGAAAAGAAATATATAGAATGGAATCTTGAACAGGCAACAAAATGTGGTTATCCTCATTTTATGCTAAAAGAAATTTTTGAACAGCCTCAGGCAGTTAAAGAAACTTTTAATAAAAGAGTTCATAATGGAAAAGCAGATTTTTCAGATGTTTTAAATTATAAAGATATAGAAAAGATAAATAAAATATATATAATTGCTTGTGGAACTGCTTATCATGCAGGTCTTCAAGGGCAATTTGCTCTTCAGAAAATAGCAAAACTTGATTCAGCTGCTGATATAGCCTCAGAATTTCGTTATAGTGATCCTTTTATAGATGATAAAACAATGGTAATTTTTGTAAGTCAGTCTGGAGAAACTTCAGATACTCTTGCAGCATTAAAAGAGGCTAAGAGTAAAGGAGCTCTTACAATAGCAATAACAAATGTTGTAGGATCAACAATATCAAGAGAGGCAGATAAAGTTATATATACAATGGCAGGTCCTGAAATTGCTGTAGCTTCAACAAAAGCATATACAACACAGGTTGCAATATTTTATCTTCTTGCTCTTTATATAGCAGAGCTTAGAGGTGTTATTTCTGAAGAAAAATATAAAGAGTATATTTCTGAAATAAAAGATATGCCTGAAAAGATTCAAAAAATATTAGATGACTGTGAAAAAATAAAACCAGCAGCAGAGTATTTTAAAAATAGAATAAATGGTTTTTATATAGGAAGAGGGCTTGATTATAAAGTTGCTGTTGAAGGTTCTTTGAAAATCAAAGAAGTTTCATATATTCATACTGAAGCATTTGCATCAGGAGAACTTAAGCATGGAACAATAGCACTTATAGAAGAAGGAACACCAGTAATTGTAATAGCAACGCAAAGAAATCTTATTGATAAATCTGTTTCAAATATTAAAGAGGTAAAAGCAAGAGGAGCATATATTATTACAATAGGATTTAAAAATGAAGAGAATTTAAAAAATGTTTCAGATATTTTTATAGGAATACCCGAATGCAATGATTTATTTGCAGGATTTTTATCAATAATTCCTCTTCAGCTTCTTGCATATTATACATCAGAGGCTAAAGGAATAGATGTGGATAAACCAAGAAACCTTGCAAAATCAGTAACTGTTGAATAAATTAAATAGTAATAAATAAAATGGGGATTTTATAAGATCCCCATTTTAATATAATTTTTTTTTATAATGTTAAAGTGAAATTTTATTTTATAGTTTTTTTGCTGTTATGTCTTTTGTGCTTTTTTTCTTCTTCTTTATGATTATGTCTTTTTGCTCTTTCAGCTTTTAGAGTTTCATATTCAAGATTTCTTTCAAGTTTTTTTCTAAGGCAAAGATATGAACCACCTATAAGCATATATCCTAAAGAGACAGCATAAACAGATTCTCTTCCATAAAAATCATACATTATTTTGCTTGCAACACCGCCGAAGAAAAATGAAAATAAACTCAGAGTATAATAGAATATTTTCCATGTATCAAATTGTTTTCCTCTTAAAAGATAGCCTATATAAACTCCAAGGTCACTTATTGCTCCTGTAAGATGTGATGTTCTTACAAGTATTCCTTTATAAGTTATGAAAAGACCATTTTGAATTCCAACAGCAATAGAAAGAAGATAAGCAAAAGATTTGTCTCCATGTGCTAAATGGAAAAGAATGGCAATAAGAGTTCCAAGAATAATAAAAATCATTCCATATCTTTTTCTAAAAGAGAAATGTCTTTCTCCTATAAAAAGTCCAGCTAAAATGTTTCCAAGTATAAAGAAAAATAATGCAACTGCCAATTGAAAGACTTCTTTGTCAATCCTTATTTCCCAGCCTTCCATTGCCAGTTTTGCCACACTTCCCGTAAAATGTGTCAGGGGAAATGCAACAGTTATTAAACCATATACATCAACATAGCCCCCTATAAAAGAAAGCATACAAATCCAGATAAGCATTATCCTGCTGCCCATTATTTTTTCTCACCTCTAAAGTTTAATTATATTTCTTTTACAATAGTTCCAGATATTCCTACTTTTGCAGGAGTAACCATAAGTTTTCTTGTTACTCTATTTTTAATTTCTTCAACATGGGTAATAATTCCTACAGTCATTCCCTCTGCTCTTAAATTTTCCAGCACACTGAAAACGATTTCCAAAAGCTCTGAATCTAAAGTTCCAAATCCTTCATCTAAAAAGAAAAATTCAAGCTTTGATTTTCCTCTAAGCTGAATTTGATTTGCAAGAGCAAGAGCAAGACATAAAGAAACCATAAATGTTTCTCCCCCTGATAAAGATTGAGGTTTTCTTATTGCACTGTTAAAATTATCTATAATAGAGAAATCTGATTTCTCATCAACATTTATTCTATAGCGTCCATTTGTTATTTTTTGAAGAGTGTCAGATGCAATTCTAGTAATGCTTTGAAGTTTTCCGGCTGAAAGAAAGTCTAAGAATTTGCGTCCTTTTAAAAGTTCTACCATTTCTTTTGCAGGGTCAAGTTTTTTTTCTGTGTTTTCTTTTTCTTTTAAAATTTCTTCTGCTCTTTTTTTATTAGCGTTGAAAATTTCAATACTTTTTGTAACTTCCCCTATTGCCTTAATGTTTAGCTCTAAGGACACATCTACTATTTTACCACATTCTGATAAATTTTCAAACTTTTCTTTTGAAAAACTTCTGTTTCCAAGTTGCTCTTTATAATCAAGAATCATATTTAATATAGAGATGCTGTTATTTTTATATTTCTCTATTTCATCTTTCATTTCTTCTATTTTATTTATTGAATTTTCAATAATATTTATATATTGAAGGTCTGAAATTTTATTTTCTAAAAGTACATTATTTATCTCTTCAGAAAGTTTAAGATGTTCTGAAGCAATATTTTTATATGTTTCTTTTTTTTGTATAAGCTTAGTTTCAAAAATTTTAATTTTCTCTGTCCAAACAGTTATTTTTTCGTCGTATATTTCTTTTTTTCTCTTTCTTATTTCATTTAACTTTTTATCAGCAGCAGAAGATTTTTCACTGGCTATTTTTAAAGCTTCAAGATTTTTCTGAAGTTCTTCTAAAGAAAAAGGAGATATAGAAATAGATTCTAAGCTTTTTTTAAGTTCATTTAAAGAAAGATTTTTAATAGAAACTTCACTTTCATTTTTTCCATAAGAAACTTCGTATTTACTTAAAATAGAACTTTTTTCTTTTAATTCTTTTTCAAAATAAGATACCTGTGACTTGTTTTTTTGATTTAATTTATTTAAATTTTCTTTTTTATCTTTCAGAATATTAATTTCATTTTTTATTTGGTTTATTGAAGAAATTTCAGCTGAAATATTTTTTAAATCAGTATTATAATTTTTAATTTTTTCTTCTGAAATTTCAAGGCTGCTTTTTAAAGTTCTTATGTTTTTTTGAATGTTTTCAAACTCTTCTTCATTAAAAGATATATTTTCTGTAAAAGAATTATGTCTGTGGTAAATCCCATTACAAACAGGGCATTTATCTCCTTCGTGAAGTTCTTTTTCAAGTTCATGTATAAAATAATTTTTTCTATCAGCAGTATAAGTTTTTTCAGCATTTTCAAGTTCATAAAGTTTTTCTTTTTTTTCAGCAATAGAGTTGTTTAAAAGTTTTATATCTGAAGTAATTTTTTCCCATTCTTTTTTTCTTAATTCAAGATTTTTTAATATATTTTCTTTTTCAATAAGACTTTTTTCTATATTTATAATTTCATCTTGAGAAATTTCTTTTATTGATTCTTTTTCTGATTCTAATTTTTTTATAATAATTTTAAGTTCTTCTGTTTTATCTGAAATATTTTTTTTATCTTTATTTAAAATTTCTAGTTCAGAATTTAAAGTATTAATTTTTTCATTAAGTTCTTTTCTCCTCAAAGAATTTCTATATTCATCAGAAACTTTTAGTATCTCTTCTTGAGAAATATGATTTTCTTCTTTTTCTTTTTCAAGAATAGATTCCTCTTTTTCAAGATTAGAATACAGAATTTTTTCTTTTTCAAGCATCATTTTTCCTTGCTCAAATTTATTATTATCTTCACTTATTTCATCATTAAGAATTTTTAGATTTTCTTCATAATCATTTTTTTTATGAATTTTTTCTATAACAGGGATAAATTTTTCAGCCATATTTTTTTTGATTTCAAGATTTTTAATATATTCAGCTTGGTTATCAAGTTTATTTTTTTGTATATTTAATTCAGAAAGTTTTATTTCAAGTCTTTTAGTTTCTTCCATATCCTGAAGACTAGCTTTTATCGTTTTTTCTTCTTGTTTTAATTTAATATTCTCTTTTTTTAAGTTTTCAAGTTCTATAGTTTTATTTTTAAGTTCATCTTGATTAAAACCTATGGCAGTTAGTTCAATATTTAAATTTTTTAATTTTTCTTCAAGCTCATATTTATGGGCATTTGCTTTTTTTGAGAGCATTTCTCCGTATTTTTCAAGATTAAAGATTCTTTCAAGCATATCTCTTTTTTCATTTCCACTTAATTTTAAAAATTGGCTGAAATTTCCTTGAGGAAGGACAACTGATCTTGTAAAATCTTCAAGTGTAAGTCCAAGAATATTTTCTTTAACTTCACGATATATATCTTTATAATTCTCTGCCAGTTTAATTTCTTGATTGTTATCTATTTTAAATAAAATGGCAGTTTTTGTGACTTTTCCACTTTTTTTCCCTATCTTATAGTTTCTTTCAACTCTGTAAATATTTTCTCCCACTTTAAATTTAAAATTTACTTTTGCTTGATCAGAATTTTTATTTATAGCTTCTGCATCAAAAAAATCTCTGTTTTCATTGTCTTTATTTGTTTTAAATCTTATTATATTTCCATAAAGTGCAAGAGTCATTCCATCAATTATTGTAGATTTTCCACTTCCAGTAGGTCCGAAAATCCCAAATAATCCGTCTCTTCCTATTTTTTCAAAATCTATTTCTTGTTTTTCCTGAAAACTTTGAAGTCCTTCTATGCTTAAAAATAAAGGTTTCATTATACTTCTTCTCCTTTAGTATTTTCTTCTTCTGTAATAAGTTTTTCAAAAAGATTAAGAATTTCTTTGCTTGGTTCTATTTCAGCATTATTCTTTGAAAATTTATAGTATTTTATAAATGCTTCTTCTATATTTTTTTCCATAGAGTCATCAAGAATTTCTTCTGATTCATAGGAGCTTCCTTTAAGTTTAAGATAAATATCTACAACATTTTTATTTTCCTTTATTTTTTTTACTTCTCCTGCCACAAGAGTTTTATCAGATTCAATTTCAAGATAAATCCATTCGTTGCTTTTTGATTTTTGCTGAGACAACTCAATAGCCTCTTCAATACTTTTGCAAATATATCTGTTTATCGGCTTATAATTAGTGATGTCAATTTCGTTAAATTTTAAATTTTCTCTTTCTACATCTGCAATTATTATTTTTTTGCTGTATCTATTTTCTGAAACACGGTATTCTATAGGAGAGCCACTGTAAAAAGCATTGTATTTTAAAAATTTCATAGGTTTATGAATGTGTCCAAGAGCGGTATAGTCGCTATTTGGTAAATCTGAAAGTTTCACTGTGTAAGCTCCTCCAAATTCAAGTCCATTTTCGCTTTCGTCAACCTCATTGTTTGATACAAAAATATGTCCCAAAGCAATATATGGAATTTTTTTGTTCCAATTTTTTTCTTTAAATTTATAAATATATTTTATTTTTTCACTGTATGTCATAGAAGTAATATCAATTTCTTCATTATTGTTTTCTGAAAAGTTTTTTACTATAGTTTCAGCTTCAATTTCACTTATGTAAGGAAGAAAAGAAATAAAAGCTTTTTTCCCATTTGTTTCAATTTCAAAACTTCCCTCATAAGAATTTGAAATAATGGCAGTTCCATATTGTCCCTGATCTAAAATTTCAGATGGAGACTCAAGAATTATAACCCCATAATCTCTTTCAATATTTCTTGTAACAGTAAGTCTTTTTCCACTGTCGTGATTTCCTGCTATAAAAATAGCAGTACATTTGTTTAAATTTCCAAGTTTTTTAATGAAGTCATAGTAAAGTCTTTCAGCTTCAATTGGAGGATTTGGACTGTCGTAAATATCTCCTGCTGTTATAAGCAGATCAATATTATTATTTTCTATTATATTTAATAAGTCAGAAAGAAATTTTCTTTGTTCGTCAATTCTTTCATAACCATCAAGTTTTTTTCCAAGATGCCAGTCTGATGTATGAAGTATTTTCATATTATATTCTCCTAAAAAATTATTGATAATATTATTATATCATGTTTTTTTACCCTTAAACAGTTGCGAATTTTTAATAAACACTATTGCTTATAAAAATTATTTATGCTATATTTATATTACAAATGTATATTGTTTGGCTGCTAGGGGAGCTTTTTGCTGAGATTTTACCCTTAGAACCTGCTTCTGGATAATACCAGCGAAGGGAAGTGGCAAAAAGTTGTTTTTTTTATGTCATTTTCGTTTTAGAAAATGACTTTTTTTTATTCTTGAAATAATTGTATTAATACAATTATCTTTTAAAAGCTTTGAAAATTTTCTACAGGATAGTATACTTATATTGTGGAAAGGCAAAAATAAAAGCTTAAAGATAAACTGTATGATATGATTTTTCTAAGATACTTAAGGAGGAATTTATATGTTTACAGATGAACTTTACGAAAGTGTAAAGGATCTTTGGACAAGTTTTTATTCTCATCCATTTGTAGATGGTATAGGAAGTGGAAAACTTGACAAAGAAAAATTTAAGTTTTACATGATTCAAGACTATCTTTATCTGCTTGATTATGCTAAGGTTTATTCTCTTGGTGTTGTAAAAAGTACAGATGAAGAAACAATGGCAAAATTTTCAAGCCTTGCTGATGGGATCTTAAATACTGAGATGTCTATTCACAGAAATTATATGAAAAAACTGGGAATAACAAATGAAGAAATAGAAAATACAAAGATGTCTCTTCATAATGCTTCATACACTCATTATATGCTTGCAGTTTCTTATGCAGGTGGAGTTCCTGAAATTGCAGTTTCTTTACTTTCATGTTTATGGAGCTATGAGTTTATAGGAAAACATCTTTACAACAAATATGGAATACAAGACAATTTCTATGCTGACTGGATTAAAGGATACATTTCTAAAGAGTATCATGAAATGAATGAATGGCTTCTAGAACTTGTAAACAAATATTCAGAAAATCTTTCAAAAAGAGAGAAAGAAAAACTTACAGAAATTTTTGTAAATACAAGCAGATATGAGGGATTGTTCTGGGATATGGCTTATAAAGGAGAAATGTAGATGAAAGTTTTGGAACTGGAAGATATTTCTTTTTCATATGATGGAGGAATTCCTCTTTTAAAAGATATATCTTTCTCATTGGAAAAAAATGAATTTCTGTCAATAGTCGGAAGCAGCGGCTGTGGGAAATCAACTATTATAAAACTTATAGCAGGAATAGAGAAGGCTGACAAAGGAATAATCAAAGGACTTTCAACAGGATATATGCCTCAAAGAGACCTGCTTCTTCCATGGAGAACAGTTCTTGAAAATATTATGCTTCCTGTTGAACTTAATAAAAAAAACAGAGAAGAAGGGAAAAAGAAAGCAGTAACTTACTTAAAAAAACTTCATCTTGATGAATATCAGGATAAGCTTCCTCAGGAACTTTCAGGGGGAATGAGACAGAGAGTTTCTTTTTTAAGAACTCTTCTTACAGAAGCTGATATTCTTCTTCTTGATGAACCTTTCAGTGCTCTTGATGCAATAACAAAAGAGTATCTTCAAAAATGGCTTCTTGATACTCTTAAAGAGTTTGACAAAAGTATAATATTTATAACACATGATATAAATGAAGCTCTCTTCCTTTCAGATAGGATTCTTGTCTGCAAAGATAAACCTCTTGATTCTTTTGCTGAATTTGTAGTTCCAAAAGATAAAGAAAATAATGTTGAAAAAATAGCAGAAATGAAAAAAGAGATTTTACATATTATAAGAGGTGACAACTAATGAAGAGACCTTCCCCAGCTTTAATGTCAACAATTATATTTTTTCTGATTTGGGAAATCGGAGCAAGATATTTAGGAATGCTTTTTATACTTCCATGGCCTACAGCTATTTTGAAAAAGACATGGGATTTAAGAGTACCTCTTTTTAAATATCATCTTCCAGCTACACTGGAAATAGCAGTAATTTCAATCCTTCTTTCTTTAATATTGGGAGCTTTTCTTGCAATTATTATGGACAGAAGCCAATATATAGAAGAATGTATTTATCCTATTATAGTAACAACACAGACTATACCAATAACAGCACTTGCACCTATATTTATTTTGTGGTTTGGATATACAATATGGAGTAAAATTTTAGTTTCAGTTATAATAGCTTTTTTCCCTGTGACAATAACTCTTCACGACGGATTAAAGGCTACAAAGCAGGATTACATAGAACTTTTTAAAAGTATGAATGCTTCAGACTGGGATATTTTTATGAAATTAAAAGTACCTTCAAGCATACCTTATTTTTTCTCTTCTTTAAAAATAGCAATTCCACTTGTACTTATAGGAGCAGCTATAGGAGAATGGCTTGGAGCAAATGCAGGGCTTGGATATTTCAGCAAAAGAATGATGACACAGCTTGACGGAGCAGGTGTATTTGCACCTATAGTTCTTATCTCTGTTATTGCCATTATTTTTGTACAGCTGATTACTATCATAGAAAAGAAAATACTTGTGTGGAGGAAGGATTAATTATGGAAAGACTTATGAGATTGAAAGTTCTGTTTGTATCACTTTTAGCTTTTGTTTTCTTAGTAGGATGTACATCTGAAAAAGAGCCAGTAAAAGAAGAGAAACCTCTTGAGACTGTAGATGTTGTTCTTGATTGGTATCCAAATGCTCTTTACAGTTTTATTTATGTTGCTATGGAAAAAGGATATTTTGAAGAAGAAGGAATAAAAGTAAATATACATTTTCCTGCAAATGCTTCAGATCCATTAGCTCTTACAGCAGCTAAAAAAGCTGACATAGGATTTTATTTCCTTCATCATCTTGTAATGGCAAGAGCAAATGAGAATATTCCTGTAAAAGCAATAGGGGTTGTAGTAAAAAAACCACTTACAGTTGTTATGTCTCTTAAAGAAAACAATATTACAAGACCAAAAGATTTAGAAGGAAAACTTGTAGGATATTCAGGAGGACCTTTAACAGAAGGGACTTTGGATACAATGGTTTTAAAAGATGGAGGAGATCCTTCTAAAGTTGAAGTTTTAGATATAGGATTTGAACTTCTTACTGGAATGATAACTAAAAAGGTTGATGCAACAATAGGAGGACTTATCAATCACGAAGTCCCTGTAATGCTTGAAAAAGGATTTGAAATTAATTATTTCTATCCAAGTGAGTATGGAGTTCCTGATTATTATGAAAATCTTCTTGTTGCCAATGATGAGCTTATAGAAGAAAGAAAAGATGTTTATACAAAATTTTTAAAAGCCTGTGCAAGAGGAGCAGAGGATATGAAAAACAATCCTGAAGAATCTCTTGATATACTTCTTTCAAAACAGGCAGCAGAACAGTTCCCTTTAAGCAGAAGTGTAGAAAAACAAAGTACAGATATACTTTTATCTTTTATGTTTAACGGAGACACTCCTTTCTTGTATCAAGAGAAGGAAGTGTGGGAAAAAAATATAGACTGGCTTTATGACCAGAAAATTATAAAAAGAAAAATAGATGCAGAGGAGATGTTTGTAAATCTTTTGCCTCTTAATGAGTGAGAAAACGGAGGAAATAATAAAAAATGACTTTTAAAAAAATAAAATATGCAGTGCTTATGCTTTTAATGTTAATCATTGTAGGTTGTGGTGGAACAAAAGAAAAAGCTGAGAAAAAACTTGATACAGTAGATGTTGTTCTTGACTGGTATCCAAATGCAATTCACTGTTTCTTATATAATGCTATTGAAAAAGGATATTTTGAAGAAGAGGGAATAAAAGTAAATATACATTTTCCATCAAATGCTTCAGATCCAATGGCTCTTCCAGCAGCTAAAAAAGCTGATATAGGTATATATTATCTTCATCATCTTGTAATGGCAAGAGCAAATGAAAATATTCCTATAACTTCAATAGGAGCTATTACTCAGAAACCTTTAAATGTTATTATTGCTCTTAAAGAAAATAATATTAAAAGAGCTAAAGATTTAGAAGGAAAAACTATAGGATATTCTGGTGGACCTCTTAGTGAAGAAAGTTTAAAAGCTATGGTTGAATATGACGGAGGAGATGCATCTAAAGTAAAAGTAATAGATGTAGGATTTGAACTTCTTACTTCAATGATAACTAAACAGGTTGATGCAACAATAGGAGGACTTGTAAATCACGAAGTTCCTGTTATGGAAGAGAAAGGACTTCCTGTAGATTATTTTTATTGTACAGAATATGGAATGCCTAACTACTATGAAGAACTTTTTGTTGCTAATGATGATTTAATAAAAGAAAGAAAAGATGTATATGTAAGATTTTTAAAAGCAGCTAATAAAGGATTTAATGATATGATGAATAATCCTGAAGAATCTTTAGATATCCTTCTTGCAAAACAAGAAGCAGATCAGTTCCCTTTAAGTAGAAATGTTGAAACACAAAGTATAAATATTCTTCTTCCTATAATGAAAGAAGAGGGAGTACCATTCTTACATCAAGATGCAGAAGTGTGGCAAGAAAATATAAATTGGTTATACGATCATAAAATTATAGATAAAAAAGTAGATGCTAATGAGATGTTTATAAATCTTTATGAAGAAAAATAAAAAATAATTTTTAAGTAAAAATGAGCAGGAAATAATTCTTTAAAAAAGTATTGTTTCCTGTTTTTTTATTTTTATATATTTTTCAGAAATAATACAAAATCACGAAAATATCCTTTTGGGAATGAAAATAGTTAGGCAGTTTACTATTTTTTTGGTAAAATATGAAGATGAATATTAAATATTTATTTTACATTTTGGAGAGAACGGAGGAAATAAAATAATGTTGGACAACAAAACAAAGGGAATAATTTTTATGCTTATATCGTCGTTAGGATTTAGTTTTATGGCAGTAAGCATTAAATATGTAGGTGATATTCCCCTTTTTGAAAAAATATTTTTCAGAAATTTAGTAAGTCTTTTTGTTGCCCTTTGGGGTTTAAGAAAAGTTGGAAATTTTAGTGTGCTTTTGGGACAGAAAGGAAACAGAGGCTATCTTATAGGAAGAGCAGTAGCAGGTCTTTTAGGGGTGGTGGCAAATTTTTATGCAATAGCCTATCTTCCTCTTGCAAATGCAAATATTCTTAATAAACTTTCACCATTTGTAGTACTTTTTTTATCTGCATATTTTTTAAAAGAAAAACTTAGAAAAATACAAATAGCAGGATTTTTTATTAGTTTTTTTGGTGTTATTCTTATAATAAAACCTACTATGGACTTTAATATTCTTCCAAGTCTTTCAGCACTTGCTTCAGCTGTATTTGCTGGAATAGCTTATACAATTGTAAGAGTACTTGGGAATAGAAAAGAAAATCCTAATACTATAGTATTTGTATTTTCACTTATTTCTGTTTTAGGGATTTTTCCATTTATGATGATGGATTATGTACAGCCTTCTTTTAAAGAACTTATGATTTTATTGAGCATAGGAGTTTTTGCTACTTTTGGACAATTTGGACTTACTTATGCTTATAAATATTCAAAGGCATCAGAAGTATCAATTTATACATATTCAAGTATAATTTTTACTGTTATTTTAGGATTCTTTTTCTTTGGAGAAATACCAGATGTGCTTACAGTAATAGGTGGTATAATTGTAACAGCAGTTGCTGTGAAATTATATTTTGTTTTTAAAGAAAAAGAATAATTAAAAAATGTTCGCCTGTAGAGAACAAAAAGCTAAAAATTGTGTAATATTCTTTACAAATGAAGGGTAATATACTATAATTATTGAAAAGAAAGTATTAAAAATTTGGTTGTACAAAGGAAATAAAATGAAACTTAAAAAGAAGAAAAGAACCCTTATAGGGTGGGTTTATATAATAGTAGTCGCAGCAGCAGTGATTTTCCTTATGAAAGGTTTACTGCTTTTTGGTATGAAAAAATTAAATGTTTTAATTCTTCCTGTACAGAGCAAAATTTATATGACAACACAAGGTATCAGAGAAAATTTTAATACTATTTTAAAATATAAAGATTTCTTTTATGAAAATAGAGAATTAAAATCTAAAATAACTTCTCAGGAATATAAAGATGAGCTTATAGCTGATCTTACAGATGAAAATATAAGACTTAGAAAACTTTTGGACCTGAAAGGGCAGATGGAATATAAAACAAAAGTTGTAAAAGTAAGTTTTCAGCATGTTCAGGATACTTATGAAGATTTTATAATAAAAGCTGGATCTGTAGATGGAATGGAGATTAATATGCCTGTACTTTCAGGAAGACAGCTTATAGGAAAGATAACAGATGTCTATGAAAATTATTCTGTTGTAAAAATGATAACAGGTGAAAATAGTTATGTGAGTGTTTTATGTAAAGATGTTATAGGGATAGTAAGTGGAGAACGGGAAAAAGACTTATATTTTAGACCTACTTCTTCTCTTGAAGAAGAAATAAAAATAGGAGAAGAACTTTATACATCAGGAATAAGTGATGTGTATCCTAAAGGACTTTATGTAGGAAAAGTTTCAGAAATTGTATCAGCAGATAATAAGCTTGAAAAAATATACAGGGTAAAGATAGATACAAATATTTATGATTTCCAGGAAGCAATAGTACTGATGGGAGATGTATAATTATGAAAAAAATTATATTAGCTATATTCTTTGCATTATGTTCATTTAGCTTTGCTGAAGTAAAAAATATAAGTGATATAAAAAGCTTAGATCTTATTGTAAGAGAAAAAACTTTTATAAATAAAAGAAGTGAAGAAAAAGTATATAATATAAAATATGTTGTGCCTAATCTTTTAAGAAAAGAGATGCTTGAACCACAGTCTCACAGAGGAGAAGTTTTTGTTTATGCAGATGATACAAAAAAAACTTATCTTCCTGTTTTTGATGAGGTAACGGAAGACAAAGCTGTTCCAGAAGAAAATCTTGTAATTGATACAATAGTTCTTCTGCAGAATAAAGATAGAAAAGATGAAAAGTTTAGAAAACTTTATAACAATGGAAAACTTGTTCGGATAAGAAATGATAATGTTATAATAGAGCCTCAAAAAATGGAACTTATAGATAATTATTATATACCTGTTTTTATAAAAATTTTTGATGGAGATATTCTTGTTGCTGAACTAAAAATAGAAAATGTAAAAATTAATTCAGAAATCAGCAGAAAAGAGTTTGAGTTATAATGACAAATCTTTTAAAAGTTGAAGGTGTAATAATAAATAAAAAGGATATAGGCGATTTTGATAGAATTGTCACTATGTTTACAGGAAGTTTTGGAAAAATAGATGTTCTTATTAAAGGCATTAGGAAAAGTAAAAAAAGAGATAAGATAGGAGCAGATATTCTTTCTTTTTCTAGAATGGTAGTGTACAAAAAAGAAAACAGTTATATTGGAACGACTGTTGAATCTGTAAAAAATTATAATAATATAAGAGAAGATATGAAAAAAATCGGAATAGTCCTTTATATGTTCCATGTGCTTAACAACATTCTAACTGAAAATGAAAGAAAAAGTATTCTTTATGATTTGACTTTAAAAAGTTTGGATTATATTGAAAAAGAAAAAAACAGTATGAATTATACCATTTTATTGGTATACTATTTACATAAGATAATTATAGAAGAAGGATTAAAATATACAGTCAAAAATGGAAGAAATTTTTCTATAAAATCTTCTGTAATATCTGATGAATTTTTACAAGACAGTATAAAATTAAACGAGGAAGAATACAAAATTATTGAAATGATATATTTCAATAAAGTAAGAGAACTTCTTAAAGAAAACATAAGAGTTCAAAGTTTATATTCGGTTTTAGGTATATATGAAAAATACCTAAATTATCATATGGAAATATATTTAGATTTAAAAAATTATATTTTGGAGGCATAAAATGTTAAATATAGTTAAAATTACGGACTATATGTCAAAGGATTTAATAACATTAGATTTAAAAAGTAGGACAAAGGACGCTGTGTTAGAAGAATTGTCAGTTTTAATGTCAAAATCTCCTAATATACAGGATAAAAATATTATAAAAAAAGCTTTAATGGAAAGAGAAGAATTAGGAAGTACAGGAATAGGAAAAGGAATAGCAATTCCTCATGCTAAGACTGATACAGCTTCAAAACTTACAGTGGCATTTGGAATAAGTAAAGAAAAAATAGATTTTAATTCCTTAGATAAAGAAGGTGTGAATATATTTTTTGTATTTGCATCTCCAATAGAAGACAGTCAAATTTATCTTAAAGTTCTAGCAAGAATTTCAAGACTTATAAGAAATGAAAGTTTTAGAAATAAACTTATGAATTGTCAAACACCTGAAGAAGTAATCAAATATATAGATGAAGAAGAAGCCGTTTAAGGCAGGAGGAATATATGAATTGCCCATTTTGTAATAACAGTGACACAAGGGTTGTGGACAGCAGATTATTTATTAACGGGAACTCTATAAAAAGAAGAAGAGAGTGCACAGCCTGTAAAAAAAGATTTACAACATATGAAAAAGTAGAGGAGAGGGCAATCTATGTTGTAAAAAAAGATAAGAGCAGGGAAAAATTTGATAAGGAAAAATTGATGAGAGGGCTTTCAATAGCAACAATAAAAAGAAATATAAGCAGGGATACTCTTGAAGAGTTTGTACTTGAAATAGAAAGAAGTCTTCAGAACTCACTTGATAGCGAAATAAGTACAAGCGATTTAGGAGAAATTGTTTTAAAAAAATTGAAAGAACTTGATGAAGTGGCATATGTAAGATTTGCTTCTGTATATAAAGAGTTTAATGATATAAAATCTTTTATAGAAATAGTTGAAAATATAGAAAAGGATAAGAAATAAAATTCTTAGACAGAATAGGAGATTAAAAATTAATGAGAATATTATTTATGGGAACACCTGAATTTGCTGTGCCATGTTTAGATGCAATGAACAAGGAACACGAAGTTATAGGGATATATACTAAAGTAGATAAAGTTAACAAAAGAGGAGGAAAGATAACTTATCTTCCTGTTAAGCAATATGGAATAGATCACAATATTCCTGTTTATCAGCCTTCAACTTTAAAAGATGGAACAGTTGAAAAAGAGATAAGAGAACTTAATCCAGATTTAATCGTTGTAGTTGCTTATGGGAAAATTATTCCTCAAAGTATAATAGATATACCTAAATACGGAATAATAAATGTGCATTCATCACTTCTTCCTAAGTACAGAGGAGCTGCACCAATAAATGCTGCAATAATAAATGGCGAAGAAAAAACAGGTGTAACTATAATGTACATAGCAGAAGAACTAGATGCAGGAGATATAATTCTTACAAAAGAAACAGAGATTACAGAGGAAGAGACATTTCTTACACTTCATGATAAACTGAAAGACATAGGAGCAGAAGCTTTATCAGAAGCAGTAAAAATGATTTTTGCAGGAACAAATCCAAGAATAGTTCAGAACCATTCTGAAGCCACTTTTGTAAAGCCATTTAAAAAAGAAGATTTAAAAGTAGATTGGAATAAAACAGAAAAAGAAATTTATAATTTTGTAAGAGGAATAAATCCTTTTCCTTGTGCTTTTACAACTCTTAACGATAAAATGTTAAAAGTATACGGAGTAAAGAAAAATCAAAGAGTATATGAAAATGGAGAAATCGGAGAGGTTGTTGATAAAGTAAAAGGACAAGGACCTGTTGTAAAAGTAGGTGACGGATCAGTAATAATCACTCTTGCAAAACCTGAAAGTAAAAAAATATTGTCAGGAGCTGATCTTTTAAATGGAAACTTTATAAAAATAGGTGAAAAATTATTATAGGAGATACTTGAGAGGAGAACTGATTTATGATAATTGACGGGAAAAAGTGTTCAGAGGAAATTTTGGAAAATCTTAAAAAAGAAGTTTCAGAATATAAAGAAAGGATAGGAAAAATTCCAGGTCTTGCAGTTATAATTTTAGGAGATAATCCTGCTTCAAAGATATATGTCAGATCTAAAATAAGAGCTTGTGAAAAAGTAGGAATATACAGTAAAGAGATTGTATTGTCTGATAAAATTTCTGAGGCAGAACTTATAAAAGAAATAGAAAAATTAAACAGCGATAAAGATATAAATGGAATTCTTGTACAGCTTCCTCTACCTGAACATATTAATGAGAAAAAAATATGTGATGCAATAAGTATAAGAAAAGATGTTGATGGATTTAAACCAGAGAGCTTAGGAAAAATTGTACTAGGCGATGAAGATGGATTTATATCATGTACACCTCAAGGAATAATATATCTTATTGATCAGTTAAATATGGATTTAAATGGAAAAAATGCTGTAGTTGTTGGAAGAAGCAATATAGTAGGAAAGCCGACAGCTTCTCTTCTTATAAATAAAGGTGCAACAACGACAGTATGTAACAGTAAAACTAAAGATTTAACAGGAATTTTAAAAAGAGCTGATATCATAGTGGTTGCTGTGGGGAAAGCAAGATTTTTGAAAAAAGATATGGTAAAAGAAGGTGCTGTTGTAATTGATGTGGGAATTAACAGAGAAGGAGGAAAAATCTGCGGAGATGTAGATTTTGAAGGTGTAAGCCAGATAGCCTCTCATATAACTCCTGTTCCAGGAGGAGTAGGACCAATGACAATAGCTATGCTATTAAAAAATACTGTGAAAGCTTTTTGCAAGGAGGAGTTAGTAAATGGCAAATAGAAGAAGAAGGAAGGCAGAAACAGAGGAAAAAAGAGAATACTTTATAGTAGACAGAAGAATTCTGCCTACATCAATTCAGAATGTAATCAAAGTAAATGATCTTATTCAGCAGGAGAAAATTTCTAAATATGAAGCTATAAGAAGGGTTGGACTTAGCAGAAGTACTTATTATAAATATAAAGATTATATAAAGCCTTTCTTTGAAAGTGGAAAAGAAAAAGTATTCAGCATTCATCTTGCACTTGTTGATGAGCCTGGAATACTTGCAAGAATACTTGATGTAATAGCTTCACATGATATGAATATACTTACAATTATTCAAAATATAGCTATTGATGGAATAGGAAGAGCTACTATATCAGTTCAGACAACAGAAAATATTCTTAGAAAAATAGAAGGAATGCTTGAACTTATAAGTGAAATTGAGGGAGTAAAAGAGCTTAGAATAATAGGAAGCAATTAATAATAAAGGCATAAAATTTTGAATTATATAAAATTGGGAGAAAATAATGAAAAACATTGATTTAGAATTAATAGAAAAACTGGCAGAAAATATGAATGAACATTCGCTTACAGAGATATCTCTTGAAACAGGAGATCAAAAACTTGTTTTAAAAAAAGAGAAGAAGACAGCTGAAATAGTGACAGCTGCTGCACCTCAAAAAGTGGCAAGACCTGTTGAAAAAGTAGAAAAGAAAGAAAAACAATCAGCAGAAGGATTATCAGGAAATATAATTACTTCTCCTATGGTTGGAACTTTCTATCGTTCTCCTGCTCCAGGTGCAGAAGTTTTTGTTCAGGAAGGACAGAATATAAAAGCTGGAGATCCTGTTTGTATTATTGAAGCAATGAAAATGATGAATGAAGTAAATTCACAATTTTCAGGGAAGGTAGTAAGAATTTTAGTTGAAGATGGAGTTGTAGTTCAAAAAGGTGATAAATTATTCATAATAGAATAAAGAAATAAAAATTTATAAGTACAGCAGATTTGGAGGTATGTTATGAAAAAAGTAAAAGATGTAGTGAACAGAAATTTAGTAACAGTCAGCCCAAACAGCAGTTTTGAAGAAGTAATTAATATAATGAAAAAAGGAATAGGAAAAGTTCCTGTACTTGAAAACGAAAAGGTTGTAGGGATAATAACAAGAGATGACATTCTTGTGAAAGAAGGTAAATTCCCTCTGCCACCTGTACTTGCATTTTGGGAAGTGATGATAACTCTTCCTGGAAATAAAGAGTATCAGGAAAAGCTTAACAAATTTTCTTCTTATAAGGTAGAAGATATAATGTCAAAAGTAAAAATGGTTTCTTCTCTTGAAGATGACCTTGAAAATGTGGTAACAGAGATGCTTGATAAAAAAATAAGCTATACTTTGGTACTTGAAAATGAAAAACTTGTAGGAATAGTAACAAAAAGCGATTTAATAAAACATTTTTAACTTTTTAAATTTTAAGGAAGGTGCATTTGTCAATTGGACACGTATCATTATTTGTTTTTATTAGTAATATTAATTTTATTGTCAGGTATGTTTTCAGCATCAGAAACAGCTCTTACATCATTTAGAAGCATTCATCTTGAAGATATAACAGAAAAAAATCCAAGAAAAGGAGAACTTTTAAAGTATTGGCTTAAAAAACCAAATGAGATGTTGACAGCACTCCTACTGGGAAATAATATAGTAAATATTCTTGCAACATCACTGGCAACAGCTTTTATTACAAGTTATTTAAGTGACAAGGGAATGGGAAATTCTCAAAATATGTCTGTTTTTATATCAACAGTTGTGATGACTGTGGTTATTTTGATTTTTGGAGAAATTACACCAAAGGTAATAGCAAAAAATAATTCAACAGAAATTTCAAAATCAGTTATAATTCCAATTTATTGTCTAACAAAACTTACAACTCCAGTAATATGGATTCTTACAGGGATTTCAAAATTTATTGGAAGAATTATAGGTGTGGACATAAAAGATGAAGCAATTATGATAACAGAACAAGATATTCTTTCTTATGTAAATGTAGGAGAGGCTGAAGGTGTTATTGAAGCAGAAGAAAAAGATATGATAGAGTCTATGGTTACATTTGGAGAAACTTGTGCAAGAGAAGTAATGACTCCAAGAACTTCTGTGTTTGCAATAGAAGGAAATAAATCTGTAAATGATGTGTGGAATGATATAACAACACTTGGATATTCAAGAATACCAGTTTATAAAGATGTTATGGATGAAATAATAGGTATTCTTTATATAAAAGATCTTTTAAATGCAGTTAAAGATGGAAAATGTGATATGCCTGTAAAAGAATTTGTAAGAAAGGCTTATTTTGTTCCTGAAACAAAATCAATAATAAAAATACTTGAAGACTTTAAAACTCAGAAAGTGCATATGGCAATAGTCATAGATGAGTATGGAGGAACAGTTGGAGTAGTTACAATAGAAGATCTTATAGAAGAAATATTCGGTGAAATAAGAGATGAATATGATAAAGAAGATGAGGAAACAATAAAAGAAAAAGGTCCTAATACTTATGAAGTAGATGCCATGCTTGATATAGAAACAATAAATAAAGAACTTGATATAGAACTTCCTGAGTCTGAAGACTATGAAAGTTTAGGAGGACTTATAATGAATGAGCTAGATAAAATAGCTGAAGTAGGAGATACAGTTCATATAAGTGGAGTTGAACTTAAAGTTCTTGAAATACAAAAAATGAGAATATTAAAAGTACTTATCAAAAAGGAAAGTGAAGCAGAAATATGCGAAAAGGAATAAGAGGGCATTTTTATGCAGGCCTTATTGTTATTCTACCATTATTTTTAACAATATTTATTATTAACTGGATGGTAAACTTTATTGTAGCAGTTACAAAGGAGTCATTTTTTACAACTCTTATAAATAATGCAATCATATTCTTTGGAATAGAAAATAATATCCATTTAGTTACAGTTGTATATATCCTTTATCTGTTAAGTATACTCATATTTATAACTTTTATTGGATATATAGCTAAAAATATTGTTGGGAAAAAGATAACAAGATTTATTAATAAAATTATTGGAAGGCTTCCAATAGTAAAGCATATCTATACTACAATAAATCAGATTGTAAGTCTTGTATCATCGGAAAAAGGAAATACTTATAAAAAAGCAATAGCAGTTGAATATCCAAGAAAAGGAATTTACAGTATAGGATTTCTTACTTCTGAAGAAAATGCAATACTGTCAGGAAAAGAATTATGTAATGTATTTATACCTACTTCTCCAAATCCTACATCAGGAATGTTTATTTGTGTTGCAAAGGAAGATATAATTTTCCTTGATATGAAGATAGATGATGCAGTTAAGCTTATAATTTCCGGAGGAGTAATTGTTCCGGGAATGGAGAAAGAAGAAGATGAAGAAGAGAGTGAAAAAGAATAGTATAATCTTTTTTATAATTATTTTGATTTTTACAGCATGCACATCTTCTGAAGTGAAAAGTACCCATAAAGAAGGCACTAAAGAAGAATACTATATATTAAAAGGTATAAATTATGTAAGAGAAGGAAATTATACTAAAGCTCTTAAAGAATATGAAAAAGCTTATCAGAAAAATGAAGATAATATAATAACTCTTAAAGAAATAGCAAGAACATATGTAAAGCTAGGAGATTATGACAGAGGAATTTATTATTATTCAAGAGCACTTAAAATTGATGGAAAAGATCAGGAGAGTCTAAGAAATACAGGATATATTTATTTCCTAAAAGGAGATTTAAAAAAATCTTTAGTATATCTTAATAAAGTTTCTCCTGAAGGAATAAATGCAGAAACTATTAAATTAAAAGCATATCTTCTTTATAAAGAAAGAGATTTAAAAAATGCTTATAAGAATTTTAAACAAGTTTTTAGTCAGGAAAAACAACTGGATTTAGTTTATTATAAAATATATTCAGAACTTCTTAATGATATGGGAAAAAAAGAAGAACTAAGAGTTTTTCTTGAAAAAGGAATGGGAAAATATAATTCAGACAGAGATTTTGTAATATTTTATTCTTATGCAGTAGGTGAATATTTTGGAGAATATGCTTTAGGTGAAAAAGAAATAAAAAGATACATTGTTTCATACGGAGGAAGTGATTCTCTGTATATGACTCTTGCATATATGATTTATAATCAAAAAGAATATGCACAGGCTGAATCAGCACTGAAACTTGTATCATATAGAGAAAGATATAATAAAGATTATTTAGAATTAGAGGAGAGGCTGAGAGAAAAGATATGAATTATAAAGACTATATAACATCAATAGAAGGATTTCCAAAAGAAGGAATAACATTTAGAGACATAACATCATTCATAGGGCATGGAGATGCTTTTAAAGCATCTGTTAAAGAATTTTCAGATTTTGCTAGAGAAAAAGGAGCAGAAGTAATTGTAGGACCAGAATCAAGAGGTTTTATATTTGGAGCACCTGTTGCTTATGATTTAGGTATCGGATTTGTTCCTGTAAGAAAACCTGGAAAACTTCCAAGAGAAGTTGTATCATGTAGTTATGAACTTGAATATGGAACTAACACAATAGAAATTCATAAAGATGCTATAAAAAAAGGACAAAAAGTTGTAATAATAGATGATCTTCTTGCAACAGGTGGAACTACTGAGGCAGCAGTAAAACTTATTGAAAGCCTTGGGGGAGAAGTTGTAGGAATAGGATTTTTAATTGAATTGGCAGACGAATTTGACGGAAGAGGAAAACTTAAGAATTATCCTGTACTGTCACTAATAAAATATTAAAAAATAGGGCTTATCAAAGAAAGGGTAATTTATGGAATATTGGCAAGAGATATTGGATAGTATAAAAAAGAATAATTTAAATGTTGATATTGAGAAGATAAAGTTAGCATACTCTTTTGCCGAAGAATCTCATCAGGGACAATTCAGGCAGTCAGGGGACAAATATATTCTTCATCCTACTGAAGTAGCTAAGATTTTAATTGATATGAAAATGGATACAGATTCCATTGTAGCAGGAATACTTCATGATATTGTAGAAGATACTTTTATAACCCTTGCAGATATTGAATATAATTTTGGTGAAAGTGCTGCACATCTTGTTGATGGAGTTACAAAATTAAAAAATCTTCCAAATGGAACAAAACAGCAAGATGAGAGTATAAGAAAAATGATGCTTGCAATGTCAAAAGATTTGAGAGTTATAATTATAAAGCTTGCAGACAGATTACACAATATGAGAACTCTTAAATTTGTTCCTCCTGAAAAACAGGTGAGAATATCAAAAGAAACATTGGCTATTTATGCTCCTTTGGCTCATAGACTTGGTATGGCAAAAATAAAGTCAGAGCTTGAAGACAGAGCTTTTCATTATATTATGCCTGAAATATATCTTGAAATTAAAACTCTTGTAGATGAAACAAGAGGAGAAAGAAGTGACTATATAGAGTCTGTTGTTGAAATAATAAAAAAAATACTGGCTGAAGCAGAAATTAAATGTCAGGTAAATGGAAGATTCAAGCATTTTTATAGTATTTACAAAAAAATATATGAAAAACATAGAAATTTTGATGACATCTATGACCTTGCAGGAATAAGAATAATAGTTGACAGTGTGGTAACATGTTATCATACTCTTGGAGTTATCCATGAACATTTCAGTCCAGTGCCAGGAAGATTTAAAGACTATATTGCTGTACCTAAATCAAATAACTATCAATCAATTCATACTACAATAGTAGGGCCTGAAGGAAAATTTGTTGAAATTCAGATAAGAACTGAAGAAATGGATAGAATTGCAGAAGAAGGGGTTGCAGCTCACTGGAGTTATAAAGAAAAATCAAAGGTAACAAAAAAAGATAAAGTTTACAGCTGGCTTAGAGACATTATAGAAGTAAATAAAGAAGCTGATAATGCTAAAGACTTTGTAAGCACAATAACAGGGGATATAATAGAAGATACAATTTTTGTATTTTCTCCTAAAGGGGATATATCTGAGTTGAAAAAAGGTTCTACTCCAATAGATTTTGCTTTTGCTATTCATACAGAAGTAGGATGTAAATGTATAGGTGCTAAAGTAAATGGAGAAATTGTTCCTTTGGATTATAAATTAAAAAGTGGTGACAGAGTTGAGATAATTACTTCTAAAAGTGCTAAAGGGCCAGGAAATGACTGGCTTGATATAGTTGTTACTCAAGGAGCAAAAAATAAAATCAGAAAATGGCTTAAAGATAAAAAATGGGAAGAAACTATTAAAGCTGGTAAAGATATAATTGAGAAAGAAATTTCTAAACTTCCTGTTCCAATGTCATTGAAAGATTTTGAAGAATCTCCAGTTGTAAAAAAACACATGGAAAAACATAATGTTCCTACTTACGATGATCTTTATTTCATAATGGGAGAAAAGAGAAGTAAGGTAGATATTATTGTAGATAAACTTAGAGGAGATATTGAAGCACATAAACCTCTTGAGCCTGGAGAAATAGTAAAAACTCCAGCTGTTCAGAAAAGTAAATCAGGAAAGAAAAATGATTATGGAATTATAGTTGAGGGTGTTGACAATACTCTTATAAGATTTGCAAAATGCTGTACTCCTCTTCCTGGAGATGAGATAGGAGGATATGTAACTAAACTTACAGGTATAGCAATTCATAGAAAAGATTGTAAAAACTTTGAGAATATGGTTCAGCATGATCCAGATAGAGTAATTCATGTTGAATGGGACGAAGAAGTAATAAATAAAAAAGTAAATAAATATCAATTTAAATTCTCTGTAATAACAAACAGCAATAAAAATATTCTTATGGAAATAGTAAATCTTATTGCAAATCATAAAATAGTTCTTACAGATATCAACTCAAGTACAATAAAAAGAAATAATAAAGATTTTAATAAAATAAAAGTTGCTATTGAAATAAGCAACAAAAGAGACTACAATCTTCTTCTTGAAAATATTAAGAAGATAAAAGATGTAGTAGCTGTAGAAAGATAGGAGAACAAATGCAGAAATTACCTGTAACATATGAATTAATAAAAAAGACTGGTAATGCCAGAGCAGGTGTAATAACTACACCTCATGGAACAGTAGAAACACCAGTGTTTATGCCTGTAGGAACACAGGGAACAGTAAAAGGAATGACTAAAGAAGAACTGATTGAACTTGGTTCTGAAATAATACTTGGAAATACTTATCATCTTCACTTAAGACCAGGGGATGATATTGTAGCAAAATTTGGAGGACTTCATGGATTTTCAAAATGGGAGAAACCTATCCTTACAGATAGTGGAGGATTTCAAGTATTCAGTCTAGGTCATTTAAGAAAAATAACAGAAGAAGGAGTAGCTTTCAGTTCACATCTTGATGGTTCAAAGTGTTTTCTATCTCCTGAAAAATCAATAGAGATACAAAATAATTTAGGTTCAGATATAGTAATGCTTTTTGATGAATGTCCACCAGGAATGTCATCAAGACAGTATTTAGTTCCTTCAATAGAAAGAACTGCAAGATGGGCAAAAAGATGTATAGATGCTCATAAAAGACCTGAAGAACAAGGACTTTTTGTAATTGTTCAAGGTGGGATATATGAAGATTTAAGAGAAAAAAGCTTAGAATCTCTTCTTGAAATGGATGAAAGTTTTTCAGGATATGCAATGGGTGGTCTTGCTGTAGGAGAACCTAGAGAGGATATGTATAGAATTCTAGAAAATATAACTCCTAAATTTCCAGAAAATAAACCAAGATATTTAATGGGAGTAGGAGAGCCTTTAGATATGCTTGAGGCTGTTGAATCTGGAATAGATATGATGGACTGTGTTCAGCCTACAAGAATAGGAAGACATGGAACTGTATTTACAAAATATGGAAGACTTGTTGTAAAAAATGCAGGTTATGCAGAAGATGACAGACCTCTTGATGAAGGATGTAACTGTTATGTATGCAGAAATTATTCAAGAGGATATATAAGACATCTTTTAAAAGCTGGTGAAATTTTAGGACAAAGACTTACAACTTATCATAACTTATATTTTCTTGTACATTTGATGAAAAATGCAAGAAAAGCAATACTTGAAGATAGATTTCCTGAATTTAAAGAAGAATTTATAAAGAATTATCAAATGGGAAATAATTCTGAATGGATAAAACCTAGAAAAATAAAATAAAAAGTAATATAAAAAACCCTGCTTTGAAATTTCTTAGCAGGGTTAATTTTTTATTTACTAATCATTATCTTTTTCTTCATCTATTTTCATTTGAATATAATCATCATAAGTCATTAATTTATCAATAATTTTTCCATCAGGAAGAATTTCAATAATTCTGTTTGCAACTGTTTGAATAAATTCGTGGTCGTGTCCAGCAAATAAAATAGTTCCAGGGAATTTTATAAGTGCTTTGTTAAGTGATGTAATAGATTCAAGATCTAAGTGGTCTGTAGGGTTATCAAATAAAAGTGCATTTGCTCCAGACATCATCATTCTTGAAAGCATACATCTTACTTTTTCTCCTCCAGATAAAACTTTTGCTTTTTTAAGAGATTCTTCACCAGTGAAAAGCATTCTTCCTAAGAAACCTCTTACAAAAGAATCGTGCTGATCAGGTGAATATGGTCTTAACCAGTCAACAAGATCTAAGTCAACACCTTCAAAGAAAGCAGAATTATCTTTAGGCATATAAGCATGTGTTACAGTAACTCCCCATGTAATTGTTCCTGAATCAGGTTCTAAATCTCCTGCAAGAAGAGAAAGAAGAGTTGTTTTAACAATATCGCTTTCAGAAAGGAAAACAACTTTATCTTTAGTATTTATTGTAAATGAAAGATTATCAATTACTTTAACACCATTTATAGATTTAGTAAGGTTTTCAACTTTAAGCATGTTATTTCCTGCTTCTCTGTCAGGTTTAAATTCAATGAATGGATATTTTCTGTTAGAAACTTGCATATCTTCAAGCTGTAATTTTTCAAGTTGTTTTTTTCTTGATGTAGCTTGTTTAGATTTAGCTGCATTGGCACTGAATCTTGCAATGAATTCTTGAAGTTCTTGTCTTTTTTGTTCAAGTTTTTTATTTTTATTAGAAATTAATGATAACATAAGTTGACTTGATTCATACCAGAAGTCATAGTTACCTACGAACATTTTAATTTTTCCATAATCAATGTCAGCAATGTGTGTACATACTTTATTTAAAAAGTGTCTGTCGTGAGATACAACTATAACAGTTGTGTTTTCAAGATCCATAAGGAAATTTTCAAGCCATGCAACAGCTTTTATATCAAGTCCGTTTGTAGGCTCGTCAAGAAGAAGTACATCAGGATTTCCAAAAAGACATTGAGCTAAAAGAACTTTGATTTTTTGTGGTTCGTTAAGTTCTTTCATAAGCATTTCATGATATTTTGCTCTTAGACCAAGTCCTGTAAGAAGTGTGCTTGCTTCTGATTCAGCTTCCCAACCATTAAGTTCAGCAAATTCACCTTCAAGGTCTGCAGCTCTCATACCATCTTCTTCAGTAAAGTCTTCTTTAGCATAGATTGCATTTTTTTCAACCATTATATCCCAAAGTTTTTTATGCCCCATAAGAACAACATCTAAAACTTTAACATCTTCATATGCAAAGTGGTTTTGTGATAAAACTGCCATTCTTTTATTTTTATCTAATATTACTTCTCCTTCAGTTGGAGTGATTACTCCTGAAAGTATTTTTACAAAAGTAGATTTTCCTGCACCGTTGGCACCGATAAGTCCATAACAGTTTCCCGGAGTAAATTTAATATTTACATCTTCAAAAAGTTTTTTATCAGGAAATCTCATACTAAGATTACTTGTTGATATCATTTAATTATTTTCCTCCTCAATTTTTTAAACATACACATCATTATATCATAGAAATAATTTTTTTAAAACAGAATAAAATTTTATTATAAATAAAGATTTATTAAGATAAAAAATATGTGATTATATTTTATGAAATAATAAAGAACAGAACCTTAAAAACCATAAAATAAAAAAGCAGCACATAATTATGCTACTTTAAAAATTTAATTTTTAAATAGAAAATTAATTATAAGATTCCATTTTCAAATTTTAAACCTGTTATTAAAAGCTGAGCAGCTCTTTCATTAGTCGCCATTGGTATATTATGTACATCACAAAGTCTTCCTAAAGCTCTGATATCAGGTTCATGAGGCTGACTAGTAAGGGGATCTTGGAAAAAGAAAACAGCATCAATTAAACCGTTTGCTACATCAGCTCCGATTTGCTGGTCTCCTCCTAGAGGCCCTGAAAGATATCTTTTTATATTAAGACCAGTTGCCTCCATTATTCTCCCTCCTGTAGTTCCTGTTGCTACAAGTTCATAATTTCTGAAAAACTCAACATGTTCTTTGACAAATTTAACAAGATCGTCTTTCTTTTTGTCATGTGCAATCAATGCAATTCTTTTTTTCATTAGTATCCTCCGATAAAATAAATTTGTATTTTCCGCTGCTCTATAATTTATTATATAATATTTTATTATTTCAGGAAAGTGTGATAAAATACAAGAGAGATTTTTTTCTCTTGGTTATCATATTTTTAATAATTATATAATAAAGAAAGTAAAAAATCTATAAAAATAAAGTAAAATTAAAAATCTAATATTGGGAGCAGAAATGGAATTTAAGCAAATAGAATATATTAATAGAAGTACAGACAAAATAGAAATAGAAAAAGTTCCCGGAGAAAACTTTTTAAAATTTTTATATTACAACCCTTTTGGAAAGCTTGCTCTTGAATCTGTAGTAAAAAGAAAATTTCTTTCAAAATGGTATGGGAAAAAAATGGATAGCCCTGAATCATGTAAAATGATAGAAAAGTTTGCTGTGGAGAATGGAATAGACTTAGAGGAAACTAAAAAAAGTTTAAAAGAATTTAAATCTTTTAATGATTTTTTTATAAGAAAATTAAAAAATGGAGCAAGAAAAATAGATTATGATGAAGATACTTTAGTCTCTCCAGCAGATGGAAGAATTCTTGTTATAGAAAATCTTCATGACAGCAGTAAGTTTTTTTTAAAAGGGGAGGAGTTTACTCTTTCTGAATTTTTTAAAGATGAAGTCCTTGCAGAAAAATATCAGGGAGGAATAATGGTAATAGTAAGACTTGCCCCTGTAGATTATCATAGATTCCATTTTCCAGCAGATGGAAAAATATCAGAAAGTAAAGAGATAAAGGGATATTATTATTCAGTATCTCCTCATGCTATAAGAAAAAATTTCAGAATTTTCTGTGAAAATAAAAGAGAATATTCCGTTCTTTCAACAGAAAAATATGGTGATATATGTATGTGTGAAATAGGAGCTACAATGGTAGGAGGAATAAAACAGACATATAAGCCTGAAACATTTGTGAAAAAAGGAGAGGAAAAAGGATACTTCTATTTTGGAGGTTCAACTGTTATAATGTTCCTTGAAAAAGACAGGGTTGAAATTGACAGAGATATTCTTGAAAACAGCATAAATGGAATAGAAACAAAAATATTTATGGGTGAAGGAATAGGAAAAAAATTCTAATTATAAAAATATGAATTCTTTAATTAAGGAGAAAACATTGAAAAGAAAGCCATGTTACTTTAAAAAGGGAGACATTATTATTTATTTGTTTCTTTTCGTATTTTTCTTTTGTGCTGTTAAATATGTTATTGGAATAGAAGCAGTAAAAGGGAATAAAATAGAAATATATGTAGATAACCAGCTTAAATATGTATATCCTCTTCAAGAAAAAAGACAAGATTATTTTATAAATACAAACCTTGGAGGAGTAAATGTTCAGGTTGAAAAAATGAAGGTAAGGGTTACTTCTTCAAATTCACCTTTAAAAATATGTGTGAAACAAGGCTGGATTTCAAATGCAGGAGATGCGATAATAGGTATTCCTGACAGACTTCTTATAAAAATTGTTGGAGAGAAAAAAGACGGTACAGAGGAACTGGATAGTATAGCCAGATAAATATAACAAAAGGTGGTACTTTGATGAAATACAAACATTTATTTATAAAAGCTTTAATAGTAGGAACTCTACTTATTCTTATTCAGACAATGTTTCAGAATATGAATGGTTTTTTAAGCATTTTAAATGGACTTTCTAAATATCTTCGTCCTTTTATATATGCTATGTTTATAGCAGTGCTACTTAATCCTATGGTAGAATTTACAGAAAAAAAACTAAATTTTAAAAGAGGAATGGCAATAGCCTTATCTCTTGTAGCTCTTGTGGTATTTTTAACTGCAACACTTCTATGGTTTATACCAAATCTTATAGAAAGTTTTGAAGAAATTATAGAAAAATTTCCAGCTTTTCAAGAGAATTTTAATAAATACTTAGAACAAGTATTCCAGTTTTTAAGAGAAAAAAATCTTTTGTTTATGGATGGAGAAGAAATAAAGCAAGCTATACAAGATTTCTTTGTGAAAAATATGAATAATATAAGAGCTCTTCTAATTTCACTAGGTCTTAATGTAATTGATTGGATAGTAGAGATATTTATAATTTTTCTTGGTGGTTTTTTAGCTCTTTATTTTATTTATAACAGAGAATATTTTATGCAGTATATAAAAAATATGATATTTATTTTTTATGGAGAAAAAGAAGCTGATGAAGGGCTTTCATTTCTTATAGAATGTAAAAATATTTTTCTTAATTATATGGCAGGAAGAATAATAATATCGGTTATAGTAGGAATTATAGCTTTTGCTGTTATGAAAATAGCAGGAGTTCCTTATGCACTTTTAAATGCAGTTATGATAGGTGTTGGAAATATGATTCCATATTTTGGTTCAATAGCTGCAGGAATCATAGCATTTATTCTTGTTCTTTTATCAAATCCTGTCAAATGTTTTTATCTTCTTCTAGCAATAATAATTGCTCAGAATGTTGATGGATATATAATAGGTCCAAAAATTTTAGGAAAAAGTGTGGGAATAAGTTCTTTCTGGATAATAGCTTCCGTTATAATTATGGGAAATATTATGGGAACTTTAGGAATGTTTTTAGGTGTTCCTATATTTGCAATAATAAAACTTATTTATATAAGAATATTAAAAAATAAAAAAGAAAAATTAAAGATTGAGGAGAAACAAAACTAATGAAAGATTTTACAATAATTGCATCATCAACTATGGGACTTGAAAGCATAGTAAGAGATGAATGTGTTGAACTTGGATTTAAAGATGTGCATGCTTTTAATGGAAAAGTTGAATTTAAAGGAAATTTTAAAGATGTAGTAAAAGCTAATATTCACCTTAGATGTGCAGATAGAATATTTATAAAAATGGGAGAATTTAAAGCTCTTACTTTTGAAGAACTTTTTCAAAATGTAAAAAAAATAAAATGGAGTGAAATAATAGAGAAAAATGGAGAATTCCCTATAAGTTGGGTAAGTTCTGTTAAATCTAAATTATTTTCTAAATCTGATATTCAGAAAATAGCTAAAAAAGCTATAGTTGAAAATATGAAAGAAATTTATGATATAGAAAAATTCCCTGAGAATGGAGCTCTTTTCAGAATAAAGATTCAAGGAAATAAAGATATTTTTACAATAATGATAGACACAAGTGGTGATGCTCTTCATAAAAGAGGATACAGAAATCTAATAAATGAAGCTCCTCTTAAGGAAACTATGGCAGCAGCTCTTGTAAAATTAAGCCGTTGGAAAGGTGGAGACAGACCTTTTGTTGATCCTATGTGTGGAACAGGTACTATTGCCATTGAAGCTGCAATGATAGGAAGAAATATTGCTCCAGGGGTAAACAGAAATTTTGCTGCTGAAGAATGGAAAGTTATCCCTAAAGATTATTGGATAGATTTAAGAGATGAAGCTTTTTCTCAGGAAGATTATGAAAATAAAGTTATGGTTTATGCTTCTGATATAGATGCAGAAACTATAAAAATAGCAGAAGAAAATGCAGAGAGAGCAGGAGTTGAAGAGGATATTCTTTTTGAATGTAAAAACTTCCTTGATCTTGAACCTACAGCAGAAAAAGGTTGTCTTATAACAAATCCTCCTTATGGAGAAAGACTTTTAAATGATGAAAAAGTTGAGAGACTTTACAGACTTCTTGGTGATGTATGTAAAACAAGATTTCCTAAGTGGTCTTATTATATAATTACTTCTTATCCTGAATTTGAAAAATATTTTGATAAGAAGTCAACTAAAAACAGAAAACTTTATAATGGTGGGATAGAATGTCACTATTATCAATATTATGGTGAGAGATAAAATGAATAAGAAAGATTTTAAAGATTATAACACAGAAGTAATGCTACAGATATTAAGAAATGCAGAAGCAAATTTAAGAACAGCAGAAAAAGAAAATGATAATGAAAAAATAAAATTTATAAAAGAAGAAATAATACCTAAATATGAGAAGTTATATCTTGCATTGGCAGAACTTGATATAAGGGATAAATCAGAAGAAGAAATAAAAACTTTTAAAGAGACAGTTGATAAAATAGCTGAAACAAATGGACTTACAGAAGAATATATAAAAAATTGTATTTCTGTAAGAGAAGAATTAAAAGGAAAATCAGGTTCAGAAGTAACAAAAAGAATGTTTGAATATGCAGTAAAAGATCTTAAAAAGAAAAAAAGAATTCTTCTTGAAAGAATGGATGTACTTTTAAAAGAAGAAGCACAACTTGAAGCTGATTTAAAAGAATGCATTCAATATGATGCTGAAATGGAAATATCAGGAAAAATTGTTGATGTAAGAGAAAGAAAGAGAGATTTAAAAGAAATTTTAGATGCAAATGATACAGAAATTACAAGAATAGAAAATGATATAAAATCAAGATGGAAATATGAAATATATGGAACAATATCAAGAGATGAATTGAAAAAAGCAGCAGAGGGAGAATAATATGATAAAAACTCTTATACTTTTCATAGTTGTAATATTTTTAGTTACAATAGGAAGAAATAAACTTGCAGGAACTCCTGTAAGAAAAAATATAAAAACATTAGAAAATAAAGCGGAGGTATCAATGTCAGATTTAGTATTAAATGCAAAAATAGTTACAGATAAAGGGGATATAAATTTAAAACTTTTCCCTGAAGTAGCACCACTTACAGTTTTAAATTTCACACATTTAGCTAAAAGAGGATATTATGACAATCTTAAATTTCATAGAGTTATAGCTGATTTTATGATTCAGGGAGGAGATCCAACAGGAACTGGAGCAGGAGGACCTGGATATCAATTTGGAGATGAATTTAAAGAAGGGCTTGTATTTGACAGAAAAGGGCTTCTTGCAATGGCAAATGCAGGAAAAAATACAAATGGATCACAATTTTTTATAACTCATGTGGAAACTCCATGGCTTAACTATCATCATACAATTTTTGGAGAAGTTGTTTCTGATGCAGATCAAGAGGTTGTAAATAAAATAGCTCAGGGAGATATAATAAAAACAATTGAGATTTCAGGAGATTTTGATAAATTCTTAACGGAAGAAAATAAAAAAATGACTGAACAAATGGATGAAATGCTTGATAGCCAGTTTCCAAATTTAAAAAAATATTAATATAAAAAGAGAGCAAAATTGCTCTCTTTTTTTGTGGATTTATCAGTAGTTTTGAAATTCTCTAATATAAAATTATTATAATAGAAAACTTCTTAAAATGTAAAGTTAATACTTAAGTATATCTGATTATATTAGGTTATAAATAAATATATTTATCTTAAATCTTTTCATAGAAAATATTTATATCAAAATTACTGAAGGAGAAAGATTCCTTAGAAATAATACTTATAATTAATTTATCATCTGTAAAAATATAATTTTTAGATGTATATGAAATAGTTGTAAAAATAGAATTACTATTTTTTAAATCCTTTTCTATAATATAAGTTTTACTTTGAGCATCTTCTGAACTATTATATACATCAAGTTTAAATTCAGCAGAAGTTTGACAGCTGTCTTTTAAACATATATTGTGAATATCAATATCAATTTTCACAAGATCATCTGCAGTTACTTTTTTAGGAAGAGTAATTTCATAGGAAAAATTCTCTGAATACTTATCATTTGTAAAAGCATAGTTGCATTGGCTTATAGATTGTTCTCCTGCAAGGCTCATCATCATTTTTTGTTTAATTTCTTCCATAGAAATATTTTTTCCAAGAAGATACATAAGTTTTGTTACAGCAGCTTCAGGAGTAAGATCACTCCCACTTATAACACCAGCCTGAATAAGACGGCTGCTTGCTTCATAAAGTCCCATTTTAACCATTCCTGTTGTGCATTGAGAAATATTTACAACAATTATTCCTTTAGAATTAAGATATTCAATAACTTCTATAAATTCATCAGAAGTAGGAGCATTTCCGTTTCCATATGTCTTAAGAACAACTCCCTTTAATTCTGTCATATTTGTAAAAAGATTCTTTAAAAATGATGGCTTAATTCCTGGAAAAAGTTCAAGTATAAGCACATTATTATCAAAACATGGTTCTATAAAAAAAGGTTTCTTAGGAAGAGGAGAAATATTTCTTGATATTTTTATTTCTGCTCCCACTTCTCCAAGAGGTTGAAAATTTGGAGAAGAAAAACCAAAATAATTTGTAGCATCATTTTTTCTGGCTCTGTTTCCTCTTATAAGAGAATCTCTGAAAAAAATAGCAACTTCAGGTACAAGAGGGATGTCATAAAGTGAATGTCCTGCAATTTCAATAGATGTAATAAGATTTTGAAGAGCATCACTTCTTACAGATTGAAGTGGCTTTTGAGAACCTGTAAGAATTACAGGTTTTGAAAGGTTTCTAAGCACAAAAGAAAGAGCAGAAGCAGTATATGCCATTGTATCTGTTCCATGCAGGATAACAAAACCTCTGTATTTATTATAGTTTTCATAAATAATGTGAGCTATTTTTATCCATGCTTCAGGTGACATGTTTGATGAATCTATAAGAGGACTAAGCTGACAGTAATCTATAGGAAAACTATTAAGCACAGGAAAATCTTTTGAAACTTCTTCCCAGTTGTTTGCAGGTCTTAAAGGACTGTAAGGATTTCCTTTTTCTTGATGAACCATACAAATAGTTCCCCCTGTATTTATAATTAAAATTTTATCTTCTATTTTTATCAACTCCTTTTGGAAAACTAAAATCATATCACATTATAATATAAATACTACAAAAATAAAAATAAATTATATATTTTTAATCAATGTAAAAATATTGTATGAATAAAACAGAAGGTATGATATACTCTAAAATGAGAGGTGAAAATATGAAAGATAATATTGCTCTGATTGGATTTATGGGCAGTGGAAAAACAACAATAGGAAGACTTTTGGCAAAAGCTCTTGATATGAAATATATAGATATTGACAGGGAAATAGAAAGAATAGAACAAAGACCTGTTACTGAAATCTATAAAGAAAAGGGAGAAAATTATTTTAAAGATTTAGAAAGAAAAATAATTGCCAGAGAATCTCTTGAAAATAACATAGTTATATCAACAGGAGGAGATTCAATAGTAGATAATAAAAATATAAAGAGTTTAAAAGAAACATCTTTTGTGGTATACTTAAATTGTAGCATAGATTGCATATATGAAAGAGTAAAAGATAAAACACACAGACCTCTTTTAAATGTGGAAAATGTCTATGAGACAATAGTTGAACTTTATAATAAACGAAGAATACTTTATCAAATTTCATGTGATTTCATTGTGGATATAGATACGAATACTAATATGTATGATACAGTTGACAAGATAAAAGAAAAGTATATATTAAGTTAAATTAGGAGGGAAGTTTCTATGGAAAGCAGATTAACAGGAAAAGTAGTATTAATCACAGGAGCAACAGCAGGAATTGGAAGAAGTACAGCCTTTGGTTTTGCTAAAATGGGGTGTAGACTTGTTCTTCTTGTAAGAAATGCAGAAAAAGGTGAAGCACTTAAGAAAGAGATACAAGAAAAATATGATGTAGAAATCAAACTTTTAATAGTTGATGTAAGAGATGCAAAAGGTATTGAAGCAGCAATTTTAGGTCTTCCAGAAGAATGGAAAAAAATAAGTATTCTTGTAAATAATGCAGGTCTTGCTTATGGACTTGATAAAGTTTATAAAGCAGAAATAGATGATATTGATACTGTAATAGATACAAATATCAAAGGAATGCTTTATGTAACAAGAGTAGTTGTACCTTTAATGCTTGAATATAAAATGGAAGGTCATGTAATTAACCTTGGTTCAATAGCAGCTGTTTCAGCTTATGCAGGTGGAGCAATTTATTGTGCTACAAAAGCAGCTATAAAACTTTTAAGTGATGGATTAAGAATAGACCTTGTTGATACTCCAATAAAAGTTACTAATATTCAGCCAGGTGTTGTAGAAACAGGATTCAGCCTTGTAAGATTTAAAGGAGATAAAGAAAGAGCAGATGCTGTTTATAGAGGAATAGAAGCTCTTACTCCAGATGATGTTGCTGATACTATTGTTTATGCTGCAAATATTCCACATAATGTTCAATTAACTGAAATTACAATGACTCCTTGCCATCAGGCTGATGGTAGATGTATATGGAAATCATCAAAATAAACACTTTTTGATTTAAAATATTAAAATTATTTATTTTATTAAAAATTAATAAAAGCCAAAAAATACCGGGTTATCTCGGTATTTTTTCAATTTTCCTTTTGATGTATTCAGCTAAGAATCCATCAAAAGCTAAATGCCATTCATTTTTTATAGGTTCTAGTAAGATAGGGTGTTCAATTCCATATTTTTCTTTGAAATCAATCAATTTTTCTTTATCGCCAAATAATTCGATGTGATTTAGGTAAATATCTATTTTAAAATCTTTGTATTTAACAGGAATTTTAAAAATATCAATGATTTTATAAAAATTTGGACTTTCAGAATTAAAATTAATTCCCTTTTTTAAATAGTAGTCAAAAGCATCAGTTAATCCTAATTCTTCTTTGAATTCATTGATACTTTTTTTCATTAAAAATATCTTATAGACAATTTCAAATTCCTTATATATAGTTTTTAATTCAGGGTAATCTTCTGCCAAATCAGCAGAAGAATATCCTATTTCTTTAAAGTCAAGATATTTTGCTAAAATTTGAATACGAACTCTTTTTTCATTATTTATAATGTACCTTGCAGTCATAGTTGGTAATAATTTACGCAAGTCTTTAATAGTATAATATTTTTTTAACTTTGTATATAAAATCATTTTTGTTCCTTTCTTAGAATAAATTTGTAATAACTATTATTCTAAAGTCATTTATAAGTCTTATTTCAAAGATGATTGCATTAAGAAGTTTTTTCATTGATTCTCTGTCAGAAGTATTTTGTAAACGAATTAAATATTCTTGTAATAGCTTACAGTTATCTTTAATATTTATCTGTTGTTTTTCTAAAGAAGTTAGCTCTTCTAGTTGTTTTTCATAAGTTTTAATTGAAGATGTAATTTCATTATTAAGAAGATTAAATTTTTCTTCTGTTATTTTTTCATCTAAATATAAACGGATTACTTTTTCGTTTTTGGTTTTAAGTTTGTTTATCTCAGCTGTATAAAATTTTTTTCTATCAATTATGTTTTCATGTTGAGTTGTAACATCATTTAAAACAGTAAATTTATTTATTTCGTCAGTCAATTCTTTTATAACCAAGTCTTCTAAATATTTGGCAGAAATATATGATTCTCCACTTCTTCCTGCATAATATGGTTTTTGGTTATTTTTTATAGCTGGATACATTCTTTGACCATTATAGTCAATCACATTTTTTAAAATGAAATCTGTTTTATGATACGGAGTTTTGAGTTTACTTTTTCTAATAACAGCACAAAGATTAAAAATATCTTCTGATATAATGGGCTTATGTTTTCCTTGAACGACTTTGTAATCTGCATGATAAATCCTTTTGTCATTTATCATCTCAGTTTCATTTTGTTTTAGTTTTCCAATGTAGATAGGATTTGTTAATATTCTCATAATTTTTTTAGGATCTTGAAATCCAAATTTTTTAGCAATAGTAATATAACTGTTTCCATCTATATATAATTGAAAAATTTCTTTGACTTTTGGAGCTTCTTCTTCATCAATAATTAACTCAGAATTAATGAGCTTATATCCTAAAGGAGCTACTCCACCAGTCCATATTCCTTGAGATTTTGCATATTGCTTACGAAATTTAACTCTACGGCTTACTCTTTTTCTTTCGTGTGAATTAACTAAAGCTCTTATATCATTGGAAAATTCACTGTCAATATTATCTTCTGTTAATTTTCCCTCTTGCAGAGAATAAAGTTCTACATTAAGTTCAAACATTCTTTGAATCATTAATTTATATGTTATGAAATCTCTGGTACTACGAGATAATTCCCATAGTACCACAATATCAAATAGGTCATCTTCCATATCCTGCTGCATTTGTAGAAATTCTTTACGAGTATTATTCTTTCCAGAAGATATGTCTTGATATTTTTTTATGACTTCAAAATCATTTTTTTTACAGAAAGCTAAGCATTCTTGGTATTGGCTTTCAGGATCTTGGAAGTTAGTCGATTCTCTTATATAAATCACAGCTCTTTTTTTCATGTTTATCATCTCCTCCTGTCATTATTTTTAACAAGTCTAGTATGCGTTTTGCATTTATTTGTCTTTGTTTAAGATTAAGTTTTTCATTCTTAACTATCATAGTAAACCTCCACTAAATTCGTAATTCTATAATATTATATATAGCTCTCATTATTCTAAATATTCTAAGTATTCTAAGTCTAAATTATGAAAATTTATAAACTTTAAACCATTACTTAAAGATATATCATATTTCTCTATGCTGTTAGCAATATTATCTGGAGAAGAAAAATATTTTGCTAATTCGTTTTTTAGACTTAAACCAAAAGACAATTTATTAGGTTGAACAGAAAGAGCTTCTAAAATTTCTTCTTCATAAAAACTTAGGCGATTTATTTCTAACATATTTTTTGAATTGTATTTTATCTGTTCTATTAACTTTTCAAATGCTGTATATACATTTTTTTCAAATTGTTCAGATTTAATTTTAAGTTCAAAGTATTTCTTTTCTAATTTTCTAATCTCTTTTTCTAATTTTGATTCAGCTTTTGAAACGAGGGCTTTTGAAGAAGAAAATGGACGATAATACTCTTGAATCAACACATTTCCATGATATTTCAAAGAAAATATCTCTGCCAGTAATGATTTTATATTTTCAGAACATGAATTGTAGTACTCGTGTTCAATAATATTTTCTTTTTGTCCCTCTAAATTCAAAGCCACTTTATAAAATTTTTTTTCTTTATTTGGCTTTAAAAAGATTCGATTTTCATAGAAATATATTTCCTCAATATCTTCCTTTTCTATAATCATTTTTGCAATATCTACTAATAGATATCTGATGTATCCTTTGTCTAAAGGTTGATAGTAACCATTTGCATAGTTTCTGTATGTCATAGCTAATTCTTGTAAGCCTAAATCTTTTTCTTTTGAGTAAATATTTTTTGGATCATACATTCTTTTAAAAGCTGTATATAATGTGTTTACAGCTTTAATACTACGAGCAGTTGTATCTTTAGCTTTATTTTTTACTTCACTTGATATTGACAACAACTCTTCTGAACGAAAATTTATATATGTATTCCAAAGAGTATGAACATTTAAAGTATAATCTTCAAATATTTTAATTTCTTCTGGAGCATTTATTTTAAATGGTACCTTAGGAATTTCTTCATCTTCTTGAAGCAGATGATAACTCTCAATAGGAGTTAAAAGAAATCCAGGAGTAACTATAGCTCTGTCTAGTAAAGCATAATCAAAATTTTTAACCAAAGAAAGAGATAATTCTTTTAAATTTTTTATACAGTAATCTATATTCAAAGTTTTTTCATCACGATTAAAATATTCTTTGCTAGGGTTACCAGTAAAAATGATAGATAACTCTATTTCTATTTTATCTTCTCCTGTTTTAGAATACTCCTCTTGTGAAGTAATAGATTTAATGATTCCTATTAGCTCTTCAGGAATTGTCATATTACCTGCTTCATCTATTTGTATAATACTTTTTCGTATAAGACCTGTTTGAATCTTAAATTTTTTGTTTCCTGTTATGTCTGCCTTTGAAGGCTCCTCAGAAATCAAAGCATAATTTTCATCTCCTAAGAATGATAAAGTTGATGTTTTAGCTGTTGCAGGTCCACTTGCTTCTATGACTAAAAGTTTTTTTACTGTTACAGGAGCTAATCTAGTTGTTAGGATTAGAGAGCTGATTATTGGTATATTTTTATAGTTAAATCCCATTGTTTTTAATAAAAATGGAACTATAGAATCTACATTAGATGCTATATGCTTATACAGTTCAATATTTCCTCTTCTATCTGATTGAAAATTTTTTAAAGGTATTTTTCCTATGAAATCTTTTATATCGCATGTATACCATTCAATACTTTGCTCTTCAAAAGTACCATTGCTTTCTTTTTGCAGATTACTTTTATTATTTTCTTCTAGAAGGACTTTATCTTGTTTTTTTGATGGTCTACCTCTTTTTTTATGAGTTGCTTTGTTTTCAAGAGAATCATTCTCATTTTTTTGAACCTCAATCTTTTCTGTGAAGATTACTTCTTTTTTTTCTTCTTCTTGTATATTTTTAATATTTATGTTATTTTCCATTTTTATTCCTCCAGTTATTTATAATTTTTAAGTGATTTAATAGTGTTTCTTTCTATTAATTCATATATTCTCTGTTTTACATCATTAGATGTATAATCTTTAACGACTAATTCTCCATTTTTAAAAAAGCATTGGAATTCTTGAAAAATATCGCTGTTTTCTTCATCTTTTACGATAATTTTTTCAGGGTTTATTATAATAGGATTTCCTTGAAAATCCATGATATCTTCTGTTACTAATTCACCTAGTTTTAGAAGAAAAGACTTCTGTGTTTTTTGAAGAAGCACTAACTTTGTTCCTTCTGAAAGTGGTTTTAACTGTTTTGAAAAAATAAGCAGTGTTAAAACACTTTTACTGTAAACTTTTTTAAAGCTACAAAGATAATCTTCGTAATATTTGACTAAAACAGTAATATTATCCAATATTTTCTTGAATTCTAATTTTTTTGAATAGTTATCTTTTATAAAATACAGATAAGCATCTTTTTTATTAAAATTACTGCTTAAAATATATTTTTCAATTATAAAATTATTTTCCTCATCTTCTTCCTGTTGTTCTTTTAAAGCAAAACCATTGTAAATAATAGCTTGTATAAAATCGCTTGTATTATCAAGACTCTCTTCTAAAAGACTTCTTAATAAATGTCTTGCTAGAAAAAAACTTTCAAAGATAGCTATATTTCCAATGTATTCAATAGTATTTTCAGTATGAGGAATTTGCTGAAATGGTAACCAAAAACATTCATTAGTATCTTGCCTATTATCACTGTTAGCATTAAAATAATGAGATGCATTACATGGTGAACATTGCTCATTACCAAAAAGAATAGACCTTAAACTAGGAAATTTTTGAATACCATTGCCAATATTATTGAAAGAATCTCCATTATAAGTGGTTCCGAATGTGTTATTTTTATTCATAAATTTCTCCTTGTAGATTTTAATTTTCTTGTAAGTTTTATTTATATCATGATATAATTTATTAACTAAAATTAGTTTGGCGTAGAAGTCTTTTATATGTTTATTATAATACTAATTATAAATTTTACCAAGTGTTAAGTAAAAAAACAATTTAAATAATTTTAACTTTTTTTAGTTAATATAATAAAAAGGAGAAAACTAATGAAAAAAATTGTAAGTTTTGCAGAAGAAAAAGGTATAGAAAAAATTAAAATACAAAATCTTTCATATTTTATTAAAAGTAAAATAGAAAAAAAAGAATTTTATATTATTTATGCTGAAAATTTTGAAAATTTAGAGATATATATTGAAAGTTTTCAAGAATATTTAGATAATTATTTATGTGAATACAATATTAAATTACAATTTTCTGACATTCAATGGGGAATATTAGAAGTTTTGTGGGAAGAAGATATTTTTGAGAGTAGTTTTTTTGAAAAATTTTGGAAAAAAATAGAAAAGGTAACAAAATCTGAATTTTTAGAAGAAAGTAAAAAAGAAATAGAAGAAGAAATGAAATTTTTATTAAATCTGAGTAATTCATTATCACCATCAATTTTTTTAGGAATAGATAAGGATTTAAAAATAAAATTAAAAAAATTTTTTTTATTATCTTTAAGATTATTACAAAAATATTTTTTAGAAAAAAAAGATATAAAAACATTGATAAGTATAAGGAAGGGTTTTCTAAAAATTAATGTAAAATTAGAAACTTCAAATCTAAAAGATAGGATTTATTATCAAGTTTTATGTATAGAAGAAAAACTTTTTTTGTATAATAAAAGTAAATATTCGCTATCTGATTTAAGAAAAGAATTTACTAATTTTTTTCTTGATAAAAAAAATTTAAATAAGGTTTCTTTATCGCATTTTATTTCTACACCATTGAGAACAGAAATATATTATAATATTTTATTAATTTCAAAAATTTCTAATTTTGTTGATATTCTTTTTAGAAATAAAAAAGAATTTTATATAGATTTTTTTGGAAAAGAGACAAATTATGAAGTGATGGGAAGCGGCATGTTAAATGGGTCTAGAAAAATTACACTTTCAAATATAAAAAAATTTATAGAGAAATATAGTAATAAAATGGATGATTTTATCCATCATGATATAAATCACTTATATTTTTACTATTTTAAACATAATGAAATATATTCTTTAATATCATCTAAATACGATAAAAATAGTATTTTAAATTATGAAAAAGGAATTTTATATAAAAATGATGTAATGGATATTAAAATAAATAATGACAAAGAAAGTTTAAATAATTTATTAAAAAAAGAAATGGAGATTAAATATTCTATTCCTTTTTTACCAGATGCTTTAGATAACAATACTAGAATACTACTTGGGACATTAGATAAAGAAATAAAAATCGGTAAAACTTATGTGGCTAGAATTAATATTGATAATCTTAATGATAATTTAAAAGTCTTTAAAGGAGAATATTTAAAATTTAGTGATTCAATTAAAAAGTATTTAAAAGAAGCAACATTTATTGAAAGATATATAACTTTTACACCATTATTATTAGAAAAAATAAATTTAGAAAATCCTTATCCATTAGTATATATAAAATTTTTAGAAAAAAAACAAATAGAAAATTTAGAAGAAAAAAATAATTGCAAAAAAATTTATTTATGCGAATTTAGAATGAAATTACAGACAGGTAAATATCATTATGTTGAGCTTTTTATATTAGAAGATGATATTGAAGTTATAGGTTTGGTTAATGAAATAAAAACTGTTTTTAATAGATAAAATTATTTACTGTAGTTATAATTATATATAATATAATGTATTATAAAGATATGATGATAAGAATTTTTAATCTTCGTTTATAGAAATATAAACGAAGATTTTTATTTTATACAACAAAAAGGAGGATTGGTTTTAATGATAGGATTAGGAGCTATTGGTGGTATTTTTATTGTTATAGGCACAGCATTGGGTGCTATTGATGATTTAACAAATAAAGATTAAAGGAGTTGAGAAAATGGAAGAATTGAAATTATACGAGATTACACAAGGAATGATTGATACTTTGGATATATTCCTTGAAAGTGACGGAAATGATTTAGATAAAGAAAATTATTCTGAAATCATGTTATTCTTAAAAGAAGAAATTAAAAAGAAGAGCAGTTCAATTATACAGTATATTCAAAATATTCAGGCATTAAATAAATCAGCTAAAGAAGAAGTTGACAGACTACAAAAATTAATAAAAACAAGAAGTAACAAGATAGAAAGGCTTAAAAGTTATTTAGTTACTACCTTACAGGTTTTAGAAACTAAAAAGATTGAAACAGATTTAGGAAGTTATGGTCTTAGAAGAAGTCCTGCTGTAGATATTTATGATATGGCAGCTCTTCCAGATGAGTTTATAAGAGTAACAGAAGAAAGAAAAGCTGATAAAGAAAAAATAAAAGAATACATTAAAGCTAACGGCGAACTTAAAGGAGCAAGAATAGTTGATAATTATTCTTTACAAATAAGATGATACAAGACTTAAAGAACTTAATTTATGGATATGAAAGTGATTTCAACGGTAAAATAATTTCAAAAGGAGAAGTGATTGAAAATGATGGACGAAAAAATGATAAAACTGAAAAATGGAATTGATGAGAAAATAGAAGACTTTTTACAAAATTCAGATGAACTTAAAAGATTTATAGCTTTCAGAAAAAATAATTTCTACGATTACAGTATACGGAACACAATTTTAATTTATAAACAGAATCCAAATGCAACTCTTGTTGCAGGAATTAAAAAATGGAATGAGCTAGGATATAAGGTGAAAAAAGGAAGCAGAGCAATTTCAATACTTGTTCCTCTTATTAGAAATATCATAAAAGACGGCAAAGAAAAAGATGAGATTTACGGTTATAAACCTGTAAATGTATTTGACAGGTCTCAAGTAGAAGAAACAGAAAATGCAGTTGAAATTCCAAGTATAGATGTAGAAATGAAATCATCAGAAGATTTTAAATATACTCCTATGAAACTTTACAGGGCTGTAAAAAAATGTGTAGAGCAGTATGCACCTATAGAACTTAAAAAGACTTTCTACGATGATGAAGTTTCTGGGCAGACAGATGGAAAAACTATCTATATTAAAAAATCAAATAATCGTATTGATATGGCAGCTGTAATGGTACATGAATTTATCCATTATAACTGCCATTTTGATAATAAGGAAAAAATATCAAAAAGCAGAGCAGAAATAGAAGCTGAACTTGGAGCATTAATATTTGGAACTCATTTTGACTTAGATACATCAGGAACATATAAATATCTTTCATCATATAGAAGAGGAGTGGATATTGAAAAATCCTTTGAAAAAATTCTAGGAATAATGGAGCAGATTATATATGGAACAGATGAAAAACAAGGTATTCAAGATATAATAAGCACTTTGTAAATGATTTAAAATTAAAGAATTAAAAATAAATAGGTGTACAAGCATTTAAATGGTATTTACAGACAGTCATTTTCATCTTGAATAAAATATCAAAGAATAAAAAAGAAAGGGCTTAAAAATGATTTTACGAGGTCATTTTTAAGAATATACGGAGGGAAAAATGGAAAATATATATATGACAAAAAATGTTTATGAAAATTTAGATTTAAGGATTGTAGCAGAGATTATTCATCTGCTTAAAAGGAAAATCAGAAAAAGCTCAGAGGAAAATCTGGATAAGTTTCAAGTGTTTGAGGTAGAGGAAAATAAAATGATTCGTCGTCAGGAATATCCAGAAGAAATGGAAGAGCATACTTTAAATGATAAATTTAGAAAAATGAATATATGGGCAGTTCAAGGTGTAGATGAATCACAAGGAAGATATTGGACTATTATGTTTCCAGAAGATTACTAGGAGGATTTTATGAAAGGAATATATGAGAAATTAAAGGAAAAATTTGATGAGAAAGATTTGGAGTTCAGAGTTGGTGCAACAAACTCAGATAAAACAATGGGACTAGCTCTTGCTTATGTACAGGCAAGAGCAATCCAAAATCGTTTAGATGAAGTTGTAGGATTTGAAAACTGGAAAGTATCATACAAAGAAATTCAAGGAGGATTTCTTTGTACTCTTTCTATCAGAATAAATGATGAATGGATAGAAAAAGAAGATGGAGCAAATGTAACAGATTTTGAATCAGTAAAAGGCGGCATATCAAATGCCTTTAAAAGAGTTGCTTCCAGTGGTTTTGGAATAGGAAGATATTTATATAATGCTAGAAACAGCTGGTATCCAATAAAGAAGCAAGGTAATGGATATATCTTTGCTGAAACACCAAAACTTCAGCTAAATGAAGAAAAAGAAAGCAAAGAGAAAACAGAAGCAAAACCTAAAGCAGAGCCACAAAATAATAATGAAATTATAATTAGTTTTGGTAAATACAAAGGTCAGAGTCTAATAGATATATTTCATAATGACAGAGGTTATATAAAATACTTAAGGGATAAATCTAAAGATCTTGAAATTATAGAAGAGTGTAAAAGGCTTTTAGCGAATTAATGGAGGAAAAATATGAAAAGAGGGCTAAAGAAGATAAATAAAGAATATGAGGACTTCAAAAATGAAGTCCTTTTGCTTTCTAAAAAAGAAATTTTTGACATGGCTTATAAAATTAATTTTTACCATGAAGTTTGGAGCTTTCTTAATGATACAGGAAGAAAAATAAAATCTAAGATGTCTTTAGCAGATTTATATGACTTTTTCCTGAGTAAAGAATTTACGAGTATTGCTAGTTATACAGATATTGAAGAACTTTTTGGTTATTACGAAGATTGCTTGGAGGGAAAATAAAATGAATAATAAATGTGAAAATTGTAGATGGTTTGATAATGATGAAAGATTTTGCTATTACTATCTTTTACATGATGAAGACATTTTTGAAGTAAAACAGGCAAAATGTAATCATTGGAAAAAGAGAATAAAATAAAACAGAAAAGGGAACTTTAAATTTAGATTTGAAGTTCTCTTTTAAATTTTTATTTTTCTAATGTATAAAATTTAAAAATATAGTAATAATTACTACAAAAATTTAGGATTTTTATAAATAAATACATTGAAAATAAAAAAGTTTATATAAAAGTAAAATATAAAAATGTTCGTATTTTTGAACTTTGAATAAAGAGTTATAATAATAGTGATTACATATAACAGGAGAATGCAATGAGAAAGCGTGTCAGAGTTTCAGTTCCTAATTTTGTAAAAGAAATTTTAGAGAACGATATGAAGTATTATGATTTTTCAAAGGATAAAATCTGTAATATTATAATTCAAAGATTAGGGTTTGAAAATACACAAAGTCTACATAAAAAAGTAGTAGATAATACTTCTATTCTAAATTTTAACTTGAATGAAAAAAATACAGAGCTATTTGATAAAATGTTTATTTTGAGTAAAGAAAAGATAGAAAGTGAATTTTTCAGAAGAATTTTTTCTACTTATGTGAATTTTCACCCATTTCTCAGAGAAAAAATTTTAAATACAGAGTTATTTCAAGTACTGGAAAATGCAATAAAAAATAAATATAAATTAAAAATTTACTATGAGAAAAAGTTATTAGATATTTATCCTGTGGCTTTTGAGAGAAATACAGATTTATATACAATTTTAAAAGCTAAAAAAGATGGGAAAGAATTCCTTTTTGAAGTTAGATATATTGAAGTTTTAAAGGTGGACTAAATATGGAAGAAGAAATAAAAGAACTTGAAAATAAAGAAAAACTTGAAGAACTGGCTGACTATTACCTTGAAAAATACTACGAGGCATTTAAGGAGTTGAGTTAATATGATTAGGTTAACTGTTGATGATATTATGCTTTTACATGAAAAAATCATTGATAAAACAGGTGGTATAAGAGGTATAAGAGATGTTGGGCTTCTTGAAATGGCTGTAAGTTCTCCTTTTGCAAGTTTTGGTGGGGAAGATTTATATAAAACTTTAGAAGAAAAAGCTAAGCAGCTTTGTAATTCTCTTATAAGAAACCACCCATTTTTAGATGGTAATAAAAGAATAGGAATACTTGCTATGCTTGTATTCCTAGATTTAAATGGGAAAAAATTAAATATCACAAATGAAAAAATCGTTTCACTTGCTTTAGGAATAGCAAAAGGAAATGAAGTTTTGTAGTTTGAAAAAGTAAATATTCTGTGAAAATGGAATATTTATTTTTTTAAATGACAAAATCTGTCTCCCGTGATAAGTATAATATACTTAAATAAAGTAAAAGGAGAAAGTTTTATATGAAAAATCAAAGAGTTTTAGATATTTATTTAAGGTTACTTAATAATAAAAATATCAGCCGAAAAAGTCTTGCTCTTGAATATGAAGTAAGTGAACGAAGTATTCAAAGGGATATAAGTGATTTAAGAAATTTTTTACTCTCCATAAATAGTCCTGCTGAAATTATTTATGATGATAAAAGTAACGGCTATATACTTATAAATGAAGATAATCAAAAAATGACAAACAGTGAAATTCTAGCAGTATGTAAAATTCTTTTAGACAGCAGAGCATTTTTAAAAACAGAAATGATAGGAATAATTGATAAACTTATAAAGCAGTGTGTCCCAAAAGAAAGTTATCTTAAAGTATCAAAACTTATTGAAAATGAGAAATTTCATTATATGGAGCTTCAACATAAAAAAGAATTTCTTCAAAGCCTTTGGGAAATTGGAGAAGCTGTGCAGAAACATTTAAAAATGGAGATAGAATATGAAAGAACAGATAAAGCTGTTGTAAAAAGGATTATTCTTCCGGTTGGGATAATGTTTTCAGAATATTATTTCTATGTTCTTGCACATATAGACGGCATAGATAAAGAAAAATATTTTGAGAATAAAGATGATGTGTTCCCTACTATTTACAGAGTTGACAGGATACAAAACTTTAAAGTTTTAGAAGAACATTTTTCTATTCCTTATAAAGATAGGTTTGAGGAGGGAGAATTTAGAAAAAGGGTACAGTTTATGACAGGAGGAAAATTAAGAAAACTGAAATTTAAATATTTTGGAAATTCTATTGAAGCTGTACTTGATAAAATTCCAACAGCACAAGTAATTGATGAAATAGAAAACGGATATTTAATATCAGCAGAAGTTTTTGGAAATGGAATTGATAAATGGATAATAAGCCAAGGAAAAGATATTAAAGTGATATAAAGGGGGAGAAAATATGGAAATATCTTTAAGTGAATTTATTTATAAACTCCATAAAGAAAATTCTTTTTTTGATAAGAAAGACAGTTTCAGAATTATATATGGATTTTCACATAATAATTTCAGGGATATGCTCTTTAAAACATTTCTAAAAGATGGGGTAATCTCTGAGCCAAAAGAAAATATTATTTGTATATTAGGAGATTTTGAGAATTTCAGAAACAGTCTTTATTTTACAAATACAGCTTTATATATTGAGAATTCTCTGGCAGGACAAAAGGGAATAAAAATTTCTTACAGCAGTATAAAAGAATTAAAAGTTCAAGAGGTTTTAAATATTGTTCTAAAAACAGGTGAGATATATAAACTTTCAAATTTATGGAAAGCTGAAAGTATAGCTAAATTTTTAAATTATGCTTGTAACAGCAATATGATTGAAAATAAATTTGAAGAAATTACAGCAGAAAAAGTAAAACCTAATATTGATACAGCTTCAAAAAGTATTTATAGTAATATTAGTATATCTTCTGCTAACTATGGGACAACAAAATTTAACGGCTCACAAGGACATGGATTTGCAGCTGAAAGAGCAAACCATATATATGATACATTGACAGGAAAGAAAGCAATTATACTAGGTGATGATAATGCTTTAAATGGTGCTGACAGAATGGTAAATGGTCAATCTATTCAAGCTAAATATTGTCAGACAGGAAGTGGCTGTATAGCTGAATGTTTTGAAGATGGTAAATTCAGATATATAAATGCTGATGGAACACCAATGCAGATAGAAGTTCCCTCAGATATGTATGAGAGTGCTGTAAACTCTATGAAAAGAAGAATAGAAAATGGAGAAGTTCCTAATGTAACCAATCCAGAAGATGCAGAAAAAATAGTTCGTAAAGGATATTTTACCTATGAACAGGCTAAAAATATTGCTAAAGCAGGAACGGTTGAATCAATAGCTTTTGATAGTGTAAACGGAGCAATAATTGCAACTTCTGCTTTCGGAATGAGCAGTTGCCTAACTTTTGCTGTATCAATGTGGAATGGAGAAAATTTTGATACAGCTTTAAAAAATGCTACATATTCAGGATTAAAAGTTGGCGGAACAGCTTTTGTAACGACAGTTCTTACAAGCCAAATTACAAGAATGGGAGCAGAAAGTTTGCTTATCGGTGGAACTGAAAGTTTTGTTAAAATACTAGGACCGAAAGCAACTTCTACACTGGCAAATGCTTTCAGAAGTGGAAAAAATATATATGGAGCAGCCGCTACAAGAAATGTTGCCAAACTTTTAAGAGGAAATATTATAACAGCAGGAGTATCGGTTGTTGCTCTTTCTACTGTAGATATAGCAAATATATTTAGAGGAAGAATATCGGGAGCTCAATTATTTAAAAATATAACTAATACTACATCAGCAGTAGCAGGGGGAACGGCAGGTTGGATTGGAGGAAGTGCAGTAGGAGCTAAACTTGGAGCAACATTGGGAACATTTACTGTGCCGGGCTTGGGAACAGTGGCAGGAACTGCTATAGGTGGAGCTATTGGGGGACTAATTGGCTCTTTTGGTGGAGGAGCAATGGCAGGAAAAACTTCAAATAAAGTTTTAAATAACTTTATAGAAGATGATATAAATAAAATGCTCAAAATAATAGAAAAAGTATTTGCAAAATCATCAACAGATTATCTTCTTAACAGAGATGAGGCAGAAAAAGTAATTGATGATTTAAAAGAAGATTTAATAGGAAGCACTTTAAAAGATATGTTTGCAGATGAAGATAAAGAAGAATTTGCAAGAGATTTGATACTGCCACATATTAAGTGTGTAGTAAAAAATCGTAAGAGAATAAAACTTCCAACAGAAAAACAAATGTGTCAGGAATTAAGAATAATATTGGAAGAAATAGCAGATAATACAAATAATTAAAATAAAAATAGATGGAGGTAATAAAAATGGAAATAAATGGAATAGAAATGAAAATAATATACGAAGCACCAATCGTAAGAGAAATTAGAGCAGAATTAATTAATCTTTATGAATTGATTAAAGAATACGAAGCAAAAATTGAAAAAATAGAACTAGAAAAAATAGCTTCAAAGCAAAAAATAAACGAATTAAAAAAAGAACTTGAAACGAATAACCATTTAAGAAAATTAGAAAAAATGAAAAAACAAATGGACTTAATTCTTTTTGAAACAAAAGAACAAGAAATAGATTCTACAATTAATGAAACAGAGAAAGAAGAAATTTTACAAAAAATAAAAGAAATAGAAAATGTAATCTATTTTTCGATTAGAACCAATACTACTTGGTGTCCTTCTAGCTTAGAACTTTTCAATGATGAAGAATATACAAAGAAAATATCTACAAAAGAGTATATAGAAGCTAATAAAACTGCGATAGAGCAAGGAAGAGATTGTGTATTGGAATGTCTGAAACCCATATATATCTATTATATAAATGCAAAAGAAATTTTGAAAAATAATAAAGAAAAATTGGCTATGCTTGAAGAATTGGTTGATGAAATGGCTAGTGAAGAAATTAGAAAAGATATGCTAAAAAATAATGTTACACTTCCTGATTTTGTAAAAGGAATGAAATATTTTAAGCATGAAAACGAGGAGTAAAACTAAATAATTTAACTAAAAACTGTGGAGGTATGAAAATGCAAGACAGCTCAAAAAAAAAATAAAAATATGGTTTTTGTCCAAGGAGGAAGTTATAAACCTGTCTTTTGTGACGATAAGATTAATATAGTAAATCTATATGTATCTAAATTTCAAGTAACACAAGAAGAATGGCAGGAAATTATGAAATATAATCCAAGTCATTTTAAAGGAGAAAAATTACCTGTTGAATGTATTACTTGGAGAGAAACATTAGAGTTTTGTAATAAATTAAGTGAAAAACATAAATTGCAACCTGCTTATAAAATAGAAGATAATAAATTGGCTAGAATAATTTATAAAAATAACGAAGAAGTATACCCTGATTTAGCTGATTTTTCAAAAGTAGAAGGATATAGATTACCAACTGAAGCTGAGTGGGAATGGTTTGCAAGAGGTGGTTTAAAAGCTATTCCAAATACAAGTCTTGATATTAAATATTCAGGAAGTAAAGAGATAGATGAAGTTGCTTGGTATATAAAGAATTCTGATTTAAAGACACATGAAGTAGGGCTAAAAAAACCAAACGAATTAGGATTATATGATTGTACTGGTAATGTATGGGAGTGGTGTTATGACACTGTTTCAGATTCTGAACCTAATAAAAATATACCTAAAGGAAAAACTTTTCTTTATAATATAAAAATAGAAAAAAACAGAAGGATAAGAGGTAGTTCGTGGTGTTCAAGTGATTGGATATATAAGGTAAGAAAGTATAGCTCAGATAAAAAGAATGATTGTGGCTTTCGTATAGTAAAAAGTATAAATATTGATAATGTTGAATAAAATTATTTTATGGAGGAAGTATATGTTTATAAAAAAAATGCAAGAAAGAATAGGCGATAAAGAGGATTTAGAAAAAAAGTTGTTATTAATTTTAAAAAAAGTACATATTTCATCTAAAGAAACAGCTGAATATATGTATAATATTTTAGATGAATGGTATGATATAATGGAAAAAGATTATAGAAGAGAAAGTTATGATTCTTATACATTAGGAAAAGCCTTAGATGATATAGCTTTAGATCCAGTAACATTTGAGTTTAATGATAAAGAAGATTTACGTTTAATTTTAAAACGTCAAAAATTTAGAGATGATGGTAGAACATTTTTCAAAAGTGAACTTCCATTTAAAGAAAAAAGAAGTTATAACTTAAAATCAAAATATGGACAGAGTTCTTTAGAATATATCATAATACATATCGGTGAATTTTTTCTTTTACATCATTTAATTAAACTCATAGAGCAAGATATAAATGAAATAGAAAAAAATCCTAATGAATATGATCCAAATATTTCTTTATGTATTAAGCATTTATATAATGGAATAAAGTATATTTTTTATGGAATGAGTAGCTTTTTTGCATTGTATACAGGTGGAAGAATAGAAGAATATAGTATAAGATTAACAAGATCTTCTTATGGTCAGTATTATCCAGGAAGCTCAGATTATAAATATGTTAAAAGACTTCCTGGATTTGATACTTTATCAGATGATAATAAATATATTAAAATGTTAAGAGATAAAGAATATGATGAATTAGTAGAGATTTTAGATTCAATGAATTAATTTATGATAAGAAACATTAATAATCAAATTGAAAAAACTGTTTTTGAAATAGAAATGAAATATTCTAAAGGAATGAAATTTCAATTAATAGATTTACTTTCTGTATCTTCTTATGATAAAGAAAGTAATTTCAGCATATTTAGAAACTCATTAAAGATTAGACTTATAAATGTCAGAATAGCTCAAATCCATTCTACAAGAAAGGGTATAAATACTTATATAAAATTGTAAACAACATAAAAACCAATGTCAGAGAAATAAAAATCTCTGACATTTTTTATCTTTTAAAATATAACAATCTTGTGTACACATACATAGGAGGTATAATTATGAAAAAGAGATTATCTTATAGAAAAGCAAAGAAAGGTATTGCAGAGCAATACAGTGTCAATATTAATAAAGATATAATAAGAAATCTTGGTATAACAGAAAATAATAGAACAGTAGATATAGATTATAATATTAAAACCAGAGAAATAATTATAAAGAAAATAGAGTGAGTATATAGAGAGGATAAAACCTCTCTTTTTTATATACAATAAATACATGTATATGATAGAAATTTATTTCTGTACAAGAGAATTATACCCTTAAAGATTTAAGGGTATATATATTTTTACTCAAATAAATTTAAATTTAAAATAATGTATTTTTTATGGAAAATATAAAAAAATAGCTGAAAAATAGGGTATTTTACCCTATTTTTACTATAAATAATAGAAAAATAAGCAGTGGGTATCAATATGAGCGAGAATGGAATGTAAGCGAATAAATTGATACCCACTGAAAAGATAGATTATAAAATAATAAATTAAAGGAGAAATACAATGGATACAATAGAAGTTAAGTTAATGCTTGGAATTAAGGATATAGTAGAAATAGATAATGTGAAAAAATATTTTAATAATCTTAAAAGCTATAATGGATTTACTTACTGTGATGTAAAAGAAGTAGTGGAAGGTGGAAATTTTCTTATTAAAATTTCTTATCCAAGATTTTTTAAAGGAATTAATGCTTATTTAATAACTAAGGAATCAGAATGTTTAGATGTCCACGAACATTTTTGTAACAGAGTGAAAAGTAAGTTTGGAGATAATATTGAATTAGAATTGACAAGAGTAGATATTCCTTATACTTATAGAATGAAAGGGTATAGCTTAAGACCTTATGAACATATTTTTAAAATATTTGCTTTAGTCTATTCTAAAAAATACCCAAACTCTTCTACCAAAGGCATAATAGAATTAAAAACAGACGAAAAAGAAACTTTAACTTTTGCTGATACAAAATGTCCTAGTGCCTACAATCATAGATTAATGATTTATAATCAATATGAAAATATTTTTAGGAAAACATCTAGCGAAAAAGAATTTAAAGAAATTTTAATAGAATATCCTGATTTATCGTATAGAATGAGATGTGAGGTTTCAAAGCGTATTGACCGAAATAGTTTTTCATTAGAAGCATTTAAAAAATTCAATATTTTAAGAGAATATTATTATCAATATAAAAAATATATTTTTAAAAACTTCCTAGATTTTACAGAGATTGATAAAATTTATGAAGAAGCAGCTGAAAAATTAGCTGAAAAATTGAAAGAAGAAAGAGAAAAAGTAAGTTGTGGTATTAATTATAAGTTATTTATTATAGAAAATAAGAAAGACATCTATGATTATAAAATATTAAAAATGGCATTAAAAAAAGTTATAGGAAACCTTAAAACACAAGAAGGAGCTATAACAAGAACCAGAAAAATAATGGAAATTTGTGAAATGGCTTGGGGAATAAATTTAATGGACACTTATGAATGTATGCTTGAAATGAAAGAAGAATTTGAAAAAATGGAAATAGAAAAAATTGAAAATAAAAATATTTAATGATTTATACCAGAGGAATTGCTATATAAATATATGTATATATATTTATATAGCAAAAATTAAATTTTAAATAAAAA
>ERZ773142.45-NODE-45-length-180579-cov-5.72186_pt1 | contig 180579 bp, 144 predicted proteins | sample MGYA00580853_ERZ773142 | MGnify/ENA primary metagenome ERZ773142 (study PRJEB29015, sample SAMEA2737862) | human gut metagenome | biome: human gut; feature: human-associated habitat; material: faeces | place: China | collected 2012 ...
ATGAAGAGAATTTATAAAGTTATAATTTAACGTCCAACTTTCGGGGGGCACTTCACAGAGAACGCACAACCTTTTTTACTTTATACTAGTAGGCGGCCGTTTATTTTTTAATACCTTGAACGGTTTGGCTTCCCTTTTCGGTAGTCAAGCGGAAGATATACATTCCAGTGGCAAAATCACCCGTGCTGAGACTGCTTCCCGGTTGCGGGACGCTACGTATCAACTTTCCATCGGCCCTGTAGATCTCAAGCGATTTCAGTTGTTGATAATTCTGGATCTGTACTTCATTCGAGAAGATACGTGGTTGAATATCTACTTCTTCGTCTGTTGGCTTCAGTTCGTTACCTACGCTCGTTTCCGGAATTACCGTAGCCGGAGCGCTCTCGTCGGTACCATAAAGTGCCGTTACTTGGAGCAGAGGGGTACTTGTTGCCAGATTTTTCACCGTATAATTCCGTTGAGAAACAGGTAATGTCGTCAGTTCCCGAGTATCTTGATATACCTTATAACCGGTCAGCTCCGGAAAAGCCGTAATCAACTCTGCTTCTTGCGCATCGGAGGCGATAGCCAGTTTCCGGAATGATAATCGGCCCGTTCTCATGGGTTGCGGTTTCTCCGAGAAAGTGCTCGTGGAGAATACGGAACTTGAGGGGAGCTCACCTTCTTCCGCGCTTATTACGATCGATAACACAACATTGGCATCTAGCTCATCATCTGAGAATGTTTCCCATTTTTTTCCGTCCAAAGAATATAAATTCCCTTTTCCATCGACTGCGGGGCCTTCATCGGAACATGCCGGGTATGTGTTATTGGCATAGCTTATCACATGAATGGCTACCAGTAAATCCTGCTTCGCGTCGATTACGAATGGTGTTTTAAGTGTGACCGAATTTATTTTACCTGATTTCAGTTGAGTGAAACTCTCTTCATACTCCCGGTTTCCCTGTTTGATATAGACTCCATAGGTGACTCCTTCCTGCGGATAGAAATTAACCTTCCGGATCGTTTTTTTATGCACCGGTTGTAGATCTTTCGTATCCCATTTCTGAGCGAAATAGAATGGATCTCCTCCGAGACCGAACTGTTGATAACGATCTTGTGATCCCCAACCAGCTATTTTTTCGAGGACTGGGGCATTCCATGTCAGTTGAATCTCACCCGTGGAGATCTGTTTGTATTTCAAATCAGTCGGACTTTCATACTCGTTTCCGATCGTTTTCCCATCCTGCGTCATTCCCTGCAACGAGGTGACGCCCGTTCCGAGTGGATCTAGCCAGACATCCATCCGGGCTGTATCATTATCACTGTATTTATTCCAGTGATAATACAATTTACCGTATAAATTCAATCCTTCGGGCAGTTCGCAACTGGAGCTTCCACCGCTCAGCGTACCTATAATCAAACCTTTGCTATTAAATAAAGGCGAGCCGGAAGAACCTCCCTCGGTCACCCCGTGTCCGTTTGGCGTGGCATCGAAAGTCGCGTTCCAATGAGCGTTTGTGGCCCCGGTTTTCCCAACATCACTATTACGCCATGTAATCGATTCTGTCGGATAATTTCCATAGGTGGAGATTTTCATATAATCGCCGGAAGGATGATGGATGCCTACGCCCGAGAGTGAAAGCATATTTGAACGATCCCATCCGTTAAAGAATACATTATAATCGTCGGGGATCTCGTCGTTAAGCAACAGCAACAGTCCGTCGGAACCGTTTTCGACAGGGGTGGAGGCTTTCCGTGTACATCCTACCATGGTTTTTATCGGATAAATGGGTGACTCATTATCGCAGCCCACATGTTCTTGGTGGAAATAAAACAACCAGACCGCTAATTCCTCGGGAGTAACCGTCTGTTCGCCCAGTATATCTTGCGAACAATGGAAGGCGGATAATACATAAGGCTTTTTGTCACGGGCCGTATTATTTACCAGAGAAGCCGTACAAATATAGCTTCCTCCTTCTCCCTCTTTATTACGGATGTATTGAATCATTTGTATCACCCCCTTCTTTTGCTCCTGCCAATCGGCTCCCTCCTCGCAATTGATATTCACTTCGCAAGCTTCTGAATAGCCGGCTCCCGGCGCTTCCTGTACTTCTGGCATGATCGCTTCAAGATGATTATACCCGTAACCGACCTCCAGGATGCGTAGTCGAGGTGTCTCGCCGGATGGTGCCGGTACATATTCGAGGATCACTTCATCGCCTGCTACGGCTTGGGTTGCGAACGGTCCGTTTTTAGGATGCGTACGATGCGTATAGGCACCCAATACTTGGGTTTTCGCTGCGTTATACAGGTATAACCGGGCACCTTTGGGTATATAAAAATCGGAGTAATACAGGATCAAGGCGATCGCTCCTTTCGCTTGAAGGTGAAGTTGCCATACTTGGCTACCGTCAGGTAGTGAAATCCAATCGCCGCTATTGGCGATGTCGAAGCTGGTTGGAATCGACTTGGCTACACGCAACGGAGCGCCTTGGCTGACCCTCCACGCATCGACCGTCTTGAGGTCTTCCACACTGAAATTCACTGGAACTTGTTCTGCTAGCTTTTCACTTCGAAGTGAACCTGCGAATTGAAAGCTGGGGGGGAGTCCTCCTTCGCTGATCTGCGCCAACGAACTTGAAATCGAGAAATAGCCGATATATAATATGCTGGTTATTAATATTCGGAGAAATTTACTGTACTGTTTTTTCATACATACAACTTTATATGAGCTTATTCTTATATAACTAAGAACTTGGGTATATCAAACGATATACCCAAGTTCTGCTATTTATCATACAGTTTCTTCCTCTGGGAGGTCAGAAAACTCTTTTTCATCGGTTAGTTCACCCGTCTTCTTTTTCTTTGTGGCAGAGATACGTTGCTGGAGTTCTTTGTCTGTCCGCAATCTTTTGACCGCCATTTTAGAAGCCGCTTGCTGGGATTCTTTTTTGGAGTAACCGATACCTATGCCAATTTGCTCGCCGAGCAATTTAATCGCGCTTTGGAATACAGGATTTCCATCATGATCCGTAAAAGACTCTATTAGATCGAACGAGATCGATATTTTGTTCTTTTGGCTCCATTCAATCAAGTTTGACTTGAAATTTATCTCTTTCCGGACGAGTGTATCTACATCGATATACTTTTCTATCATCACGTCACGGATAAACTTATAACAAACGTCATAACCTTGATCCAGATAAATAGCGCCGATCAAAGCCTCGAGCGCATTACCATACATATGATTGTTATGAGAGTTTATCTTGGTTGAATAGACTACCATTTGATCGAGGCCGAGTTGTACGGCGACCTTATTCATCGTTTCCCGTTGTACGATCTTGGAGCGTGTGTTTGTCAAAAAGCCTTCCCGCTTATTCGGGTAGCGCTTATAGACAATATCGGCGACCGCCGCATCCAAAATGCCATCTCCTAAAAATTCAAGACGCTCATTGTTAAGCCATTTACCATCACCCGTCTCTACTGATGATGATTTATGCAACAAGGCCTGCTCGTAAATCTGGAGATTATCCGGATAAAAACCTAGAATCTTTGATAAAGACAAATAAGGCTCCCTACCTTTATTATGCAGGAGCCTTATTCTTTTATGTAGCTGTTTGTATAGCTTTCTAAACACGTTATTTCACGAATTTTTTAACAATGGCGCAAGCGTTGTGTCCACCGAAACCAAACGTATTCGATAAAGCGGCTTTCACTTCTCTCTTTTGAGCCTTATTGAATGTGAAATTCAGTTTATAATCTATTTCAGGATCATCGTCGCCTTCCGCATGGTTAATGGTCGGCGGGATAATACCATCGTTTATAGCCATAATACACAGGATCGCCTCTACCGCTCCGGCAGCACCAAGCAAGTGACCGGTCATTGACTTTGTAGAACTGATATTCAGTTGATAAGCATGTTCTCCGAACACATCTTTGATCGCCTTAACCTCTGAGATATCGCCTACGGGAGTCGATGTTCCATGAACATTGATGTAATCAATATCTTCCGGAGTCATTCCCGCATCTTCCAATGCGTTGCGCATAACCAGCTTCGCTCCTAAACCATCCGGATGAGAAGCGGTCAAGTGATAAGCATCGGCAGACATTCCGGTTCCTGCGATCTCGCAATATATTTTAGCGCCACGAGCCAATGCGTGCTCCATTTCTTCCAATACCAAGCAAGCTCCACCTTCACCCATCACGAATCCGTCACGGCTAGCGCTGAACGGGCGAGATGCGGTCTCGGGAGAATCATTACGTGTCGATAACGCGTTCATGGAGTTGAATCCACCTACACCCGATTCAGAAACAGCAGCTTCCGCTCCACCGGTGATGATGACGTTAGCCTTGCCTAAACGGATATAATTGAATGCGTCGCTGATAGCGTTTGTAGAAGATGCACAAGCTGAGACGGTCGCAAAGTTCGGGCCGTGGAATCCATAAAGCATGGAAATATGTCCAGCCGCGATATCCGAGATCATTTTCGGGATGAAGAACGGGTTAAACTTCGGACCGATCGTATCCTTGATCTTCGCATAACTCAATACTTCCTCGTCAAATGTCTTGATACCACCGATACCTGAAGCGAAAATAACGCCGATACGGTTCTTATCTTCGTTATCCAAGTCCATTGCCGCGTCCTCGATCGCTTGTTTCGCCGCGTCGATCGCAAATAAGCTATAACGATCACACTTGCGGGCCTCCTTACGATCCATAACTTTCAACGGATCGAAGCCTTTAACTTCGCATGCAAATTGTGTCTTGAATTTGGATGCATCAAACTGAGTAATAGGTCCTGCGCCACTTTTTCCGTTGATAATACCTTCCCATGTTTCGGGGAGGGTATTACCAAGAGGAGTAATAGCTCCAAGACCTGTTACTACAACTCTTTTTAATTCCATACCTTTAGTTAAAAGGATTGATTACTTCGCGTTAGCCTCGATGTAAGCGATAGCGTCACCTACAGTTGTAATCTTTTCTGCTTGATCGTCAGGAATTGAGATGCCGAATTCTTTTTCGAACTCCATAATCAATTCTACAGTGTCAAGAGAGTCTGCTCCTAAATCGTTAGTAAAGCTTGCTTCGTTTGTAACTTCTGTTTCTTCAACACTTAACTTGTCAACGATGATAGCTTTTACTCTTTCAGCAACTTCAGACATAACTTTTTCAATTTAGATTAATAAATACGAATATACTTTTTAAATTTGCAGTGCAAAGAAAAGAATTTTTTATGTTACAAAGCAAATTTAATAAGCTAAAAATGCGGAAAACTGCACATTTTTTCTTTTCTTGTGCATTTAAACATCTAAAAATATGAAAAACATAGCGATTTTTGCTTCCGGATCTGGTACGAATGCCGAGAACATCGCCCGATATTTTGCTAACAGTGAAAATGTTAATGTTGCGGTTGTTTTATCAAATAATCGTAATGTTGGCGTGCATGGGCGGGTAAATAAGTTGGGCGTACCTTCTTTCGTGTTTTCACGGGAGGAATTTATTGCCGGTGTGCCGATCTTGGAAAAGTTGGCGGAATATGATGTCTGCCTTATCGTGTTGGCCGGTTTTATGAATAAGATCTCAGACGTGATTCTTCAGGCTTTTCCCGGTAAGATCGTGAACATCCATCCTGCGTTACTCCCTAAATATGGCGGCAAGGGGATGTATGGCATGCATGTGCATGAGGCGGTCGTGAAGGCTGGTGAGCGGGAGTCGGGTATTACTATACATTATATTAATGAGCATTATGATGAGGGCGCTATCATCTTCCAGGCTTCTTGTCCGGTATTACCTTCGGATACGCCGGAGGAGGTAGCCTCGAAAGTGCATGCCCTGGAGTATGCGCATTATCCTCATGTGATCGAAAGTTTATTGTAAGGCTTTTTTGTCATCAGCCTACTTGAAAGCCTAGTTTCTGGAGTACGGCGAATTCTTCCGGGTCAGCTTTGATCGCTTGGTAAGCATGGAACTCACGGGGATGGTCATACGCTGCCCTAAATCGCTCGAAATGATGAGGATTCGCTCTTAGTGCTTGGTCGATTACTTCTGGGTTGAAACTTCTCAAGATGGCTTCTTCCACCCGGTGCTCCTTGAATTGTCCCAAGTCGATGAACGGGTTGGTTGGGGCAGGCGGAATGACTTCCTTGATCTTTTCGATACGGATACCGAAAAAGCATCCTATATTCTCCAAGCACATTCGTGTCCCGTTCGCCTTCCCGTCGGCGGAGAAACCGGCTATATGAGGAGTGGCGATCGTGGCTTCCGACAGTAATTCCCGGTCGATATCCGGTTCGTTCTCCCAGCAATCAATGATCAGTTCGCTGACCTTGCCGGTTCGTTTGGCCTGCAATAAGGCCTGCGTATCATGTACGGCACCCCGGCAACTGTTGATAAACCATGGTTTTCGTTCCAATCTGTCGAAAAAAGCAGGATCGGCGAGATGGCGGGTGGAGAAACATCCCTCTTTGGTCAACGGCACATGCAAGGTTATGATATCCGCCTCTTTCGCGATCGTGTCCAAGGATACGAATCCATCCTCACCTTCCTGCTCGGCACGGGGCGGGTCATTGCGAAGCACACGCATCCCCATGGCCTCGCATAGCATCTCCACGATACTCCCTACATGGCCTACGCCAACGATACCGATAGTCTTCCCTGCTAGTCTCTCTCCTTTGCGGAGGGCGACGGCTACCAAAGAGGATAATACATATTGCCCCACGGAAGCGGCGTTGCAACCCGGGGCGTTCTTCCACGTGATCCCTGCCTTCTCGCAATAATGGATATCGATATGGTCGTACCCGATCGTGGCTGTCGTGATGAGGCGAACCCGGCTACCTTCCAATAGCTCGCGTGTACATTTATCTATGCTACGTACGATCAAGGCATCTGCGTCTTTTATGTTAGTGGGTGTAAACTCTTTGGAGTCAAGGTAGGATACGTCCGCTATTGGCTCCAAGATCCCTTTTAGGTAAGGAACCGTGTTATCTGCTATTATTTTCATCTTATCAGCTTGATTATCGTTACGCGATATTAAGTAAAAAACAGGGGATATACAAGTGATGATGGCTTCTTGTCGATTTCTATATGCGCTTTTGTTCTCAGCCGAAAGATTCGGGAAAACACGTACGAGTTTCATCCAAAACACGTACGACTTTTTGAAAAAACATGTACGTGTTTTGACGGAAAGATTCTCGTGTTTTTTTGACGCTGATTCTTAGCTTCTTACGTGCGCAGTTCATGAGTAGGCTTATTGTATGGAATTAAAGCTTCTCGGCTTAACTAAGAACGGATAGATTAATGGAAGAGCCGTGCAGTACTTATCTTAGCTTGTGCCGGTTGAAATGCGGCCCTGCCTTGAACAAAAAGAAAAACGTAGACAATACCGTAAGGCAAGCGCCGGACAGGTAGGCGTAGTTGAAGCCACCCAGCTCTTGTGCGATGCTGCCCCCGGCCATCAACCCGATACCGATACCTACATCCCAACTAGTTAGATATGTAGACGTGGCCGTACCCCGCTGGTTATTGGGTGCCAGATTCACGAAAAGCGTGTTGAAAGCAGGGAACATGGTTCCGAACGCCACGCCTTGCGAGAGGGCTATACCTATGTAGAGATAAGAGGAAAATACCGGATTCCAATGCATCAACTCCTTGAGCGCCGCAAGAAGAAAGAATGTGGCCGCCGCCAAATACATCCCGAGGGAGATAACAAGCGTGATCCGTCCTTTATCCACTTGCCGTCCGGAGAACAGGCGGGAGACGGCGAGTCCCACGGCCATAAAGGTGAAATAAAGTCCGGAGTTTACGCTGATCCCGATCTCAGCGGCGTACATCGCTACATAAGTGGTAGTCATACCATAAGGAATGGAGAGCAATAATAGGGAGATACCCGCCCAAGTTCCCTTCACCAAGAAAAAGCGGTCTAGGGAGATCGGTTCTCGTTTGACCGGTTGCTTATAAGGAGTCTTGACCATATAGGCCATGATAAAACCAAGGCTTCCGGATAGCAACGAGCAGGAAAAGATCACGTCGTATGTGAAGTTCCCTTGCATGAACAGACCGATCATCGGCCCGAAACTCATGGCGATGTTATTGGCTAGACCGTAATAGCCAATACCTTCCCCACGGCGGGAGGAGGGCAAGATATCGATCAGTATCGTATTTCCGGCCACCGTCACCATGCCGAAGGCGAAACCGTGTACGACGCGTAAGGCGATAAAGAGGGTAAGTGCCGTGGCTACCATGTATCCGCCAAATATGGTGGTGAAAATGAAATAAGCCACCAGATATAAGGGACGGCGGGCGAAAGTATCCAGCAAATATCCGGCGAACGGACGGATACAGAGCGCCGCTAGCGTATAGCACGACAAGATAAACCCGATCATAGACTTCCCGATCATGAATTCTTCCTTCAGATAAAAAGGCAAGATCGGCAGGATTAGATAGAAAGCGAAAAAAAGCAGGAAATTCGCCGCTAGTATATAGCAAAAGCTGGGTGTGACGATCTTATCATTATTCATAAAGCCGCTTATTTATCAAGACGCAAAATTAGTTGATTTTTCACAATTGTTTCCCCTAAACGGCCTAATAATTATAAACGGTAGCGGATCGCTACCTGAAACTCCCGGGGACGGATACGTACCCATGAGGTATAGCTTTCCAACGATGCGTATCGTGTGTATGCGTAGGTACGTTTGTCGAACAGGTTTGTCGCCGTGGCGGTGATTTGCCAACGCCCGGATTTCCATGAGACCGAGAAGTCCGCGAAAACGGCGTTGACGGATTGGTCTTCATTCACGTCATTGTGATAATGATCTACGGAAAGGCTTGCCTCTATGGGTGAGAAAATGTAGGAGAGTTGTACTTGTTGGGTGACGTTCCATAAGGGCGCCAAACGGGTACGTTCTCCTATTTTATTTCCTCCGTACCGGATATCGGTTTGGTAACTGGTTTCCCAATGGCGGTTGGGAGTCCAGATCACTTTGGGCTCTAGGAGCATGAGGCGATATTGATAAGGAAGCCTTTGTCCCCCGCTGATTTGCTCGGCCTTGCTGATATTGAGGAGCACCAGGAACGAGGTCTTTAGCCCTAACTCGTAAAAGCCCTTGGATAGCGTGCTTTTGACGGTATATCCGGAGCCGTGGTTGGACAGTGGTAAGGAGACTCGTTGTACCTGTCCGTTCTCTATACGTTGCTCGTATATACGATTGTACCACTCCCGGTTGTGTGTCAGGTTTACTGTGGCGAAGAATTCCCGTGCCGTATTCTTGTATTCCCCATAAACGGAATAAAGCTGTTGTCTGTAAACCGGGAGGATTCCGCAATTCCAGACGCTATTCCGGTAATCCGTTTGATAAGGCCGGTCGTATAAGTCGGTCATCTCTCCGTATCTTTCCTTATAGGAGGCGTGCGCCGTGAAACGCCATGCGTAATTCAGTTTGTAGATAATGGACAGGGACGGATTAACCGAGATGCGGGAGAAACCGACCCCTGTATATCCGGTCCATCTGAGTGGGGAGCTGAGGGATAGGGTCCATTTATAGGTATTCCATTGGTAATCGGGTGAGAGATAAGTTTGCAGGCTTTTCTTGATATTGCTGATCTCCCCGTTTATGCCCACCGTATATCGCTGGGTGAGGGAACCGCTCTTTTTCAGGAATGAAAAGGAATTATCGGTATAAAAGTCGCGTAAGCTCATTGGATAAGGGTGGTTATCCAAGCGAAGATCGGCCGCGTTGCTGTGGTAACGGAGCAAAGACTGGACTTCCAACGTGTATTTGTCCAAGCTCCACAGGCTCCGTAAATTATTACGCAAGTTGAGGTTCGGGGTTTTGATGCGTTGGTCCAATGTTGTACGGCCGGTGGAAATTGTGTTTCCGGTTATATGGGAAAGGCTGGATTGCCAATCTCCGGTGGCTGAGAACTGGTTCTTGAGATACCTTTCCTGCGAGTTGTTTTCCACTCCGATATTGAGGTTGGCTTGATCCGAGCGAATGCGGCTATCGCTTTGCTCCGTTAGATGAATCGTGTCCTCGGATTGGTAATAAGTCGTCTCACTCCCCCTTTCCTGTGTTCGCAGGTCGTGGATATAACCGGCGTTTATACGGAGTTGGGTGTTCTCGTTCAGTTTATATAGGCGATTTGCGGATAGGCTGTGTATATGGTTGAACAGCCAGCGCTCTTTCTTTAGCGGGGCGGAGAATGAGGGCTGTAGCAGAAATTGGGGAACCTTGGGCTCGGATAAACGGGATTCGGGTGATTCGGTAAGCGTATTTTGCTCGCCCGATACATCCTGCCCGGTATTATTCCCTTTATATAGATAAGCGGATTGGCTGCTGCGGCTGATCTGCAAGGCGTCAGCGGCTCCTTTCCATAAGAACGGGGATGCGCCGAGACCGCCTTCGGCATTGATCAACCAGCGATCCCGGAATTCCGGTCTCAGCTTGAGGTTCAACGCTACGTCTTCGGTCTTGATCTTTCTCTGTAACACACGGATCGGTTGGTGGTTCTCCATCACTTGTATGTTCTGTACGGCGTCGGCTCGCAGGTTCTCGCTGATTTGCTTGTATTTCCCGTTGGTGAGATCCTGTCCCTCCACATAGAAATTACGGATCTCTTTCCCGTTGTAAGAGATCTTCCCCAGATCATCGATATCGATACCCGGAAGTTTCCGTAATACGTCCTTGATGGATTGATCCTTTGGGGAGAGAAAGCGGGTGACATCATAATTGATCGTATCTTGCCGCCCCCAGACACGTCCCGGACGGATTTCCACCTCCTTTAGGCTGAATACCTGCGGTTCCATCTCAAAACGAAGCGTTTGTCCGGCATGTACGGCTTGTTGTTGGGTTTGGTACCCTAAGAGCGAGACGGAGACGAGAAGTGAGTCCGTCCGCTTCGGTTGGGTGAGGGTAAAGGTCCCTTCATTATTACTTAACGTATAGTTGATAGGAAGGGAGGCGTTGCCTCTGGTTAATTGCACGGTGGCCGCTTCTACCGGTAGTTGGCTTTCCCTGTCGATCACGATCCCTCGGATGACGGATTGGGCGGCCAATCCTGCCGGGCTGAGCAGCGTAAGTAAACAAAAAGTGTGTATATGCAGTATGATCCGTTTCATCTTTCTTCCCTTTCTATAGGGTTATACGGCATGTTCTTGGGTTGGTAAGGTTTTCCGTTATCGTCGGTGACGGTCACTTTCACCTGTGGCGAGGTCAAGGCGATATATCCGATAGGATCGGCGGCATATCGTTCGTAAGCCTTTTGCAGGTTCTTGCGGTTGATCGGCTCGAAATCGTTTCCCCCGAAAAGGATCGGGTTCTTACCCCGGCTCAGTTCGATACCCGTGCAGATGAAAGTGTAATGTCCTTGGCTGTCTTGGGCTTTTAGGATCAGGCCCGGTAATCCGCATAATTTCCAAGGACCCTCGCTTTTCGGTATCTCCGGCGTGTACCAAGCCTCATAATGCCTGCCTTTGAAATGACAGGTCGCTTTCCGGCAAGGATAGGACAGGATGGTCATCGTATCGGGCAGTAAGGTCCATTCCGGGCGTTCCTCCTTTTCCTCACAGCGGAAGCGACTGGCGGCAAGGGCATCCAAGGTCGTGGTCTTTCCCGCCGGATAGTTCTTGTAGACCTGTGCATTGGTCTTGGAGGAATATTGTTGCAGGTGTTCATTGATGACTTCTTGTGAGGCTCCGGCGGCTTTGTCGGCCTCTAGTACGGAATCGGTGAGGAATTTGGCGTAACTATAGTAAACGGAGCATTTATCCCCGACCTTCAGCATGAGGGTCTCTTCCTCTTTCTTGTCGGGTTGGAGCGTGTCCGGCATGGACGTGGTTTGGTATTGTACCGTGAAACGTGTCTCGTCGATGGGCTTGGCTCTTAGTACGTCGTTTAGGTTGAAGATGTTGATTGTCACTTGGGCGTTCGTCTCGTGTCCCGCCCCTGACAGACCTACGCAAAGCAGGCCGATTGTCGCTATGATTTGTTTCATGATCTGTTGGTTTTAGAAGTTATTTGTCGCGAATGTAAGAGAGGAACGTTTGCCGTAAGGAAAATTTTTATTACTGAAATATTACTCCGCTTATAAAAATGGCTACATGTACGTTGTAATCATGGAGTAGCTATCTATCTTTGCCGGAAAGGAATAAGATATGGGAAAGAGGATTCGATGGATATGGGTAATCTCGTTGGCGGCGGCTTTGTCGGCGATCGGGGTACAAGGCTATTGGCTGTTCAATCAGTTCCGGTACGAGATATGTACTTATGCGGATGAGATCGCCGGTGAGGTATTTCATGCCGGGCAGGAGGAATTTCGTATACGGAAGGAAGAGGCGGAGATGACGAAAGGTACTTATATCATAGAACGCCAGTCGAAATACCAGTCTGGTGATAGCGTGTTAAATGGGTTGAAAAACTCGTTCGGTTTCCAGCTTTATCCCAAGGATACGACAAAGATCCATAGTTTTCGGCTTCATCTGGACCCGAATATGCCGGAAGATAGCTTATTGGTTGGGGTAGATCGTTCGGTCGTGGAGTTCTTCGTGCCTTTCTCCGCGGAGCGTTTGGACTCCATCTTGTCTGTCGGTCTGCCCGGTCTGGATTATCGGGTACGTCCGTTCGTAGCGGGCGATACCTTGTCCGGGCAGTCATCGGCCTTATGGTTGCCGTTATCGAAAAACCTGCTTTCAACCTCTATCTCGATATGCTATTTGTTCGCCCCGATCGAGCGAAAGGCGGTGTGGGTGGATGTGGATCTTCCCATGAATCCGCTATTGGGCCGGATGGGATGGCAGCTTTTCCTAAGTATTTTCCTTATCTTGTTATTGCTGGCTTGTTTGAGTTTCCAGATCCGTACGATCTGGGAACAAATGCGCTTGAACGAGTTGCGTGAGGGATTCGTACATACGATGATCCATGAGCTGAGGCGACCGGTACAAACCTTGAAGGTATTCGTCTCTTTCTTGAATGACCGGGAGATGCGGATGGATGAGGCCACGACGGAACAGGTCCTTCAAGACTCCATGTTCGAGTTGGATAATCTTTCCGCCTATCTGGGAAAATTGAAAGATATGGTCTGTGCGGACGAGCGGGAGACGCTTCTGAGACCTTCCGCTTTTAATCTCCGTGAGTTGGTGGAGAAGGTGGTACGCCTAACCAATATCCCCGCCGGGAAAAAAGTCTCTTTCTCGACGGCCTTTCCCCCGGATATGCCGGATCTGACAGCCGATCCGGTACATGTGGCGAATGTCTTGTCTAACTTGATAGAGAATGCGATCAAATATTCGGGAGAGGAAGTGAATATCGATATCGTAGTGCTTTGGAATCAGCAAGGGGTGGAATTGACCGTTTCGGATAATGGCTTCGGTATCGCTCCGGATGAGCGGCGAAAGGTATTCGAGAAGTTTTACCGTTCGTCTCATCTGCCGGATAAGCAAATTCCCGGTATTGGGTTGGGATTGAGCTACGTTCGCCAAATAGTAGAGGCGCATCATGGTTCAGTATCCCTGCGAAGTGAATTAGGTGAAGGCACTCGAATTACTATAAATCTACCGACTACAGCCTTATGAAATCGACATTGAAAATACTTTTCGCTGACGATGACTTTAAGTATTCCCTCGTCTTGAAGCGATTCTTGGAACGGGAGGGGTATGAGGTGACTTATACCGGCAATGGTACCATGGCTTTGAAGCAATTCCCGGTAGTGAAACCGGATCTGGTCTTGTTGGATATCAACATGCCCGGCCTAAACGGTTTCGAGGTAGCGGAAAAGATCCGTGAGCAAGACCGCCATGTCTTGATCTTTTTCCTTTCCGACCGTTCCGATAAGAACGACCGTTTGAAAGGTTTTAGCTTGCGCGGAAACGATTACTTGGCGAAACCCTTCTATCCGGAAGAGCTGATCGCCCGTATCAAGGACCGTTTTGAGATCGGTGTCCATGAAAGCGTGCAGGAGGAGAGCTTCCATTTCGGAAACACGACCTTCAACTACACCACGAACGAGATCCGTACGGGCAATAACAAGGTATTGATCACTTCCCGCCAAGCGGATCTTCTGCGAATCCTGGCGACAAACCTGAATCTGGCGGTGGATCGTGACCTTCTGTTGGAAACCGTCTGGGGAACTAGCTCATACGCCAACTCCCTGGCCTTGAATGTGCAGGTCACCTATCTCCGTAAAGCGCTTCATAACGATCCGTCTACCGGCATCGTATCCTTGCCGAAGAAAGGATATATGCTAAGAGGATAGAATTTATCCGGTAGAATTGGGTTTCTGATCTGTAAGCATTATCTTTGTCCCACAAAGTATTCACAGAAAGAAAATGAATCATATATGAACTTCAGCGAACAATGTTTCCGCATTTTTGAGCAAGCTACGGAGGCTTATCATGTAACTGACAATGTAGATGCTACAGTGCATAATCCCTATGCGGTAAAGAGCATCGAGTTTTATCTTTATCTTAAGAACTGGATCGATGCCGTACAATGGCATTTGGAAGACATTATCCGGAATCCGGAGATCGACCCGGTGGAAGCGCTGGCTATCAAACGCCGCATCGACAAGTCGAATCAAGATCGTACGGATTTGGTAGAGTTGATCGATAGTTTCTTTCTGGATAAATACAAGAACGTGAAAGTCTTGCCGGACGCTACGATCAATACGGAAAGCCCGGCTTGGGCGATCGATCGTCTGTCGATCCTTACGCTTAAGATCTATCATATGCGTGAGGAGGCAAACCGTCCGGATGCTACTGCCGAGCATAAGGCTCGTTGTGAGCAGAAACTGGCGGTGCTGATGGAGCAGAAGAAGGATTTGTCGATGGCTTTGGATCAATTGCTATCCGATATCCGTGACGGTAAGAAATACATGAAGGTCTACAAGCAAATGAAGATGTACAACGACCCGGCCTTGAATCCTGTGTTGTACGGTAAGAAATAATGGCAAATATATTAGTAATACGACTTTCGGCTATCGGGGATGTGGCGATGACCGTTCCCGTTATCTATTCCGCCGCCAAGGCGAATCCTACGGACTCGTTTACCGTGTTGACGCAAGCGTTCTTGATCCCGGTCTTTATCAACCGCCCGAAGAACGTGAACGTGATCGGCATCAATACGAAGAGCACGGAGAAAACGTTGGCGGGGTTGCTTCGTTTTGCCTCTGCCTTGGTAAAATATGATTTCGACGTGGTTCTGGATTTGCATGACGTATTACGGACCATGATCATCCGTACGCTGTTCCGCTTGAACGGCAGACGGGTGTTTGTCGTGGATAAGGCCCGGAAAGATCGTGCCCGGTTGACCGACGCGAAGCATAAACGATTTAAACAACTTCGCCCGGTGATCGAACGTTATGCGGATGTGTTCCGCAACGCCGGGCTTAACTATACGGAATCGTTCACCTCGCTTTATGAGACCTCGACCCCTGATTTATCCGCCTTGGAACCCCTTGCGGGAACGAAGACGGGCAAATGGATCGGTATCGCCCCCTTCGCCAAGCACCGGGGAAAGATTTATCCGACCGGGGAGATGGAGCTGGTCATGGCCGAGCTTTCCGATCGAGAGGATTTTACCATCTTCCTGTTCGGTGGCTGTGGCTACGAGGAGGCGCTCTTGGATCAATGGGCTTTTGAGTATCCCCGGGTAAAAAGCGTGGCGGGCAAGTATTCCTTGGATCAGGAACTGGCCTTGATCAGCCGGTTGGATCTGTTGATTTGCATGGATTCCGCCAATATGCATTTCGCTTCCTTGGTCGGTACACGGGTGCTTTCCGTTTGGGGCGCTACCCATCCCTATGCCGGATTTTACGGATATCATCAGGATCCGGAAGATTGTATCCAGTTGGACTTACCTTGTCGTCCTTGTTCCGTATTCGGCCAAAAGCCCTGCCTGCGGAAGGATTGGGCGTGTATGAGACAGCTCAATCCGGATCTAATCATAAACAAGGTATTAACCTCTTTAAATGAAATGGTTTCGGATGAAGGAGGTCATTAACCCGGCGTACGGGCGATTCGAGGATTTTGTAAGGCGTGTACCTCGTATATTTTCGGAAGAGGGAAAAACGATTTATAAGGCGAGGAATGAGATCAAGGTTTTTGAGGTAGATGGTGTGGAACTGAATGTCAAGCGGTATAGAATCCCCCTCTTGATAAACCGTGTTATTTATCGTTTTTTCCGTCAGCCTAAGGCTGTGCGAGCCTATGAGTACGCTCTGCGATTGGTTGCCAAGGGGTTTGAGACTCCTGCCCCGATCGCTTATATCCTTTTTAGGAAGAAAGGGTTTTTGGAATATAGTTATTTTATCAGTCTGCAATCCAGCTATAAGACATTGTATAAAGTCGGACAGCGTCCGGTAGAGGGGAACGAGGATATTTTTCGTGCGTTAGGTACTTATATGGCAGAGTTGCATGAGGCGGAGGTCTATCATGCCGATTTCTCTCCCGGAAATGTGTTGTACGATCGTACGGAGGAAGGGGTTAGGTTCTCCTTGATCGATATAAACCGGATGCACTTCGGGCCTGTATCGCTAAAACGAGGATGCGCGAATTTCTCCCGCTTGTGGGGACGGGAAGCCGCTTTTCATTTAATGGCGGAGACCTATGCCGAGAGCCGGCATTTTGATAAAGCGGAATGCCTTCGTTGGATATTATACTATCGAAATCGTTTCTGGAAGAAATATGCGTTGAAGCATGAGATTGAATTTGAATTATAGACTTTTATGAAAACACAAATACTCCGGTTCTGTTTAGTCGTTAGTTGTCTTTTTGCCTATGTATTTCCGGTTAAGGCGTTAGAATGGTGGGAAAAGGTAGAGTATCTGACTTACTCGCCCCGTTATTTCGGACCAAATGCCTTTCCGATTCCCGAGTTGGTAGGAGGAAGCCTGTCCAGCCGTTGGGAAGTGGAGCTTCGGGGGGAATATCATAAGACGCAAGGCGATCAGACAAAAGATATCTTTACCCGTTTGTACATTCCTGTCGTAAAGGGGCGTGTAGGAGTGAATGTCAGTTGGGTATTCCAAGAATGGTATGAGATGTCGCCGGAAGTGCGGGATGAGCGTTATGCAGTAGAACTGAAATCCCCGATTGTTTGCCGGGGCGACGTGATCTTTAATTTTTATTTCCAAGCTCTCCGGAGCGAGAAGTGGATGGATATCGTGGTAAGCGCCAACCTGAAAACCGCCAGTGGCGGACGCTTGTGCGACGCTCGTTATACGGATGCGGCCTCTTATTGGTTCGACGCCAATCTGGGACGTACGTTGTGGAAGCGGAAAGATGTAAACGCTTCGATCCGTGTACAAGCTTTAGCGGGTTTTTATTGTTGGATGACTAACGATGTCGTTAATCGTCAGAACGACGCTTTCTGTTATGGGGCAGGTGTGTTAGGAACCTATCGGGGGTTCTCGTTGGATTGTAATTATGCCGGTTTCCGGGGATATCGGGATAATGGGGATAAGCCGATGATTCTACGGACAAAGCTAAATTATGAGCTTAAGAAAAATATCCTGTCCTTCCAATATAAACATGGAATGAAGGACCATCTTTATGATAGCTATTCATTAGCTTATATCCGTTGTTTCTGAATCTGTAAATAATCTATGCTTTCTTGATCGACCTGAATAACGTGGCGAAGCCGTCTGTATAAGCCTTTACGCTGAAATCTTGGATGATATGCTCACGTGAGGCCTTGGCGAACGCTTCCAATCGCTCCGGGTTATCGATAAGCGAGCGGATAGACGCCGCCATTTGTTGAGGAGAAGAAGGCGGCACTAACAATCCGGTGACTCCGTCTATGATTAAGTCTCTTGCTCCCGGTATGTCTGTTACGATACAAGGTACTGAACAAGCCATAGCCTCTCGCACGACTCTTGGGGAGGCATCCCGGTGCGAGGGAAGTATAAACAACTGGGACGTGACCAGAAAAGAGATGGCGTCGGAACGCTGTCCCAGAAAATGAATTTGTGCGCTTACCTTCGACTGTTGGGCTAATTGGAAATCATTTTCCCCATATTCTCCCACGATTGTAAGATGTACCCGTGGATCATCCAATAAGATAAACGCATCAATCAAATCGGTTAAGCCTTTGAACGGCCTGTTCTTCGTCGCTCCGATATAGATGCAACGAAAGGCGTCGTCCGGAATATCGTCTGCTTGTTTGGGCGTACGGACTGCCTCCTTGATCCAATCGATATCAAATGGCTTTGTGCTGGTTGTTAGTCTTTTTCGTGCGATGAATCGGGAGAGATATTCCTCGATATCTTTGGTCTCGCATACGACATGCTCCACGGCGGGATTTAATATGCCTAGATAATAGGTCGGATCGAACCGCTTCAATTTAGCCTGCGTACCTCGGTATGCGATATTCTTCGCCCGTGTGCCTATGGAGGCGAATAGAGCGTTTGATAAACCGGAACTACTCGGTGAGTAGATAAGGTCGATCCGATAAGTCTTGATGATTTTGCGCAGGGCACGAATAACGTTCCAGTTGAACTTCGAGGTAATGACCGGCAGATCCAAAGGTGTACAATTCCCATAGATCTTTTTGTCGGTATACGATTGGGGAGAAGCGATATAGATGTTGAAGTCCTCAAGCTTGGACAATCCTTCCAGCATTTTGTAGGTCGCTATATCGGCTTCTTTATAGACTAAAAGTATATTCATTGTGTATGGATAAAATGGATTTGCTAAGATCGTGAGATATTCTCGTATACTCGCATGAAATGAGCCGCTAATACGTCGGGCATGAATCGCCGTATATTCTCTCGTCCGCCGGAACGCATGGATTCGGCCAGCTTCGGCTCGTTCAATACGGACTCTATCAAGCCGCGCAGTTCTTGTTCGTTTCTCGGATCGGTATATAAAGCGGACGGTCCGCCCGCCTCTTCCAGACAAGAACCGGTAGCCGCTATCACCGGAATACCGGCAAGCTGGGCTTCTAAGATCGGGATACCGAATCCTTCGAAAAACGAGGGATAGACAAATAAGGTCGCCATCTGATAGAAAGCGGCTAATTCGTTAAAAGGTATATGAGTCAAGATATGGACGCGACCGGACAGGTTGTTTTCCCGGATATAAGTCTCTACCGTGTCCGTATAAGGCGTATGCTTACCGATAGCGATCACGGAGATATCTTCTTTCAGCTTTTTCAGGGCTTTTACCAGAAGCAATAAATTTTTCCGTTCCTCGATGCTCCCTACATATAATATATAAGGCCCGTTTATCTGATATTTCTCGCGTACGGACGATTTCACGTCTTCTTGAACCGCTTGCCCGAATATCGGGTCACAACCTTGGTAAACCACCTCGATCTTGCTTTCCGGAATGTGGAAGAAGTCCCGGATGTCTCGCATCGTCTGTCGGCTGATCGCTATGATCTTGTCCGACCGTAAACAAGCTTGCTTGAATTTGTAGGTATAGATGGAACGATCGATCGGTTTATAAAGCTGCGGGTAACGCAAGAAGATCAAGTCATGTATCGTTACGACCGCTGGGATTCCGTTCTGTTTTAGATTCATAGGAATCTCATTACTCAAGCCATGGAACAGATCTACGTGCTCTTTTCGAAGCGTAGCCGTTAGGCCCGAGGTACGCCATAAAGACGGAAATAGTTTATCGAACCTGCCTTCCGGATAATGGAATGAGACACTTGGACGCTCCTCGATCCGTTTCCGTAACGCTTCTTTGCCTTTGCCCGGCGTATAGAGTTGATAGGTATGCTCCGGGAAAGAAGCGGACAAACTATTCACTACGAACCGGCTATAATTACCCAGTCCGGTAGCGTTATGCGTAATCCGTTTTGCGTCGAAAGCGATCTTCATAGGCTTGAATTCGATATATTGGGCAAATATACGATATAATTTTAATTACCTTTACCTCATTTCCTTCCGAAATCCGCCGGGATCTCCCCCCATACGGATGTTTCCCATTTGAGGATCTGGGTGGTATAGGTATGGGTGTTCAACCATTTCTCGGCCCGCTCGATGAGGTCGAAGATAGGTTCGTTGATCGGTTTACGTGCTAATAGGGTTTTGCATTTCTTTTTCTTGACCCAGCTGATGGCGTTGCGGCTATCCGAATAGATCGGCAGGTCGCTTCCCTTTTGCTGTAGCAAGGCGAGGCCGTGTACTAAGGCGAGGAATTCCCCGACATTGTTCGTGCCCTCCTTCAGCGGGCCGATATGGAAGATCTCTTGTCCGGTAGCGGTATAAACGCCTCTGTACTCCATATCCCCGGGATTACCGCTACAGGCGGCGTCTACGGCAAGACTCTCATTGATGGGGTTCCCGATCGGGGCTTCTGGCGCGAGACGGGCCACGGCTTTCGGGGAAGAGGCGGTCTTTAGGTAATGGGTATAGCCGGCCTCGAAGGCTTTGGCGGCTTCCTCCCGGTTCTCGAAGGATTTATATTTGGCTCCCTCTTGTCCGTCTACCTGTGCCTTGCATTCCGCCCAGTTATCATAGATTCCCGGGTTCAACCCTTTCCATACGACATAAAACTTATTCTTGGCCATGACTCTTACTCAAGATTTCTTGTGAGAATTGCGTATAGGTACCGAACGGCGCTCTTTTATCTTTGAAGAAACGGATCAAGGCGTCCAGCCTTCTTTCCATGCCGCAACCGGAATGGTTGATCATGATAAACGGTAACTTTAGCTCTTTCCGATCACTTAAGGAGGTGAACTCCCACGGATGGAAATAGGTCAGGAAATAACCGTCCTCTTTCCAAGTCCAAAGCGCTAACTTACGGTACAAGGAGGCCGGAAGGTTATGGTAAGCCAGCCAAAACAAGGGGAAACGTACGATCGGAGTCACCGAGGCGGGCAGTTGCAATACGCCCGCTTTCATGAAATAGGTGCGGGGTTGTCCCAGATGGTTATAACGGCCGGGAATACAAGTCGGGTTCAAGGACGAGTTGTATAAGTAACCGGCCTTATGTATCTCTTCTTCTTCGACGGGCATCATGCGGGCCATACGGAAACCGTTCACTGGTTGTCCGGTCAGTTCCTCCAATGCCTCTTTGGACTTGCGTAGATCGGCGGTCTCGAACGACGAGTGATAAAAACCATGCGAAGCGATCTCATGTCCACCCTTTTGGATGTCCAAGATCAAATCCTTTGCGTGAAGGGCGAAGTTCGCCGTGCAAAAGAAAGTCGCTTTTACCCGGTGACGGGCCAGACATGCCAGTATCTTCCGGGTCCCTTCCACGGAAGTACGCATTTGTTCCTCGAACGGCAATTCCACGCCGTGTTCCAATGGAGCGTCAAACTCCTCGATATCAAAACTAAGTAATATCATGTATGTCAATTAATCTCTATGAAATAAGATGGATAAGAAGTTCAACGCTTCCCGCCGCAGGACCTTGAATCCCATATCGGATACCGCCAGTCCTTCTTTGATGTTCGCGTTGATCGTCTGTAGGTTTATCTCTTTCCGGCGACTTGCCTTATAGATAAATTCCGTATCGAATAGGAAGCTATTGATACGGGTAGTCAGGAATATCGCCTGTCCCGCTTGGCTGAATCCCTTCATGCCCCCTTGCGTATCCTTGATCTTGATCCGCAAGACCCATGTATTGCATATGTGGGACAGTTTGGATAACATTTGCCGGAAAGGAGGTAGATTATCCTGATAACTTTTGCCGCGGGTAGCCACGACTACGTCCGCTCCTCCTAGCAACGCCTCGACCATCCTGCCGAACGAGTCGTTTGTATAAGGAAAATCGTAGTCCGTATAAATAATGTAAGGAGAGGTACATCGCTTTACCGCCTCTCGCAAGGCATACCCTTTTCCCCGGTTAGGCTTATAGTCTACGACGCAGACATCCGGTATCAATTGCCGGAGGCGGTCGATCGTTTCCGGCTCGTATCCCCGTCTCGAACCATCACTGACAATAAAAAGGTGGAAACGTACCGGGCTGAATAATCGCTCCACTTCGCGGAAATGGGTGGCTACTCGTTCCTCCCAGCCCGAAGGCGGGTTGTAACAAGGTAATACCAAATCTATGTCTGCTCGTGCGTTCATTCCATTTATACCTTTACCGGATTATAACTCCTCGTACACATCTCAAATGTCAGCTTTAGCCAGATCAGCATACAAGGCAACGCTTTTAACGCATACGGGTATACATAATGCACTCGTATGTATTTCGGGAAAAGATCGGACGGAGACATGCTGGTCAATATAAAGGCGAAGACCATCAAGACAATATCCAATGTCGAACGTTTCCACGGTACAGCCGTATACCAAATAGCGACTCCGATAAACGCTATGATATAGGTACTGGACTCGCTACCCGTGCTGAACAGTACGACAAACATCAACACCGAGGCCAATAACGTTTTCCGGAAAGCCTCATATTTATATTGACTGATGCGTAGATAAGGCAGGCCGAATACTATTAATCCCCCTATTATCAGATAAATGTCCGAGTAACTGACCGATCCCGATATCTTACGAACCATTCCCAAGAAGGAAATGTTCTGCATGAGTGCGAATAAGTTCTCCGAATTTTTTCCGGATAAGTCCTCGAACCAACCGGTATATTGGGACATTATATAATCCGGCCCGGACAATATCATCGGGGCTACGACCATGACAACCGCCCATCCTACGCAAGATAGGCTGAACTTCATCTTATGGCGAGAGAAAAAGAAGAACGCCAATCCCGTGATCCCATACAATTTAGTAAAGGTACCCAACATGATCACGAAAGCGGCCCATACGTCTTTCTCTTTCTCTATCAATGCGTAGGCGAGGACAATGATAGCGGCGATACTGATATTAAATTGCGACATGAAAAGCGAGGTAAGCAACTCGTGGGCACAGAACCAATAGATAAAGATACGTTCCCGCTTGATCCCCGGTAGCATCTTGACCGCCCAGAATAAGAAAAGGCTTTGCGCCACCGACCAAGTAAGCAGTCCTAACCATAACGGTGTAATGGCGAACGGAGCCACTACCAAGCTAAATACCGGCCCGTAGTGAAAAATATCGTTGTATTCTTCCGGATAGGCGACATAGAGCGGTAACTCATTCAACGTATGCCAAAAGGATTGCCTGAAGATGGAGAAGTTGTTATATTTCCCGGGGAAATACTTGGTAATCCATGCGATAACCCCCAGCAATGCCCATAGCCCCATTAAGGTACTATATTTGCTGAAAAATGGCTTATGGATGATTGTATTGAACTTATCTATAAATTTCATCATCGAATCTACATCTGTCTACGGGGCAAAATTACATAAAAACGGTGACTTTTATGCGAGTTAAATAAAAATACTATTTTTGCGTCCAAAACTGGTAAGAGATTATTTATGAATGAAATGTTGAGATACACGATCATTCGTGTCATTCTGTTTGTAATGGGAGGCTTTCTTGTTCTCGGATGTTCGGATGAAGATGATGTGGGTAATAGTGGAGGAACGAGTAAATATGGTTTGATACGGATGGCGGAGGAGGATTATGATTCGTCGAATACTTCTTACATCCTTCAGGATGAGGAACCGGACGAGGTTCTTTTCGATTCGTCAAAGCGAAAATTCAAGGTGAATGAGCCTTTGCAGGTGTCAGTTACCGGGCAGAAGGAGTTGATGCTTCGTTTCTATTCTCCTAGAGCTATCCATAATGTGATTGTCTGGGCTACGGTTGAGGGTTATGAGGATGAGGTACGGTTTGCGGAGTTTACTACGGTTTTACCTTTTCAGGAGTTTAAAATGAAGTTGCCTTTTCTAGAACGGGCGAAGGTTTATTATACACGTTCCGGCGAGGAGGTTACCATAGATGCCCATCCGGATATCGTGGCCGAGAATATAAGTTTGCGGGTTGAATGTGGAGATCCGGTCTATCAAGGAATGATAAACGTGAAACCTAAGTGGGATATTTGGTTTGGTAAATATTCCGGTTCGAACTGGGGCAACTTCAGGCCACATCTGGCTCGTGAGGCGGTTGCCCTTTCCTTGAATATGGCCGCGATGTTTTCTTCCTCGCTTTTTGATGAGGAACTGGAGAAGTGGCGTGGCAAGCTGATAAATAACGAGCAAATCGTGGATATAGATGTGTTGAAGAAACAGATCACGAATCATGGCGGGTTGTGTTATGGACGCGTGGTGAATGTTGTCGGTCTGGGTGGAGGAAATACTTTTGGGCTAGGTGAATATGTCTATCTGACCCATTATGCCGACGATGCCAATGGTTCTGACACGCCGTATCATGAGCTGGCACACTGCTTGGGGTATGGGCATAGTGGGAATATGACGTACTATCCGGCGGAAGGCGGTTTCCCTACAATTTGTATGAAGGTTTACTCACAGCTTTCCGTGAGCAAGAAATTACCGGTTTATTCCCGCCGTTTCTTGCATACCCGGAGGAATAAGAATCTGGTAGAGAATAAAAACGTGTATACTTCCTCGAAATACATTATCGATGATCCGGAATTGGATGCCATAGATGGCGGGCTTGGGCTTGCTCCGATGGAGACGGATAGGGCTGGTGATGAGGGTTCTCCTCTCTCATTTACACTTTCTGTCTTGGATATTCCCGGTGCCACTGTGGAAACTTTTCATCCGAAAGCGGTCCATCTTTATGGGAATACGCTATATGTAGCAAATGACGCTCCGGGACATTATAGTTTGGAGGTCTTTGATGTATCTTCCGGTAATGTGCGTCATGTGAAAAGTATGGTTGAGTGGATGAACGGAGATAAGAAAGAGACCTTTGCGGGGGAGCCAAACGGCGTGACTCGCTCGTATGGGAAAATATATGTCACGAATACGGGAAGCCGTACGGATGTGTTTGATGCGGAAACGTATGAGTTCATTACTTGTATCGGTACGGGTACTTGGGGTGAGGGTGGTTATCAGACCGTTCATGCGTTTGATGTGACGGCTAGTCAAGGGGCTGTCTTTATCCGGGATAAACGGAAACTGGTAGTTGTCTTGGAGCAAGATGTACAGCCCGGTTCCGCTGCTCGGGTACCTATATATAGCCGTAGCGTAAATTTACAAGAGGCAATGGGTACTTATGCGGTAGCGGCACGAAATGATGGCTTTTTATATGTGACGGCCCAGAATAAAAATATAATCTATTTATTCGATCCTGCGGACATTCGGGCAGGGGACACGGGCTTTGCGCCGTATCTGGTGACATTGGGATTTGAAAAGTCTCCCCAGTCGATAGCGTTTGTAGGGGATCGTTTGTTTGTTACGCTTCGTGTCGATGATAAACGGTCGGAGCTATGGGAGATCAGCCCTAAGAACGGAAAATTATTGCAGGACTTTACAGATTCGATGGTCTATCCCGAGAAAATAGCCGGTGCTCGTCATACTTTATTGGTAGTGGATCGTGCGACCCAGACAGTAAAAGCCATTGGCCTATGATTTTTTTATTGATTCTTAGGAATAAAGAAGATGGAGTTCCCGGAAAAAGTTTACATTTGCGAAAACTATTATAATAACGTATGAAACGTGTTTTTTTGGTCGGATATATGGGAGCGGGCAAGACAACGGTGGGAAAAGAGCTTGCCAAGCTCGCCGGTCTTTCGTTCATAGATCTTGATTACTATATCGAAGGGCGTTATCATAAGGCCGTTTCGCAGATATTCGCCGAGAGAGGGGAGGAGGCTTTCCGAGAGATAGAACGGAATATGCTTCACGAGGTCGCTGAGTTTGAGGACGTGCTGATCTCCACGGGAGGAGGCGCTCCTTGCTTTTTCGATAACATGGAGTTTATGAACGCTTCTGGCACGACGGTTTACTTGAAGGTGTCAGTCGAGGAGCTGGCGAAGCGTCTGGAGTTGTGCAAACATACCCGTCCGGTGTTGAAAGGACGTTCCGGGGAGGAACTGAGGGCGTTTATCGCCGAGAGTCTGGAGAAAAGGAATCCGTTTTATACGAAGGCGTCCATAACGTTTGATGCCGAGAAGATGTTAACAGAATCTGATGTACATGACATATCGAACGCGTTAATGAAAATCCTATAGTATATGGAAGCGAACGACGGCCGGCAGGTACAGGGGGCCTATATCCCGCAGGAATTATTGAAAGAGATCAGCAAGGTGAATAACCGTTTGCTCATCGGTATTCCTCGTGAACGATGCGAGGCGGAAAAACGTTTGCCGTTAACTCCGGAGGCGGTGGATATGCTGACCGATTGCGGTCACCGGGTGCTGGTGGAAAGTGGCGCCGGATTAGGCATCAACTATTCCGATAATCATTTCTCGGAGGCGGGGGCGGAGATCGTCGATACGCCCGCAGAAGTTTTCCAAGCGGATCTGATCTTGAAGATATTGCCTCCGTTGCCGGTGGAAATCGCGCTTATGAGACCTCGCACGACCGTTTTCTCATTGGTGCAGTTTAATTTATTCGCTCAAGAGGCTTTCGAGTTGATGATGGCGAAACGGATTACCGCTATCTCTTATGAGTTGATGGCGGATGAATATAATCGTTTCCCGGTGCTGAATGTCACTTCCGAGATCGAGGGGGCGGCTTCCATAACGATCGCTTCCGAGCTGTTGAGCAATACCCAAGGAGGTAAAGGGATCTTATTAGGCGGTATCCCGGGCGTATCCCCTACAGAAGTGGTGATTATCGGGGCCGGAAACGCCGGGACCGTGGCCGCGCGTGCCGCGTTGGCCTTGGGAGCATCCGTGAAAGTATTCGATGATGATATCAATAAATTGCGTATAATACAACAGGTCTTGGGGCAAGGGCTTTTTACTTCCACGTTCCATCCGAATGTGCTGCATAACGCGTTTCGTAGCGCTGACGTGGTGATCGGGGCGATGCGTTATATTAATACGAGACATCGCTATATTATCGCTACGGACTTGGTGCGTACGATGAAAAAGGGAGCTTTGGTGATCGATCTGAGGGTAAGCCAAGGCGGTTGCTTTGAGACGACTTGCTGCTTGTCGAGGGAAGATCCCGCGGTGTTCGAGCAATATGGGGTATTACATTATTGTAAACTGAATATCAGCAACCGGGTGGCTCGTACTACCTCGATGGCTTATAGTAATATATTCGTACCTTTATTATTGTCGTTGGGCGACTCCGGTTCCGTGCAAGGAATGATCAAATCGGATAAGGGCTTTAGGGCGGGAGTATATATGTATTATGGGAAGACAGTGAATAGTTATGTGTCTAACCATTTTAATCTATCATCTAATAATCTTGATCTATACCTCTCTGCTTTTTGATGCGGAAAAGTTTTGAACTCGCAAAGTTTATGCTTTACTTTGCGGACGATCTAAATACCAATAAGCGATAAAGCTAATAAAGTATATTATGGCAGAACAGACAAAAGTTAAGACGCTGGAGAAGGTTGTAATTCGTTTCTCGGGAGACTCGGGAGATGGTATGCAGTTAACCGGTACAATCTTTTCAAACCTGTCCGCGGTTTTCGGGAACGAGATTTCTACATTCCCAGACTATCCGGCAGAAGTACGTGCTCCACAAGGAACACTAAGTGGTGTATCTGGATTCCAAGTGCACTTGGGATCGCGCAAGATCTTCACACCCGGTGATAAGGCCGACGTATTGGTGGCCATGAATCCCGCCGCGCTGAAGGTGAACGTAAAACACCTAAAACCCAATGCGATTGTTTTAATCGACACGGACTCTTTCAAGAAAAGTGATTTGGATAAGGCCTTGTTTACGACCGATGATCCGTTTACTGAGCTGGGATTGACTGGCGTGCAGGTTGTTGCCGCTCCGATCTCTACGATGGTAAAAGACGGATTGGTTGAGTTTGGCTTGGACAATAAATCGGCTCTTCGCTGTAAGAATATGTTCGCCTTAGGACTTGTTTGCTGGTTGTTCGAGCGTCCGCTGGAGGAGGCTATGCACATGTTGCAGAATAAGTTCGCTAAGAAACCGGTTATCGCCCAAGCTAATATCAAGGCTTTGACGGACGGTTATAATTATGGTAATAACATCCATGCCTCAGTTTCTACGTATCGTATCGAGAGTAAGAAAGCCGAGCCCGGATTCTATACGGACGTGAATGGTAATAAGGCTACTTCCTATGGTTTGATAGCCGCTGCCGAGAAGGCTGGTTTGCAGTTGTTCTTGGGTAGTTACCCGATCACTCCGGCTACTGATATTTTACATGAATTATCTAAACGTAAGGATTTAGGCGTTATCACGGTTCAGGCCGAGGATGAGATCGCCGGTATCTGTACTTCTATCGGAGCTAGTTTCGCCGGTTGCTTGGCGGCTACATCTACTTCCGGACCGGGTCTTGCCTTGAAGAGCGAGGCGATCGGTTTGGCTGTAATCGCCGAGTTGCCTTTGGTGATTATCGATGTTCAGCGTGGCGGTCCTTCTACGGGCTTGCCGACGAAGAGCGAGCAAACGGACTTGATGCAGGCTCTGTATGGCCGTAATGGTGAGAGCCCTGCCGTGGTAATAGCGGCCTCTACGCCGACTGATTGTTTTGATGCCGCATTTTGGGCGGGTAAGTTGGCCGTGGAGCATATGACTCCGGTTATCTTGTTGACCGATGCCTTTATCGCTAACGGTTCTTCCGCTTGGAGAATTCCGGAAATGGATAAATATCCGGAGATTAAGCCGAATTACGTAGCTAATTATCAAGACGAGAAAGTCTGGAAGGCGTATCGTCGTAACAAGGAAAGCTTGGTTCGTTACTGGGCGATTCCGGGAACGGAAGGTTTCGCTCATCGTCTGGGCGGTCTGGAGAAAGACTACGAGACGAGCGCAATCTCTACCGATCCGGCTAACCACCAGAAGATGGTGACGACCCGTCAGGCTAAGATCGATAAAATCGCCGACTATATCCCCGAACTGGAAGTGATCGGAGATGAGGACGCTGATTTATTGATCGTTGGTTGGGGTGGAACCTACGGACACCTTTACGAGACGATGGAGACGATGCAGGAGAATGGCAAGAAGGTGGCTTTCGCTCACTTCAAGTTTATCAACCCGCTGCCTAAGAATACGGCTGAGGTTCTTTCTAAGTATAAGAAAGTGGTGGTGGCTGAGCAAAATAACGGCCAGTTCGCTAACTATTTACGTGGAAAGGTACCCGGATTTAACCCGTATCGCTTCAATCGTGTAAAGGGACAACCTTTTGTCGTTGCGAGATTAGTTGAGGAATTCACTAAAATATTGGAGGCTTAAAAGATGACAACAGAAGAAACTAAATTTCAACCGAAAGATTATAAAAGCGACCAGTACGTACGTTGGTGCCCGGGTTGTGGCGACCATGCGGTACTGAATTGCCTGCATAAGGCTATGGCCGAGGTAGGAGTGGCTCCTCACAATATGGCAGTTATCTCAGGTATCGGCTGTTCTTCCCGCTTACCTTATTATATGAATACGTATGGCTTCCATACGATCCATGGTCGTGGAGCGGCTATCGCTACCGGCGTAAAGACGGCTCGCCCGGACTTGAGCGTATGGTTGATTACGGGTGATGGCGACTGCTTGGCTATCGGCGGTAATCATTTTATCCACGCTGTCCGTCGTAATATCGATTTGAATATCGTTCTTTTCAACAATAAGATCTATGGTTTGACGAAGGGACAGTACTCCCCGACATCCGACCGTGGTTTCGTATCCAAGAGCTCTCCTTATGGGACGGTGGAAGATCCGTTTATCCCGGCCGAGTTGGCGTTGGGTGCCCGTGGTAATTTCTTCGCCCGTACGATTGACGTGGATTTGAAGAATACGACCGAGGTATTGACGGCTTCCGCCCGTCATAAAGGCGCTTCCGTTACGGAGGTATTAGTGAATTGTGTGATCTTTAATGACGGTATCCATAAAGGCATCGTAGACAAGGAATACCGTGCGGATCGTACGATTTTCCTTCGCCATGGCGAGAAAATGGTTTATGGCGCTAACATGGATAAAGGTCTTGTGCTAGATGGCCTAAAACTGAAATCCGTAACGATCGGACAAGATGGTTATACGATGGATGACGTATTGGTGCATGACGCCCATGAGAAGGATAACACCTTGCATATGATGCTTGCCATGATGAGCGGTGATATGCCAATTGCGTTAGGCGTAATACGAGATGTAGAGGGACCGACCTATGATGAGGCTGTCCACCAGCAAATCGAGGAGGTACAAGCGAAGAATCCTACACGTAAATTACACGACCTTTTGATGAAAGGTGAGATTTGGGAGGTAAAGTAATATATTTCTGATCGGATATAAGAGAAGGCGCAAGATATTTATCCCGCGCCTTTCTTATGATGACGACTTCGGAAATAGTTGAGATGCTAGCTAAAAGTATATGATTTGTAAACTCCATATTACAAATAGACTAAGGGTTTTGTTAATTGCATGGAAAAGAGTAATTATTACTGAAAAATTTCCTTAATAAGCTGTGTACGATAAAAAAAAATATTACTTTTGTACCGCGGTTAACAAGGTGGAGTCGCAGCAAGCTCCAAAAGGTCGGAAAGCCTCACCGTATCGAACTAGAGTAGAGAGAAAAGTTATATAAAGTCAATCATTTAAATTAAATTCAAGATGGCTAATTTAGATTTAAGCAAGTACGGAATTGTTGATGTGAAAGAAATCGTTCACAATCCGTCTTATGATGTTCTGTTCGCAGAAGAAACTAAACCGAGTTTGGAAGGCTTCGAGAAAGGCCAAGTAACTGAGCTAGGTGCTGTAAACGTGATGACTGGTATTTATACAGGTCGTTCTCCTAAAGATAAATTTTTCGTAAAGAATGAAGCCAGCGAAGATTCTGTGTGGTGGACTTCTGATGAATATAAGAATGATAACAAGCCTTGTTCTGAGGCTGCTTGGGCAGACTTGAAGGCTAAAGCCGTAAAAGAATTGTCTGGCAAACGTTTGTTCGTTGTCGATACATTCTGTGGCGCTAACGAGGCTACTCGTTTGAAAGTACGTTTCATCATGGAGGTTGCTTGGCAAGCTCACTTCGTAACTAATATGTTCATCCGTCCGACAGCTGAGGAATTGGCTAACTACGGCGAACCTGATTTCGTTTCTTTCAACGCTGCTAAGGCTAAAGTTGACAACTACAAAGAATTAGGCTTGAACTCTGAGACTGCTACTGTTTTCAATTTGAAGACTAAAGAGCAAGTTATCTTGAATACTTGGTACGGTGGTGAGATGAAGAAGGGTATCTTCTCTATCATGAACTACTTGAACCCGTTGCGTGGTATCGCTTCTATGCACTGCTCCGCTAACACGGATAAAGAGGGCAAGAGCTCAGCTATCTTCTTCGGTTTGTCTGGTACTGGTAAGACTACTTTGTCTACGGACCCGAAACGTTTGTTGATCGGTGACGATGAGCACGGATGGGATAACGAGGGTGTATTCAACTACGAGGGTGGTTGCTACGCTAAGGTTATCAACTTGGATAAAGAGAGCGAGCCGGATATCTACAACGCTATCAAACGTGACGCTCTTCTTGAGAACGTAACAGTTGCCGCTGATGGTAAGATCGATTTCGCTGATAAGTCAGTTACAGAGAACACTCGTGTTTCTTATCCGATCTATCACATCGAGAACATCGTTAAGCCGGTTTCTAAAGGCCCGCACGCAAAACAAGTTATCTTCTTGTCTGCTGACGCATTCGGTGTATTGCCTCCAGTATCTATCTTGACTCCGGAGCAAACTCAATACTACTTCTTGTCTGGATTTACCGCTAAATTAGCAGGTACAGAGCGTGGTATCACGGAACCGACTCCTACATTCTCCGCTTGTTTCGGTGCTGCTTTCTTGTCATTGCACCCGACAAAATACGGCGAAGAGTTGGTTAAGAAGATGGAAATGACTGGCGCTAAGGCTTACTTGGTGAACACTGGTTGGAACGGTAGCGGCAAACGTATCTCTATCAAAGATACAAGAGGTATCATCGACGCTATCCTTGATGGTTCTATCAATGAGGCTCCGACAAAGAAGATCCCGTATTTCGACTTCGAGGTTCCGACTGCATTACCGGGCGTAGATCCGAAGATCTTAGATCCTCGCGATACCTATGCTGATCCTGCTCAATGGGATGAGAAAGCGAAGGATTTGGCTGCTCGCTTCCAGAAGAACTTTGCTAAGTTCACGGGCAACGAAGCTGGTAAGGCTTTGGTTGCTGCTGGTCCTCAGTTATAATTGCTTAAAAAACCTTGATCAAAAAAGGTCAAGGTTTAAAAATATCTTTATAAAAAAGCGTGGAATTGCTAATTCTGCGCTTTTTTTATGATAACTACGTTAATTTTATTATAAATGTAAAGTAGTTTTAAAAAATATTCCTACCTTTAGACCGGATTATCTGTTATAAGAAGAGCTTAAAAAGGAGTAATGATAAAAAAACTGGCACTTATTATTGGCTTTATAATTTGTTTGTCATCTTGTGGCAAGGATTATGTCTATCGGATTGAAGGGGAACTTTCTAATCTGGAAGATCAAACCGTATATGCTGTATTTGAGAAGGATAATTATAAAGTGGTTGATACCGTGGCTTGTACGAAACCCGGGCAGTTCCAGATCGATCAAAATGAAGCGGGTTTCCATTGTGTGACTATCTTCTTTGCGGATAAAGAGCATTGGGTTACGGCTTATCTGGAACCGGGAGAAACCGTAAAAATCACGGGTGACGCTAACTCTCCATTGCTATTGCAGGTAAAGGGGGGACGGACAAATGATAAGTTGACCGCTTTTAAGAAAAAAATCGCTCCTTTATTGACGGAATTGACAAATTTATCAAATTCTTTAAATAGCAAGGATTTGAACGATACGATCGAGGAGACGGATATCGCCGCTCGTTTGGCGAATGTTAATATGCAATTGAGCGAGGAAGCGATCCGGTACGTGAAAGAGAACCCGGATGAAGAGGCATCCGTTGTCTTGATTCAATCTTTTTTCTCAGATCCCGATGATACTCGTAAAATTGATGAGTTGTTGGCGTTATTGAATCCAAGATTGAAAGACTTTTATCTGGTGAAGGAGCTGGAGCAATATAGCGCCCGTGCGAAACGTACGGCTTTGGGTGCGGAAGCCCCAGATTTCTCCGTAAGGAATATTTATGGGAATACGGTAAGTTTGGATTCTTTCCCGCAGAAATATTTATTGCTGACATTTACCGCTCCTTGGTGTGATATGTGCCAGACAGAGGATCTATATCTGGATAAGGTAGCGATGAAATATCCGAAAGATCAGTTGGATATTCTTTTGGTTAGCTTGGACGATAATCCGGATAATGTCCGGGATGTACTGAAGAAGGATAGTATAGCGTGGAACCTGGTAACAGATTCGGCCGGACAAGCGGCTATGTTGATAGATCTGTATAACGTAAGCGTATTGCCACGCTGTTTCTTGATAGATGAGGATCATAAGATCTTGATGAAAACAGAGAATGGAATCGAGATCAAGCAAACACTGGAGAACTTGTTCGAAGACTGAGCGATTGGAAACAGGAGATTCCGGTTTTAATTTGTAATTAGTAACTCAAAATTCTTAACTATGTTAGTAAAATCTTATGCCGCTGCCGTGCAGGGGATTTCCGCTACGGTCGTTACCGTAGAAGTGAACTGTTCCAAAGGTATCCAATTCTTTTTAGTCGGTCTTCCGGACGTGGCTGTTCGTGAGAGCCATGAACGCATTATCTCGGCTCTTCAAGTATGTGGTTATAAATTCCCCCGCAATCGTATCGTTATTAATATGGCCCCCGCGGATATCCGTAAGGAAGGGTCCTCTTATGATCTGCCTTTGGCGATCGGTATTCTGGCGGCGGCAGAGCAGATAGATTCATCCAACTTATCCAAATTCGTATTGATGGGCGAGCTTTCTATGGATGGGAGCCTCCAACCGATAAAAGGGGCATTGCCTATCGCTATTAAGGCTAGGGAAGAAGGCTTTAAGGGCTTTATCTTACCCAAGCAAAACGCTTGTGAGGCTGCGGTGGTGAACGATCTGGAAGTGTATGGAGCTTCGAATATCAAAGAGGTGCTGGAGTTTATGGAGGGGAAACCTACATTGCGGCCTACAGTCATTGATACCCGTAAGGAGTTTTACGACCGCCAGCAATTGTTTGATTGCGATTTCTCCGATGTCCGGGGACAAGAGAACGTGAAGCGTGCGATGGAGGTGGCCGCAGCCGGCGGACATAATCTGATCATGGTAGGTCCTCCCGGAAGTGGCAAGTCCATGTTGGCGAAACGTCTCCCTACGATCTTGCCTCCCTTTACCTTGCATGAGTCCTTGGAAACAACTAAAATCCATTCCGTAGCCGGTAAGATAGGAGGTGGTACCTCCTTGATGGTACAACGTCCTTTTCGCTCTCCCCATCATACGATCTCTAATGTCGCTATGGTAGGAGGTGGCACTTTCCCGCAGCCGGGAGAGATCAGCTTGGCTCACAATGGTGTCCTTTTTTTGGATGAGTTGCCGGAATTTAACAGGAGTGTCTTGGAAGTCATGCGGCAGCCATTGGAAGATCGAGTGATCAATATCTCCCGTGCCCGTTTCACGGTGGAATATCCGGCCGGCTTTATGCTTGTGGCCTCCATGAATCCTTGTCCCTGCGGCTACTACAACCATCCGGACCGTCCTTGTCTCTGTTCTCCCGGAGCCGTCCAGAAATATATGAACCGCATTTCCGGCCCATTACTCGATCGTATCGATATCCAGATAGAGATTGTCCCTGTCCCTTTCGAGAAGATTTCCGAGCAACAGCCCTCAGAGCCTAGTATCGCTATCCGTGAGCGGGTCATAAAAGCCCGTGCGATCCAGGAAAGGCGTTTTGCCGCTTATGAGGGTATTTATTGTAATGCCCAGATGAACTCCAAGCTACTCCATCAGTACGCCGTTCCCGACGCTTCCGGCCTCTCCATCCTTAAAACCGCCATGCAACGTCTCTGCCTCTCCGCCCGTGCCTATGACCGTATCCTGAAAGTCTCCCGCACGATAGCCGACTTGGATAATTCGGAACATATCGAAGTCCGGCATTTGGCGGAGGCGATACAGTATAGGAGTTTGGATAGGGAGAATTGGGGGATGTGAGATTGCACTTAGCTTCATCGGCAAAGTATCTTAACTTACTTCGGCCTTGAAGTTAACATACTTTGCCGATGAAGCTAAGATACTTTTTTAGGGTTGTTTAGGAATTGCGGTATTCTTGCGGCCCCATGCCAACATATCGTTTAAAATACTTGCCAAAGAAGGATACATTGCTGAAATTCAACGAATCGGCTATTTGGTAAATAGGAATATCGGTGGATCTTAATTGGTTCTTGGCATCCATGATAACCATTGCCGATATAATTTCCGTACAGGTTCTACCGGTCGTTTCTTTGATTGTCGTACTAAGATGAGCGGCGGTGATACTCAGTTTGTCGGCATAGAAAGAAACGTTACGTTCTTTCATATAATTGTGCATGACTAACTCTGAAAATTCTTTCGTGATCTTTTTGCTTTTAATCAAAGTGTTATCATTAGGCGTTATTTTCTTATAAGTCTCCTTTAGGCACAGGAGAAGGAGCTGCAATATGGATTTGATGATATCATCATTTGCCGGCAAATATTCATTTTCTTGGGCTTTTAGCAAGAGCTGATAATAGTGGTGATAAATAGATACATCATTATCCTCCAGTCGGATAACCGGAATTTCCCGGATCTTATAATAATAGTCGGATACGATTTTATACATATTATTGTTTTCAAGAAAATGGGAGGAGAACCCGATGAAGTAAATTCTCAAGTTCCCATTCGCTTTATGTATTTGTAGAATGCTTTGTGGCAAGATCGTGATGAAACTCATGGGCTGGATCTTATATCGAACCAAATTGATCGATGCCTCTATATCTCCATCCAGTAATAATACGAATATCCCAGCCTTTAGCCGGCAAGGTGAATCGGTGTAAAGGTTTAATAATTCTTTCGTAATGTCTGTTCCTGCGACACAGTCGACGGGAATGTCTATTTTAGGTAATTCATTCTGCATAGATAATGAAATTTAGGCGATACAAATATAGCGATATTCTTTGGTGCTACCGCCGTATTTATTATGAAAGTACATGTAGTCAATGATTTGTCGTATTGTTGTAAAAAATGGTCACAGGTTGAATTATGTGTTTAAATTATGATAAATGGAACACTCTTTCCTTAAAATAGACCTTGTATGATTTTTTGAATTGTCGTTATTTTGTATCCAAATTTAGAAATAATGTCTTTTTAAGGTAAACAGATTAATAAGTAAACAATTATTGTATGAGAAATTTGAGGGTGCTACTGTATGGGATGGCTTATCTCCTTTCGGGGTGTATGTTGATGACATCTTGTCAAGTAGAGGATTTAACTTCTTTTTCAAAAGGAAAAGGGACGATCGCTTTGGACTTGTCTGCTACCGCAAGTTTTAATACGGAGACAAAAGCGGTGAATGAGGGCGATTATAAAAATCTGGATAATTATACGGTACAATTTTTGAAAGTAGGGGAGAGCGATCCCGTCAAAACATTCAAATATGCGGAAATACCTGCTTCCGTCGAATTGGATAACGGAGCTTATACCGTGAAGGCTTTTTATGGGACGAATACAGATGCCGCTTCTCGGACCGGATTCTATGTGGAAGGTTCCAACTCTTTTAATTTAAATGGTGAAACGGATAAATCTATTTCTCTTACTTGTACACCAACCTATGGTAAGGTGAAAGTGGAATTTACGGAAATGGACACTTATTTTAGTGATTATTATGTTACTTATTCGACTTCAGCCTTGGGGAGTAGTTCTACGGCTAAGTGGTCTAAAGCGGATACGGAACCTTGGTATTTGAAACTCAACAATGGCGGAGAAACTGTAACGGCTACAATCTATTTAACACCGAAATCTCAATATCAAACAAAAGCGGCTACTGTTGTCCGGACTTATGATTTGGCACCGAATAAAGCGTGGACATTGCAGGTAGCCCCTAGCTATAACGATAAAACCGGACAATTGGGAGTCTCTATCAAGATTGATGAAGGAACAAATGATATACCTGTAGATATCGTGATCCCTTCTGAATGGGTTTAGTCATTAAGGTCTAATTAAAAAAGAGAAGAAAAAAATCATGAGATTATTAAATTATATTGCTTTAAGCCTGTTCGCTTTGGTCGGTTTTATCTCTTGCGAGATGAGGGAAGAAATAAAGAGTGGCAAAGAGGGTGTGGATATGGGACTTTTGAAGTTGAGTGTACAAGCTAAATCTCCGGCGGTGACGAAGGCTACATCTGTTAGTACGGACGATTTCCCGGTTTCTATTGTCGGGAAAAGTGTAGATGGGGAAGAGGTTGAAAGAAATTATGATGCGGTGGCGGATTTACCGGAATCTATTTTATTGCCGGTAGGTACTTATTCCGTAGTTTCTCATACAAAAGGCGTACTGGAAAAGAAATTGGAAGCTCCTTATTATAAGGGAAGTTCCGATATGGAAATTAAGAAGGATATCACGAGTAGCGCAAAGGTGACTTGCAAGATGCAGAATAGTAGGATTCAATTGAATTATAGTTCGGAGTTTTTGGCGAAGTTTACAGAATGGACGATCATGTTGGATGATGGCTCCGAGACTGCGTTGTCAGTTCAGGAAACAAGCGCAAATGCCTCTGCGAGTCCTGCTCCTATTTATTGGTATTTTGGTGAGGGAGGAGCGGAAACCGTAACACTGAATATTCGGGCAAAAACCATAGAAGGGAATACGGTCACGATGGCTCCTTATGTATTCAAAAAAGAGGATGCCAAGGAAAAATATGATGATGTTGATAACCCCAATTTCACGGGTGGAGAAGCGCTTATCATCGATCTGAAACCGGGAAATGAGGAAGACCCTACTACGGGAGCGGTTACAGGTATCTCTGTTACGATAAGTGTTATTTTTGAGAATCATAATGAGGCTGTAGATATTCCGGTAGAGGATAAGGAGGAGACGAAACCGGATCCTACGCCAGACCCGGATGAGGGAGCGGTTAGTGTGACATTACCTAAAGATTTTACGTATTCATTGAGTGGAACTCCTGCGAAGCCAGCAAGTGCGGATGCTATAATGAAGGCTTCAGCAGGAATAAAAAGTGCTTTAGTGAGAATTGTTACTGATAATGAGGGTTTTAAAGCGACATTGCAAGATGCTGCATTTGATGAGCCGGGAGCTTTATTATTAGGTGCCAATTTAATAGGAAATCAAGGAATTCAAAATTTGTTTGATTCATTAGAGTTAAAAGAGGCGGATGGCAGTGCGAAGAAAACACCGGTAGAGGGAGCGACTGAGTATACATTTCCAATTGCGACATTCTTTAATTTTTTGGACATATTTGCCGGAACCCATGAATTTTATATCACATTGACAGATATGAATGATAAAGTGGTAGAGAAAGTTTTAACAATAACGATTACGGAATAAAATGAAAAAGGTATACTCCATATTATCAGTCCTGTTCTTTGTATGGATTGTATGTTCGTGTCAGAGTGAAGATAAGCTAGTTAGTGAGAACGTGGGTTACCTACGTGTGGAGATCGGAACGGCTACAAGTGTAAGTACGAAAAGTACAGTTCCTGAAAACTATAATCCTAAACAGCTTTATGTGGAAATAAAGAATGAGGCAGGGAGTGTCGTGGAAAGTACGGAAAATTATGCCGAATGGGAAGGTAAGCAATTGAAATTGAAGGCTGGTTCTTATACGATTACAGCGTCTTCTAATGGATTTGATGGTAACGCTTCCGGTGTGGATATACCTTATTATAAGGGTTCTACCAAAGTAACGGTATTAGAAGGGAAAGAAATGACCGCTGATATTATATGTAAGTTGGCTAATGTTAAGGTTACGGTGAATTTTGACGATTCTTTTAAAAAATCTTTTGCGAATGCAGTTGTGTTAGTAGAATCGAAAGTTTCAGGTATAAGCGGCCAAAACTTTATGATGGGTGTACAGAATAAACCTGTTTATTTTCCGGAAGGAGATTTGAAAGCTTCTATTACGGTTGTTAATAAGGCGGGGCAATCCTTTTCGCAAAGTAAAGAGCTCACGAAAGTGAAGGCTCGTGATCATTATATATTGAATTATAAGATAGCAGACTCAGGTACCGCTGGAGATATAATGGTGGATGTGGATGAAACAGAGAAAGAGTACACGTATGAGATTATGGTGCCGGTAACTTCATCGACCCAATTAGAGGTGGCTTCGGCGAATGCTTGGAGTAGCTTTGCGTTACTGGAAGGTAAGATCGCTTCAATCAAAGAGGGAGTAGAGCTGGATCCTTCTTGTATGAAGTTTGAATATAAAACAGAGAATGCCGCGGATTGGATGGAGTGTACCGCTACGAAAGAGGGTGATTTGTTTAAAGCGACTCTGAAAGGATTAACGCCTGCTACTACCTATTCCTATCGTTTATCATATACTAAAGCAGCGGATAATTATTCCAGTGATCCAAAAATGTTTACCACAGAGGTTGCAAAAGCTTTACCTAACGGAAATCTTGATAATTGGTATAAAGATGGAAAGACTTGGTATGCAAACCTTAATGCGAATAATTTCTTTTGGGATTCTAGCAATCCGGGTACTACCACTGGAGCAGGTGCTTTAGTTAATGCCAATCCAACACAAGGTAATGAAAGTAAAGTGCATACTACAGGTGGAAAATCTGCGGAATTAAAATCTCAATATGCAAGTGCATTTGGTATAGGTAAGTTTGCGGCTGGAAGTTTGTATTCCGGTAGGTTCAATTCATTGGTAAGTACGAGTGGCGCTAAGATTGATTTTGGTCAGCCGTTTACAGAACGTCCGACTCAATTGACCGGTTGGTTCCTATATTCTACAGGACAAATTAATTATGTTGGTGGATCTCAGCCAAGTAACACGGTTACGGATAAGGATCAAGATTTATGGTCTGGCTATATCGTTTTGACTACAGGTACATACCAGTTGGATAATACAAATATGGCTGGAACTTCTAAAGATTTTGCTAAATTATTGGCAGATGATAATGATAATTTCGTAGTTGCTTATGGTGCGTTATCCGATGCTGAATGCGTTACTTCGTCTGCTTGGAAGAAGTTTACTATTGATTTGGTATATAAGGATTTGGAAAAGAAACCGACTCATATAATTGTTGTGTTTTCTTCTAGTAAATACGGTGATTATTTTACAGGAAGTACTTCTAGCTTGCTTTATTTGGATGATTTGGAATTGATCTATGGTGATAGTCCACAGGTAAAATAGGAATGCATTAATTGATGAAACATAAATTATTTATAGTGACCCTGCTGGTGGTCATGGGTATTGGCTCTGTGATAGCTCAATCTTCCCGTAGAATTCAGAGAATTGACCGGGAGATCCAGAAGACTGTCTTTATCCCGAAAGGGACTTGGATGGCCGGAGGTACGGTCTCTTATTCTGAGCATAATGAGAGTAACTTAAATTTCCTCGTGTTGAAAGATATCGAGGGGAAGGGGTATGATTTTAGTGTCAGCCCTTATTTCGGTTATTTTTTCCGGGATAATATTTCTATGGGTGCCCGCTTCTCTTACAAACGGAATTATTTGGATCTGGGTAATTTCGATTTGAATTTGGGAGAAGACTTTAAAATCAGCTTGAAGGATCTTTATTATCTGGAGCATAAGTATGAGGCTTCTTGTTTTATACGGACATATATGCCGATCGGGAAAAGTAAGATTTTTGGGTTGTTTAATGAGGCTCGGTTGACTTATGGATATGGAACAGGTAAAAACTCTACCGGATCGGGTACGGAATATGATGGCTCTTATCAAACCGTGCAGAATATGCAGATTGGTTTCGCACCGGGAATGACTGCCTTTATTACGGATTGGTCTGCTGTAGAGGTTTCGGTTGGCGTGATGGGTTTTGACTTTAAGTGGATTGATCAAGAGACAAACCAAGTGGAGGAAGGACGGCAACGGGTTTCTTCGGGTAATTTTAAGATAAATCTATTCTCTATAAATATAGGTATGACGTTTTATCTGTAAATATTAGGAGATGATGATAAAATTAGGTTGTTATATAAGCTTATTCTTCACGTTGGCCAGCTGTGTTATAGAGGATGATATTCCTTATCCTGTAGTGGATGGAGCGATCCTTTCCATGGAGGTAGAGGGGCAACGGGCTGGAGAGGACGGACAAAGTGCCGAGGCTACGATCAATAATACGGATCGTACGGTAACTTTATTTGTGAATGATTCCGTGGATATCTCTAACTTAAAGATTAAGCGCTTGAAAATAACGGATGGAGCGGTGTTAGTGGGTGATTCTACGGCTTGTGTGGATATTAAGAATTTCCCTACGACAGGCTTTGCCTCGTTGGATAGCATCTCTTCTACCGCTAATACACGAGTAGATTTCACGTCACCGGTTTCTTTTACGGTAAGCACGTATCAAGATTATAAATGGAAGGTGACTGTAAAGCAAATCATCAATCGGGAAATTGATGTGACCAATCAAGTGGGAAACGCAGTCATCGATGCGTACAACCGGAACGTGATTATTTATGTATCTCCGGAACAATCTTTAAGGGATTTACAAGTGAATAAGATGAATCTTGGTGGTGAATATGGTACGGTAGAGCCGGATCCAACCGCTTCTACCGAGAAAGATTATTCAAGTGGTTCCCGACAATTCTTTGTTGGAAACGCATGGGAAGACGTGATGCAGAAATGGACGGTTTATGTGTATCATAAATCAGGGGAATCGTCAGCTTCCTCGGAGGCTTTCGCTATGGTGACCAAGGCTTCGTTAAGTGGAAAGATACAGAGTGGAAAGACTCCGGTCATTGAGTATAAAAAACAAGGTGACGCCGCTTGGAATACGTTGGCGGCTTCGGCTGTAAAGGTATCCGGAACTTCTTTTACCGCTACGGTGACCGGCTTGAAGGCGCAAACTACGTATCAATACCGCATATCGGTTGATGGAACAGCCGGTGAGGAGAATTCTTTTACGACAGCGGAAGAGATTGCCTTGACCAACGGAAGCTTCGATAACTGGTCGCAAAGTGAGAAAAACGCAAAGCTGTGGCAGCCTTGGGGTAGTGGTGAAAACTCTTTTTGGGATACGGGAAACCAAGGGGCGACAACGGTTGGCGATAGTAACTCGACTCCGGTTACGGAAACGAGCAATGGCTCCGGTATGGCAGCTTCATTGGAATCTAAATATATCGTGATAAAATTCGCCGCGGGTAATATTTTTACGGGTATGTATAAGAAGACAGATGGAACAAATGGGGTCTTGGATTTTGGCCGTCCTTTTACTTCCTTCCCGAGTAAATTGCGGATTCATTATAAATATAATTGTGCGACGATCGATAAAGTTGGTGATGATACGATGGCGAGTTTGAAGGGGCGCCCGGATTCTTGTCAGATTTATATTGCGTTGACAGATTGGGATGCTCCATTGGAGATACGAACTCGTCCATCCGAGCGTCAATTGTTCGATCCCAACGATTCGCATGTGATTGCCTATGGTGAGTTGACTAAAGGGGAATCCGTAACATCGTACACCCAAGCGGATATTGTTTTGAATTATCGTTATACAAACCGTACACCCAAATATATCGTGATAGTGGCCTCGTCTAGCAAATATGGTGACTACTTCACGGGAGGTGTAGGTAGTAAACTATGGTTGGATGAGTGTGAATTGATCTATGATTAAGGATATGAAGATAAAAAAGATATATACGATGCTGCTGGCATCAATCGCTTTGACTGCCTGTCAGCAAGAAAACTTGTCGGACCCGGTGAAAGGTGCTTTTAGTATATCTTTGACCGAGGCTACTGCCGAGGTGGAGACGAAGGCGACACCCGCTGATTTGGATAAGCCGGTCGCAGAGAAGTTCAATCTACTAATAACCAATAAGACAACCGGAAAGGAACTTTATAAGGGCGCTTTCACGGATCAGACAATTCCTGCGTCTGTTGGAACTTATACGGTAAAGGCTACTTGTAGCCCGAACACATCGTATGAGGAGAATCCAGTGCTTGCTTTAGATGCTCCTTACTACGAGGGAACGGAGGAGGCTACCTTGACGGCGGACAAAACGGTTTCGGTAACGATTCCTTGTCATGTTGCGAATGCGCTGGCATCTATCCGTTTTGGGAATAATAAGGACAAATTCGAGGCTCTGTTCTCGAGCTATGTCGTGGAAGTAAAGGTAGGCAATAGTTCTGTGTCCTTACAAGATACTTTACGAAGCGCTTACTATCGGGCAGGTTCGGATGTGAAGTTTTTTTTTAAAGGCAAGTTGAAAGGAAATGGCCAAGATGTCACCAAGGAACTGACGCATAGTGAGTTCAGTAAAGCAGAGACATTCGTGGCTGGTGCGCATTGTGTTATTAATTTATCTGTCGAGAAAACTACCTCTGGTGTAATCCTTACGGTAGCTGCCGCCGAGGTGAAGAAGGAGACAATTAATGCGACGATTCCGATGGAGTGGTTACCTAAGCCTAAAATTGCGGGTTTTGCAAATGGAGAAACCTCTTTATATTATGTAGAGACAGCGGATGCTATTCCTGCTAAAATTACTTTTAATGCATCGAGTAAGATTCAAGATGTAGAATTCTCTTTTAATTTTCAAGATGAGCAGTATCTTTCTTTTAACGATAAGACTTATACATTGACAACTCTTTCAGATGAGGATAAAGCCGCATTTACCAAAGCGTCCATAATTATTCCGGTATTAGATGGAAGTGCGGAAGGAAGTATGGACTTTACATCTATGACAGCCAACTTGCAAACAAATGCGGGTGCGGAAACCGTGAATACGATCAAGCTACGTGTAAAGGCTAATAACCGGTGGAGTGATCAAGGTACTTATGAGATACGTACACAAAAGCCTATATTCCGAGTAAGTGCTTATCCTGGTAATATTTGGACAAAAGAGTTTACGATGAATGCCTTGATGGAGGATCAAGTTGAGACGGGAAATTTTAATAAATTGGCTGAGGATATGACTTATCAATATAAGTCAGAGCAGTCTAATTGGGAAACATTAGGGACTGATTTACGAAAAACAGGTTTACAGCCGGGAACCATGTATTATATCCGTGGATTATACCGAGGTGAGGTTGAAGGAGAGGTACTTCCTATTAAGACGTATGAAACTTTGACGATTCCAAATTCATCGTTAGACGAAGGGTATGCGACTACTTATCCAAAAAGTAAAAATCCATTATATTCTTTTGATGGAGGTTGGATTGGTACACGTAACCCATTGACCTGCCATGCCGATGGCGCAAATGCGTTTTATGTATCAAAATCAAGTGTGCTTCCTATAACCGATAATAATAGTACGGTTGCTCATATGATGACTATTGGTTGGGGAAGTGGGAATACATGTAGTTTTGGAAATAAGAGTGGAAGTGTCATTAATCATATATCCGCAGGTTTAGTTTGTGTTGGAGATTATGATGCAGGGAAAGATTTCATCTATCCGAAAGAAGCATATATCCGTCCTACATCATTATCTTTTACCTATAAAGCATCTCCTTATAATAATGATGAATATCAAATAGCTATTTATTTAATTAGTATGACTGAGGAAGGACAGGAAATTATTGTAGGATCTGGCATTATGCAGTCAGGAGAGTCGGTGGGATCATATAAAACAGAGACATTGCCTATAACGTATGATGATACTTATAAAGAAACTGTTATATCTCATATTCGAGTCATTTTTAAATCTGGGACGAAGGAGGATAGAGACCATCTAGAGGATAAGTTTACTAAAGAAGGTAGTGGCTCTTTTTATTCTAATTATTATATAAGAGGCTCTCAGTTCTGGTTAGATTCCTTTGTCTTGAATTATGAAAAATAGTATTGTTTTTATGATACAGCGATTTATATATATATTGATGGGGCTTTTCCTATTACTTTCTTGTCAACAAGAGGACTTAGTCCAGCCCCAATCCCCCGGTTTCCTCTCCTTGGATAACGTGACTGTGGCTACTAGCGATGTCAATTCTATCCAAACGAAAGCCGGGGTTGATGCTCGGTTTGTGATAGAGATTTGGAAAGAGGGTGCTCTTTATAACAATTGTAAATATGAGCCGGGACAAACTCCAAGTAAGATAGAATTGCCTGCGGGTTCATATCAATTGAAGGCATATACCTCTAACTATACTTCGCAGGGAACTGTTTTTGCAGAGGGAAGTTTAGGAGAAGCCATATATTATAAGGAACAGTCATTTGTGATAGAGGCGGAGAAGGTAACTTACCCTGCTGTATCCGTACCGATGATAAACTTCGGTATATGTTTGAAGGACGATCTTCCCGCTAGTTTTGAAAATTATACGTTAGATGCCACTATCGGTGATCGTACGATTACGCTCAAACCTACGGAGATAGGCTATTTCTCTGATTCGGCGGTAGGAAGTTCTTTGTCGTTTACATTAAGAGCGACAAATAAGGATGGAGAAGAACTAGAGAAGAAAGAAACCGCCACAAATCTTCGAGCGGGTACGATCTACGAGATCGTCTATTCGATGGCTACGAAAAGCTTGGATTGTGAAGTGTTGAATAAAGATTAATATAGAGAACCGGATGTTTGGGAGAACATGGAGATATTACGTTGGGTTGCTGGGGCTATTGCTCGGGCTGAATGCTTGTGTGACGGAAGATCTGCGTAATCCCATTGCCGAAGGACAAGGTTACTTACGTTTGGAACTAGCCTCTGTAACTACAGAGCTTTCGTCTTCTTCGCAGACGAAAGCGTCAACGACATCTATACCTAGCGAAGATGTACCGGATGCTTCCGATTTTACGATAGATATCCAAAAAGGGGGAACTAGCGTTGACGGTTTCCCGAAAAAGTTTAGTGAATTAGGTAGTAGTTCTTTGGTTTTGGAAACTAGTGATTATACGGTTTCCGCTTATTGTGGCGAGAATGCTTTGATTCAAACAAAGCCCTATTTTTGGGGTTCCTCAATCGTTACGGTTCTGCCTAACCAACAGGTTTCAGCTTCTATTGAAACCGCTTTAGCGAACACTTTATTGATCCCTGCCGTGGATGAGAGCCTACAAAAACATTATTCCACTTGGGCGTTGACGCTAAAAGTGGGTGAAGAATCAATGCAATTGGCTTCGAAAGAAAACTCAAATAACCATTTGTATGTAAAAGCCGGACAATCAGTGACAGGCATATTCAATGGCAAGAATCTGGCAGAGAAGGAAACCTCGACGGAATGGACTGTGATTTCTGAAACAGTTTCTTGTACGCAATATACCATTCAATGTAATCCGGATTTGTCTATATTCTCAAACATTCAATTGACAGCAAAAGCAACTCATAATTATAACAATGGTTCTTTGACTGGAACAGACGTTATATTGAATCTTTCGGCTAATGGTGCTCCGGTAGAAGCGATCGCATCATGGGATATTAAGGTCTTATACAATGGAGAAACAATCCGGACGTATTCGAGCAATCCTGATAACGCAACGATGAATGTCTCTGACGGTTGGCCATATGTACCGCAAGGCAGTACGCTATCTGCTTCTATCCTTTTGAAGGCGGGTGATAAAATAGATCTTTCATCTACTACCATGGAAACTATTCCTATGCCGACATTTACGGCAACTGTTTCCGGTAATACCAGTTACTCGGTTTATAAATCATCTGGAGCTGCTGCCGCAAATGAAAAGGATGGATCTAGTATTTTTGATATAGCCACCACTGTAAATATATCTTCGAGTATATTGAATAACACAAACTATTCAAGTCTGCTCAAGGTAACTTATACAACGGATGGTGGAGGGGATTCGGGTGAATTGCCATACAGTGCTGTTGGGATATTAACAGACCTTGCTTGGCAAAAACATGTTTTGACTGCTATAGTCACCTTTGATGGTGAAACAGTAGCTTCTTCTCCTGCAGAGTGCCATGTTACGGGGTTGCCATATAATATTAGTTTTAAGGATAATGTTAATCCCGCAAGTTGGATATTGAATAATAATAGTAGTGGAGGAGGATATCTTATTTTGAAAGTAACATCTGCATATGCAATAACACCTAAATTTCATATGCCTGAAAATGTCGGAGTTTCTGTTTATCTGCAGGCCTATGCGTATGGAGGATCAATACCTGGTAAATATACCGCTTCTGTTATTATGTCAGAATCTGCAGGCTCTCCTATTACTTCAGGTAATGCAACTTCTATATCGGCATCAAACTTACTTCCTGTATCGAATCCAACAAAAGATATCACAGAATCCATAAGTTTGAATTCCTCTTTACCTTGTGTTTGTATTTATACAAAGGGTTCTAAACCGTCATGGTCTATTGGCACAATAGACTTTGGATTAGTTTGTTATCAATTTAGTTTGAAATATGAATAATAAAATGAAATAAAAATAAAATCCAATATGAAAAAGAGTTTATTACTAGGCCTAGCGGCCCTTGTATTTGGAGGCCTAACCTCCTGTAATAATATCTTGGAAGGCGAAATTAAAACAGCAAATTCTGATACAGGAGTGCTGAGCCTATCCTTGGAACAAGACAATTCCATAAATGTAATAACAAAGGCTGGTACATTTGATGGTAGCAAAGTTTCTCTATCAGAAAGTGAAATTGATGATTTTGATGTGACTGTAACTAAGGGAGAAACAACAATTGCGGAATTAACCGGAAAATACAGTACTGTTAAAGGAAAGAGTGCTACTGTTGCTACCGGAGTCTATAAGCTGACCGCTACATACGGAACCATGGGTGATGCCGCTTTTGCATGGGATTCCCCTTGCTTTTATGGTACGGTAAACGCTACTGTCTCTGGAAGTAACCTAACTACAGAAACGATAAAGTGTTCGCTTTCAAATTCTATTGTAGTAATCGATGCTGCTTCTCTCGAAGAATTGAAGAAGAATGTCACTATCACGAACATGGTAGTAATCACAGGAGCTATAGATGATAATTCTTCGTTGACCTCAGGTGTTTCGTTATTGGAAAGTGGTAACTTGAAAACAGGAACGCTTTATGCCGCTCCGAATTCAACGGATGCCAAAATCGTGTTGGAAGGCTATCTGACAAACGATCCGGGAAATCTATTTAGGGCTAAGGCTAATATTCTGACTGGAGAAAATGTAGGAGCTAAAAATAAATATAATGTCAATTTCTCGCTAAATTCGGATAAGGGTTCTCTTTCTATAGCAATTGAAGTGAATGGGGAAGTGGCGAATCAGCCAATTGAAGTTCCTGTCGATCCTTATAAATAATAGATTCGCTCTATTTCGTGCTTGTAACTGTTGATTCAAAGTTTTGCAGTTTCATGAGAGTGTGCTATATAGTAGATTGTTATTTTTACTATTTTTGCGTTATTAATCATTATGTAAAGGACAAGACATGAGACATCCGTTGATTATTCTTTTTTGTTTTTCTTTTCTCTCAATCTTTGTGGCTCAAGGGCAGTCGGAGAATGAGAAATCCAAGGGCGATTCATTCTTGTTCTCCTTTATACCCGGAGAGGCCGATATACAGGCTACCTACGGGAATAATTCCATAGAGATGGAGCGACTGAACCGGAAAATCTGGCCGGTGATGAATCCTTTGATGGATGGGGAGTTTCATGTGTTGGTTGTCTCACATATCTATACAGAGACAGGGGCTGTATCCAAAACCGCCGTCAATACTGCTATGTGGAGAGGAAACACCGTAAGGAAATATCTGAAAAACAAATATGAGCTTGATAATAAACAGATCTCTTTTTATGTGGACCGTAGTGGGGAGTGGGGGAATAGCGTACATGTGTACCTGCTTTATTTCGCTATGCCAGAGTTCGCTAATAAACAGATCTTTTATTCCACGGATCAGTCTATACCCGCTATCTCGTCAAGCCTGAAAAGATATGCGGAGGTTCCTTATATTTATGTGCTCAACGATCCGGATCTTTGCGTGGATGATGAGGTCTTCGCTTATGTTGTCATTGATGGTAAGGCCGATCTTCCCTATGAGGAAGGGGCAATGATTCCCGTAACTCCTCCCGTACAAGAGAAGGTGAGTAAAGCACCGGTAGTCTCTCAACCGGCTCGTACAGAGCCTGAGATTGCTCGGCAGGCAACAGTGTCCGTAACGCCTGAGCCGCAAGTCTCGGAACAGCAGTCTACTGGGTACCAGCCTCGACAAGAGGCGACTCGTTTGGTGCCGAAAGTCTATCCTACTTTCCAGATGACAAACTTGACTGTTAGAACTAACTTACTTCCTTGGTTTACGGTCTCTCCGGGTTTGAGTGTTGGAAAGAATGGAGCGGAACTGAAGACTGGATCGATCATGCCAAACTTGGAATTGGAGTATATGTTTGGAGGTTGGGGGTCTGTTATTCTAGGGGGTACGTATTCGAGGTTTGGCTATAAAGGGAACCCTAATAATTTATGGGGAGTGTCGGCATTATCCTTGGAGCCTCGCTTATGGTTTAACGATGATGGTACTTATCGGGGATTCAATGTAGGCTTGCAATTGAAATATGGTAACTTCAACGTGCGTGATAATGATCCGCTAGGGCATGGACAGACCGGGCAGTTCTTTGGTATCGGAGTGATGTTGAATTATTCGCAACCTATCTCCGGAAATTTCGCTTTTGAGGCGGGGCTTGGCTTTGGTTCACGGATGATATTTGACGCTTCCACCTATATGCGGGATTATGAAACGCAAGTGAGCGAGACTACAGAGAATTTCTCAGCGACCCATTTCATGCTTAATTTCCGGTTGGCGCTGGTGTATAGGTTTGGATTTAAATAAACGAGATTAAAGTCCCCTTCTCGGAAGTAGTAATGGACGCTGTGTAAATCTTATCTTCGATCTTTATTATAATAATCTTCTTTTTGTCGAAGAAATTACCTTTTTCGATGATGCCAAGAGCTTCCGCCTTATGTCCCCTAGCGGTAAGCTCTTTTTTTATACCTTGTTTTTATGTCTTCTTCCCATATATATTATTATTAGAGGTAAAGTTCCTAGCCTCATTAAGAGGAAACTCACTCACAAAGGAAATTATTCTTTTTCGTCTAACCAAATTATTCCGTACCTTTGCCCCTCAAAAAGAGAACACAAGGTATGGAAAAACATTTTAAGAGAACGCTGATTACTACGGCGTTGCCGTATGCGAACGGACCGGTGCATATCGGACACTTGGCCGGGGTGTATGTGCCTGCTGATATTTATGCCCGTTACCTTCGTTTGAAGGGGGAGGAAGTGTTGATGATTGGTGGTTCGGACGAGCATGGGGTACCCATCACGTTGAGAGCGAAGAAAGAGGGGATTACACCGCAGGATGTGGTGGATCGTTACCACGGTATTATCAAGAAATCGTTCGAGGAGTTCGGTATCACATTTGATATCTATTCCCGTACTACTTCCGCTACGCATCATCAGATGGCCTCGGATTTTTTCCGTACATTGTATGATAAAGGCGAATTCATTGAGAAAACAAGCGAGCAATACTACGATGAGGAGGCGAAGCAATTCTTGGCCGACCGTTATATCACGGGTACTTGTCCGCATTGTGGAAACGAGAAGGCGTATGGCGATCAGTGCGAGGCTTGTGGTACTTCCCTTAGCCCGACGGATTTGATCGATCCGAAATCCGCTATCAGTGGCAGCAAGCCGGTGATGCGTGAGACGAAACATTGGTATCTGCCTTTGGATAAGTGGGAGCCGTTCTTGCGTAGATGGATCTTGGAGGAGCATAAGGAATGGAAACCTAATGTATATGGACAGTGTAAGAGTTGGCTGGATATGGGGCTGCAACCCCGTGCGGTGAGTCGCGATTTGGATTGGGGTATCCCTGTTCCCGTAGAAGGGGCGGAAGGAAAGGTGCTGTATGTATGGTTCGACGCTCCGATCGGTTATATCTCTAATACGAAGGAGTTGCTGCCGGATAGCTGGGAGACTTGGTGGAAGGATCCGGAGACTAAAATGGTCCATTTCATCGGTAAAGATAATATCGTGTTCCATTGTATCGTGTTCCCTTCCATGCTGAAAGCGGAAGGTTCTTATAACTTGCCGGAGAATGTCCCCGCCAACGAGTTCTTGAACTTGGAGGGCGACAAGATCTCTACTTCCCGCAACTGGGCGGTTTGGTTGAACGAGTATCTGGTGGATATGCCGGATAAGCAAGACGTGTTGCGCTATGTCTTGACGGCCAACGCTCCAGAGACAAAGGATAATGATTTCACATGGAAAGATTTTCAGGCTCGTAATAATAACGAGTTGGTCGCTATCTTAGGGAACTTCGTGAATCGTGCGTTAGTCCTTACGGATAAGTATTTCGAGGGTAAGGTGCCGGCGGCTGGCGAGTTGACGGATTACGATCGTCAGACCTTGAAGGATTTCGCGGATGTGAAAGAGAACGTGGAACGCCTGTTGGATACCTACCACTTCCGTGACGCTCAGAAAGAGGCGATGAACCTGGCCCGTATCGGAAATAAGTATCTCGCTGATATGGAGCCTTGGAAGTTGGCGAAGACGGATATGCCTCGTGTCGCTACGATCATGAACATCGCTTTGCAGATTACGGCTAATCTGGCGATCGCTTTTGAGCCGTTCTTGCCGTTTAGCATGGAGAAACTGAATAAGATGCTGAATGTAGAGCCGTTGGGATGGAATCGCCTAGGTGCTACGGATCTATTGGAGGCCGGTCATCAATTGGGCAAGGCAGAGTTGTTGTTCGAGAAAATAGAGGATAGCGTGATCGAGGCCCAAGTGCAGAAATTATTGGATACGAAGAAAGCGAATGAGGAAGCGAATTATAAGGCGAAACCGATCCGTGAGAATATTGAGTTCGATGATTTCATGAAACTGGATATCCGTGTGGGTACGGTTCTGGAATGTGTGAAGGTTCCGAAAGCGGATAAGCTGCTTCAGTTCCGTATCGACGATGGCCTGGAGAAACGCACGATCGTGTCGGGCATCGCCCAGCATTATAAACCCGAGGAATTGGTAGGCAAGCAAGTTTGCTTCATCGCTAACTTAGCTCCCCGTAAGCTGAAAGGCATTGTTTCCGAGGGCATGATTCTCTCCGCCGAGAATTTCGATGGAAAGCTGGCCGTTATCACCCCGGAGAAAGAGGTGAAACCGGGTAGCGAGGTGAAATAATAAGATAAACGCAATAATGAGGGGGCTATTCCGTTTTAACGACGGGATAGCCCTATTTTTTGAATGGATAAGATGCTTGAGAAACAGATACAGATGGTAGATCTGCGGAAGCAGTATGAACGTTTGCGTAGTGAGATCGATCCTGCCATGCAAACGGTGATAAATGCTTGCGCCTTTATCAATGGCCCTCAGGTGAAGGGATTTTGTAACCATTTATCAGATTATTTAGGTATTCCTTATGCGATCCCGTGCGGCAACGGTACGGATGCTTTGCAAATCTCCTTGATGGCATTAGACTTACATCCGGGCGATGAGGTGATCGTTCCTGCTTTTACATATATCGCTGCGGCTGAGGTCGCTTTGGCTCTTGGCCTAGTGCCGGTATTAGTGGATGTAGATCCCGGTACATTCAATATAGACCCGGAAAAGATAGAAGATGCCTTGTCTGAAAAGACGAGAGCTATTATCGCAGTTCATCTTTTTGGCCAGTGTTGTGATATGGAACCGATCTTGCGTATCGCCAGCCGTCATAATCTATATGTGATCGAGGATAATGCCCAATCCATCGGTGCTAATTATACCTTCTCGGATGGAACGGTAAAGAAAGCCGGTACGATCGCCTCTATAGGAACGACCTCCTTCTTCCCTTCGAAACCGTTGGCTTGTTATGGAGATGGTGGGGCGATGTTTACTTCCGACGTGCGACTGGCCGAACGCCTGCGAATGATCGCCAATCATGGGCAAAAGATAAAATATCATCATTCTTTGGTAGGCTGCAACTCCCGTTTGGATACCTTACAGGCCGCTGTCTTAGATGTTAAGCTTCGGTATTTGGATGAATTTGCCGCCGCTCGTTGTAAAGTGGCTGCTAGATACGATGCTGCCTTTTCCGGATTGGATGCTGTACGCAAACCACTAAAATCAGCCTTTTCATCGCATGTTTATCATCAATATACGGTACAGCTAGCTGTAGAAAAGAGGGATCAAGTACAAGCTGCGTTAAAAGAACGAGGCATTCCTTCTATGATTTATTATCCATTGCCTTTGCAGGAGCAAGAGGTGATGAGGGGTCGATGCCGGATTTCCGGGGATTTGAATGTCGCTTCTCGCTTGAGCCGATCCGTATTATCCTTGCCGATTCATACGGAGATGACAGAAGAGGAGCAGGCTTATATTATAGAATCTATAAAGAGTGTTTTATGAATAAGAAGATACGTTTCGCCGTAATCGGCTGTGGTCATATAGGTAAGCGTCATGCCGAGATGATTACCCGGGATGAAGGGGCGGAGTTGGTCGCTTTGTGTGATATCCGTCCGAAAGAGGAGCTGGGGATCGAGGCTTACGCAGTCCCTTTCGCCCGGAATATAGATGAACTATTCCGTTTGGGATTGGATATAGATGTGGTGAATATTTGTACACCCAACGGTTTACATGCCGAGATGGCGATCCAAGCAATAGAAAGCGGACATCATGTGGTCATAGAAAAGCCTATGGCCTTGACCTTGGCGGATGCCGAGAAAGTGGTTTATACCTCGCTGAGATTCCGTAAGCAGGTATTTTGCGTGATGCAAAACCGATATTCCCCGCCTTCGGTCTGGATCAAGGAGATGGTTGAGTCTGGAAAATTAGGCCAGATTTATATGGTGCAGCTGAATTGCTACTGGAACCGTGACGAACGCTACTATAAACCCGGAGGATGGCATGGCGACGCTGCCTTGGATGGTGGTACCTTATTCACCCAATTCTCCCATTTCATCGACATTATGTACTGGTTATTCGGGGATATCTGTAATATCCAGACCCGTTTCGCCGACTTCAACCACGAGAAACTGACCGCCTTTGAGGATTCCGGTTTCGTGAATTTTAATTTCGTGAACGGTGGAATGGGCAGTTTGAGCTACTCTACGGCGGTATGGGACAAGAATCTGGAAAGCAGCATGCTGATCGTGGCTGAGAATGGCAGCGTGAAAATCGGCGGTCAATATATGAATGAGGTAGAATATTGCCATATCAAGGGGTATGAAATGCCGGAATTGGCCCCTACCAACCCCGGCAATGATTATGGCCCTTACAAAGGCTCCGCCCAAAACCACAACTTCGTGATCCGTAACGTAGTCAATGTCCTTTCTGGCGCCCCCGGCGAGATCATAACGACCAACGTCTTGGAAGGTATGAAGGTGGTGGATATTATACGGAGGATTTATGCGGGGAAAAGTGTGAAATAGCAGTGAGTAGATATGTGAAATCATTACAATAAGGTGATGATTTTGTGTGTCGCTATAATTATTTGATAATCAGAGTTCCAAAAAGACGTGCATGTTTCTCGGAAAACATGTACGTCTTTTTTTGAAAAGTTGCTCATGTTTTTAAGAAAACACGTACGTGTTTTTCTATGGAAGATAAAGAGGGTTCGAGGGATAAAAAGAATTTTTACAATAACTCTTTGTTTCCACATCATCTGCGGAAGATCGTAAATATACATAAAGCAAAGAAAAGCTTTCATTTTTTTAGTGTTAGCCAAAGGTAAATGCTTATCTTTGCCGCACTTTACCATACGTATCAAATGGCGGAACAATCATTAAAAGATAAGACAGCGAAAGGGCTCTTCTGGGGAGGGGTAAGTAATGGTGTGCAACAGTTGTTGGGGATGTTGTTTGGTATTTATCTGGCACGTACACTTAATGCCGAGGATTATGGATTGGTTGGGATGTTGGCGATATTTAGTGGTATTGCAGGTACGATTATAAATAGTGGATTTACAGTGGCACTGACTAATAAACAAGAAGTTACACATAAGGAATATAATGCGGTCTTTTGGTTTATGGTTTTTACAGGTTTGCTTTTGTATGTAATTTTATTTTTTAGTGCGCCTTTGATTGCTGGGTTTTATAAACGTCCTGAATTAATAGCATTATCTCGTGTGTTATTTATTAGTTTCTTTTTAGCTGGTATAGCAGGGGTTCCATATACGGTAATGTTTAGAAAACTGATGGTAAAGGAACAAGCTAAAATTGATATTGTTTCTTTATTATTATCAGGAATAGTGGGTGTGTCGTTAGCGGTGAGTGGGTTTGCTTATTGGGCTTTAGCGATTCAGAGTTTGGTATATGTCGGAATGAGCTCTTTGTTGAAATGTTATATATCTCCTTGGAGACCAACTTTTGAGCTAGACTTTAGGCCTCTAAAAGGAATGTTCTCTTTTAGCGTGAAATTGTTTTTGACCAATGTGTTTACTCAAATTAATAATAATATTTTCTCTGTTTTGCTAGGACGATTTTACAGTGCAAATCAAGTGGGATATTATTCTCAAGGTAATAAGTGGATGACGATGGGTGGCTCTGTTATATGCGGTATGATTAATAGTGTTGCACAACCTATTTTTGCTCGATCATCTACAGATAAAGATTACCAAGTTAAAATTTTTAGAAAGATGTTGCGCTTTACGGCATTTGTATCATTCCCTTTGATGTTGGGGTTGGCTTTTATCTCAAAAGAGTTTGTTCTTCTGATACTTGGTGAAAAATGGTCTAATAGTATTCCTATATTGCAGTTATTATGTATTTGGGGAGCTATATCTCCTATTCAAGTCTTATATTCACAAATTGTTATTAGTTGTGGACGTTCTGATTTCTACTTAAATAATCATGTTGTAATAGGATTAATTCAATTTTTCTTGGCTTTTTATATGACAAGGTACGGAATTTTAGCGATGACAGCAGGTTACGTAGGTGTGTATTCTATTATTTGGATGTTAATGTGGCATGTTTATTTGAGTAAATTAGTTCCTATTCGTTTGTCAAGTGTATTATGTGACATTATGCCATATTTAGTATTGACTTTATCCTCAATAAGTATCGTTTTCTTTATCACAAAAAATATGGAGAATCTGTTGCTTCTATTGATCTTAAAGATTATCTTAGTCGCAATATTGTATATATTATTTGTTTGGTTAACAGGTTCTAAGATATTTAAGGAGAGTATTGTTTTTATTAAAGGACTTAAATCGTAACAAGATGGCAAGATATGATGTAGTAATAGTTGGTGCGGGGTTGTTTGGCTCTTTGTCTGCATATAAATATAAAAGCCTCGGTAGAAAGGTTCTTGTAATAGATAAACGTTCTCATGTTGGGGGAAATTTATACTGTGAAAGTATAGAAGGAATCAATGTTCATAAGTATGGGGCTCACATATTCCATACTTCTAACAAGAAAGTATGGGATTTTGTAAATTCATTCGTTGAATTCAACAGATTCACAAATTCTCCATTGGCTAATTATAAGAATGTCTTATACAATCTGCCTTTTAATATGAATACTTTTTATCAGCTTTGGGGTACCAAAACTCCTGCGGAAGCAAAAGCTGAAATTGAACGTCAACGCGCAGAAGTGCAGATTGATGACCCTAAGAATCTGGAAGAACAAACACTATCTCTTGTGGGAAAGGATATTTATGAGAAATTGATCAAAGGATATACGGAGAAGCAATGGGGAAAAAGCCCTCGTGATTTACCCGCTTTCATAATAAAACGTATACCTCTTCGATATACTTTTGATAATAATTATTTCTCTGATATTTATCAGGGTATTCCTGCAGGAGGATATAATGGTCTTATATCAAAGCTATTGGAAGGGTGTGAGGTGCTTTGTAATGCTGATTTTTTTAAGGATCGTCCATATTTTGAGGCGTTAGCAAATCAAATAGTGTATACTGGTAGAATTGATGAATATTTTACCTTTAGTGAAGGACATTTGGATTTTCGAAGTTTATATTTTGAACAAGAATTATTAGATATTGATAACTATCAAGGTAATGCAGTCATAAATTATACAGATGCTGATATTCCTTATACAAGGATTATCGAGCATAAACATTTTGAATTTGGGACACAGCCTAAGACTGTTATTACACGTGAATACCCTATCTCTTGGCAAGAAGGTGCAGATCCTTATTATCCTATTAATGATGAAAGGAATACAACTTTGTTTGAAAAATATAAATATTTGGCAGATCGTGAAAAACATGTTTGTTTTGGGGGACGTTTAGCTGAATACAAATATTATGATATGAACCAGATAGTAGAAAAAGTTGTCATTGTATGATACAGGCTAGAATTTTAAAACATCAGATTTATATTTATTGTCCTGCAAATTTTGTAACAGGTGGGACGGAGTTATTGCATCAATTGGTAGATGTGTTGAGGAATAATGGTGCGGAGGCTTATATCTATTATATAGGTGAACCAGATGCGGCAATCCCGGATGCTTTTAAGAGATATAATATTCAACAGAGTTTGGAAATTGTCGATAGAGAAGACAATATTGTCGTATTGCCAGAAACATTGTTTAAACATAATATAGACATCAAATATGCTCGCATTTACTTATGGTGGTTGAGTGTGGACAATTTTTATAATGGTTGTATGTTTAATTTACCATTAAAAGAGTTGTTTGACTTTAGTAAACGAATGTTTGTAGATCGTTTCATTCTGAATTTTAAGGGATATGCAAGTCCAGAGGATAAGAGAGGTCGGATTTCTTTAAATAGCCTTTCTTCAGAACGGTATGTGTCCCTGTATCAGTCGGAATATGCTCATCATTTTCTTTATACGAAAGGGTTTAAATATGTATTGCCTTTAAAAGATTATATCAATACGGAATTTTATGAGATACCTAAAGTTTCAGGACGTGAGAATATCGTGTTATATAATCCAGCAAAAGGTATGGAATATACTAGGCAATTAATACGTTTGTCTCCTGACTTAGAATGGCGTCCTATACAAGGTCTTAAACGTAAACAGTTAGTAGAGCTTCTAAGGAAAAGTAAATTGTATATAGATTTTGGTAATCATCCGGGGAAAGACCGTTTGCCTCGTGAGGCAGCATTGAATGGTTGTTGTCTTATTACAGGAATTAGGGGAGCTGCTTATTTTTACGAAGATATTCCAATTCCGGATATTTATAAGCTTGATGAGAAGAAAGTTTCTAAGGAAGATGTCATTTCTTTGATAAGAAATGTATTGGCAGATTACGAGAAATGTTTCTCTGACTTTAATTATTATAGGAGTCGGATTTTGATGGAAAAGGCTGAATTTGAGGAAGATGTTAAAAAGCTTTTCTTGAGGGAGTCGGTATGATTAGTATTGTATATGTAAATTATAAAACAGCTTCGTTGGTAATAGATAGTATTAAGTCTGTTAAGGAAAATACAACAGGGGTAGACTATGAAATTATAGTTGTGGATAATGCTTCTGGTGACTATTCCTTGGATTTGATAAGGAAACAATATCCAGAGGTTATTTGTATTCAAGCAGATGATAACTTGGGTTTTGGAAAAGCTAATAATTTGGCTCTTGATCAAGCGAAAGGTGATTGTATCTTGTTTTTGAATCCTGATACACTATTGTTGAATAATGCTCTTTTCGAATTATATTCATTTTTAAGGTCCTCGGATAAAATAGGAGCTTGTGGGGGGAATTTGTATGATGAGGATAATAAGCCGACAACCTCGTTTAGCCGTAAATATCCGTCTTTCTTTTGGGAGCTACTATCTATTATGTACATATCGCCAATCTCTTTATCTCATCCTCGATCTATATTTTTCAATGTTTCAAATAAACCCATACGGGTTGCTTCTATTGTTGGTGCAGACCTGATGGTGAGGAAATCTGTTTTATCTCAGGTAGGTGCTTTTGCTCCTGAGTTCTTTATGAACTATGAAGAAACAGAGTTGTGTCATCGGATCCATAAAGCTAAATTTGATATTTATTCTGTCCCCTTAGCAAAGATCACACATTTGGAGGGTCGTGCTTCTTATATAAAGCAATCTCGTCTTTATTTTTTATATGAGGGACAATACATTTATTTTCGAAAGGTTTATGGTATCTTTGGCTGCCGATTGATCTTTGCTATTACCCAGTTGAAAAGTTATATTCGTATTCTTCAATTCTTATTGTTGGGAAATTCGGAAAGACGTTCTTATTGGAAAATGAAGTTGGAGACAAATAGGAAAGTATGGAACTCCGAAAAGATAAAACGCATTTTGAAATGAAAAAGAAACTTGTGGTTTTTCATCCGGCGATAGCTCCTTATCGAGTAGATTTTTTTAATTCCTTGAATAAGGAGTTTGATGCTATATTCTATTTTGAGTTTGGAGATGTATTGGAGCAATCATTCGCTCAAGATGAGTTGAGAGGGCGATTGGAATTTGTACCTCGCTTTCTGGCTTCGGGATTATTCGGGATTAAGAATCTTAGGACACAGGTTTTCTCAATATTGAGGAAGGAACAGCCGGATGTGGTGTTTTGTAGTGAGTATAATATATTGGGTTTATTATTGCTGGTTTATAAATTTCTATTCAACTGGAAATTGTCTATTTTTACGATTTGTGATGATAGCAAAGAGATTGCTGAAAGCGCAAGTCTTGTGAAAAGATGTATGCGTTTTATCGCGGTTAAGTTTTACAGTGGTATTATCTTGACAAACGATGATGTGCTGTCTTGGTATGTTAAACACTTTCAGGCGAAGCGGAAATTTTTGTTTTTCCCGATTATCCAAAAAGATCAAGATTTTAGGTTGCTATTGGAGAACGCGTTGCCTGTTTCTAAGATATTGGAGGATACGTATCATTTGGAAGGAAGGCAAGTCTTGTTGTTTGTCGGTCGTTTAATAGATATCAAGAATTTATTCTTTTTACTGGATGCTTTAGCCTTGGTTGTAAATAGGTATCCTAAGGTTATTCTTTTATTTGTTGGTGATGGTGATCAGCGAGTGGCTTTAGAGCGACATGCGGAGAGAAATGGATTGGCTGACCATGTGATTTTCGCTGGGAAAAAGCAAGGTGAGGATCTATATGCTTGTTATAATGTCGGTCAGATATTCATATTGCCAAGTTATTATGAGCGTTTTGGGGCGGTGGTGAATGAGGCATTATTGGCAGGTTGTTATACCTTATGCTCTGTTGTTGCGGGAGCGGCTTGTTTGATTGAGCCGCAAAAAAATGGTGATCTATTTGATCCGGCATCTAAAACATATCTTGCGGAGAAATTGGCGCAAAGTCTGAAGGATTGTGAAGGTCTTAAACAAATTTCGTTGAAAGCGAATAAGATGTGTTATAGTTACGATCAGTATATAACCTCTTTTTTCAATCAGTTAAATTCTATAATAGATAAGTAAGAATGGATATTCGTTTATATTGGGAGAAAGTTTATTGGGCGTTAGCGAAACGTGTCTTTAAAAGAAAGCAGAAAACTTATGAGGATTGGTTGACGAAAGGATATACCAATCAACCGCTTGTCAGCTTTATTATAGAATCTCACAATAAAAGTGTGGGAGTCAAATGTATTGTCAGTAAATTACGTGAGTATCCGAATGCTGAGATCGTAGTAATAGATGATGGTTCTGAGTACAAACATACTAAGTCTCTTATGAGGTATCTTACTCGTGGTAATGAATTTTTAGTACGAGCTAATGATTTATATGAGAATGTGATGTATGATAAAACCATTCGTTTTGCGAATGGAGAATATATAGTCTTAATGCAGGATGATGATGAGATTGCTGATTTAGGTTGGATTGATAAAGGTATCTCTTATTTCAAAAAATATCCGGATATGGTTATTTTAGGAGGGCTGAATGGATTGGAGTTTATTATAGATGATAAGGAAAAGTGGGGATATGTAGATTTGTATAAGGATGATCTGTTGGAAGATAAAGATTTCTATTTTGTGCATGCAGTGAATCGGGCACCGATGTTGTTGAATAAAAAATTATTTATTGAACATTTGGAGCATATTGATTTTTCTTTTGCTCCGTTTCAATGCGATGATTGTGAGTTATGTTTACGTGCATGGTTGTATGGTTTGAAAGTCGGGTGGTATAATGCTGGTTTCAAGTCAATGGTCGCAGGAGGAATGCGTATTTGGAATAAGGGACTAATGGGTTTTCAAGAAATAAAAAATCGAGGTAAGTTATATGAAATGTATAAGTCTTCTCTGGAAGAAATTACAGGATTGGTGACTGAAGCGAATAAGACATTGTGATGAAAGTTGGCATTTTATATATAGGTATTGGTAATTATACATTATTGTGGGAAGATTTTTTTAAATCTGCAGAGAAGTATTTGTTCCCGAATGTTGATAAACAGTATTTTCTGTTTACAGATAAAGAATTGTCTGTATCTAAGTCTGTCTCTGTTTATTATCAAAAAGACCTAGGTGGATATAATAATACATTGTATAGATTTAAAATGTTCTATGAGCATAAAGATGATTTTGATAAATGTGATTATTTATTCTTTTTCAATGGAGATACTCTTTTTAAACGGACAATCCATCTGGAGGAATTGAAACCTTCTGCGGAGGATGGCTTTTTAGTTGGTTTAGTTTGGCATATATATAGAATAAAAGATCGGGACAGTTTTCCTTATGATCGGAATCCGGATTCAATGGCCTATATCCCTTATGGTCAAGGTCTCTATTACTTTCAAGGAGGGTTTAATGGTGGACGAACATTTGAATACTTGCAATTGATAGAAGCTTGTATGCGTGACGTTGAAATAGATTCTAAAAAAGGTGTTGTGGCATTTGTGAATGATGAATCTCACTTAAATAAGTATTTATTGAATAAAAAAGTAAAAATAGTAGGAACAGAGTATGGAAAGCCTGAAAAATGGTTTTTTCCTGTTAACAGGAAAGTCATTTTTAGGGATAAAAATGACTTTTTTCGTACTAAAGGTCTGAATTATGATAAAAAACCAGATCATACATCTGCTTTAGTTGCGTTTCTTGTTGATTTTAATAAGTATATTCGAGCAGTATTGAAAGGATGAGATAGATTATTTTTAATGAAATAGGTAGATAAGAATTACATAGAACGCATAGGTGCAGATAAAAATGGTTATTGGAAAATAATAGAGAAGTCATGAATATATTGATATTAAATACCTCTGAATTAACCGGTGGAGCGGCAGTCGCTGCGAACCGATTAGCAAAAGCATTGGGTAAATCTGGTGTAGAGGTTTCTATGTTAGTACGTGATCGGAAAACAGACCATGTAAAAGTTTTCTCTGTAAATAATTCATGGACTTCACATAGGCTTAATTCTTTTCGCTTCATTTGGGAACGACTGATAATCTTTATCTGTAACTTCTTTAGCAAGAAGAACCTCTTTCAAGTTTCCATAGCCAATACAGGCACGGATTTATCGAAGCACCCATTAGTGCAACAGGCGGATGTGATTCATCTGCATTGGGTTAATCAAGGATTTCTATCTCTTTCTGATATTAAGAAATTAGTAAATACCGGAAAACCCATTGTGTGGACTATGCATGATTTGTGGCCTGCTACGGCTATTTGTCATTATCCGGGAGGATGTGAGAAGTATATATCGAATTGTTATCAGTGCCCGATGCTGAAACGAAATCCGTTTTTTGATTTAGCGGCTTCTGTTTTTAAGGAGAAAGGGAAAATAGGGTTATCTAAGATTACATTTGTCGGTTGTAGCCGATGGATAATGGAAGAGGCCCAAAAAGGCAATTGGTTGAGAACAGCCTGTTTTACCTCGATTCCTAACCCGATTGACGTGACAGCCTTTAAGCGTATGGAAAAGCGGGTGGCCCGTAAACGATTCGGCCTGCCGGAAGATAAGTTCCTTCTTCTTTTTGCCGCCGCTAAGCTTTCAGATACCCGGAAAGGAGCGATTTTTTTGATCGAGGCTTGCGAAAAACTAAAAGAGAAATACCAAGATCGCATAGAAATCGTGTTGATGGGAAATAGCTCGGAAGAATTGATTAGCCAGTTTCCTTTTAAGGTGAATACGCTGGGATATATATCGGATCAAGACTCTATGATTTCCGTTTATGCCTGTGCCGATATGTTCGTTATTCCTTCGTTGGAGGATAACTTACCCAATACGATTATGGAGTCGATGGCATGCGGTACGCCTTGTGTGGGATTTGAGACAGGAGGGATTCCGGAGATGATAGATCATTTGAAGAATGGGTATGTAGCTAAATATAAGGATACAAATGATTTGGCTGTAGGGATTAAGTGGATAATTGACAACCAAGAGACTTTTCGATTTAGTGAGGCTTGTGTCCGCAAGGTGCATGATTGCTATAGGGAATCGGTTATTGCCGAAAAATATATAGCTTTGTATCAGAGCCTGTGTAATAAGAGAAAATAGCGTGAAAGAAGATCAGCATATCGAAGTAAGAATGAATGCTTGTTGGTAAGTGATTGAAAGCAAATGAAAATTGCTACATTTGTGGAAAAATGGAATAAATGGACGATCAGCATAAGCCTGAATGGATTAAGGTGGACGAGTGGGATTTTGTAGAATATGTGGATAGCTTGTTACGTAGTCAAGAGGCTGTCGATTTAGAGTTTAAGACCGCTCGTGCCGGATTCCCAAATAGTGTGTGGGAAACGTATTCTTCATTTGCGAATACAGATGGAGGAACTATCGTTCTGGGAATAAAGGAGAAAAATGGGGCACTATTTGTGGAGGGACTTCTTCCAGAGCAAATTGTGTCTTATCGGCAAATCATTTGTAACCAATTGAATAATCCGGATTGCGTTAATGTTAATTTACTTACTGACAAGAATATTCAAGAGGTAGACTATAGAGGAAAATCTCTTTTGCTGATTTATGTTCCGAGAGCATCTCGTTCACAACGTCCTGTATATTTAACAAGAAATCCCTTGAATGGACATACTTATAAACGAAATAATGAGGGAGATTATAAATGTACGGATACGGAAGTTCGCAGAATGATTGCCGATGCGGATGAGGAACATCCGAGAGATTCTCGTATTTTATGTAATTATTCAATGGAAGATATTGATTTGGACTCACTTAAACAATATCGACTGCTACTTTCTAGTCGTCAGCCAGATCACCCTTGGTTGACACTTGATGATATGGCTTTTTTGAGAAAATTGGGAGGATATCGACAAGATAGGCAAACAGGTCAAGAAGGGTTTACTTTAGCGGGTATATTAATGTTTGGAAGGACAGAAAGTATAACGGATAATGAATGTGCTCCATCTTATTTTCCGGATTATCAGGAAAAAATGTCGGTAGATGAGAATGTTAGATGGACAGATCGCATTTGTATGGATGGAACTTGGGAAGCGAATCTTTTTCAATTTTATCGGCGTGTGTATCCTAAATTATCATCTGTACTGCCTAAGCCATTCCGTTTGGAGAATGGTGTGAGATTGGAAGATACTACCACGCATGTCGCTTTACGTGAGGCATTTGTAAATACATTGGTGCATTGTGATTATATGGAGGAAGGAAATATAACGATAGAACAATGGAAAGATCGTTATGTATTTAAAAATCCCGGAACACTGCTAGTGAGTAAGGCCCAGTATTATGCCGGAGGTGAAAGTATATGCCGTAATAAGAGCTTGCAAAAGATGTTTATGCTGATTGGCTTCTCTGAGAAAGCAGGAAGTGGGGTGAATAAGATTTTTATGGGTTGGAAAAATGCGAATTGGAGACCTCCATTTGTGGAGGAGCAAAGTCACCCGGATCGGGTGGTGTTGAATTTACCGATGGAAAGTTTGTATCCAGAGGAAGTCTTAGAAGAACTTAAGCGTCTGTTTGGACGGGAAATTGAAAGAATTCCATATGATCAATTCACGGTTTTGGCTCTTTGTTACTCTGAAAAACAAGTATCTAATGAAAGACTTCAATATATTTTGAACCAACATAGCTCAAATATTACAAAGCTACTGAAAAGTATGTGCAATGCTGGTTTTTTGGAGTCTATAGGAAATGGCCGGGGAACTAGGTACCGTTTGCTGTTTTTGGAGAAGGATGAAAGCAAGCCTCAAAAGGATGAAAGCAAACTGAAGAAGGATGAAAGCAAGCCTCAAAAAGATGAAAGCAAACTGGAGAAGGATGAAAGTAAGAAATATATGCGTTATGAGGATTTGTCGAGGTTAATACTATCTGTTTGTGAGGATTATGTAGCTCTGGAAATAATAGCGGAAGCTGTTCATAGAGAGGCTTCTTATTTAATTAATCGGGTTATACCAAGAATGTTAGAGGATGGGCTACTAGAGAGATTATATCCGTCTTCTCCTAAGCATCCTTTACAAAAATATCGTGTGAGACAAGTCGGAAATTTATAAGAGATAATGGAAATGAATCAGCAACCTACATTTTCGATCATAACGATCACCTATAATGCGGAGCGATGGCTGGAGCGTACGATATTGAGCGTACTTAGCCAGTCGTATCCGAATATTGAGTATATATTGATTGACGGAGCGTCGAAGGATAAGACCGTAGAGATCATCAAGCAATATGAGTCCGGTATCGCTTCTTGGATAAGCGAGCCTGATAAAGGCTTGTATGATGCTATGAATAAGGGATTGAAGCTGGCTACGGGGGACTATGTGTGGTTCTTGAATGCGGGTGATACACTTTATACCGCAGATACCGTGCAAAGAATTGTGGCGTCTTTGAAAAAGAAAGTATCTTTGCCTGACGTGATTTACGGAGAGACCCGGATCGTTGATGCGGAGGGTAGATCGTTAGGGATGCGCAGGTTGAAAGCTCCGGAGAAACTGACTTGGAAGAGTTTCCGGATGGGAATGTTGGTTTGTCACCAGTCGTTTATATCAAAACGGGAGATCGCTCCGTTATATAATACGGAATACCGTTTGACGGCGGATTATGATTGGTGTATCCAATGTCTGAGACGATCGAAAAGAATACATAATACACGTTTGATCCTGTCTAATTTTTTGGAGGAAGGGTTAAGTAGTGTGAACCGGAAAGCTTCCTTAAAGGAGCGATATGAGGTCATGTGTAAGTATTATGGCAAGGTGTCGACGATTCTGTTGCATGGTTGGTTCGCCGTGAGATTCTATTTTGCCAAATGGTTTAAAGGTAGAGTATAAACAATAAATTATAGATAAGTTTTATGCGGAGTATAATGAGTAAATGGGGAAAACATATCGCAGCGATAGCCGTATTCTTGGTATTGACGGTGATTTATTTTTCTCCGGCCGTATTTGAGGGTAAGGTCGTCCGGCAAGGGGATACGGAAAAGGCTATCGGTATGGGGAATAGCCAGATGGATGAATATGAGAAGACGGCCCAACCGGGAGAATTCAGCGCATGGTCTGATGCTATGTTTGGCGGAATGCCTTATGTGTCGGGATATGGAAATCCGGCTCCACGATTTCCCGGATATCTTTTAGTGGAGAAGCCTTTAAAAGCGCTGGGGTATATGGATGCAGGGATGGTGTTTACCGGATTCGTTTGTTTCTATATCTTGATGTGTGTCATGGGCGTAAATTGGTGGTTGGCGATCGCTGGTGCTATCGCTTTCGCTTTAGCGTCTTATAATCTGATCATTATAGAGGCCGGCCATGTCACGAAAGCGTATGTAATCGCTTATATGCCATTAACGTTGGCGGGTATGGCCCTGTTGTTCAAGCGTAAGTATTTATGGGGGGCGGTCGTGTTCTTGTTGGGTGTCGCTTTCTCTATCGCGAATACGCACCTGCAAATCACTTATTATTTATTATTACTTTGCTTCTTCGTTTATTTGGGATATTTGTTCAATAAACTGAAGGAAAAAGCTTATAAAGAACTGGGTACGGTAACCGCTATTATGGCTGGATGCGTGATATTGGCGGTGTTGCCGAATGCCCAGAATATGTATGCTCAATGGGATTTGGGACAGAACTCTATCCGTGGGGCTACGGAATTAACGACAACGACCCCTTCGGGCGAGAAGATCTCTTCCGGCTTGGACAAGGATTATGCGTTCGCTTGGAGCTATGGAAAAGGGGAGTTGTTGACCTTGTTGGTCCCGAATGCCTATGGTGGAAGTTCAGGTGGAATGCTAGGCCCGAATTCTGAGTTATATAAGGAATTAAGGGCGAAAGGCGCTCAAGTCGGAAAAGAGGTACAGGCTCCTACCTATTGGGGAGAGAAGACATTTACTTCCGGGCCGGTTTATTTCGGGGCATTGGTCTGCTTCTTGTTTGTTCTGGGAATGTTCGTGATCCGGAATCCGATGAAATGGTGGTTATTCGGAGGTTCTGTCTTTTTGATATTGCTGGCATTGGGACGTAATTTTGATAGCTTCAATGACTTTATGTTCCATTACTTGCCGATGTATAATAAGTTCCGTACCGTAGAGATGGCATTGGTTATTCCGGGTATGGTATTTCCTATTATCGCTATATGGGGATTGAAAGAGGTGTTATCCGAGGCCGTGAGCGATGCCTTGTTGAAGAGAGGATTGATCGCTGCTTTGGCTATCACGGGGGGGCTTTCTTTAATCCTTTGGTTGATGCCGAGTATGCTGTTGGATTTCCGTTCTTCTTTCGACGCTCAATATCAGTTGCCGGATTGGTATTACAACGCCTTGTTAATGGATCGTGCTTCCTTGGCTTCGGCGGATGCGTTGCGCTCTTTGGTCTTTATCTTATTAGGGGCGGCTTTGTTGTTCTGGTTCTATACCTCGAAAGATCGGAAAAAGGTGGCGACATTCGTAGGGATCGGTGTTGCAGTCTTGATGTTGGTTGACTTATGGACAGTGGATAAACGGTATTTGAACGATAGTAACTTTATCCGCCAGAAACCTACAGAGGTATATAAAGAGACGGTAGCCGATCAAGAAATCATGAAGGATAAGGACCTTTCTTATCGTGTCTTGAATTTGAATAATCCTTTCTTGGAGACAACGACCTCGTACTATCACCACTCCGTCGGTGGTTATTATGCCGCGAAGCTAAGACGGTACCAAGAACTGATCGACCACCGTCTGCAAGGAGAGCTTAACTCGGTTATCGGGGCTTTCCAGAAAGCGCAGACCGCGGAGGATTTGATGGGGGCGTTCGCTGCTTGCCCGTCCTTGAATATGCTCAATACACGTTATATTATCTATAATCCGGAGCAACCGCCTTTGAGAAATCCGTTCGCTTTCGGCAACGCTTGGTTTGTGGATAAAGTGGAGGTCGTGGAGAATGCGGATGCGGAAATAGCGGCGTTGAATACGATCAATCCGTTAACGACGGCGGTTGTCGATAAACGTTTCGCCAATGAGGTGAAAGGTTTCACGCCTCAATTGGACTCTACCGCTACGATAACATTGGATAGTTATCGTCCCAATAAATTAGTTTATACGACGAAGGCTAATTCTGAGCAATTAGCGGTATTCTCTGAGATCTATTATCAACCGGGATGGGAAGCTACGATTGATGGGAAGTCCGCTCCGCATTTCCGGGCGGATTGGATATTAAGGGCTATGTTAGTTCCTGCAGGAGAGCATCAGATCGTATTTGAGTTTAGACCGCAAGGTTATATTACGGCGGCTTATATTACTTCTTTCAGTTCGTTGATTATCTTGTTGTTATTGATTGGTGCGGTAGGATATTCGGTTTGGAAAGCTAGAAAGCAAAAAGAGATATAAATTCCGGTTGGTTGTAGAGACGGGGCACGCCCCGTCTCTACAACTAGATGAAACCGCTATTGATAAAATCGAGCAGTTTTCTCGTTAGGGTTTCCCACGAGAGGGCTGCTTTTTCTTTGGATATGTTCGCAGGGATGGTGGCTTGCTGTGAGGGGGTGAAAAGTTCCTCGATACCTTGGGCGAGGGCCGTCGCGGATATCTCAGGCACTACGATGCCTGTACCCGGCTTTTCGATGCTGTTCTTGAAATCGCCTACGGGAGTACTTAACATAGGTAAATCGTAATTGTAGGCTACGGATACGACACCGCTTTGAGTGGCGGAGCGATAGGGGAGTACCAAGGCATCCGCCGCTGAGAAATAAATGGGGATTTCTTCGTCGCTGATATATTCACAGTGGACGAATATACGTTCTTTTGCCGGAGATGCATCGATCAGAGCCTGATACTTCTCGAAACTACCGTAACATTCGCCGGCTATAATGAGATGGTAATCCTCGTTAAGCTGTCCCATCGCTTCTATCAGCAGGTCTAATCCTTTATAATCCCGTATCAGTCCAAAGAATAAGAGGTTCTTTTGGGACGGACTGATACTTAGTTTCCGGCACGCCTCGTCTCTTTCGATCTTATTTCCGAAATGATTGTAAAGCGGGTGTGGGTTCTGGATATATTTAGCGCCCGGATAGAGTTTCCACAAATCATGCCGCACGTTATCGCTCATTACGATAAAGCCATGGCACTGCCTGAAAAGTAACGAAGCTAAAGGCTTGTCGAAGAAACGCGGCTCATGGGGAATCGCGTTGTGGATAAGGGTGATTACCTTGCAATGCTTCTTCATCCGATTTGCTACATGAGCGTATCCGGGAACGAAAAAGGACATCCAGTAAGAGATAATCAGTACGTCCGGCGCATAGGAGCGAATAGCGTTTACGGTGCTGAAATAGCTAATAGGATTAACGCTATCCAATATTCTCGTACTCTCGATCTCGATCGCACGGTCTCCCTCTTCCACATATTGGGTCTTGCCGGGAAATAAGATATCCGGATAAAGGCGTTTGAAGTTGAAAGCCTTTACTTCATGACCTTCTTTTACTAATTCCGTATAGAGCATCCCGCTGAATTGGGCGATACCGCCACGATAGGGATAAATAGGGGAGAGAATAGCGAAACGCATGGTAATTGAAAATTAAGAATTGAAAATTGAAAATTAAGAATCGAGAACTACAGGAGCTGCCCTCCCTTCATTATCAATTCTCAACTTTCAATCTTCAATTAATTAGTATCTGTAATGATCAGCCTTGTACGGTCCTTCTACCGGTACGCCGATATAATCAGCTTGCTTTTGTGATAATGTAGATAATTTCACGCCGATACGTTCCAAGTGTAGGCGGGCAACTTCCTCATCCAAGCGTTTCGGTAAGCGGTATACACCTACCTCATAAGCCATTTGCCATAAGTCCATTTGGGCAAGCACTTGGTTCGTGAACGAGTTACTCATTACGAATGACGGGTGTCCCGTAGCGCAACCTAAGTTTACCAAGCGTCCCTCTGCCAATAAGAAGATGGAGTTTCCGTTCGGGAACGTATATTTGTCCACTTGAGGTTTGATATTCGTGTGCTTGATATTCGGATAGTTGACAAGCTTGTCCACTTGGATCTCGTTGTCGAAATGACCGATATTACATACGATCGATTGATCTTTCATCTGTGTCATATGCTCGATCGTGATGATATCGCAGTTTCCGGTGGTTGTAACGAAGATGTTACCCTCTTTCACGGCCTCTTCCATGGTCGTGACCTCGAAACCTTCCATAGCGGCTTGCAAGGCGCAGATCGGATCGATCTCAGTCACGAGTACACGAGCCCCGTAAGAGCGCATGGAGTGAGAGCAGCCTTTACCTACGTCACCGTATCCGGCCACGACTACCACCTTGCCGGCTATCATAACGTCCGTAGCGCGCTTGATGCCGTCCGCCAAAGACTCACGGCAACCATATAAGTTATCGAACTTGGATTTCGTCACGGAGTCATTAACATTGATAGCCGGAACCAGCAACTCACCTTTCTCCATCATCTGATACAGACGGTGAACGCCGGTGGTCGTCTCTTCCGACACACCTTTCATCTCGGCTACCGTACGGTGCCAACGGCTGTTATCTTCTTGAAGGATACGATTTAATGTATCTAGAATTACCTGTTCCTCATGATTCCCGCCTTTGCGGTTGATGGTCTCTGCGTCGTTCTCCGCACGATAGCCCATGTGAATCAGCAAAGAAGCGTCACCTCCATCGTCAACAATCATGTGAGGGCCTTTACCTTCCGGGAAACGAAGCGCCATGTCCGTACACCACCAATATTCTTCCAGCGTCTCGCCTTTCCAAGCGAATACCGGTACGCCGTCCGCCGCGATAGCGGCTGCCGCATGGTCCTGTGTGGAGAAGATGTTACAGCTAGCCCAGCGAACGTCCGCTCCCAACGCAACTAATGTTTCGATTAACACCGCCGTCTGAATAGTCATATGCAGTGAGCCGGTGATACGTGCGCCTTTCAAGGGTTTCTGATCGGCGTATTTCTGGCGTAGCGCCATTAATCCCGGCATTTCGTGTTCGGCGATCTCGATCTCTTTGCGACCGAATTCAGCCAAACTCATATCTGCCACTTTATAAGGCAGATTAGTTGGAAATAATTGTGACATAAATTAATACTATAAATGGTTGAGACGCGAAGGTACGAAAAAGCGTTGATAGTAGGTGTTCTTTATCTATGAATTTCCATCTAGGGCAGAGGCTTGCTGAGGGGTATGGTGGGTTCGTTACTGCAACCCGCATTGTAGTAACACTGCAATGCCGTTGCAGTATTGGACTCTCTGTAGTTTTGCGATTTAATGGATACTGAAGGCTCCATCTACCAATAACGCATGCCCATCTACGAAGCTCGCTTGCGGGCTGCATAGCCAAAGTACGGCGTTGGCGATCTCTTCCGGTTTACCGAGCCGCCCTGCGGGAATGTCGCGCACCAGCTCCTTCTCCAAGGAAGGGTCACGCCGCATTAAGTCTTCCGCCATCGGCGTACGGATAACGCCCGGACATACGGCATTGATGCGGATATTCTTTGCCGCATAGTCGATAGCGGCGGTACGTGTCAGTCCGATAACGGCATGCTTACAGGCTATGTAGGCCGCTTGCCCCGGAAATCCCGTGACTCCACCTTGCGATGAGGTGTTGACGATGGCGCCGCCGCCTTGTTTCAGCATTTGCAGGATCTCATAACGCATGCAGTTCCAGACACCTTTCAAATCGACAGCCACGGTACGGTCAAATTCATCGTCGGTGATTTCCGCCATTGGGCGTTGCGGTGTTTGTATGCCTGCGTTGTTAAGAGCTGCGTCCAGTCTTCCGTAGGTAGCTACGGTCCAGTCGATCATCTCTTTTACGGCTTGCGTGTTTGATACGTCGCACCGATACGCTACGGCCTTATGTCCCTCGGCTACTAATTTCTCTACCTGTTCTCCCGGCTCACGGATGTCTGCCAATACGGTTATGTATCCAGCCTTGGCGAAGGCTTCGGCGCAAGCGAGTCCGATACCCATCGCTGAACCGGTTACTAAAGCTACTTTCTCTTCCGTTGTCTTTGTCATGATCATTTGATTTACATTTTGTTATTATTTATGTCGCGAAGATAAGGAGGGAGTGGTATAGAGGCTTTGTTATGTGGTTCAAATAGCTTTGTTGTGTGGGCCATTATAAATATTATATATCCTCGGTTGGCGGTACGCCATACGCTATCTTATAGATTTTCGAGAAATGGGAAAGGTTCTTGAAGCCTACCTCGAAACAAATCTCCGAGACCTTACGCCCCCCTTTACGTATCAGCCCATGTGCGGCTTCAAGGCGGCGTCGGATGAGCCATTCCCGGGGCGAGAGAGCGCTACATTTCTTGAAATCACGTTTAAATGTGGAGAGACTGCGTCCCGTATAGTTGGCGATTTCTTCCATGGAAATATCGTTCATATAATTCCGCTCCATGAATTCCAGTATGTCTATCTTCCATGGATCGGTAAAATCGAAGATAGAGGCATATAGATTCTTGTCGGTATGGAGCAACACATAAACGCCCTCGATCATTTTTAGTTGCAGCAATTCGTCTGTTGGTTGGATCTTGGAATTGAAATAAGGGGTCATCGACTCAAACAAGCTTACGATATCGGGACGGTTGGACGGTAGCTTGTAAAGGCTTACCTGATCTCGCTTGGCATCTTTAGGGAGAGTATTTCGATCTAATTTGCTGTAAAAGTCGCGTAGGAACTTCATGGTGAACATCAAGAAGATCGCCTTGAACTGCTCGCCATTCCATGCTTGTTTCGTCATCTGCACGCTGAAGTCCTTGCGGATGAAAGCGCATTCTCCTTTATGTAACCGGGTGATTTGGCCTTTCTCGTCGATTACCATCTCTCCGGAATATACATACACCAACACATGCGAATGATTCCGGTGCAGGCAGCTCTTTCCGCCATCGAAATACATCGCTAAAAATAAATCCGAGTAACGCAGTGTGTTGATTCCGTCCATCGTTCTTTAGGAAAATGGGCAACACGGGAAGATCGTGCCGCCCATTATGAAGATTTTAAAGTAACTGCCAACTGTTAGCTGTCCACTAAATCGTCAGGCCGGCGTGATACCTTGCTCTTGCAATAGTTTCAGCCCGAGGTCTTTCAACTTGAACTTCTGTATCTTTCCGCTTCCGGTCATCGGGAAGGTATCGACGAAGAAGATGTATTTCGGGATCTTATGCCGGGCGATCTTTCCGCGGCAGAAGTCTTTCACCTCTTCCTCCGTAGCCGTCACACCATCGTGAAGGATGATAAAGGCACCCACTTCCTCTCCATATTTCTTGGAAGGAACAGCGGCTACTTGCACGTCTTTCACGCCGGGGAAATGATAGAGGAACTCCTCCAGCTCACGTGGATAGATATTCTCGCCTCCACGGATAATCATATCCTTGATACGGCCGGTGATACGGAAGTTTCCATTCTCATCACGAACGCCCAAGTCGCCGGAATGCAGGAAGCCATCCTTGTCGATCGCCTCATTGGTAGCGGCTTCGTTTTTATAGTAACCTTTCATGTTATTATAACCGCGGTTACACATCTCGCCTTGTACGCCAACGGGACATTCCTCGCCGGTCTCCGGATCGATAACCCGTACCTCGGTAAATTCGAACTCATGGCCTACGGTATTATAACGCACCTCGGCCGGATCTTCGATACGGGAGTGGGTCATACCCGGTGAGGTCTCTGTCAATCCATACACGCTGGTTACACGCATATGCATCTTCTCGTCCACGGTTTTCATCAATTCAACCGGGCAAAGAGAACCTGCCATAATACCGGTACGTAACGACGTGAGGTCGAACATCTCGAACATCGGGTGGTTCAGCTCGGCAATGAACATGGTAGGCACGCCGTACACGGCCGTGCAACGCTCTTTATGTATAGAAGCTAATACCAATAGCGGATCGAATTTCTCGACCATCACTTGCGTACATCCATGCGTCAATACGTTCATGGAAGCTAATACCACGCCAAAGCAATGAAAGAGAGGTACGCAGCAACAAAGCTTATCGTCGGCGGTGAATTTCATATGCTCACCCGTCAAGAAACCGTTGTTGGCGATGTTGTAGTGAGTCAACATGACCCCTTTCGGGAAGCCGGTCGTACCGGAAGTATATTGCATATTGACAACGTCGTGGCAATTTACTCTCGCTTTGGCAGCCTCTAAGGTCTCATCCTTTATATTTTGTCCGAGGAGCAACATCTCGGGCGTATTGTACATACCCCTGTATTTCTCCTGTCCGATATATACTACATTTCTCAAGCGTGGGAAACGCTCGCTTTTCAAATACCCCCGTTGAGAGGTCTTCAATTCCGGCAACATGGTATAGACCATGTCCACGTAACTTCCATCAAACACGCCGTCTGTGATACACATCGTATGGATATCGGCGTTCTCTACTAGGTATTCCAGCTCGCTTTGTTTATAGTTCGTATTGATCGTGACCAATACGGCACCGATCTTCGCGCCTGCATATAGGAATGTCAACCAATCCGGTACGTTCGTCGCCCATACGCCGACATGTGTGCCATGGGTGATACCGATCGCCAACATACCTTTCGCCATGTCGTCCACACGCTTGTTGAATTCGCTCCAAGTGAAACGTAAGTCACGGTCTGAATAAACGATATACTCCTTATCCGGTGTATTCTCGGCCCAATGTTCCAGCCATTGGCCAAGGGTTCTGTTATGTAATTCCATAAAACGCCGGATTTAATAAGGTGTATAGACAACTCCTAAGATTCGAGCCCTGTTGTCGGCTGCCGCATGTACATGGTGCGCCACGATAGAATCATAATAGATGCTATCGCCTTCCTCTAGGATATAGGTGTTTTTTCCGTAATTAATCTCTACGACGCCACTCAATACGTAGATAAACTCTTCTCCCTCATGCGTGGACAGAATGAAATCCTCGCCTTCCTCGGAGGGAGCGATCTCGATCAAGAAGGGTTCCATATGGCGGCCGGACTTATCTTGTGAGAGCGAGTGGTAATCCATATGCTTGTGTCCTTGTGTCGCGTTGTTCGTGAACCCGATACCATCGGCCTCGCTGTCCTTTTTGCGGCATACGACTGGGCCTAGCTCCGCTTGATCATCCAAGAATGTACCCAAACGTACCCCTAATACCCGTGCTATTTTGATAAGAGGGGCCAAAGATGGAAAATCCAAGTTACCCTCGATACGTTCTATCTGTTCGATACCTAACCCGGAGCGTTCGGCTACCTCCTCGATAGAGAGTTGTTTCGATTCCCGGATATTTTTAATTTTTGCGCCTATAATTTTGTTGTTTCCCATGTGTATGATTTGTTATTTATAGTCCTGTAATGTTTGATAATTTGATACTAAACGGCGCAAATTTACATTAATATTTTATTATATCTAGGATTAAGACAAATAAAAAGGGCAATACCCATTTGGGATTGCCCTTTTTAATATTTTCGAGTAAGCTTTTTCTTACTTTCTGATACCAAGTTCTTTGATGATAGCGCGGTATCTCTCGATGTCAGTCTTGATCAGATAGTCCAATAAACGACGACGTTTACCTACCAACATCTTCAATGATCTTTCCGTAGCGTAATCTTTGTGATTCACTTTCAAGTGCTCTGTCAAGTGAGAGATACGGAATGTGAACAATGCGATTTGGCTCTCAGCAGAACCTGTGTTAGTTGCTGATTTGCCATACTTTTCAAATAATTCTTTTTTCTTCGCTGAATCTAAATACATGATTCTTTTTACTTTAATAAATTAATACTATGTTATCTAAGCGGTCGCAAAGGTAGACATTCCTTTTTGATTTGCAATAGATTCTACTATCTTTTTTGTGTTTTGAAGCATGAATGTCATATATATATCGTAAAAATATCGTATTTTTGCAGCCAATAAATTAGTCTTCAATGCAAAAGATCAGAAACATTGCGATTATCGCGCACGTAGACCACGGCAAAACGACGCTCGTGGATAAGATGTTATTAGCCGGTAAGCTTTTCCGTGAAGGACAGGCAGAACCGGATCAGTTCATGGATAACAATGATCTGGAACGGGAACGAGGTATCACGATTCTTGCCAAGAACGTGTCTATCAATTATAAGGGATATAAGATCAATATTATTGACACTCCGGGCCACGCCGACTTTGGTGGCGAGGTGGAGCGTGTCTTGAATATGGCGGATGGTTGTTTGCTATTGGTAGACGCCTTTGAGGGGCCTATGCCGCAGACTCGTTTTGTTTTGCAAAAAGCGATTCAACTGGGTTTGAAGCCGATCGTGGTAATTAATAAGGTGGATAAGCCGAATTGCCGCCCGTCGGAAGTGCAGGAAATGGTATTCGACTTGATGTTTAGTCTGGATGCTACCGAGGAGCAGCTTGACTTCCCTACTATTTATGGTTCCGCCAAGCAGGGCTGGATGTCCGAGGATTGGAAGGAGCCGAAAGAGGATATCACGGCTGTGCTTGATGCGATCATCAAGTATATCCCCGAACCAAAGATGTTGGAGGGTACTCCGCAGATGTTGATTACTTCTTTGGATTATTCTAAGTATGTAGGTCGTATCGCCGTAGGACGTGTACACCGTGGCGAGTTGAAAGAGGGCCAAGATGTCATGCTTTGTAAGCGTGATGGTAGTATGGTGAAATCGAGGATCAAGGAAGTGGATGTATTTGAGGGCTTGGGACGTACGAAAGTTGATTCCGTGCAGTCCGGGGATATTTGCGCTATTATCGGTATCGATGGTTTCGAGATCGGTGAGACAATCGCCGACGTGAACGAGCCGGAGCCATTGCCAACGATCGCTATCGACGAGCCTACGATGTCTATGCTTTTCACGATCAACAATTCTCCGTTCTTTGGTAAGGATGGTAAGTTTGTTACTTCCCGTCATATTTTTGACCGTTTGCAGAAAGAATTGGATAAGAACTTGGCTTTACGCGTAGTTCCTACTGATTCCGCTGATTCTTGGTTGGTATATGGTCGTGGTGTGCTTCACTTGTCTGTATTGATCGAGACGATGCGTCGTGAGGGATACGAGTTGCAGGTAGGTCAGCCTCAAGTTATCATCAAGGAGATCGATGGTGAGAAATGTGAGCCGGTAGAGCAATTGACGGTGAATCTTCCGGAGGAATGCTCTAGCCGTATTATCGATATGGTAACGAAACGTAAGGGCGAGATGACCATGATGGAAAGCAAGAATGGTCGTATGCACTTGGAGTTCACGATTCCTTCCCGTGGTATTATCGGTTTGAACAACGCTGTATTGACCGCCTCTGCCGGTGAGGCTATCATGGCACACCGTTTCTTGGAATATCAACCGTGGAAGGGTGATATTGAACGACGTATGAATGGTTCGATTATCGCTATGGAGACAGGTCAGGCTTTCGCTTATGCCCTGAATAACTTGCAATCCCGCGGACGTTTCTTCATCGCCCCGGGCGAGGAGGTTTACGCTGGACAGGTGGTTGGTGAGCATACCAAGGACAATGACTTGGTGGTAAATGTTACCAAATCCAAGAAGTTGACGAATATGCGTGCCTCTGGTTCGGACGACAAAGTTTCCTTGGCTCCTCCTATCGTATTCAGCCTAGAGGATGCGCTTGAGTACATCAAGGGCGATGAGTACGTAGAGATCACCCCGAATAATATGCGTATGCGTAAGATCATCTTGGATGAGACAGAGCGCAAGCGCCAAGGTAGATAAATTCTTCTATTGAATAAATATAAAAAACGGCGACCTTTTAAAAAGGCCGCCGTTTTTATGTGTTATAGGATTTTAGAGATCCTTCAATGGGTTCGCGTAACTTCATTCTTTATTTTCCGGATCTTTCTTCTCTTCATCCGAAGTCGTGAATTTTATTACAAGCGATTCATCTTTAGGAGTCTCATACCAATCTCCGTGCGCTTTGCGGTAATCCTGATCAAAATTATAGGCATTGTCAATACTCTTATTCTCTATACACCAATGGAAAGGTTTATTTTCCGAATAAGGGATATCCAACACATATGGGTATAGATCCGTATTCTTTACGTTTTTACTTACCGGTCCCTTCCCGTTATCAATGTAAGGCATGATCAGTTGAGTTGAGCTATATGTTAATGTCTTTGTAATCCCACTTTCCGGTTCCTTGTCGAATTTTCTCACATTGACATATCCATTGACATCGGAGAAAAAGGGAGTTAGTCCATTGGCGTCCTTAAATCCAAATTGGTTGTGGAATGTACAGCCTTTAGCCAGTAACTGAGCATAAACATCTGCGGTACTCTTATCGGTATATGCTGTGATGCTATAATATATGACAGCGTCATTGAAATCGAAATCGCCTTGGTTTGGATAATTATCTTCGAACAAGAGGAACCCTTTCTTGTTCGTTTGCGATTCTATGACGGGAGGGGTTACCGGCTCTGCCGGCTCGATGGCAACGGGATTACTTTCGATTAGACAAAGCATATCGTTGTAGTCTCCATCATAGGCCCTATAGTTTGGGCAGCGATTTTCCATTCCCAGTACATTTCCTTCAAAATCACCTTCTTGAATGTGGTGAATGAAGCCGTTTGCTACGTTTTTCTCTATTTTGAAAGAGGAATTACCATATTTTAAGGTATGGCCTACATAATTATGGGAGAATGTCCCATTATCTGGTACTTTATTGTTATCCGGCCCATTTAATGCCGGAGTGGAGAACTGTGGACGGTCTGTGCCTCGATATACGAAGCCGACGTTGAGCCCCTTGTCGAATCTTCCTAGGGGGATTCGGGTATATTCTCCTGTCTTAGCCTTTGGCTGTTCCTCTTTGGAGTAAAAGATATAATTCTCGCCTTGGTTGATCATCTTGAAGTCAATGACTTGGATGGTGCCATTAGTCTTTCCATAGAAGGTGCAGTCGTCTAAAGTGAGATTCTCCATCTTCTCGGAGGGATATGTATAGAACCAAATTTTACCATGCATATTACTGTTGCCTTTGGACATACCTCCGTCGCTTATATAAGTCAACCAAATATCCGCTTTCTTAAAGTTGCTGGTAAAAACGGTTTCCGTGATTTTTAGATCAGAGCATCTATATAAATCCTCGCTTTTTACATTGTATGCCTTTTCGGGAAAGTATTTGTTATTGATCAGATGAAGGACTTCATCACTGATCGCATTTGTAGCCCGTAAACTGCTTTTGGTTCCGCTACTGATCGTGATATCCTTTACATCGCTCTCAATAAGTTCCCCATCCCCTCTTAGGATATAGAGTTTCTTTACGTGTTTAGGTACTTCCAAAGTTATATGGATCGGGGTTTTGCCAATTAAATAAGGATCTTTGACTAAAGAGCCTTCCTCATAAGGATATTCATAATAAATAGAATATAGGGTACCTTCATGCTGAGAAGATATGTTAACCTGTATGTTCTCGAAATTCTCGAACTGGGCTATGTAATCTTCTTCTTCTTTGGTAGGTTCTTTCGGATCTACCGTGGGGTCTTCTCCTTGAAAAATGTCATGTTTAACGCATGATCCCATTAGAAAGAGCAGACAAAATACCCACACCATTTGTTTCCAGATTTGTGATCTCATAATTTCTTTACCCTATTTGATTAATATTTACAACAACTTTATTAGATTTTGCAAATCTACGAATTTATTTCATGAAAAATCATTGATAATCAATATTTATTTCAAGCTGTTACGCTTTTATCAAATGTAGGATTGGATGGTGGGATATAAAAAAAGACCCCATCCAAAAGGATGAGGTCTTTTTCTTATTTAGAAAGAATATTTTCTAATTATTTTACTAAAGCTGCGAAGTCAGAGTTAGTCGCGTATTTAGCGAACTCTAAGTCGATAGCAGCTTCCTTAGCCATGTTCTTATCAGCGGCGATAGCAGCCTTCAAGTTGTTGATAACACCGTTAGCGTCGTTCGTACGAGCGGCAACAACAGCCTTCAAATAAGAAGTTACAGCGTCAGGATTAGCAACACCGTTCAAAGTCTGAGAAGCCTTGCTGTAATCCTTAACCAAGATCTGAGCCAAAGCAGCGTTGTTAGTCTTAACAGAACCGAAAGAGTTAACAGCCTTAGCATATTCGCCTTGCTCTAAGTAAAGAACGCCAAGAGCCTCGCTCAATTCGTTTACGCCGGCAGCGTTACCGAACAATTGTTGAGCCTTAGCTTGGTCACCCTTAGTTAATGCGATCAAACCTAAGTTCATGTTAGCGGAAGCGTTATTCTTAATAGAGTTAGACTTGTTGAACATTTGCTCAGCCTTAGCCAAATCACCAGCCTTGAATGCCATCATACCGATGTTGTTCCAAGTACGGTAGCAGTTAGGATACAATTCAGAAGCTTTTGTATAGATAGCCATCTTCTCACCGTCGTTGTTAGTCAATGTAGCGGCGTAAAGGATTTCCTCGATATTCAACTCAGAAGGATTGCTCTTTGCCAAAGCGCTGATCTCGTCGTCAGACTTACCGATGATCTCGATGTTAGCAGTCAAACGAGAACGACGTAATTGCGGAAGGATAGTCTCAGCCAAGTCAGAGTAAACAGCGGAGATATTCTTGATTTCTTTCTCTCTTGTCTCAGGATCTTGGTACATAGAGATCACACGCAATACTAAGTCTTTATCTTGCAAGTTAGAAGCAGAAACTAATTCCTTGAAGCCTTCCCAGTCTTGAGCTGTGTAACGAGCGTCAACCGGAGCGTCAACCTTCATCTTCTTCAATTCCTTGTTCAAATATTTCGTAGTGTTTCCTTCACGATTCTCAGCCAACGTGTTGTTCAATTTGAAACCACCATCAGGAGAAGCGTAAGCGCTGATCTCGATAGCTACATTCTGGTTCGGAGCCTCGTCAGCGTTCTTAACAAGATCTTTCCATTCTTTGATAGCGTCAGAATTCAATTCTTTAGCGCGAAGGTTAGCTTGTTGGATCAAGAACATGATGTTAGCGTCATGAGCCTCTTTGATAATACGTTGGAATTTATCAGCTGCGATAGCTGCTGTAGCAGTAGCTGCGTCTGCCAATTCGGAAGTAGCGATAACGCCTTCACCGATCTTTACGTCCGGCAATTTAACAGTCTTGTTTTTGATCTTCGCATCGAAAGTCAAATACAATTCTGATTTTTTCATCTCGGGTTTGTAAGTGAAAGAAGACTTCATAGTTACGTTAGCGCCTTCTTTTTGAGGGATTACTTGGTTGTTACCTTTTACTTTCTCACCTTGGTAAGTGTAAGAAGTGCCCCAAGCTTCGCCACCCTGGTAACGCAATACCGGAGTTACAGTTACAACAGCTTTCTTGTTGAACCATTTAGCGGGGAAAGTCGCATTGATCGTTACAGGAACTTTGCCTCCGATAGCCTCTAGCGGCTGCGGCTCTGCTTTAATGTACTGTTCTGCCAACGGTTTCAACTTGTTTGAACAAGAAGAAAGAGTTAAAATGGCTGCCAATACGAAGAATGGCAATAAAAACTTTTTGTTCATAATCTTGATGTAAGTTTAAAATGTTACTATGTTAATATATTCACTTCCAAATTATCCCTTAGCCATTATCGTGCAAAACTAAAGTATTTTTTTTGTTATGGATAGCAAAGAAGCGATAAAATCTTTTTAATTAATACTTATTAATGAATCCTAGGCTTGTTTTATACATAAAATATGGGTAGAATTATTGAAAAAATATGGCTGTGTACCTCTTGCCATTCTTTTCAATGGATGGTTTCCCAGAACTCTTATTGTATATTTTTTAAAAAAAACTATCATTTAGGTTCAATTGATTGGCATTCAATAGCCTAATGAGTTATGAAATGCAGTAGGTAATGATTTAGCGACCTATCTTCTGCAATGATATACAACGCTTTGCATAACTCGAATAACCTGTTGCAAAGATAAAGGTATATCGTGAAAAAAAAGAATTTTCTCCAAATTATTTTCGTAGAGCCGCCCGTTTGGGTGGCTTTTTTTTGTTTTCAATGTATTCTGTTCCTATGCTAAATGCTGTCTCCGAAGACTGCGTTTTTTTGTTTTCGCCCTACTTCTCTCCCTGCACATCCTCCACTTATGCCTGTGTATCATGTCGGGAGCGGTTGTTCGTTGTCAGCGGCAAAGGTAGTTCCGGGCTTCCACGGACAAAAAAGGTCGGTGCGGCAAGCCGTTTAGACGACAATCTCCACACTTCCATTTCATTGCAGGTAGTATTCTCGCCATAAAACCTTGTTTGTCCTAAGCCCTACCTTTTTACGCCACTGAAACGAAAACGACCGACCCGACGGAAAGACGCATAAAAAAAATGTCGGATATGCGAGAAGCAGGGAAAAAGAAAATGGAAACTCAACTCCCTCACCTCTGGAATCCGCATAAAATCAAAAAAATCAGACAAGATGAAACTGAGATACAGAATATCAATTTGGGTGGCACTTGCACTCGTAGGCTCTCTCCTTTGGGGCGGAAGCGTTTGGCTTTGGCTGGCAGGGATATGTGCAGGAAAATTCCTCTTTCGATTGCTCCTCACCATCGTTTTGGCTATCGCAGTATACACTCTGACTTATGTCCTCATCATCGGGGCAATACTTTGGATACTCATTTCTTAAATACGCTCATATATGAAAAGAAGAAGCAAGACAATCGCACAGCAATGCAGATACTACGAGGTGGACAACATCTTCGAGTATATGGTATCGGTTTACCTAAACGGAAACATATCAGCCTTTTGGGAACTATACAAGGAACTCAATCGGCAAGACAGAAAGGAGTTTATCATCTATCTCTTTTCAGAGGTCGAACCCATACATATCCAAGAAATCATTTTAGCAACAATCTAAATACATAAGACAATGAAAGGTACAGAGCATTTCAAAAGCGTAATCCAATGTTATTTGGAGAACCGAGCATCATACGATGAACTCTTTGCGGAAAGTTTCCGCAAGGAAAACAAGAACATAGACGAGTGTGTAACCTACATCCTCAGCGAGGTACAGAAAAGCGGTTGTTCGGGATTTTCGGACGATGAAATCTACTCTATGGCAGTGCATTACTATGACGAGGACAACATAGAGGTCGGCAAGCCCAATTCCTGCAAAGTGGTGGTGAACCATACCATTGAACTCACGGAAGAGGAGAAAGCGGAAGCCAGACAGAGAGCCGTAGAGCAGTACCAGCGAGAGGAACTTTCCAAGATAAAGAGCCGTAACGCAAGACCAAAGAAAGCGGAAACAACGGAAATCGCATCACAACCCTCACTATTCGAGTTTTAACCCCTTAAACAACGAAAAGAAAATGGAAACAATGGATTTAAGCGAAGCACGCATCTATGTAGGCACTTATGCCAAGTACAATAACGGCTCATTGCAGGGCGAATGGGTGGAACTTTCAGACTTCTACGATTTGGATGACTTTATGGAGCGTTGTGCCGAGATACACGAGGATGAGGAAGAACCCGAATATATGTTCCAAGCGTGGGAGGAAATCCCCGACGGTCTGATAGACGAAGGGCATTTGCAGGACAACTTCTTTGAACTTCGGGACGAGTTGGACAGACTGAATGACACGGAGAAAGAAGCCTTTTGGGTATAGGCGGACGGCAACAATATCAAACTCACCCAAGACGCATACAGCCTTGTAAAGGCTTTCCAATCCGCTTATATGGGCAGTTATGCAAGCAGAGAGGATTTTGCGGAGGAAATTGCAAAAATGGAGAATGAATTACCCGATTTTGCACTGATATACTTTGACTTCTCAAAATATGCCGTTGACCTTTTCTGTACGGACTTTTGGTATAAGGACGGCTACGTATTTCGCAACGAATAAAATAAGGAGGACAGATTATGAAACCAAGAAATAAGTTTGAGAAGGCAGTCCTTGCCGAGAGCAAGCACCTTCGCCCGATAACCAAGACACAGAGCAAATGGGCATTCCGTGAGTGTATAGACCACTTCGCCTACCGACTGCCAAAAGGTCGCACAACGTGTATGGATTGTGGGCATAGTTGGACAATGGAAAAGCCGACGGACACCTACACCTGCCCCCATTGTAGGGCAAGGTTACAGGTCAAGGAAACCTTTGAACGCAAGATAAGGCAGAAGCAGTATTTCACTGTGCTTACCACTTGTGGAGAGTACCAAGTACTAAGAATGTTTCTCCTTTCTGTGGAAATGGAGAAAGGTTGCAAGGCAATGCCCTATGTTATAGAAATCGGGCAATATTGGTGGAACGCACAAGGAAAAAAGACGATTATTGCCGTTCAACGAACATTCGGCAGATATATTGATACCTTTTCTTTCTGCTCGCCAATGGCAATACGCAATGATAACGAAGCCTACCGATATGCAGCCTATTCTCCGATATATCCAAAGTTCAAGGTTACGGATACACTCCGCAGGAATGGATTTAAGGATGATTTTCACGGCATAGCCCCGACAATCCTTATTCCCTCTATATTGTCCGACAGCAGGGCGGAAACCTTGCTGAAAGCAGGCAGAGCCGAGTATCTGAAATACTTCCTCAACAATTTGAGGACATTTGACGCTTGTTGGCAGTCCTATAAGGTAGCCACTCGCAACGGCTATGACATAGAGGACATTTCGATATGGTGCGACTATGTGGATATGCTCCGAAGATTGGGCAAGGACATACACAGCCCGAAGTATGTTTGCCCCACCGACCTGCATAGGGAACACGACCTAAGACAAAACGAATTTCGCAAACAACGGGAAAAGGAAGAAAAGGAGAAGAGACGCAAAAAAGCAATGGAGGACGAAAAGCGTTTCCACGAACTCAAATCCAAATTCTTTGGTATCCGTTTTACGGACGGCACAATACAAGTCCACGTTTTGGAGAGTGTGCAGGAACATTTGGAAGAAGGAGTGGCAATGCACCATTGCGTATTCGACAATGCCTACTATCTCAGAGAGAACTCGCTTATCCTTTCGGCTACCATTGAAGGCAGACGGATAGAAACGATTGAGGTCAATTTAGACACGCTCAAAGTAGTGCAAAGTCGTGGAGTGTGCAACAAGAACACGGAGTATCACGAGCAGATAGTGAACCTTGTCAATGCCAATCGCAAACTGATAAGGCAAAGAATGAGAGCAACAGCATAAGCAACAATCACCAAAACATCACAGATATGAAAGCAGAAATAGAAAGCATCGTATGCAATTGGGCGGACGAGATACCCCATATCCTTATAAGGGTCATCAACGCCATTACCCTATTCGCCAATGAAGAGGAACTGAGGGCTGACATCAAGCGGATAGCCGAAGAAACGGAACTTGACAAGTTCTTTGCCTATGGTTACGGCACACATCATTTTTGGCTTACCCACCGCAGGTTATCCAATGGAGAACCGAAGGAACACAGATTACTAATTGCTGAATTTTGAGAATATGAAAAAGAACGTTTACAGAGTACGGATGCGGTACATTTTTGAAGGAGTGTTTGAGGTGTCTGCCGAGAGCAGGGAGGAAGCACGGCAAAAGGTTATTCAGAATTGCGGATTGGTGATGGGTAGAAACATTCACAGCACCCTTCCCGACGAGGAAGTGAATTGGGCTTTCTCAACGCACCCCGAAGTAAGGATGGGACGGATAACCGTTCAAGAAGAACAGACGGAGTAAAGCGGTCGGCAGATTTGCCGACCGCTCCTTTCTTTCGTGAGCTTCGGGCGGAAAAAGAAAGGAGCAAAGAAACCCCGAAGAAAAGCACCTCGTTACTTTTGACGGTGAGTTGAGACGGCTCAAAAGTAACAAAAATCCATCGTGATAAATTCTCTTTTATTGATTGTATGTTACCGCATAATTTTCTTTGTAAGGTCTTCTAATCGCATTAACTTGTACAGCTCAAAGAGCAATAACCCACAACATAAAACACATAATGAAGTTAATACCCATATCGGAATATAGCAACGCAACAGGAGAAGAAGCAACATCGTAAGTAGGGTTATGATAATAGTTATCATAGCTATTGTCTTAAATTCTTTTTCCTTCTTCGACCAATACTCATAGTGGGGCAAGACATGTTCTATCGGTTGATAGAAATCGACATAAAAATCTCCTGATACTTTCCCAAGTAAATCTTTTGTCAATTCTATGCCTTTGTATTTAGGGGAGATTTCTCCTAAATAACCAATTGTATGTTCACTAAACATTTCAGCATAACGAGTATCAAATTCGATTTTCTGAAAGCCATGATAATCTTTATCTATACAATACCATACATCATTTATGGTCTCACAGATTGAGTCTAATTGTTTTGCCGTGAAATAATCTGATGGATACTCTTGTCCAGCGATTATAGATTTTCCGCCTATCCTTGAAATTTGTTCTAAGTCATCCTTTAATCTCTTCATATATCCTTCTGATTCTATTCCTCTGAAACTGAAACAGGTTTTGAATGAGGATATAAACCTTGCATAGTTGGTGAAACTATGAAAGAAAGGACGCATTATAAAATGGAAACGTTCAGCCATATTATTCGCAACCTGCTGACTTTCTATAAATATCATCAGAAAGCCTCCTGTTAATAATGCAGCGAGGACAGTTACTATAATTGAAACCTGTTCTTCCATAATTAATATTTTCTATATTGTTGATAATATGCTTCCGCCTGTTCATGAATTTGTTTGTAGTTATCGTAACTTCCTCCAAACATTCCTTGTTTTATAGGTTCCCAATTATTTTTCAATTTATCGGCTTCCTCAAAAAACAAAATGTAAGGCTCCGACTCTTTTTTCCTCATTTTATATTCATTCCTTTTGTAAAGGAAATTACCCATCGGGACACTAAATTCTATCAAAGAACATTTGTTATAACCATACACAAGAGATTTTAGATGTTCCCACATATAGAAGACATTTTCATATTCTGATTTTGTGATGAAATAGTCTTTGAAAACAGGCTCCAATTGCCCGAGAAAGAATAAACTAAATGGATAGTAGTAATTAGTTCCCATCAAATCATTCCATGTTTCATAAGTCCAATGCGTACCACCAAGTAGGTACAGTAAAGGCTGCCGATAATACCCCATAAAATTACCCTCAGGTACAGAAAGTTTTAGAATAGAATTTAACTCCTTGAAACGTCCAAATTTCACACAAGCAATACCAATTACATTTAACAATAACATGGGAGCTAATGCGTGTATGTATGAAGTCTCAGCTACCCCTCTTTCGCCGTTTTTGAAAGGTTTTATACACAGCTTTATTAGAATATCACCAAAAAGTTTGATATGCCACTCCTTTCCCCATCTTGCCGTGAGTATTGCAGCATCTAATAGTGGAGCTATTGCACGGAGATGAATTTCTAAATAGCGTTCAAAGGCATCTTTGGTAAGTGAAAAATTATAATGGGCAACTTCCGTAATCTGATTATATGCTTCTGCTCCCCATTTTTCTATTATGTCTGCAAACTCAATGTCATATTGCTTTGATGAGAGATATTTTTTTACTCGTGCCATCATCATCTCATGGTTCATATTAGCATTCGCATCATATTTTTCCAAAGCCATAATTTGCTCATAGAGTTCTGAGAACAAATTATCGGCACTCTCTATTGGCATAAGTTCTCCCAAACGATCTCGAGACAGAGACATTATGCTATTTTTTGCTTCTCCGACATAAGCGAAAAAAGAATTATAACGAGAATGTGTTGCACCATTAATGATTTCAATTAAGCCTTTATCCCATTCTCCTGACCATCCGCAAGTGACCAAGCCATATTCCTCAAAAATACGGTGCAGATACAATTTCATCTGTTCTGGGTATTCATCCAGTTCTTCCGTCGTATTTCTGAATTGACAATCTATATAGTCTCCATTTATCTTAATGATAGTTGGTATCTTGCTGTGTACGATAGGTGTTGCTTGTGATATGGCTCCTTCATGACTAATAACTTGTGGAGTGACTCCTTCCAATTCAAACGCCTTTTCAAGAAGGCGGTCAAAGTTTGTTGTCAAGATAACACGAACATATCCCTTCTTTGCCAATCTTGCAATGGAAAGATGTGCTTTGGTTGGGGTCTTCCAACCTACTTCTTTTTCTTCATCCGTTGGCTCAAAAAAAGATTTCATCAACTGCACTCGTTCTGTTGGAGTCTTTACAATTTCCCCAAGAAGAGCAGAATAAGATGCAGATTGCTGATAGCAGCCTTTGTACCATTGATGCCAATCTTCAGACTCTGCAACACCTTGTGATGCCCCAATTTTCTGAATAAGTTTCTCTTCCACTTCCCATCCTGAGGGGATATAAGCTGAACGCGAGATGCCAGAACCGAGCAACAGGGCATACGCTCCCTTATTTGAATACATCGAAAAAGCCAATGTCGTAAGTTTCTCTATTCCCATATTCTTTGAAGTTTAATTTACAAAGTTACTCATATATAACGAGAAGGACGAATTTAACGGCAAGAAAACGTTCCTCACAAGTCGATAGAACTTGCAAGGAGCGTGTTTGATAATCAGGGTACATAAAACAGGGCAAACTCTACTTTTCGTCGTTTGACAAGCCCTCTGAGGACTTTGCCCTTGTATCGGCAGAAAGATATAAATTCACGATAGAAATTCCTGTCGCCCAATTCTATCTTCCGCAGCAATTGGCTCTTGGGATGTTTGCCGTATCCGAGCAACCTACCCGTCCCGACATTGTAGGACAGGACGGCAAGCAGCAGAGCATCCTTGCCGTAGTCCTTGAACATCATCAGACGCTTCATCAGGTCTGTCCGAAGCAGAGAGTCCGCCTGTCGTTCCGTCATCGCCGTCGTGAACCGTTCTCCGGGCAGAAGCCTGTGTCCATAGCCTACATACGGGTAGTCTTTCCAAGTATGCAAGCCCTCAAAGTGCTTGATGCAGACAATGGCACGCTCGAATGGAGGAAGCGAGAGCAAGGCGTTTCTGCCGTCCTGAGCCGAAAGCCGTAAGCAGAAAGGGCAGACAAGGCACAAGACGACAAGTTTACTTCCTATCCTCATCTTTCTTCTCCTTTTCCTCGTCCTTTTGGCTGTTGAACTCAAACGAGAGTTTCACCGTCTGTCCGAAATTATCCTCCACATACACATCTATCATCTGTTGGTCGGTGGAAGCGGAGGTGTAGTATAGCCTGAACTCCTCTTTCGTGAGCGGATAGCGGTCATTGGGCTTGAAGACCGTGCCGTTATCCATCCTCAATCTTCCCCTGCCGTCGGGTTGAAAATAACGGATGGTATAGCGTGCGTCCTCAAACCGTCCCTGCCGTTTGAGCGTGCAGCGTATCTCTGCCGTCTGCCCCTTGGCGATGTGCTTCTGCACCGGCATCATTTCGAGCGTGAACGGATAAGACTGCTCCACATCCAACTCCCTATCACAAGCAGATAGGCAAAACACGGCAATGGAGAGTACCCCCATTACCCAAATCGTATTCAATATTTTCTTCTTCATTGTTCGTTATCGTTTTGTTATACATTGTTCTGCATTCTTGGAAAGCAGAAACTCATTCAAATCCTTATGGTCGGCATACAGGGAGGAACGGTCGATGACCTTCTCCCCAAAGCAGTCGTACAGCCTTTGAAAAGTCCTTCGCCCCGCCTCGTCGTTGTCGAGGAAGCATTCTATCCTTTCATAGCCGTGCAAGGCATTCACCGCCTTCTCCACGTTGGAAACGGAATTAAGCACAAGCCAATCCGAAGCAATGATGCCGAGTTGCATAGCCGAGAGGTAATCCATAAAGCCCTCGAATACGGCACATCCGTCCGAGCCGTTACGCTTCAGTGAAATATCCTTCGGTGGGATGCAGCCCTTGAAGAAGCGGTTGCGCAGCTCCAATCCTCCTGCCTCGTTGCGAAAGCCGATGGCATAGTATCGTTTGCCATGCACACGGTATCGGACCTCCTCACAGTTGGGTATGGCAGTATCGGCAAAAATGCCCCGTCCCCTCAGATACCCCAGCAATTTGCAGTCCTGCAATGGTCGCACCCAAATATCCTCGAAAACGGCTTCTTTCTTTTCGCTTCTTTGCGGTTGTTCCAAAGCAGGTAGCGGATACGTTCCACTCTTGGCGATGAAAGCCGCCCGCAGGAGAAAATCACCGCTTCCAATAAACTCTCCCGCCAAGTCGAAGATGTCGCCGCCTTTGCCTGTCCCGAAATCGAACCAGACATTCTTGGCGGTATCGACCTTGAACGAGGGTGTCCGCTCCGTGCGGTAAGGGGCAGAATACCACAAGGCATTTCCTTTCTGCTTTTTGGGCTGAATCCCCATTGCGCTGAGGAAGTCCGCAATGGGGATTTCTCTCATCCGTCGCACGTCCATCAGTCCAGCATGATTTTCAGTCCGACACCGTACTGGGCATGGAAACGCTCCGTAGAGCCACCCCACAGACAACGTTCCCTGCCATAGAACAGCAACACCAATCTGTCCGTCAGATAGGTCTCCGCCTGCAAGGTGACGGCACCCCCATAAAGAAAGCCCTCCTTATTGCGTAGCGTTGAGCCGTCAAAGAGCAGCTTCTTTCCGCCATTGACCGTCTCATAGCCCGCCAAGGCGGAAACGCCTGCGGAGAGGAAGAAGGTCTTGCTTCCGTCTGAAAGCACGTTACAGAAGAAACCTCCCTCGCCCGTGAACTGTTCCACAGGGATACGGCTATCCCGATAAGGATGGTATCTGCGGAGATACTCCACCCCGAACACCCATTGATGTCCGCCTTGGGTGTAGGTGGCAAGCGAAGCCCCGAACGAGTATCCAGTCTCATTCTTTGAAGAGGGAGAATAAAAACCATCCGCCATACCGGAGGTCAGGCGTATGCCTTTCATCTTGGGCAGACAGCGTTGGGCGTGCGCCTGTCCTGCAAAGAGGGCAAGCATCACGACAAACAGGAAAAATGCGAGCTTTCTCATATCACTTCACTTTGAGTTCGTTGATTTCCCTTGCACGCACAAGGTCTTCATTCTCCACGATAAAGGATTGGTGTCTTCCTCCGTTCTTCTCGTGCATCTCCACAATGAGCTGCTTGTCATCGGGGATGGTGAACTTTTGCAGGGTGAATACCGTGCGACCGCTCTTCTGCCCCGCCACGCAGGTGATGTAGTTGTAGGCACGCAGCGGAAGCAGTACCTGCTCCTGCATGGCGGTCTGCTTGGCGACCTTTTTGTCCACGATCTTAAACGTGATGAAGTCGATGTCGAACGGCACGTTGGACTTGTTGCGCAGTTCCGTATGGAAGTACAGCAGTCCGTTATGCGAATACAACCCTTTGAGCAGGTACTGAATACCGAAAGCCTTGCTGCCGATGTGCTTCACCGTCCGCCTGTCCTCCTTGTGAATGGATTTCATGATGAGCCTTACCAGCATCGGGCTTTCGCTTCCGAGTTCCTTGAGATAGACCTCCATAGCGTTGTTCGGACGGTTTACGCTCGCTCCGTCGTGGATAAAGTCCGCCATTTCCACATTGAGTAGTAGTGGCTCGCTTGCATACTTGACATTGAAGGTGTAGAATGCCCCGTCTTCGGTGATGACACTCATGTTCGTCTCTTCACGGAAGTCTTTGACCGTCGCTTTCACACGGATAACGTTTTCCGCACCGTCCGCCTTCCCCGCAATGAGATTGGGCGAACCCAAATCGACATAGCGCACGGCAGAGGGGAAGATGATGTGTACCGTCTTGTCGTAGGTGATTTCCAACCCGTGAGGCGGTATCATCCGCTCAAAGGCAATTTTGCGGGTCAGTCCCTGATAGAGGTCTCCGCTTGAAGTTGTTTCCTGTGCGTTGGCACAGACTGCGCCCAGCATCAGGGCGATGGCTAAAACTGTTCTTTTCATTTTTACTTTGGATTAAAGTGGTGAATAATAACTGTGAATTACTTGTTGTCCGGTTGGTAGAGCAATACCTTGTAACCAGCCTTCAGATGCACCTTGACGGTACGCATTTTCTTAGAGAAATACTGCGAGGTGCCTTGTATCAGTCCCTTCCCCAAATCAGCGGCAAGCTGTGCGCCCGCATCAGTGGAGAAGTTCATACTGCTGCCTGCGGAAGTACCCATTCCTGCGACAATCTCCTTGGCGGCACTGCGCTCCATCGAGCCGGGGATGAATATCCCAGCTTGTCCGTCCGTATCGTACACCGCCAACTCCACGGGGATGATGTTCCCGTGATATTCCAGCGAAGAAATGACAACGGCGAGCCGTTCGCCCTGTAGCTTTGTCGTTCCCACGACAAAGGCGTTGCGTGGAATCTCCCAGCCCGATACCAACATCGGCTCCAAGAGACGGAAACGTACGATTTGCCCGTCCGTAACCGTCTGGTTGTTATGCACACAGGCTGATATGGTGTTTCTCTCCGTCTGTGAGGCTGTCCCGATAGCAGTTTGAAATAGGAAATTTCTCTCCTTGACATATTCGGAGCGGAAAGTCGAGTCGCTCATCGGCTGCGCCAGAGCCGACACCACTTGCTCGCTCACGGGGGCAACGGGAAAGGCTACCGCCTTCCCGTTTCGGGTGGTTGCGACCGCTTTCCTTTCGGAAGCCGTCTCCCCATCCGAAACCAATGCCTTACTTGGCAACTGCTGTCCACCGCCCGACGGCATATACTTTGCTGCCAGTTGATAGGACTTTTCAAGCAATGCCATCTGGTCGTTTACGGTTATGGCAGGCGACTGCTGTTCGCTGCTCATACGGTTTTCCAACTCTGCCAAACGGGCACGCAGTTCCTCCTTTTCAGGGTCTTCTCTCGGTGCTTCATAGAAACTGCCGAGCGTGCGGTTGATGTCCTGATAGGCGGATGCCGAAGCGTGAAAGCCATCTTGCGGAGCAGAATGTCGGGACGTGTATCCCTCACTCTCATTCGAGGGGTCAGACTCCCAAGCGGACGCTTCGCCCGCTCCCTGTGAAGTCTCTCCTCCTGTCATTTCCCCGAACATGGAACTAAGGCTTTGCATGGCACGACTCCGTTCCTGCTCCTTCTGTTCCATCATCTCCTTCTCGTAGGCTTTCTTCTTATCACCGATCAGTTCGGTTGCCATCGGGTCAGGGACTTCCGTGTTGAAGCCCTTTGCCTGTTTCTCCTCTTCTTTCTCCGAAGGAGCGAAGATGAGCCACATCGAGCCTGCAAAAAGCAGAAACATCAGGGGATAAATGATAAATTTCTTTCGCCTTTGTCTCTCTTCCTCCGTCAGCTCAGGCGAGGTGCTCGTATCGAAGGCTGTCTTTCTTTTGAATGGGAACATAATCGTAATACTTTAATAGGTTGATACTGTCGTTGGGATAAAGCCGCCTTACTTCGGGGGCTTCAATATGCTCGATTGCCGGCAACGTTTGCTCTTCGGAGTCTCCATCGGAGAAGATGCGGTACAAACCGTTGAAGAAAACGTAGTTGGCAAGGAGGGCGAAGAAAAGAAGCATCGTCAGGACGACATACAGCCTCAGATGAGCGGGGATGCGTCCGCACAGGCGGCGGAGTCTTGCCTCCATTCCCTCCTGCATCATTTGGAACAGACTTTTCTTTTTCATCGCTTACGGGTACTGATGTCCTTGTTCTCGACAATCTCGAACCCTTCGATATTGAAGCCATTCGGATTGTCATCGCTGCGGCTCGTATTGAGCAGGTGACATACGGTCACGAGACTGCGCTCGGTCACATTGGTGGCACGGATAATCATCTGCCGGGCATGCGTCCGTACCGCATAGGGATAGCGGTCGAAGTCACAGAGCACGCTGTCCACCTGTACGACCTGATTGATATTTCCCGCCACGATACGGTTGTAGTACCCTTTCTCTGAGAAATCCCGATAGTAGTTGTAGGCACTCTTGTCCGCCAAGAGCAGCGCACGGGAGATATTCCCCTCGATGGCACTCTTATCGGGCGAAAGGGTGAAGAACAACTCGTGGAAGCGGCGCACATGCTCCTTGGCTTCCGCGGGTCTGTTCTGCGACAGATCCTGCGACAGGGCGAGCATCAGCGACTTTCCCCCATCCAGCACATAGATTTTCTGCCTTTGGGCTTCGGCAAAGGAGTAGGCACTCCATACCGAATAGCCAGCAAGGAGAACGCACAGGCAGACGACGACCAAGGTAAAGAGGCGTATCTGCCTGAAACTTGTTTCGATATTCTTTAATGACTTAAATTCCATAGCTTTTTAATTTTGTTCGGATGATTCCGGTGATTTATTTCCTCCCCGATGGAACAATCTTCCGGCAACGTCTTTGGCTTTGCTCCCCGCATAGCTCATTGCGTTTCGTGCGTGTCCTCCGGCAAAACCGCCAACGGCTCCACCTACGGCACCTGCGATACCGGCACCCTTTCCTGCCGCATAGTTCACGTTCTTGCCGAAGTTACCCGCTCCACCTGCCTGTATCACCCAGCCTGCAACCGTGGGAATGGTGAAGTAGCCGATGATACCGATAATCATGAAGACGAGATACACGCCGTTCGAGGCATCTATCGTATAGGTAGGGTCGTTCTGCAACTGCGTGATGTCATGTTTGAGCATCAGCTCCTGAATCTTTGCCAGCATCGAACTGAACAAGTCCGCCACGGGCAACCACAGGTAGATGGAGATATACCTTGTGAACCATTGCGTGAGGGTGCTCTGAAAACCGTCCCATACGGAGATGGCAAAGGCTATCGGTCCCAAGATGGAGAGTACAATCAGAAAGAATGTCCGAAGCGTGTCGATGAGCAAGGCGGCAGCAGCAAAAAGCAGTTCCAAGAGTTCCCGCACCATATTGCGAAGCGATTTCTTGAGGTTGTACATACTGCGTTCCACATACATTCCCGCCATCGTCGCCATATCCGAGGGAGCAATACCGAGTTCATCCAGTTTCTTGTCGAACTCCTCATTGCTGACCAGATAGGCTGTTTCGGGATTCTTCACCATCGCCTCGTACTCCAGCTTGTCCCGCAACTTGCGGTATTCGTCCATACTGAAGGTCTGCTTTTCGAGCATCTTGTGCGTCCCTTGCACAACGGGACTGAGTACCCCGTTGATAGTCTCCAGCACCATCGGAAAGAAGAGGATGCAAAGACCGAGCGCAAAGGGACGGAGCAACGGATAGACGTCAATGGGTTCGGCACGAGCCAAGGTCTGCCACACCCGAAGTGCCACATAAAAGAGCGCGCCCAAGCCCGCAATGCCTTTGGCGACACCTATCATGTCGCCGCACATCGGCATCATCTCCGTGTAAAGGGTACGGAGGACTTGGTGCAGGTTGTCAAATTCCGCTCCCATACCTACCAATACCTTTCGTTGTCCGTTCCATAGAGCGAAAGCACCCGGTCAGTGTCCTGCTGCTTCTTGGCTCTGAGGTAGCTCACGGAGATGTTCTTGTTCGTGTAGTAACGCACGAGGTTGCGGTAGTCCCGCACCTCCTTGTAGCAGCGATCCACCACGTCCATACGTTCCTTGTCGGTCATCTTCAGCGTGGTGATGTTCACCACTTGCTTCAGCTCCTTGAGCAGGTTGTTACTCTCTCCGAGCAGTTTGGTATAGCCGTTGGCAATGGCGACCAGCTCCTCCGGTCGGAAGTTCGGGTCGGAGAGCATCTTCTTATAGTTGTTCACATAGATGTCGGAGATTTCTCCGACCATCAGGATGGTCTCCTTCACCCGTTGGGCATCCCGCACGAGGTCGTTCACCTTTTTCAGGGCATCGTAGTACTTCTTGCTCTCATTGTAGAGCTTCTCGACCTCCTTGAAGTTGTCAAGCGTGTTCTTGACCGTCTTGGAGGTCTGCACGATTTCCTTGGTCGTGTTGATGATACTCTGTGCAAGGTTGGTGGGGTCTGTGACCACCCATTGGGCGTGTGCGCTGCCTGCCAAGAGGCAACCGCACGCCATAAGCATTAAAATTTTCTTTCTCATTTTACGTTGGATTTTAGTGTGATTATTTTTGACTATTCTTCTTCGGCAAGCTGCCTGACGGCAAGCTCCATATTCCCGCCGAGTTGCTCGGCTCGTACGAGCACCCGCATCTTTTCCGTCTCCTCCGTCGTGTAGGTGAGGTATTCGGCTTTCGACACTTCCGTGGCATAGACGGCGGACTGCACGCCGCCCAGTCCGATCCACACCTCCTTGTACGACCGTGTGGCATCGTTGCTCTGATTGATGGAGAGGATTTGTCCCCGTTCCTTATCCGTCAGTCCCAAAAGTGCCTGTATCTGGTCGAACTTGTTCATGTACTTGCGCTGGTCGAGCAGTATCTTGCAGTCCGAATTGTTGATGATACTTTCCTTGACTACGGGAGAGGAGATGATGTCGTCCACCTCCTGTGTCACCACAACCGCCTCTCCGAAGAACTTACGCACGGTCTTATAGAGGTAGCGTATGTAGCCCGCCATGTTTTCAGAGGCAATCGCTTTCCAAGCTTCCTCGATGAGGATAACCTTCCGTATTCCCTTCAGCCTTCGCATCTTGTTGATGAACAGCTCCATAATGATGATGGTGGTGATAGGGAAAAGGATGGGATGATCCTTTATCGCATCAATCTCGAAGACGATAAAGCGTGCGTTCAGCAGGTCGAGCTGCTTGTCCGAGTTCAGCAGGTAGTCGTATTCGCCACCTTTATAGTACGGCTCCAAGACGTTGAGAAAATTGGCCAAGTCAAAATCCTTTTCCCTGACCTTTTTCTCACGGAGCAATGCCGAGTAGTCGGTGGTGAGATACTCGTAAAAGCTGTTGAACGAAGGAACGATACCGTCGTCCGTCTTGATACGCTCGATAAAGAGCGACACGGCATTGGAGAGGGCAACTTCCTCCGAACGGGTGGCAGGCTCGTTGTCCTTCTTCCAGAGGGTCAGCAGCAGGGTTTTGATGCTCTCCCGCTTCTCCACATCATACACCTTGTCGGTGGTATAGAAGGGATTGAAGCTGATGGGACTCTCATCCGAATAGATGAAATAGATCCCGTCCTCGCCCTGTGTCTTGTGGCGTATCATCTCGCACAAGCCCTGATAGCTGTTTCCCGTGTCCACCAAAACGATATGGGTATTCTGCTCCCAATACTGCCTTAGCAGATGGTTGGTGAAGAACGACTTGCCCGAACCCGAAGGGCCCAAGATGAACTTGTTGCGGTTCGTGGTGATGCCTTTCTTCATCGGCAAATCGGAGATGTCGAGATGAATCGGCTTGCCGCTGCGGTCAGCCATCTTGATGCCGAACGGAGAGAGTGAATCACGATAGTTGGTCTCCTCATTGAAGAAACAGACCGCCTGCTCGATGAAGGTGTAAAAACTCTCTTCTGCGGGGAAGTCGGCTTCATTGCCGGGAATGCCTGCCCAAAACAGCGTCGGCACATCCACCGTGTTGTGACGTGGCTTGCACTCCATCAGTGCGAGCTGGCTGCCCACGTCGTTGCGGATGCGGCGGAGTTCCTCTTTATCCTCGCTCCACGCCAAGACGTTGCAATGGCAGCGGACGGAAGTAAGCCCGAAACTGTGCGCCTCGTTCAGATATTCGTCAATCCACTGCTTGTTGATTTGGTTGCTTCGGCTGTAACGGGAGAGCGAATGCATGTTCCGCGCGTTCTTCTCGAAGCGTTGCAGGTTCTCCGCACAGTCATCAATCAAGACATACTGATTATAGATATGGTTGCACGAGAGCAACAGCCCCACGGGAGCGGCAGAGGAAAGGCGGCAGTCGCTGCGGTCGGTGGAGAGACGCTCATAGCGCATATCAGTGCTTACCAGTCCGGGCAGGTCTTCCGTATCGGAGAGCGTATGCAGGCAGAGCCGCTTGTCGCCGATACGCATACGGTCGGCTCTCAGGTCGATGTCCTCCAAGACCGTCGTGTCGGAGAGGGAAAGCGAGAAATACTTTTCTATCAGTCCCGGCGTCTCCGCCGTCCCGATAATCTCCTCGTCCGTCAGGCGAGAGAGGCGAATAAAACCGCTTTCGTTCATAATCCGCTCGAATTGCTCGGTCGCTTCGAGGAACTTGCGGGCAGTATCCTTGTCCCGTACCTCCTTGGGGATGATATGCCCTCGGCAGAGCGTAGAAAAATTGCTTTGCTGCCGGTTGCGGTTCTTGGTTGTCTTGGTCAGGAACAGGTAGCAGTCGTGATTCAAGAACGGTCGCTCATTGAAGTGTCGCTCGAAACTTCGGGAGAGGAAACTCATATTCTCCTTTTGCAAGTCCGGACAGTAGCCCTCCCTGACGAACCAGTCCTGCTTGTGTACGACGCTGTAGGTCGGCAACACCTTGATTGCCTTTACCCAAGCCGAGTGGATGGCGGCATACTCCGCACTCGTCACCGTATAAAGTTCGGGAAGCTCGACCCGAAAGGCGACCGTAATGTCGGCGTCTTTCGAGAGGATACACCCCTCTTCAACGGCAAGTATCGGAAAGCGGTTCTCCAGCGTAGTGGCTTTCAATAGGTTTCTCATTGCTTTTCCTCCTTTCTGTTTTGCAGATTCTTCATCGGTCGGGTTACCGCTCTTTTCCGCTCTCGATGGCGGAAGAGACGGGGGATGCGTCGTCGGTTGATGAGGTAGCGGGGATGGCTGTGCAGCGCGGAACGCTTCATCAGCCCGTGTTCCCCGTACTTTCTGTTTAGGGAGAAGGTCTGCCAAACCAGAATGGATGCGGAAGTCCCTCCGAAGCCGATACAGATCCATTGATTGACACCCGCCATATAGAGGATGACAAACAGCACGAAAAGGGCAAGCAGCCCTCCGGTGAAAATGAACAGATACTGGCTTTTGAGTCCCTGAAATTCTACCGAGCGACCGATTCCCTTGTTGATGGGATAGGTCTCCATAGGCTTAGAGGAAGAAACTTCTTAAAATGGTGGCTGCCACAATGAGGAAGATACACGCCCCGAACCAGCTCGCGGCGGTCTTCGAGGTGTCCGGATCTCCGGACGAGAACTTTGAATAGACCTTTACCCCTCCGATAAGCCCGACGACTGCACCGATGGCGTAGATGAGTTTCGTGGCAGGATCGAAATAGGACGTTACCATGTTGGTGGCTTGGTTGATGCCTGACAAGCCGTTGCCTTGGGCAAATGCAGAATAGGCGGAAAGCAGCAGAACGGCTGCGATAAGAAAATGTCTTTTGGTCATAAATCTTTGTTTTGTGCCGGGAGGATTGGACAGGTCCTCCCGACGGATGAATACTGTTGTTACTTTCGGATGTTAGTGGTGACTCTCTTAGGGTCAGCCGTACTCTTTTTCTTTCATTGCTTTTACTACATAAAGGGTTCATACTATTGGGACAAAACCATTCGGAAGGGATGTTACGCCTTTTCGCCGCTGTAAAGATCCTCGAAACGGGCACGGACGATTTCATCGATCGTGGCCGAGCGTTTCGCGTCGCTTCGGAGCGTCTCCATCAGGTGAGTTCCTTCCAACGCTCTCAGCGTATCGCCGGTTCTCTGTCGCCCTGCGTCGGTATGGGCGTGGCGGTGAATGACCGCCAAGGCTTCCAGCACCCGTTCAAAATCAATCCCCGTGGCATATTCGCTTTCTCCTCGTATGGGAAGTTCTTCGTCCTTCTCTTCAAACGATGGAGCATCCGAAGACCCATACGTTAAAGGAATCTCATCTATGTCGGGCTGTTCATCCGGCTCTTCCGATGGTTCTTGTCCGTTTTCGAGGGCAAATGTAGAAGCCTTTTTTGCTTCCGCCTCGCCTTTTGGATAACTGCGTACTTGTGGCGTCGAGTGGCTTATCTTAAAGCGACTCTTTCCGATGATTTCGGCTTCACGGACCGTTTGACAAGGCTCTTTTTGGGGTGCTCCCTTCTTTCTTCTTTTCCGCTCATACAAAAGAAAAAGCAGCAGCCACACAAGATAGAGCAAGAGAAGGACAAGGACTATTCGGAACATAGGCGTTGCAGGATTTCGTAAAGCTCATTACCTAACTTGATACAGAGCCTGCTCAACTTCCCTCCGTGGGGTGGGAAGAGGGTGCATACCCCCTTTCTGCGTTCGGAAAGCAGCGGACGATACAAACGGGATTGGCTCAATGAGCTCTGCATCAAGAGGACTCCCGTTTCATCGGCAAGGGTGCGACAGCGTTCATCGGCATCCTCACGTTCCCAAGCCTCTATCATATTGCGGAGCAGGTAAAGTTCTCTGATATTGCCCTTGCCCATAGTCAGTATCTGCTCTCCCAAGATGTCTATGAAATGGCGGACGGCTTCCATATCCATCGGACTACCCGTAACGGGAAAGACGACGGCATCCATTGCCGAAAGCAGTTCCACCGTTCCTTCGGTACGCATCAATGCAGGAAAGTCGAAGAGAATGCAGCGAGGAGGATTGTCCGCACAGTGTCGCTCCACACGGTTCAGGGCTTCCCGCACCGGAGCGCAGATAATCGGATAAGGGGTGCAGGGTGTCCGATGTTTCTGGTGCATCAGCTTTTGAGGATTCAGTTCTTCCGACTCTTGTTGCCGCAGACGGGCGATGGTATAAACGGGATGGTTGCAATCCACGACGGCGACATCGTACCCTCTGTGGTAATGCAGAATGCTTGCGGCAAGTACCGTAAGCGAAGTTTTGCCGACACCACCCTTGGGGGAAGCGATGGCGAGATAAATGGGTTTACTCATATTTTCTCTTTTCTTTGAATGGGTGAATACTATGTCTTGATAAATCGTTTGTAATCGAAATTGCCTGACAGAATCTCTTTCGGGGCTTCTTCGGCAACGCGATCCAGCAGCTTGCGGACACGTTCCCCGGCTGCTTTCTTAATCGCTTGGAACATCGGGGAGTCCTGTATCTTACAGATGGTTTCGGCGGCTTTAGCAGCTTCCTCTATCGGGGCATTCTTACAGGAGAGGACATTGCCCATTTGTTGCAGCTCTTCCACGGTGATGCTTTCTGAAAGAGAGTGGCTTTCACCTTGGACTTCCACCAGTACAGATACCTCTTCCTCTTCGAGAATACTTGGAACGGTCTCTTCCAACATTTCTGTTTCAAAACTCTGTTCTTGTTGTTGCTCTTCTTCAATGGGCAACTCGGCTAAAAGGATATTCTCCTCTTGGGACAGTTCCCTTTTAGGGATGCGGATGGTAACGACGACTTTTCCCTTGCCCCGTTCCCTGAAAAAGAGCTGCAAGTCACGGTAGAGTCTTACGGTACTCCGATAGCGTCCGTACAGAAAGCGGGCGACCTGCACGCTGCCGAGATAGGCTAAGCCTACCAAAAGCAGAATAAAGATGACCTGCTTCATCGCTCGAAACGTTTACGGAATTGTTGCTCGAACAAGGCGTCTATCTCATCGCGGTGGGTATCAAGATGGTGACGGATGATGTTGTCAATATAGGCGGAGAGGGGCAGGCTGTTGCCTGTGATTGTACCCACGATGCAGGCTATCTCATCCTTGATCTGTTGGGATACATAGACGGACACCCCCTTTTCCATGATGTGCCGTCTGAGAAAGGTCTCTTCATAATCGCTCGGTTCCGGTTTCTGCTTTTCCTTTCCTGTCTCCGAACGCTCTATCAACGTGGTGGAATTACGGATAGTCACCTTAGAGGATACACTCTTGTTTTCCATGAGGGCTGTCTGCCCTGCATTCTGTCTTACGTTTTGCTTTTTCATATTACAATAGCTTTTTGAATTTGAGTTCATTTAATCTGTTTATTTCGTCCTTATAGACTTCAAAGTGGTGGAGGATGATGTTCTCGACATAGATACCGATGGTCATCTCCCTGTTTTTCATCGACATGACTATCTCCGCCAGCTTTTCCTGCAATTCTCTGGCGACATAGATGGTCTTACGGTCTTTCAGGTCGTTGCGGTAGATGAACAAGGATTCATAGTCTCCCTTCGGTATTCTGCGACGGGTGCGGGAAAGAGGCCGTTTCACCTCCTCAGAGAGTTCTCTCTCTTCCTCCGGAGTTTCTTCGACAGACTCCTTTTCCCCGCAAGAAGCAGAGGGGGAATCCTCCTTCCGTCTCATGGGAATGCCCTGCGAGATCAGCTCTCTGATGGCATCGGGATTTATCTTTTCTTTATGCTTCTCTGCCATACGCTTCAGGTTTTACAATGGATAGGATTTCTTCCACAAGTTCTTTCAGACGGCTGCCTCTGAGCAGCGTGCGGGAGGCGGGAAAGATGGTCGAACGGAAGAGGGTCGTACCCTCATCCATGACCTCTTTTTTGTAGCGGGTCGTGTTGGGGACTGACGTCTTTAGGATGGGAAGTCCCAACTCGGCAATGACTTTCTCATACATTGCATAGAGAGGTGTTTTCTCTCTGCCGTCCACCATGTTCCAGAAAAGGTAAATCCCCTTGTTGTCCGTGTCCGCATTATCAGTGACCGCCTGCTTGATAACGGCGGAGAAACTCAGCGTGCTTTCCAAGGAAATACGGTCGGAAGAGATAGGCGTGAAGATGTAGTCCATACAGGCAAGCGTGTCGATGATACCCCTCGTATTGATGGTGCCCGGCAAATCGAAAAAGACGAAGTCTGTTTCCGATTCATTTTGTTCCAGATAATCCTGTACGACGCCTATGGCTTCGTCCGAGGTCGTACAAAGAATGCTATAGGTAGGCTTTTGAAGCCGGGAGAATTGGGCGATAGCCAATTCCTGTAGCGAGCTGTTCGTTTCCAAGCCTTTGGCATCCCGTTTTCTCATCTCGTTAATGCTGAACTGCGGGTAGTCGCAATCCACGACAAGGACATTGTATCCGCAGACATAGTGCAGATAGCTTGCCGCCAAGACCGTAAAGGTCGTTTTGCCGACGCCTCCCTTCTGGGTGGAGAAGGCGATAAAAACAGGTTTCATTTTCATTGTCTTTTTGAGTTTAATACTACATATACTTTATCACGGGAATCTGCCCGTGTCAGTTGATTCATACCAATAACGGCTTCCTCATCTGTTCGAATATCCCGACGTCCGGGGAACTCCATTTGTCAGAGAGGGATGTGTGCCGATGATGACAGTTGTCCTCGCCTGCATAAAAAGTGGAGTTGTCCATCCCTTCATTCAGGAATCCCATCGCGGATTTCCCTTTACCTGCGTCAGAACAATTGTACCGTCGTTCACAGATACATCCCTTCGATTGCATTGTCGAAGTTCCATACGTATTCGCTATACATACCCTCGAAAAGGAACGCATCCCAATCAGGGACTTTTGCGATGGCGGACATCTTCGATTTGCTCTTCGACGGGGCAAATATAGATGCCTTCGAAGCTCTTTTTCTACCCTTTTTGCTAACTGCGTACTTGTGGCTTCGATTTGCGTATTTGTGGCTTCGTAAAAGATAAGAGACTTAGGTACAAGGCTTAGTAACTTTGCACCCAAGCGGTAAACCGAAGTTTTCGAGGCATAAAGCGTTCTTTTTTGAGAGACTCGACTTCCGTCCTTCACGGACGGATTTATTTGCGCCGGAGCAAATAGCAAGGTATGTTTTATGCAGCACGACTCCGTTTTTGCAGCATAAAACCCTTGCTCTTGCAGAGGGCTGAAAAAACTCCGAAGTCGTTTTTTCTTGGAAGGGAGAATGCCTTGTCTCGAATGCCGGTGATGCCGTGAAACACTAAAATCCAAAGTAGAAAATGAAACAAAAGAAAATGCGGGGCACAAGCTCCAAAGTGAAGACCGAGAAACGGGTCTCGGTCAATTTTACGGCGATGGAATTTGCCGAGTTTCTCTCCATGAAAGAGACGGCGGGCGTACAAAGTCAGTCGGCTTTCATCAAGGCAAGAATCTTTAATGAGACATTCCGAGTGATAAAAGTCGATCGTTCGTTGCTCGATTACTATCAAAAACTGACGACTTTGTACGGACAGTTTCGTAGTGTAGGGATCAATTACAACCAAGTCGTGGTTGCCTTAAAAAGCAATTTCACCGAGAAAAAAGCCTACGCTATGCTTGCCCAACTGGAGAAACTGACACTCGAATTGGCGGCTATCGGAGGCGAAATCGTACAACTCACCCGTGAATTTCAAGAGAAATGGTCGCAAAAATAAGCTATGGAAGTTCCTTGTATGGGGCGTTGGCATACAACGGAGAGAAGGTAAACGAAGGCGTCGCAAGGATATTGGAAACAAATAAGGTGTTCTGTCCTGCCGATGGTGGGCACGATATTGCTGCTTGTATGCAGGACTTTCTGGCATATATGCCAAGCCAAGTTCGCACGAAGAAGCCCGTTATTCATATTTCCCTGAACCCGCATCCCGATGATAAAATCACCGATGAGCAGTTCTCTGCCATCGCACAGGAGTATATCGAAAAGATGGGCTACGCTAATCAACCCTTTATCGTTTATAAGCACGAGGACATAGACAGACATCATTTGCATATTGTCACCTTAGCCGTCGATGAACAAGGGAAGAAGATAAACGATGGCAACAACTTCTACAAGAGTAAGCATATCACACGGGAGATGGAGCAAAGATATGGATTGCATCCTGCCGACAAGAAGCAATTCAAGGAAGCATTTCGTTTGCAGAAAGTCCGTATAGAAGAAGGAAACCTTAAAAAGCAACTGGCTTCAGTCATCAAACCGGCAGCGAAATTCTACCACTGTCCGAGTTTTAAGGAATACCGCGCTTTGCTCTCCACCTATAATATATGTGTGGAAGAGGTCAAAGGGGAAATGTATGGAAAGCCCTATAACGGATTGGTCTATTTTGCTACCGATGATAAAGGTAAGAAGGTGGGTAATCCTTTCAAGGCTTCCCTTTTCGGGAAGGCTGTCGGATATGAAGCCTTGCAAAACAGCTTCAAGGCTTCAAAGGAGAAACTGAAAGAAAAGCATCTTGCCCCCAAGACCAAGGCGGTCTTAGCCGGAGCATTGAAACGTTCTGCTACGAAAGAGGATTTCAGGGAAAATCTCCATCGCAAGGGTGTTGATGTTCTCTTCCGGGAGAACGAACAGGGACGGCTCTATGGCATCACCTTCATTGACCACAACAACGGCTGTGTGGTCAATGGTTCACGACTGGGCAAGGAACTTTCGGCAAATGCCGTAGCCGAGTGGTTCGACCGCCCGCATCCTGAACTGTCTGCTTCTATACAGCAGAGTGAGAAAGGCGGTATTCCCGAAACTCTGACTTCGGACGGAGATTCCGTCTTGGGCGGTCTCCTCGATTTGCCCTTGGAAACCCACGGAACGGATTGGGAGGAAGAGCAGTTCCGCAGACGAATGCAGCGCAAGAAAAGAAAACAACGTAAACTCTAAAAAACAGAAAGATTATGTCACAACAAGAAGACGATTTGAGGGCACTGGCGAAAATCATGGATTTTCTGCGTGCCGTAAGTATTATATTGGTGGTTGCCCACCTCTATTGGTATTGCTATGAAGCGATACAACTATGGGGCGTGAATATCGGTGTGGTGGACAGGATTCTGATGAATTTCCACCGCACGGCGGGGCTGTTCGGGAATCAGCTCTACACCAAACTTTTTGCATTGACACTGATGGGACTTTCCTGCTTAGGTACGAAAGGTGTGAAAGAGGAGCATATCACGTGGTCGAAAATATGGGCATTCATGGGAGTCGGCTTTGTCTTTTTCTTCCTCAATTGGTGGATACTCGCCTTGCCGCTGCCCATTGAAGCCAATGCGGCTCTCTACGCCTTTACGATGACCGTCGGGTATGTGTGTCTGCTGATGGCGGGACTCTATATGAGCCGTCTGTTGAAGAACAACCTGATGGAAGATGTCTTCAATCAGGAGAACGAATCCTTTATGCAAGAAACAAGACTCTTGGAAAACGAGTACTCGGTCAATCTGCCGACCCGATTCTATTATCGCAAGAAATGGAACAGAGGATGGATAAACGTGGTGAATCCTTTCCGTGCGGTCTCCGTATTGGGAACGCCGGGCAGCGGTAAGTCCTATGCCATCATCAATAATTTCATCAAGCAGCAGATTGAGAAAGGGTTTGCCATCTACTGCTACGACTTCAAGTATCCCGACCTCTCTACAATTGTTTATAATCACCTGCTGCATCACTCGGAAGGGTATAAGGTCAAGCCGAAGTTTTATGTGATCAACTTCGATAACCCGAGGCGGTCACATCGCTGTAATCCGATACACCCCGACTTTATGAGCGACATATCGGATGCCTACGAGTCGGCTTATACGATTATGCTCAACCTCAACAAGACGTGGGTGCAGAAACAGGGAGATTTCTTCGTGGAGTCACCCATCGTACTCTTCGCCGCCATCATCTGGTATCTCCGCATCTTTGAGGGTGGCAAGTATTGTACCTTTCCGCACGCTATTGAGTTTCTCTGCCGTAAGTATGAAGACATTTTCCCAATACTGACTTCTTATCCCGAATTGGAGAATTACCTTTCTCCTTTCATGGATGCTTGGCTCGGAGGGGCGGCTGACCAGTTGCAAGGGCAGATAGCCTCCGCCAAGATACCGCTGTCGAGAATGATAAGTCCGCAGCTCTATTGGATTATGACGGGCGATGATTTTACACTGGACATCAATAATCCTAAAGAGCCGAAAATCCTTTGTGTGGGTAATAACCCGGATCGGCAGAATATCTTCGGAGCAGCATTGGGATTGTACAATTCGCGCATCGTGAAGCTGATAAACAAAAAAGGGATGCTGAAAAGTTCCGTGCTGATAGATGAGCTGCCTACCATATATTTCAAGGGATTGGACAATCTGATTGCCACCGCACGTAGCAATAAAGTGGCGGTATGCTTGGGCTTTCAGGATTTCTCGCAATTGAAGCGCGATTATGGAGACAAGGAAGCGGCTGTGGTGATGAATACCGTCGGAAACATTTTCTCCGGTCAGGTGGTCGGCGAGACGGCAAAAACCTTATCGGAACGTTTCGGGAAAGTGCTTCAAAAGAGGCAAAGTATGAGTATTACCCGAAGCGACAAGACGACCTCCATCTCCACGCAAATGGACAGCCTGATTCCGCAGAGCAAGATTTCCACGCTCACGCAGGGAATGTTTGTGGGAGCGGTTGCCGACAACTTCTCCGAACGTATCGAGCAGAAGATATTCCACTGTGAGATTGTGGTGGACAATGCGAAAGTGGCAAAGGAAACAGCCGCTTACCGACCGATACCCGTTCTGACGGACTTCACGAATGAAAACGGAGAGGATATGATGGAACAGGAAATCAAGGCGAATTATGACCGTGTAAAGACGGAGGTGCGGGACATCGTGGAACGGGAGTTGCAACGGATTGCTGATGACCCGGAACTTTCCAAGCTACTCAGTAGCAAAAAATCATAAGAAATGGGTAGACCTTTTATTTGATTAAGAGAGTGGGAAATCGTATTTTTGAACACGATAATTGATGATACGATGAATTGTTTTAATCATACCCAAGAACCGGCGGTAGCCCAGTGTTCCGATTGCGGGAAAGGGCTGTGTCCTGAATGTGCAGCAAGGTATCAGCCGATACTTTGCTCTCCTTGTTATAAGAAAAGAAAGGACAGAGCCATCTGGGATAATCTCTACTACCTTATCCTATACACCGCATTCTTTGTCATAGGTTATAAACTCGACTTTATGACCACCAAACGGATGCCTGACATGCAGTGGATGTCCGGATATGTTCTGATGGCTTTCTGGGCAGGGTATGTGTTCATCAACAAGGTGCTGCCGTGGAAGATGACAGCAGGGACGACAGGGCAATGGAATTTCTACTATGTATTCAAATTCCTGCTTTATCTCGTAGGCGGTTTCTTTGTCGCCCCTTTCGTTGTCCTTTGGACGGTATATAAGTTCATAAGAGCACTTCGCCAATAGAAGATTCTCCAACCCTTAGTTAGAGAAGTTGCTAACTCTTTTTTGAAGAGGCTTGAAGAACTTGTGCAACTAATAGCGGCTTTGTATATGCAACATGTGTCAAACTGTTAAATATATATATATATATAAAGTATTTTAATATGTCGCACAACGCACTGCGGTTTCTTGGAAGGATTATAAACTTTTTGTATATTTGGTAGTTGCCAGTATAAAAAAACTTAAAAACACAATAATCCATGCAAAGGAATACTATAATCTTTATCATTAATATATGATAACTATAAATCTCATGGAGCTATTAGAACGGTGTAAGAAAGGAGACAAAGAAGCATTAGGACTACTTTATACAACCTATTCAAAGCGGATGATGTGCGTCATCTGCCACTATATTCCTGATTTGAACGCTGCACGAGATATACTGCATGACGGCTTCCTTATCATTTTCAGTCGTATCAACCAACTCCGGGATGCAGAAAAGCTGGAGTATTGGATGGGGACGATAATGCAAAATCTAGCATTGCAATATCTTAAAGAACAGGATTTTATCCAACTGCTTACAGGCGATTATGATGCGCTTGACATACCAGAGTTTGAAGAATCTATCACCATAGAGGAATTGGAGATAATGATAAACCGTCTTCCTATGGGGTATCGAAAGGTGTTCAAACTTGCTGTGCTGGAGAACAAGTCCCATAAAGAAATAGCAAACCTGCTTGGAATTTCAGAACAGACATCCGGCTCTCAATTATTTCATGCACGGGTTATGCTTCGCAAAATGATTGTGAAGTATAAAATTGAAAAGAGTATGGCCGTATTAGCCATTATTATAGCTATTGGGATTTTTCTGCGTAATCAGAATATTCATAAAACTCAGCAGACTACAACAGTCAATGAGTCAACGCAACTAAGAACAGGAAAAAATAAAGATATAGAGAACAAGGTAGAACAAAATGAGGAATCAATAAGGCAGATTGCCCCGCAAAGCAGTATAAGTTCCGCACTATTTTCGGAAATCTGTGTAGAAAAGGAAGATTCTCTTAACCTCTCTATTAAAACAGAAAATCTGATTGCAGAAACAAAAACAGATAATGGAGCGAACGCAGATACAGCTAAGCATGATATTCGTCCTAATCCAAACAAGATGGAATCTTTTGCCCACGCATATCATTCCAATGACTTATCTATAACGAAAAGAAGTTGTCGTAACTTCTGCTTGTCTGTTGGAGGATCTGTAATAGGCGCACTTAATACCGAAAATTCATATTTGAAACCAAGTGATAATCCTATTTGGGCAGGGTCGAATGACAAGGTTATAGAGGAATCTGAACACGATCTGCCAATTACATTTGCTTTGAATATTTCTAAAACGCTCTCTAACCATTGGAGTATCGAAAGTGGGCTACAATACACTTTACTGCGGACGAAACGAACCCAGACCACTATAAGCGATGAACACTCGGTATCTGTAAACCGCCAAAATATAAAGGCACATTATTTAGGAGTTCCTCTGAAACTTCGTTTTAAGATTTTGTCTTTTGACAAATTCTCACTTTCTTCCGGCATTGGAGGAATGGTGGAGTTCCCACTAAGAGGCAAGGTGAATGAAGGAATAGATGACGGTGAAATGCAAGAACATAATTACGCATTGCCCACGCAATGGTCTGTATATGGAGGAGTGGGGATTGAATATCATTTCACGCCGAACATTGGTATCTATGCAGAGCCGTCTATAAACTATTATTTTAAGTCAAGAAGCAGCTATCCTGCAATCAGGCAGGACAAGCCTTTTGAGTTCTCGCTTCCTGTCGGCTTGCGTTTTACGTGGTAATTGTTAAAATGGCAGATGATTCTAATTTTTTTTGTGATTTCATGCAATGATTGAGGCTTGTACTACTCTTAATAGTAGAACATATTAAAAAATAGTTATTATGAGAAATTTAATCAAATTTAGTTGCCTCCTCTTTTCGATGGCATTATTGTCTTCGTGCAGTAATTCTGAAGAACCAGATTATCCGGCTGTTGCATCATCTATATCTAATAGTATATTGATTGATATATTGGATTCAGAAGGCAATAGCCTTATAGATAATGAGGCTATCATGAATGGATTGTCTTTTATTGGAAGGGACGGCTATAAAATACCTTTTCATGCCGTTGAAATAGGAGATGAGAAAATAATAAGGACTGTTTTCCCTCTTCCTATGGAATCTTCGATGAGCTATTCTGATGACAGGAAAAATGGATATGGAGAATCGAATCTTACTATAAAAGCTAATGATTTTAAGTATATATTCAAAGGCTTCTTTCATTACACTTGCTCACATCCTGATATAGAGATGTTTGGAGGTAATGGAATAAAACTTATTGAGATTCATTCCAATGCCCCCGATGTCTCTATCAGTGAGGATGCAAATTTTCTAAAGATTACTATCAAAATTGCATCTGATTAAACTTAGGGTAGCTTGGTCAGATACATCAATATAGAAGACCAAACATCTTGTCAAAATAAAAATACCCTTTTTTAGGTATTGCAGAAATTTTAAAACAAAAGTATCTTTATAGCAAAAAATGATGAAACTAAAATTTATTTACGCCACATTGGCTTTGTTATTATTGTTTTCCTGTTCTGTGGAAGACAATTTAGAATCTTTAATGCAAGATAATAATGAAATTGTAACGTACAAAGTTACCCAAGAAGAAGCGCAGAGCATAGTTCAAGGATTCGTTGACGAAATGTCTTTTATTTCATCAACAAGAAGTGCTAATGAGATGTCTCATAAAGAAATATCAAGCGTATATGCACTTCGAAAGAATCTAATTCAAACACGTTCTGGAGCGGATAGCAATGATTTTCCTATTGATTTAGACACATTGATGTATGTTGTCAATTTTTCTAATGACAATGGTTTCGTATTGGTCGCAGCAGATAAACGGACAGAGCCTATTTTTGCTATTATCGATGAAGGTAATTTTAATTTTGAATTATTGAGCGAAGAGGATAATGATATGTTTTTGACCTTTTTGGATTATGCAATCTCCACTGAATTAGATGATATTGAGAATTTCAGCGGCAACATATCTCAAACGAGAGCTACATCCAACGGATGGACAATCAACACAAAATATGCTCCGATATTAAAAACAAAATGGTCACAAGGTGGGGAAATTAATCCGAATTCCTATGGAAAATATTGCCCCAATAAGACCACGGGATGCACAGTTATAGCTACAGCACAGATTCTGTCTCATTTTCAAACGATTTCACATGTCAATTGGTCATACAACGGTGTTGGTGCAAGTTCAGATTTGCATTGGAGTCAAATTATTTCTGATTGTGAAAATAATAATGGCGTTTTGAGTTCGACATATACACCGCAATCATTAAATGAAGTGGCGCATTTGTGTAGGTATCTTGGTATAGCATTTGGAGCGAAATATAATAGCGATGGTTCAACCAGCGTAGGGGAAGATAAGCCAATAGATTGGTTTAATAAATGGGGTGGTTTAAAAGCCTCTAAATTGAAAGAGTATAACGAAAGTCAGATAATTACATCAATTAAGAACGGAAATCCTGTATACGGAAGAGGTAATTCTGGAAGAAAAAAGTTTTTGGGTATTACAGTAAAATATAAAGGTGGACACGCTTGGGTTTATGATGGATATATTTCTGCTACTAAAAACGGAAAGCAACAAAACCTTATTCATTGCAATTGGGGATGGGGCTCATCTAAATTCTATAATGGATATTATTTGAGTAAAGTCTTTGATACAAATAGCGGTCCGGAAATATACGATAATGAGGTCACTCGTAGTGGGCAGTCAGGTTACTACAAATATAATCTTGAATATTCTATTATATCGCGATGAAAAATATTTTAGCATTTCTGATTGTAGGATTAGGCTTCCTTTGTTCCTGTGAAAGCAGGGATGGAGATTGGGATTCTATGGTTTGGGAGAGTAATGATGTAAGCAATATAAATAAGAACAAAAATATAGAAGTCCCACAAGCAGGCAACACTTATGTATTCACATGCAAAAATTATAAGAATTTTTGGGTATATGCAATCCAAGAAAATGGGAAACAAATTGGAGATACCCAACTATCTATAGATTGCAAAAAATATGAAGATAACAATATATCTATCAGTATTGAGAAAAATAAAATGAATGTAACTTTTTTCCCTAATGAAGAATATCAAATCCGAAACATTTCAATAGGAATAACCGCTGGGGATATTTTTAATTCTTTCTTTTTTAAACAAAAGGGAAAGGATAATTAATATACTCAATTGAGACAATAAAAGTTATTCCATTTTTCGTGTAAGAACAAACTGGTAAATATTTAGTCTAGTGTAAAACTTAAAAAACTTCAAAAAATGTTTCTCAATACCGGAAACAGATGTTGCGAATATATTTTCAAAAGTCTAAGTTTCTTAATCGAAAGTAGGAAAGTTCCTTTGATTGTTCTGTTTCATTGTGCTTGGAAATGAAATGTACAAGATTTGTATTTGCTTTGTGCTGCTTTCTGGCGTGCTATGGACTCGCAATAACTCCCAAAGGCCAAAGGCTTCCATTGAAATTCCGTTAGATAGCAAATCGTAGTGTCTCTGGAGGGATGTTCCTGTTATTCTTGCAGGTTATACCCGCAAAGAGATATATCAGTTGTTTGACAAACAACCGAATATGAATTTACATTGATGATAGGTCAGAAACTCCTCCTTGATAGTGTAAACAGAGCCGTGACACAGTTCAGTTTACACTACCACTCTTTCTTTATGCCTCCATTTTATCTACTTGTTGTTTGTTTTGATATGCTTCTTAATCTTCTTTATAGCCCAGTCGTAATGGCTTGCCGTTGTTGAAACACAGTAAGTGCCAAGCGTAGAAGAGCCTGTCCAACCGAACGAATTCTTGGCAAAGAGTTCTTCATTGGAAAATTGCTCTATCAGTGTCATTACCTCTTTATGACTCTCTTTTAAGATTGTCTTTGCTTCTGTCAGTGGTGTGCTTTGATGCTTCTTCCAAAATTCCAAGTTCATTGCTGGATAGGTTTTCCAATTGTATGGTGTAGGTAGAAACGTTTGGTACTCACCGTTAAGATTGGCTTTTATCCAACTCAGTAGCAGTTGATGCCATTCGTACAGATGTACAAGCACATCTCGCAGATTTTTGTCTCTGCTCCAGTGTGTTTCTTTACCGACCGTTGCCATTTCTTCAGCAAAGGCTGCTTCCTGCTGACTTTTAGTCATACAGTCTATAAGCTTCCACATCTTGTTGAATTGTTCGTTGGCGGATGATGTCAAATCCGCTTTTGTCGTTGCACGTGCCATAATTATTTTCTACTTAGTGTTGTTATATTATTTTCTGAAACTACCATTGCTTGCTGGTTATTGAGATTTCATTGGAAGATAGTTATATTTTTTGCATAATCTGCAATGTGACATATTCGAATATATATGCATTAAAATGTGGAACAGGATAGAAATCTACTATATCAAAACCAGCAAAATTATAAAAATCAGGTGTTAGCAAGCGGATGTCTTCCTTTTTCTTGGCATATTCGATACTAAGTGCAGCAATCATTGCACCAGCTGACTTACCAATAAAAAGATTTCCTTTTCCAACATCCTCTGCTGTCAACTATCAGTTCTGTTCGTCTTAGTCCATAGGTGAAGAAGAAAGAATTGCCCCTCTCCGATATATAGATGCGGTCGCTATCTTTAATTATTTGTGGAATCGACTTCTCATCGCATAAAGCCCCCAATTCTTTGACCACAAGCCCAAGATATTTAAGTGCTGTTTTTCCATCCACTACATATTATGTATGTTCCTCATTAATACTTGCGGTTGGAATAAATGCCACAATCTTCCTTTGCAATTGAACAACAAATTTGGACAACAATTGAGCTGCATCTGCGAGAGACGAACATAAAAATATTTTTATCATTATATTGAATTTTGTATTTTGTAATAATATTATCTCCATCTTTACTCAAGCAGGAGGTGCTGACTTTCAGCAAATGTTTTTGATATAATGCAAAATAAATGAATTTATTTAAAACATCTAAGATTTTCTCCTAAATCTTAGATGTTTTTGATTGGTTCTTTATGAGCTTTTCCATATATCGTATTTAGTTACTCATATGCAACTTAACTTTAAGAATCTCCCATGGTACGAACAAAGAGAGTTCCTGGGCGTTCTCGGAACGGAAGGGAAGTGCGGGTTTGAACTTTTCCGCTTACTGTTTAACCTCCCTTCTGACAGACTTCATTAATGAAAACATAAATCTTATGAGCCGGCAACCAAGAGGAACTACGACGGGGTAAAGATAGAGGTTATTATCAGGGAATGAGGCAAATAGAAGAGATCTCATACCCAGAGTATTTCTCATTTTATTTACCGCTTCTTGAATTTTCCGCTCTTAAGGTCGCTCTCCCTCATTCGCTTGTTAAGCTTTTCTCTAAGTTCATCAAGAAAATAAGTACGGCTGTCGTCCTTGCGACGTTTCATATTCATATAGACATTGTAGCAGTTCTTGATTTCTACTCCGAAAATTTCGGAAAGAGCATCCGCTAATTCTTCCACGCCGATTTCTCCATTGTTGATGCAGTCGCAGGTATCAAAAGCATAGAGCAACTCCACCAAGTCCACCATCTTGCCAGTCCAATGGAATGGGATTGTTCGCTTAGGTTTTCTGGACTGTTTCCAATCATGCACATATTTTCTTCTCTGCAGAAACAATTCGGTATCTATTACGCATAATAATTCTGCTATGTTTTTTTTCAAATTCTTTTGTCTTGTGACTTTCTTCAGATAGTGAACATAGATGAAAGCGGGTATAGTTAAGAACTCTGTAAACCGTTTCAGGATTTTCTTCTGAATTAGAGAATTTGATAATTTCATCAATGAACACATCTATCAATAAGGAACCTTTTTCTGCCTCATATTGCATTGAAGCAAAATTCTTAAAGCTAATGGTTTGAATAAGTCTTCTCATATTCGTTCTTTTTAAAATTTAACATAATTCACCTATCTATTATCCATTCTTTTGCACGATTATAGGTTTTCCACATATGGGCATACGCTCCATGAAGAGCAAGTAGTTCCTCATGCGTTCCCTTTTCTGTTATCATGCCTTTATCCAAATACAGGATATGGTCAGCATTTGTTATCGTACCTAAGCGGTGGGCAATGACCAGGACAGTCTTTCCCTTGATGAGGTGTGAAAATGCCTCCAATATCTTTCCCTCGTTTTCAGGGTCGGCAAATGCAGTTGCCTCATCCAGCAGGATGACGGGCGCATCTTTCAGTATAGCACGAGCCAGTGCGAGGCGCTGCATCTCACCGCCGGAAAGATATGTGCCGCCTTCTCCCACCAAAGTTTGGTAGCCATCAGGCAGAGCCTCGATAAATTCATGGCATTGGGCTGCGCATGCGGCTCTTTTTACATCCTCGAAGGTGGCAGTCTTGTTTCCCATACGGATATTTTCTTCAATAGTGTCAAAAAAGAGCATGTTGTCCTGAAAAACCAAAGCTATGTTATCCATTAAGACCGAAGTCGGAATCTCCTTTATAGGCACATTCCCTATCAAAATCTCTCCGTCTTGGATATCCCAAAATCGAGCGGCAAGCATGGCAATGGTACTTTTCCCTGCTCCGGAAGGACCAACCAAAGCCGTTATAGTACCGGGATTGGCGGTAAAAGAGACCTCTTTGAGTATCGTGGTAGTATTGTAGGCAAATGAGACATTCCGAAACTCAACATGAGCATCTTCAGGGTATCGGGACAAGGCTGGCTCGTCTATTTCGTCCATATAGAGAATATCGTCTATTTTCTGTATGCCCATATTGTTTTGATTCAGGAAGCTGCCTATCCACAAGAGTTTCAGCACGGGGAAGAAAATAGCTGTTCCAAACAGCAGAAACATCAATACTACGGGAATGAATGCAGCATACGAATCACTCTTTTCGAGTAGCCATACCGCAACGGGAATAATAAAGAGAAGAGCAGATGAGAGTATGGTTAGAAAACCCATATAGGTAGGTCGATACCGAACATTCACTTCGCAGGCAAATTTGCGATATTCCTTGATATCTTCATTCAGTTTACGGTAGGCATCAGTCGATTCGGTAAAGGTTTTCACGATTTGAATGCCACGTATGTATTCCACGATGCCGGCATTCATTCTGCCCATTTTCTCCACATACCTTTCGGAAACCTCGCGGATGGTTTTACCGACATACATCCGTCCCATCACAAGGAATGCCATCGCAAAAATCGCCAATACGACCAGAGCCAACCTCCAGTCCACTGTAAACATGTACCCCACAAGAATTAGCGGGAACAGTATGGCTGTTACAATGTCGGGAATATGGTGGGCGATAAACAATTCAATACGCTCGACATCATCGCTCATTATTTTCTTCAGTTCTCCGGAAGCCCGACGATTAAAGAACCCCAAAGGCAAGTGTACCATCTTTTGTGCCAACTGCATCCGTATTTCGTACAGAATGTTGAAAGCGGCAATGTGCGAAAGCATAAGAGATACAAAGGTCAGTACCCCGAATGCAAAGAAAGCCCCCAGGGCTATATAACCCCATTGCCAGATGTAGGCCTTGTCAATCAATGAGGGATCAAGGGCATGTTTTGCCAGCTCGATAAGAATATTATACACGGCTATGATTGGCACGAATTGTACAATAGCGGTGATGACAGCCAATGACATCGCTCCGATGAGTAGCCAACGTTTGATCCCGGCTATTTCGATTAACCTTCCCAATCCGGTTTTACGTCTATTTATATCCATTGTCTTGTAGTTTACTCGGTTGTTAGAATTTCCATCTTTTTACTCGTTGTTGTTCTTGCCAAAGATTGCGATACAAACCTCCTTCTTCGAGAAGAGTCTGATGTTTGCCTTGTTGTACTACTCGTCCCTGATTTATCACCACGATATTATCGGCATTGACCAGCGTGCCCAGACGATGTGCAATGATAACTACCGTCTTTTCTTTCACCAGGTCATTGATGGCATCTTGTATGTGTACTTCATTCTCTGGGTCGAGCGAGGCTGTCGCCTCGTCAAGCAACACTATAGGTGCATCTTTCAAAATGGCACGGGCAATAGATATTCGCTGTTTCTCACCGCCGGAAAGTGTGCTTCCTCCTTCGCCCACCAAGGTGTCATAGCCATCGGGCATGGCAGTGATGAATTCGTGACATTGCGCCTTGCGTGCTGCTGCTTCTATTTCTTCTTGAGTTGCCGTCTCACGACCTACGCGAATGTTATTATAGATAGTGTCATTGAAAAGATACACGTCCTGAAAGACAATGGAAATTTGCTGCATCAGCGTATGTAAGGTATAGTCCCTGACGTTTCGCCCACCAAGCAGGATTTCCCCTTTGTTTACATCCCAGAAGCGGGCTATGAGACGAGTCAGCGTTGTCTTTCCCGACCCCGATGGTCCAACGAGAGCAGTCAATCTTTTTTCCGGAATGACAAGCGATACATCCCGAAGCACGGGAATATCCTCGTTATAGCTGAAATCCACGTTCCGGAACTCTATTTCTGAACCCGTGACCTCTTCTATCGTTCCCTCCGGAAGCACAGGCGTATTACAAAGGGCATCTATGCGTTCCGCACTCAACTTCATGTAATTGATAAGAGCGATAAAGGTCATGGCGTTGATGAGCGGGGCATAGATAGCCGAGCCAGCCAACAAAAACATGATGTATACAGGTATAGAAACCTGGGCATCCAACAGCATCGAGAAGCCAAGCAGCATAATAAGTAATAACCCTCCGTTCAGCAGAGTGGAAGCTAAAGTGATGGTAGGAGCAGGAGCGGCTTCCAAGTAGATACTCTCGCGTTTAAGTTCACGGAAAGCGTGTTCCAAACGTTCAAACTTATTGCCATTCAAATTGAACGCCCTAATCAAGCGGATACCCTGTATATATTCTATCATGCGCGAGGCGGCATTCCTTTTTATCTTCTGATGTTTCTTTCCCAATATTGCCACAAAGCGATTGGTGAGTAGCATCATGGGATATGCCAATGGAATGACGGAAGCTGCCGCCATAGCCAATTGCCAATTGCAGAACGAGAGCGACACCAAAGCCACAATAGGCATTGCCAATCCTCCGAAGAACTGTCCTATGAGATGTGTGGTGAGCATCTCCACGTTGTTGTAATCACTAACGATGTATGCCCCGATGTCTCCTGGATCACGACTATTAAAGAAACCCATTGGCAGTCGTCGCAAATGGTCAATCACAACCAAACGACCGTCGCAACATATCTCGTAGCCGTCACGATAGGCAACAAGGTAGGCTTTTTTTCCGATGAACCAAAGACAGATGAGGGAGATTAGAAGCACTGCCCATGCCCAAGCGATGTTCATAAGATTTATTGATGTTCCGGGATGCTGGAGAGGCTTGAATATCTCCCATACGACAAGCAGCATTGCCCCGTAAGGTGCGCCACGGAAGAAATATTCCGCTACGGTCCACCATATCAACGGACGCAGGCGACGAGGCTGCCCCATTGTGGCGGAATTGAGTATTTTAGAAAGATTGTTCATAAGATTGCTATTTGAGTAAGAAGTATCTGGGAGTTCTCGCTTTGTACCACGCATAGTCTTCCCCATAGGTGGTCATGCAGTATTGCTCTTCACCCAAGATAACGCCATGCGTGACGAGTATCAAAAGGATAGTGGCAAGTAGCAACAACAACGAAGCCGCGGCAATACATATCGCCAATGCTCCCACTTCATAGAAGAAGTACATCGGGTTGCGCGACAGGCGGTAAACGCCTCGTACGACTATTTCTCCTTTAGGCGTAGAGGCATAAGCGTGAAAGGCAGCCATGAATCCGACAAGCGCAAAGGCGAACAAGAGACTTCCTGCCATAAACAGCGGTGTGCCAATCTGAAGTGGAACAAAAAGCGAGATTAACAATACTACTAATTGAATAATATAGCTCAAAGTCGCGTATCGCTTGTCCTTAGCGGTATGCCACGAGGTATCTACGGCACGTTTTCCTCCTTCTTTGTAAAGAAGCATATACAAAAACTGTATCAACACCAACGCGAACGAGGGAATCCATGCATTGAGCCAGCCAAGTTGGAGTTGGACCAAATCGCTTATAGCCATATAAAAATAACTTTATAAAGAACAAAAAATATTTGGACTATGATCTTCAAGTGCACAAAAGCTCAACATAGGAGGGCAAAGAGAGAGAGAAGAGAATCCTACAATCATCTTTGCCCTCTTGGTTACAAGCTATGGCTTATTTGCCGAACCATTCTATTGCCATTGGGTTTCCTACAGTAGTTATCATAGGGGTTGGATTGACTACTGAAGTCTGAGGGTTGAGATAATATATGCCCTTGGTGGTCGCTGAAGCATTGCAGATAGCCAAACCGTCTTTATACTTAGAGACCAATACACCATAGCCGTTGGATAATTCCAGCCCTTTTATTTTCGTCATCTTCCGATTGTATAGGTCAAAGACTACGGCTCTGCTCGATATAGAGGAATGTCCTGTTTCTCCGGGTCTGTAATAACCTGGAATATCAACATATCCGTAGGCTTTACCATTGGCCACATAACAAATGGAAGCAGCCCAACCTGCTGTTTTCTCTTCTCCTTCGATAGTTGCACCGGTTATCGTCCAGTGGTACGTGGGATCAAAATCCGTATCACCCTTTTTTATTCGCAGTATGCCTGCCTTATGGCCTGCTACCATTCCGAAATTACCGATGCAGGAAATGTATATATCCCCTTTTTCATCCATGAATAAAGACTTCGGATCGATAGGACGTGTAGCTTGAGAGAAACCGCTGGCTTTCTCCGAAATCATCTTGACCAGCTTGTCCCTCCTTGTGTCAATAACGGCAACATCTGCTTGTTTGTAATTTTCCGGGCTTGTCCAACCACCCACCATCTGACTTAGACCTGCAAACACGTAGCCGTCACGTTCTATCATGATTCCTATGTCGGGATTATTGTCTTGTATGCCTAAAGATGTCAGGTCTATCTCTCCCGTCTTCTGCATGGTTTCAGGATTAAAAATGTAAATCTTTCCCAATCCTGCAAGCGACAGATACGCCTTTGTAGGAGACAGCTTGACGAGACTATTGGCACTGTTATTGGCAGGCAATGGCATACTGCCCATTTTCTGCAAACCACCGTTTACGCGGCGATACCTGACCAGTTCATTCTTGTCCATTGTCATGTGATAGCTCGGGAATACATAGACCTCATTATCTATCACCACAGGGTAAGAACTTCCAAAGGGAACATTTATGCCATTCTTATTGTCTACAGCCATCGTCGCGCCTAACTTGGGCTCGTCAATAAGTTGCATATAGACTGTTCCATCCATACCCGTAGCATTGGGTAAGGCTGTTAGTAGTAGTACATTTCCCGAACCTCCTGCAATGGGGATCTCTGGATCGTTCTTGTCACATGAGTTAAAACACAGTGCTGCAAACATGGCAGCAGCGAAAATCATTTTCTTTTTCATTGCTTTTTGTTTAATTGATTATTAGATGAATTATTACTTGAATACATATCTGAATCTGACGGTAAAACTACGCCCGGGTAAAGGACGGTTGAACTCACTGATTATTTGCGTATCTGTCAGATTGCTTATATTTCCCATAATGAAATAGCGCCCATTACCAAAACTCTGCTCAAAGCCCATACTGCATGAGATGGTTCGCGGTATGCGATGCTGTTGGAATTGGCTTTGCTCGAAATCATAAAGATATTCCTCCACGAATGAAGCATCGCTAAATATGCGCGTGTTCATACCTTTGCCCCCGAATAGATTCTCTTTGTGGAATTCCACTCCTGCATTTGCCATCAGATAAGGTATATTGGGCATGCGACTGCCCTTTGTCGGATTGGCAACAGTGGTGTTTTGCTCATACTTACGCGTATCTCGCAGGTCTTGGTAGGTTGCATTTACGTAACCATAGAGCCAGCGTGTAACATCTGCTTTCACCTCTGCTTCCACACCAAAAGTCCTCATTTCTCCAAAATTTTGATACTGCGATTGCAGGAAGCCTCCTGTAAAGCGAATCATATTCTGTAGATACATGTAGAACCCGTTTACTTCTATCTGCAAGTTGCTGGGAGACTTTCCTGTCAGGTCGAACAGCATTCCCACGTTTACGCTTGTGTTACGCTCCGGAATCAAATTGCCTGCAGGGGCAATGACATAACCATCTCCCAGCAGTTCTTCTTCCGACGGAAGCCTTACATCATACCCGAGAGAGGCTTTTGCCATCAGGTTGGGAGTAATACGGTAACGAAGCGCATTGCTGATACCGAAATCATTCTTGTGGGTATTTATATCTTCCGCTGAATTTGTCAGAATACTAGCCATCCGCGTTTTCATTGAATAGTAGTAATACTTGATATTGACAGAATTGAGGAATTTATCGTCAGAAGAGCGATAGTCGTAGTTCACACCAGCCACCCAACTGAGCATATTGCTTGGGAATTCCGTACGGTAGCCTATTACCTTGTCTTTCATTGCATCTTTGGGGTTGGCATGGGCATATTTCGACAAAGAATTGAAGTTGACCGAATGATTATCATTGACAAGATAGTTGAGATTCAATTTATGCTGCAATAGATGCTTGTTATTCACCAACAATGATGCCCATTTCCCGATTTCTCCACCGAATTTCGAAACCGTAGGATAATGCGTACCGTCCCAATGTGTGCGATGAGAAGCGGTATCAGTAAAATGATAGTTGGTATAAACATACCCCAGTTGCCAATCGAAGTCCAATCCTTCCAAGAGAAAGTTTTCCTTCTCCATCTTGTTGGCGATAATAAAAGCATCGGAATGGCTGTGGGCATACTGAATGTTAGACTCTATTCCCTGTACATCCTTGTAGGTATGTATGAAGACTGGTTCAAATTCCACCAAGTCAAACCACCATTTCCGTGCCTTAAAACTGCCGCCGACAACTGCCTTCTTGAACTTGTCGTGATCTCGGGTTATCGTAAGTCCCTCTTGAAAGGGGGATTTCATCTTGTAGTTATTATCGGAATAGTTATAAAAACCTCCCAACCCGAACTCTATACCTTTTGGTGCAATGTTCATTTTGCTCACCACGGATGCTTTGTGAGTGTTGAAACTACCGTAAGAATAGTTCACGTCCAAATACTTGGGCGGATACTCCTTGATGACAATATTTACCGCTCCACCCACGGCGGAACCCCCGAATTTGGCAGGAACAATTCCTTTGTATATCTCAATGCGATCGATCATTTCCACCGGAATATCATTGATGTCGATAAAATCGGAATTGTCATTCATCGGCTGTCCGTCAATGAAAAGCCCAATGCGTTTTCCTTCCAACCCTCGTACGGAAACACGAGAAGTACTGCCCACTCCTCCCATTGTCCGCACGGTGATACCGGCCGTTTTTGCTAAAACATCCTGCACATTATTGACAGTCCCTTGTATCTGACTCATGCTGATTACAGATATAGGCATTGCCTGCTCACGTATTTTACGGGCTTCGCTTTTGCCCATCACCACCACCTCGTCCAACGATTTGGAATCGGCTTTCAGACGGATGATGATTTTACTGCCTCTCTCGTTACCCACTGTGACTTTACGGGTTTGGGTGCGATACCCCATAAAACTCACGGTAAGCGTATAGGTGCCTGTGGGAATATCAGAAAAAGAGAAATCCCCATGCTCATTTGTCGCGATGCCCTTTTTCAGCTCCTCGATAAAGATAGTTGTTCCGGGCAGTGGCTCTTCGCCTGAGTCGTCGATAACCACGCCCGTAATCCGTCCGCCCCCTGTTTGGGCAGAGACACTGATGCTCATGAGCATCAGTGATAAGAAAAGATAGAGTACTTTCTGCTTCATTGTCTTATTACTTTTGTTACTAAAAATATATTTTGCCTTTGTTCATGTTTCAGAATTGTTATCGTATCTACCGAAAAATCCCCATTGTCCTTAAACCAATCATAGTCTACGGAGGGTTGGGTTGAATACATTCGTTCCGTGCATAAGAGGAGGTAAAGCGACTGAATCATCCCGTATGGTTGAGATCGAAACAGGTGGGGTTGGATTATTGCTATGTGCTGTCCAACATTTTTCTCCACATAGAGCCAAAGGAGTTATTGATGATGAGATTAAGCAATTTAGTCTTCGCATTGCGGAATTCTTTCCAAAGAAGTCAGCATACGAAAGTCTCTCTATCATCTCGTTGGTAAGTTCACGGATAAGTTCCAAATTCTCTCTCGTGAACGAATAGCCGCACAGGGTCAACACCGCAGAGTAATTGTCGTTATCGAATATCCCCTTGAACTCTTCGTTCTTAACAAGCATCAGGTCTTCTTCGATGAAGTCGTCTTCCCACAAAATATAAACATTGAAGTATCTTAACCAGGAAAAGCCCACACAGGGGAAGAGGATAAGTAAACTTGGAGCCAACCATTGTTTTTGCATCCTCCTTCTGCATTGGAGAGTAAACCCTTCGTTCATTCTTTCTATTTTCATATTATCTGTTATTTATCAGTTGTTTAATTTGTTGAGGAGACAAAAGGGAATCTGCCCCTGACAATCACCTCGTGATTGCAAGCTCAAAAAAAAAAGAACAAAAGTCCGTTTTGTTCAAAAATAGAGCGGACTGCCTTGACAGGGCAGCCCGCTCTATGGTGTATATTGTTAAAACTGGATGTTTCATACATCCGCCAATTAAGGAAAATCCTATACCTCCACTGCTTGTGAATGTTTTCTTTCGTTGCTTTCATATTTTGTTATAACTTGCTCTTTATCCAAAATTTTTTCGGAATCAAAGGATATAATACCTCCTTCTGTTGTTCTTCCCTCATCATCCACTTTCATAAGCTTTTTCCATCCTCCTGTACTATAGTGGACAAATTCTCTGATAAAACGCTCTATTTCCTCATGCGAAAGTTCTTCGTGTAACGCCACTTCCCTCATCATGTTAATCCACCAAGAGGATGTGAAATGGATGAAAAAAAGAGAAATGTTGGTATGCAAATCAGGATAGAGTATTTTCATTCTCTCCATGTATTTCTCTCCAATTGCAGTACTTTTATCAATCCAGCGTTCACTATAATCTTCAAATCGAGACCCTTGTGTATTGAGAAACAAGAGTTTCAACTCTTTACGGTAACAAGTTATAATATCCATTACCTCCAAAACATACTTACGATGATACTCTTCGGATACAAAAACCTCAAGAGAAAGATTTTCGTTGCGGTTATGATTATCTAACAAGCTGTTCATCTTCTTTAAAAGAGGAGACAAAACAACTGCCAATAAGTCATTCTTGCTTGGGTAATAATTGTATATGTTACTCAAACCGATACCCGACAGACTGGAAATTTCACGCATTGACACAGCCTTGAACCCTTTTCGAAGAAAGGCATCGCAAGCTGTTTTCTGCAATTGTTTACGTATATACTCCTTTGTCGTTTGCATATATCTAAGCACTGTTTTATATTTCGTTTGCAAAGTTCGCAATATCTCTTTACATAATCAATCCCTAAAAATGGTGATTTTTATACAGGCAAATCATTATTTCTAATATCTGTTTTTCTATTGTCATTCTATCAATAAGCCGTTTCTATCCATATCGAAGCCACAAGTACGCAGTTATCTCAAACCTCTAACATACACTGTTTCTTTGGTTTACCTTTGTCCGTGCACCGCTGTTGGTGCCATTAAATACATTGCAATATGGACGAAAAAATCAAAGATCAAGAAGTCCTTTTGGTCGAGGAACAGAAGACCGAGAGCCTCCGAGCCGTAGCCGGAGCAGATGAAAAAGACGGACTGAAAACCGTTCCGCCCACCGCCGAGCATGAACAGAGTTTCCTGAAGTTCGACAAGCACAGCAATGCCTTGGAGAACTTCCTCTCCAACTTCATGCGGCAGTTCAAGAACCCCACACAATTCCACTTCTTCAAAGTCCCCTTCGAGAGTGCCGTTGCCAGCGCACGGGTTCTCTCCGAGATGCTCAAAGCGCCGGAAGTCCCCTCCAATAAGGAGATGCTGGATTCCGCCCGTGTCAATCCTTCGGATTATGCAGGAGAGCAGAAACAGTCCTTCCAAGGCATTGACCCCGACAAGGTAAAGTGGGAGCAGTTCGAACAGATGGGCGTAAGCCGTGAGAGCCTCGAAAAGGGCAAGCATCTTGATGACTTGCTTCAATACCGCAAGACTCCGCTTATTCCCATCTCTATCAAAATCGGAGAAGTTTCCCTCTATACCGATGCCCGTCTTTCCCTGAAAGCCTCTGGAGACGGAACATTCATTCCCGTTGTCCATGCCATCCGCAAGGAGCCTCAATTGGAGCGTGAGTTCTTCGGGCATACCTTTACCAATGAGGACAAGAAAGCCCTCAAAGAAACGGGCAACCTCGGTCGTACCGTGGAACTGACCTTCCCCGGCAAAAATGAGCCGACCCGCAGCTTCGTGAGCATCGACCACCTGACCAACGACATCATCGCTCTGAGTGCCGATAGGGTACGCATCCCCGATGAAATCAAGGGCGTGAAGCTGAACGACGGGCAGAAAAAAGAACTCTCGGAAGGCAGAAGCATCTATGTGGAAGGTATGACCTCCCAAACGGGAAAGCATTTCAATGCCAACCTTCAATTCAATGCCGACAAGCGGTCGATTGAATTTCGTTTCGGCTCTCCCAAGCAGGGACAACGACAAAGACAAGCCCCCGAAGGGCAGAAACAGACAGAGCAGAAAGAATTGCGTGTCCCCAAGAAGATGCTGGGACGCAACATCTCTCCCGAAGAGCAGGCGAAGCTCAAAGCAGGTCAGACGGTCTATATGACCGGGCTTATCGATAAGAAGGGAGAGCCTTTCAATGCCTACGTGCGCCCGAACTTCGAGAAGAACAAGTTCGACTTCCTCAAATGGAATCCCGACAAGTCCCAAGCCAAAGAAGTCATTCCTGACAATGCTTCCCGCACGCAGGTCGCCGTCAATTCCGAAGGCAAGACCAACGAGGCTACCAAGCATGTAAAGGAGTCGCTCAAGCAGGGACAGACAGAGCCTACCGCCGGGCAGGAACAAAAGCAAGAAGAGAAGAAACGTTCCAAGGGAATGAAAATGTAATCCGCCACCACTAACATCCAAAAAGTAAGAACAAATGAAAGTCATCATAGCAGAAAAACCGAGCGTAGCCCGTGAAATCGCCCGTGTCGTTCGGGCAACCAACAAGAAGAACGGTTATATCGAAGGAGGCGGCTATGCCGTCACGTGGGCATTGGGACACCTGATAACGGCAGCTATGCCCGAAGCCTACGGCATCAAGAGTTTCCGCAAAGAGAACCTGCCGATCCTTCCTCCCGTCTTTACCCTTATTCCCCGTCAGATTAAGGAAGGTAAGGGCTATAAAGCCGATGCTGCGGCAGTCGCCCAATTGAAAATCATTGAAAAACTCTTCCGGGAATGCGAGGGCATTATCGTCGCCACCGATGCAGGACGGGAAGGTGAGTTAATCTTCAGGTTCATCTATGAGTATCTCGGCATCGCCAAACCCTTCGACCGCTTATGGATCAGCTCACTCACGGACAAAGCCATCAAAGAGGGACTTGCCCATCTGCAAAGCGGAGCGGCGTATGACAATCTCTATTATGCCGCCCGTGCCCGCAGCGAAGCCGACTGGCTGGTGGGCATCAATGCCACCCAAGCCATATCTATTGCAGCAGGACGAGGCACTTACTCTTTGGGCAGGGTACAGACCCCGACCCTCTGTATGGTCTGCTCCCGTTTCTTGGAGAACAAGAAGTTCGAGCCACAGTCTTTCTGGCAACTCAGCCTTGCCGTAAAGGAGGGTGATGAGAGTTTCCGTTTCTCCTCTACCGACCGTTGGTTCGACAAGGCAGAAGCCACTGCCCTGTATGATAAACTCAAACAGGCTCCTTATGCCACTGTAGAAACGATTGTGCGCAAGGAAACCAGACAAGAGCCACCGCTTCTGTATGACTTGACCACCTTGCAGAAAGAAGCGAACAGCCGATACGGATACACGGCAGAACAGACCATTTCCTTGGCTCAGAAACTCTACGAAAAGGCATACATTACCTACCCACGCACGGGCAGCCGACATATTCCCGAAGATGTCTTTGCCGAAATTCCCACCTTGATTGCCTTTTTGTACGACCATCCTGTCTGGGGGATTCATGCCCGCCAACTGACCGAACTCAATGCGCATTCGGTGGACAGCAAGAAAGTGACCGACCACCACGCCCTGCTCATCACAGGCAAGAAGCCGATAGACATGTTCGGAGAGGAGGTAGTCGTCTACGACATGATAGCCGGACGTATGCTTGAAGCCTTCTCCGCCCGTTGCGTGAAGGATGTCAGCACGGTTATTGCCGTCTGTGAGGGGGTGAAGTTCATTCTCAAAGGAGAATTCATCAAGGAAGAGGGATGGCGTGCCATCATCAAAAACAGCAAGAAGAAAGACAAGGAACAGCTGGAAGCCGAAGAACGGGAAAGTCGGGAGAATGGAGAAGGCATCATCATCCCCCAATGGGAGGAAGGCGGACAGCTTCCGCTCTGTGCCTGTTCGCTGGCACAAGGAACGACCAAGCCCAAGCCCCTGCACACGGAAAGTTCGCTGTTGGCGGCTATGGAGACGGCAGGTAAGGAATTGGAGGGCGAGGAATTGCGTGCGCAGCTCAAAGATTGCGGTATCGGCACACCCGCCACCCGTGCCGCCATCATCGAAACCCTCTTTGCACGCGAGTACATGGTGCGCCAAAAGAAGTCGCTCGTTCCTACGGAGAAAGGACTTGCCGTCTATTCCATCGTCCGGGAGATGAAAATCGGCAATGCCGAGATGACCGGACAATGGGAAGCAGACTTGGCGAAAATCGAACGGGGAGAATTGAAAGAGCGGGACTTCCGCAAGGGCATCGAAAGCTATGCCACACAGATTACCGACGAACTGCTCTCCTCCAAAATCCTCTTCCCCAAGAAACAGAGCGACATCCATTGCCCCAAATGCGGCAAAGGCTCATTGCTCTTCTATCCCCGATGTGCCAAATGTTCCGATCCCGATTGCGGTCTGACGCTTTTCCGCAGTGTGGCAGGCAAAAACCTCACGGACGAGCAACTGACGCAGTTGGCGGTGAACGGGGAGACTGGCATCATCAAGGGCTTTACCTCCAAAACGGGCAAGAGCTTCGAGGCTTCTCTTTCGTTGGACGGGGACTTCAAAACGGTCTTTGTCTTCCCCGAACGCAAGAAACCGGGTAAATCCCGAAGGTAAGTCCCCGTAATTTGCTAATTTTGCCACTGAATGATGCAGTCATAAACAATCATCTTGTTTTTACTGCGGATTTTAGTGGTGGCACTCGGCGGGGACGTCGAGTGCCTTTGCATTATATACCTCACTAAAATCATTCAAAATGACAGCCATTCATTTTTCCTATTACGAGCTATCCCTGCTCTCTTTTCTTCGGGAAAGCCATCCCGAGAAAGCCGATGACATCCCTTTTATCAAGGAACGTGCGGCAGCCGCTTCCGAAGCCTATACGGAAGCATTCGATGCGGGTCTTCCCATAACCGAATGTATCGGCATTGCCAATAAGACACTCTATGCGGGTCTGCACTTTTCCCGCCACGACACCATTTCTTCCGTTCTTTGGAATGAGTTCTCTGCCGAAGTATCGCTTGAAGCGGTCAGAGAGACCGCTATCCGCCTGCGCCCGCTTTTGGAAGAGGTTTTTGCCAAGTATCCGATTTCGGACGAGTTCGCCTATATGCCCGAATACAACTCTCTCTATACGGAGATTACGGGTTTTGTCCAACTAAAACTCGAAGAAGATGGCAAGCTATAACAAGAAGGAGCATCTAAGGGCGAACATAGAAGCCATCAAGACGGTCTTTGCCCTGCATCGGGAACAGCGCACGGCGACACCCGAAGAGCGCACGGTATTGGAAGCCTATACGGGCTTCGGCGCATTGAAGTGTATCCTCTCTCCTGCCAACACGATGGAGGACATCGCCCGATGGAACAAGTCGGAGTTGGAGCTATTCCCCTTGGTGATGGAACTACATCGCACCATTCGGGACAACACCACCTCCGAATCGCAATACAAGAGCTATATGCAGAGCCTGAAAAACTCCGTGATGACCGCTTTCTATACTCCTGCGCCCGTAGTACGGGAGATTGCCGCTTCCTTACGGGAGGCAGGCATCGTCCCCAAACGTATCCTTGACCCTTCGGCGGGAATGGGCGAGTTCATCCGCTCTTTTGATACCATTGCAGCTGAAGGGCATACGACCTTCGGTTTTGAAAAAGACATTCTTACGGGACAGATGCTCTCTGCCCTGCATCCCAAAGACAAGATACGCATCCGGGGCTTCGAGGAAATCGAAACCAAACTCAATGGTTTTTTCGATGTGGTCAGCAGCAACATCCCTTTCGGAGATGTGGCCGTCTTCGACCCCGTTTTCAGCAAGACGGCAGAACCTGCCCGAAAGGTCGCCCGCATGTCCCTGCACAATTACTTTTTCGTCAAGGGGGTGGATATGCTCCGTGAGGGTGGCGTGCTGGCGTTCATCACCTCGCAAGGAGTTATGAACGCTCCAACGAACGAGCCTGTACGGGAGTGGCTGATGAGCCATACCCGCCTTGTCTCGGCAGTCCGTCTGCCCAACAATCTCTTCTCGGAGAATGCAGGGACGGAGGTGGGTAGTGACCTTATTGTCCTGCAAAAGCAGAGTGGCAAGACAAGTTTGACCGAAGAGGAGCAGCGTTTCATCAAGAGCGAGAAACGCCCCAGCGGAGTGCTGTTCAACACCTATCTGCGAAGTATGTCGCAAATCGTGCATACCGAGTGGAAGCAGGATACCGACCCTTACGGCAAGCCTGCCATCCAATTCCATCATAACGGTGGAGCGGAAGGCATCGCCACCGATATGGGCAAAATCCTGCGGGCAGATTTAGCCAAACGCTTGGATATGGCATTGTACCAAAAGCATATCACCATTCAGGAGCAGCCCAAAGTTTCCGTTTCTCCCGAAGTAAAGCTGCAAAAAGCAACGCTTACGCCTGCCGCTTCGACAGGGGAGCAATCACACCGAGAGGTGGTGCAATCGAAAGAGGAACAGCCGATGGAGCAAAACCGAAGCAGTGTCACACCGCAGGTACAACTGCTCGACCTTTTCGGCAATGTTATCCCGGAGGAAAAGCCCAAACGTAAAGCTGCCGCAAAACTGAAATCTGTCGTATCACCCTCCATCTTTTCCGAGACTTCACAAAGCAATGATACGGCACTGGGGCTGAAAGAGGCGGGAGAGCTATGGTGGCAACAGGACAAGGAGAAAGGAATGCAGCAGCGCCTCTATGAGGGGGAATGGCACGAACACCTCAGAGAGGGGGCTTTGCTGGCTTCGGACTTTCAAGTCGGAATGCTTGTCCGTGATATGGAGGACAACCGAATGTTCCAGCCCATAGACCTCCCGTCCCAAGAACGACAGAAAATGCTGATCTACATAGACTTGCGGGATGCCTACCACGCTCTTTATGATTATGAAGCGGAACACAAGGTGGCGAATGAATCCCTGCGACAGAACCTCAATGAACTGTACGACCGTTTCGTACGTCAGTACGGACATCTCAACGACCGCAAGAACCACGAGCAGATCCTGATGGATACCGGTGGCAGGGAAATCCTTTTTTTGGAACGGAAGGTGGATAAAGAAACGCTCAAAGCCGATATTTTCCATCAACCCGTTGCCTTCAGCCTGCACGAAGTGACAGAGGTGAGCAATGCCCAAGAGGCGCTCTCGGCTTCACTCAACAAATTCGGAGCGGTGGACACCGGGTATATGCTCTCTTTGCTCCCCGACACTTCCGAAGAAGAGATGCTTTCCGAATTGCACGGTAGGATTTACTATAATCCCTTAGAGGGAGAATATGAAATTGCCGAGAAATTCATATCGGGCAATGTGGTTGCCGCTTCGGAGCGTATCGGACAATATCTCTTGGAGCATCCGGAAGACACAAGGGCGCAAGCCTCCTTGCAGGCACTGAAAGATGCCATCCCCGAACCGATTCCTTTCGTGGATTTGGATTTCAATTTCGGGGAGCGATGGATTCCCGTAAATCTCTACTCAGACTATGCCTCGTACCTCTTCGACACGGAGGTGATGATACGCTACAATTCAAGTGCGGACGAATACTCTGTGGAGGCACGGATGCACAATGCCAATATCTGGGACAGGTTCTGTGTGCGGGGGCAACATCGTCGCTACGACGGCATTGCCCTGATGAAGCACGCCCTGCTGAATACGACGCCCGACATTACCAAGAAAATCATGGTCGGAGACAAGGAAGTCAAAGTACGGGACACCGAAGCCATACAGATGGCAAACGCCAAAATCGACGAGATCCGAAACGGCTTTACCGATTGGCTGAACGAGCAGAGCGATGAGTTCAAGCAGCGGTTGGAGAAACTCTACAATGACACTTTCAATTGTTTTGTGCGTCCCCAGTATGATGGTTCCCATCAGACATTCCCCGACCTCAACCTGAAAGGCTTGGGCATCGAGAGTTTGTACGGCAGCCAAAAAGATGCCGTTTGGATGCTCAAACTCAACGGGGGAGGTATCTGTGATCATCAGGTGGGAGCAGGAAAGACGCTTATCATGTGTACCGCAGCTTATGAGATGAAGCGGCTCGGCTTGGCGAACAAGCCGATGATACTCGCTCTCAAAGCCAACGTGCAGGAGATAGCACAGACCTTCCAGACGGCTTACCCGAATGCCAAGCTGCTCTATCCGGGCAAGAACGATTTCACGCCCGACAAGCGACAACGGATTTTACACGACATCAAGAACAACAACTGGGACTGCATTATCCTCACGCACGACCAATTCGGGATGATACCGCAATCGGACGAGATACAGCGGAAAATCCTTCAGGACGAGTTGAACAGCGTGGAAGAGAACTTGGAGGTTCTACGTCAGCAGGGACACAGCATCTCCCGTGCGATGGAGAAAGGACTTGTTAAGCGACAGATGAACCTACAGGCGAAGCTGGACGAAATCAAGTTCAAGATAGAGAATCGCAAGGACGATGCCGTGGATTTCAAGACAATGGCTATCGACCACCTTTTCGTGGACGAGTCGCATACATTCAAAAACTTGATGTTCAACACCCGCCATGACCGTGTGGCAGGATTGGGTAACAGCGAGGGAAGCCAGCGTGCCTTGAATATGCTCTTTGCCATCCGAACCATTCAGGAAAGGACGGGAAAAGATTTGGGGGCAACCTTCCTTTCGGGGACGACCATATCGAACTCACTCACGGAGCTGTATCTGCTGTTTAAGTATTTGCGTCCACAAGCCCTTGAAGCACAGAACATCAAGACCTTTGATGCGTGGGCTGCCATCTTTGCCAAGAAGTCGGTGGACTATGAGTTCTCCGTCACCAATGAAATCGTGCAGAAGGAGCGTTTCCGCTATTTTATCAAAGTTCCGGAGTTGGCGGCGTTCTACGCTCAAATCACCGATTACAGGACTGCGCAGGAGATCGGCATCGACCGACCGGAGAAGAATGAGATTATGCACAACATACCGCCCACACCTGAACAGGAAGCGTTCATCGCCAAGTTGGTGGAGTTTGCTAAGACAGGTAATGCCGAATTATTGGGACGAGAGAAACTATCCGAACGGGAGGAGAAAGCCAAGATGCTCATTGCCACCGATATGGCGAGGAAGATGAGCTTGGATTTGAGGCTCATTGACCCGAATAGGTATGGAGATCATGTGGATAACAAGGCTTCCCACTGTGCCGCCAAGATAGCGGAGTACTACCGGAAGTTCAATGAGCAGAAAGGAACGCAGTTTGTGTTCAGTGATCTCGGCACTTACAAGCCCGGTGAATGGAATCCCTACAGCGAAATCAAGCGCAAGTTGGTGGAAGACCACGGCATACCCGCTCAGGAGATACGCTTCATTCAGGAAGCCAAGACCGACAAGGCACGAAAGACGCTCATCGCTGGAATGAACGAGGGGACAATCCGGGTGCTTTTCGGTTCCACTTCAATGCTCGGCACGGGTGTGAACGCCCAGAAACGTGCCGTCGCCATCCATCATCTGGACACGCCGTGGCGTCCTTCCGACTTGGAGCAGAGGGACGGACGAGCCGTGCGTAAAGGAAATGAAGTCGCCAAGTTCCATGCGGACAACAAGGTGGATGTCATCATCTATGCGGTGGAGAAGTCGCTCGACAGCTATAAATTTAACCTGTTGCACAATAAGCAACTCTTCATCGAACAGCTCAAAAACAACCGTATGGGCAGCCGTACCATCGATGAGGGGAGTATGGACGAGAAGTCGGGGATGAACTTTTCCGAATACGTCGCCATCCTTTCCGGAAATACCGACTTGCTGGAAAAGGCAAAGTTGGAGAAGAAGATTGCCGGCTTGGACAGCGAACGGCAGGCGTTCATTCGCAGTAAGTCATCCTCCCGAAGCCGATTGGACGAAGTCGTGCGGACGGTGGACGGAAACAAGGGACTGATAATCCGTTTCCAAAGCGACTGGGATTTGTACCAAAGCCGTGTACAGAAGGATAAGGAGGGCAACAAACTCAACCCGATAACACTCAAAGGAGTGGAAGGAAGTGACCCGAAACGCATTGCTGCCAAACTTTCGGAAATCAATGAGAAAGCCTGCACACGGGGAGAGTATTTCAATATCGGAACGCTCTACGGGTTTAATCTTGTGGTCAAGACGGAATCCTCCTCCAAAGACCTTTTCGACCTTTCGCAGAACAAGTTCTTTGTGATGGGAGAAAGCGGAATGAAGTACAGTTACAATAACGGAAAAATTGCGACAGACCCGCAACTTGCCAGTATGAACTTCCTGAACGCCTTGGAGAAGATACCCGGATTGATTGAGAAGTATGAGGCGGAAACGGAAAAGATAGCCAAGGATATTCCCGTTTTGCAGGAGGTAGTGAACGGCTCTTGGAAAAAGGAAGAGCAACTCAAAGAGCTTAAAACGGAACTTGCTGCCCTTGACCGAAAAATACAGCTCTCCCTAAAGCCCATTGAGCAGTCGGAGAGTCCGCAAGAGGACGTAGAAATGATGCAAAATGGTGAAGGAACGAGGAAAGAAATGGAACAGTCATGTCCGATTGAGCCGACTGTCACCGCTCCCCCCGTCAGCACTTCCGTGGCTCAAACCGACAGACCGTTGGAAAGCAACGGGCAGAGTAACTCCGTTACACAGCCCGCAATGGATGGAATACCGTCCTCTTTGGCAGGAAAGGCGTTTATCGTCAGACCGAAATTCTAATCCTAATCTCATTCAAGCGGCAGCCCCCGACTTGTCATTACGGCAAAACGGGGGCATTGCTGTTGCGTATAATCCGAATTTACGTGTCTTTGGGAGGTCTTTCCCTTTTTCGTTTGAGGTTCTCCGTAAAATGGGCTTTCATAAAGGCAAGGATTTCCGATTCCAAATACCACGTCTTGTGGTAAACGATGTGGAAAGGAAGCGTACCCGATGCCCGATAACGTTGCAGGGTACGCTTGCTGATTTGGAGCATCAGGCAGACCTCTTGGTTATCCAGCAGCGGTTCACCATTTATCATCGGACGTTGGGGGATGTCGGGAGTCGTCCGTTTCAAGTCATCGAAACGCTTCATAATGCGTTCCATCCATTCAAGAAAGGTCTCTCTATCCAATAGTTCCATCCTTAATCCTCCCGCTTTTGAGTTTGAAATTGTGCCGTAGCTCTTTCAGGTTCTGAGGGTTGCAGTACAGGCTTCTGTTACGTATCGCCTCCTCAATGTCGTGCAGGTCGTAGTAGCAACGCCCGTAGATCATCTTGTAGCTGATTCTGTCCGCACTGCGCATACGCTGGAGGGTACGCTTGCTGATACCGAGTATCCCGGCTAATTCATCGTTGGTAACAAGGCGGTTTTCATACTCCCTCTTTGCCTTTTCCTCTTTCTCCACAAACCGTAGGATTTTCTCTATCTTGCCCATCAGTTCGTGGTAGGCTTTGCTTTCGATTGTTATGACATCCATTGCTCTTAAAATTTGATTATGGTGCAAAGTTCGGGAGTTTAAACCGTCTGGATTGTATGCTAAATATGTACTGAATAGAGATTTTTCTGTCTGATTCCAAAAGCCATACGACAGAAGCATCCATATCGAAGCCACAAGTACGCAGTAAAGGAAATGCTGGTTTTGAACACTTACTCTGTAAGTACATTTGCAAAAAGTGTAACATCAAAAAACAGACAAGAATATGGAAGTTGTAACAATCGAGAAGAAAACGTATGAAGCCATGATGGAACGTTTCCGCATTTTGACCGCCAAAGTCGATGCCCTGTGTCGGGAATGCGACGAGAAGCGTATGGGTAGGTGGCTGGACAACCAGGATGTTTGCCAAATACTGAACATCAGTTTGCGTACCCTGCAAACCTATCGGGACAACCACACCTTACCCTATACGCAAATAGGCTATAAGATGTACTATAAACCGGAAGATATAGAACGGTTGATTGAACAATCCGCCTCTCCATAATCAAAGAATTTATCACCACTAAATCCAATGTAAGCAGATGAGTAATGACGTAAAAACAAAGAACGATGAAGAAATCAGGCTCTTTTTCAGTGCCGGCGACCGTATGATGAAAGGGATAGATGCCCTAAGGAAAAAGAACAGACCCTTATTGGGAGGCCATCGTTACCTGACGGATGGAGAACTCTCCCGCCTGTTGCATATCAACCGACGCACGTTACAAGACTATCGAAATGTAGGGAGAATCCCTTTTATTAAACTGGGTGGGAAAGTTCTCTACAGAGAAGAAGACGTGGAAAAGCTATTGCAGGAGAATTATCGCCCCCGGTTTGAGAAGCCTTGACAAGAGACAGGCAGTAAGAAGCTCTTTTCTTACTGCCTGTTCTCACATTCAACTATACCATCCATCTTTATTGTAACATACAAGCAGCGGAGTGGTAGATTTCTTTTGGGTAAGTTTCCTGATAGCCCATTTGCGGAAGAGTTGGGCGTGGGGGGAAACAAAACGAAAAGACAGCATCATTATCATTTCAATGTTGTATAAATCCACCGCACCGCCCTTAAACAATAGGGTTTGCATTACCTCGTCTTCTCTGAGCAAACCCTCTTGGAAGACAGACTTGATGTGGCTGTTTACTTTGCCGGAGAATACGTCGAATAAATCGGCTATTTCACAAGCCGACATCCAAACGGGAGCTGTCGGGATATGTACTTTTCCGTTCTCCCCAATAGTTATGATTTCTCTTTTCATCGTTCGTCCTCCTTATTATATAGTTACACCATTGAATTGCTCTATCTTACTCAACTTATCGGAGAGTGCCGCCATGTCCCGACTTTCCTTTTCGTGGGTGATTTTGGCATAAATCTGCGTGGTGCGGATATTCGTGTGTCCGAGCATCTTGGAAAGGGTTTCGATGGGAACGCCGTTGGTCAGGCAGATTTCCGTCGCCATGGTATGGCGGCTGGTATGCCACGTGATCTCTTTTTCGATACCGCAGAGTCCGATGATCTTCTTGATGTTCTTGCAAGCGGTTATATACGTCGGAACGGGCAGAAGCAAGTTGTCATTTGCCATGCCATCGTATTTCTCGATAATCTGCTTCGGAATATCCAAAAGCATGATGTTGGACTCCACACCCGTCTTTTGTCGCTTGGTAATAATCCAGAGTTTCCCGTCAAAGGAAGTCTGAAGGTTGTCCTTGGCCAGGTTCTTCATATCGGTAAAGGACAAGCCCGTAAAGCAGCAGAAGACGTACAAATCCCGAACCAGCTCCATCGACTTACGCCGGAACTTCAAATCCAACAGTCGGCGGATTTCATCTTTCGTTAGATAGTCCCTGTCGGTACTTTCGGCGGATATGCTGTAATCCACGAACGGGTCACGGGCTATCCATCCGTGGTTCTGGGCAATGGTAATCATACGGCGCAGAGGCATCATATAAATCCATACCGTATTGTTACAGCATTGTTTTTCAGTACGCAGGAAGATGTCGAAATCGGTAATGAAAGCCGGAGTGAGTTCTTTCAGGGCAATGTCACTGACACGGTAACGGGTCTTGATAAACTCTTCCAGATGCTTATAGACCGTGCAATACTTGTGGTAGGTGGATGGGCATCGCAAGCCTGCACCGACCTGTTTGGCAAAGTCTTCATTGTGCCGGGCATAGACTTTTAGCAAGGTCTCGTACCGCATTTCCAAGCCCAAGAAGGCATTCTTCACTTTTTCGGCTGTGACATAGTTATCCCTTTCGGCAATCTCTTTGTATTTGGCATTGATGCCGACACGGATCTTGTCCAAGAAACGGTTGGTTTCTAATGCTACGGCACTCTTTCCCGAAGCCCGGTTGCTCTTGATGTCCCACAAATCGGGATGGATGTCGCATTTGCAACTGAACTGGGCTATCGTACCGTCTATGGTGATACGGCACATCACGGGAACGGAACCGTTCTTCTTGGGGGCGTTCTTTTTGAGGTAGAACAGAACCTTAAATGTACTACGCATAACTCTGACCTTTTATGGGTTACAAAACTATTTATTGTCAGGTTATTTGTTGTTACGCAAAACATTGTCGTTCAATGGTAAAGAAACCATGTGCAATTTATTTGCTTCTTTCCTGCCATCAAAGTATCTCTGTCGAAGATAATCCTATAGGGTCAGATCGGATTTTGCTCTATTCGTTGCCACTTTTCCCAATTCTCGCTTTCAAAGGAGAAGGTAATGTTTTGGTAACGCTGCTCTGTCCGAAGTTGGCATAAACCTGTCTTTTCAAGATTTTCTGCCAAATGGCTTGAAAATCAGAACCGACTGACTCACAATTCATTTGTACTGTTCTGCCATTTTCTGGACCTTTTGGATAGATTTTTTGATTAAAATATAATCTTTTGTGTATAATGCTCCTCGCCATAGTGCACGGTTAGAAAGTAGACTCCAGATGTTAATTTTAGGAAATGGAGTGTAGCTTGCCTGTCCGTGATCTCTCCGTTTTCCGACACTTTTCCTTGTGCCGAGTGCAATGTATAAGTCGCTTTCTCTATTCCATCCGGCAAAACAAGGTGTACCATGCCTTTCTCCGGACCGAGATGAATGAGTACCTGCTCGTTCGCCTCGAGCTTTTCGTTGCTGACGGGGTTACCGTATTGAATGACGGGATCGATAAACAAGGAGGTGCTAAAACCTGCTTGCGTATATTCGGTAGCTTGTCTCCAGCCGTTTTTATCATGAACCCAAGCCGTATTCCGGGTCGTTTTGCCTTTGGGCAAATTGTAAGCGGAGAAATGCGTGTTCTCCGGGACGCTCTTGAGCTTATAGCCGATGTAGAACTTTCCGCTAACGTTCACGGGCTTGGAGAAATGGATATAACTTTCCTGTGACCGATTTAGGGATTTAGCGGTCTCAATAAACGTATCGTCCAATATCGATTTATTGCTGTAGGTGGGTTGGAATGTTTCCGTATATAATAATGTAGAGGGCTTAGAGTCACCGCTGTAAACGGTAACTTCCACTTCCATTTGTTTGTAATTCGCTCCGGCAGGCGGTGTTACAAAATAAGTTCCGTATAAGGTACCCGCTTCGGCTACTTGGTAAGCTTCCGCGTATTCAGTGATATTGGCGGGGTTGTTTCCGAACAAATACGCTTTTTCAGACCCGGGATAGAGCGTACATTCGGCGTTTTCTTGATTACCGGAGTCATAGATGTTGCTCAACCGGAAACAAGGGGCTGATTTATACGGATCAAGTCCCTCGCAAACCTTGGTCTCGTCATCGGACGGGTTTAGCCAATATTTGAGCTGTCTCTCGGGGGTATCGATCGCGTCCCAGGGTTTCTTCAAAGAGAAGAAGTAATCATTCTTCGGGCTATTCTCACTGGACTGCCCGCCGGATAACGCTCCGATAATCTCTCCGTCGGCATTGAATAAAGGAGATCCGGAGGAACCGCTGGCCGTATAACCTACTTCCCAAGTCTTGACATGTAAATGAGCGTTCTCGTAAAAAATCATGTTTGGATCTGTCAAGGTAAAGGGAGCCAGATCCTCATCGGATATACTGATTCGCTTTACCGAGTATTGGGGATGTTGGATGCACGTATAGGGGGCAGGTCCTACCTCTTGTGCGTTCCAGCCCGCGTAATAAGGCCTGTAATAAACCGGAGGTGTGGCGGTAAGTTCCAACAAGGCCATGTCTGCCATTTCATTAACCGCCTTGAAGTAAGTGGATGCGGTAGACATCTCTTCCGTTCCTCTTAGGATCGGGTCGCAGAAAGGACTGTTGAAGTTGAAAAAGCAGACGATACTTCCGGCTATTTTCTCATAATCGGGGTTTTTCATCGTGAATTGCTTGTTCAGGCAATGGGAGGCGGTGAGTAGATAAGGCTTTCCGTCATTGTCCGTATTATTTATCAGTGTGCCCGTGCACCCTACGCTTCCGTCTATGATCAGGAGAACGACGCTTTGCCCCCATTGGGCGTAATCGTTTGTCCCATCTTGATAGCAAGCTAACGGTGGAATTTTACCGATCAGTGAGGTGTTGTCTCCCGGTTCTAACCCCCGCAAGCTCCGGTAGCCATGGTTGACTTCCCCGACGGTCAGTCTTCCTTGAAAAGAGGCGTTGGCCGGTTCTTGATATTCTATGATCAGGCGATCCCCTTGGATAGGAGAGACCGGCAATAGGTTTAACTCCGAGTTGTTTAGGTGATTGAACGAGCCTAATATCTGTGTCTGGTCCTCATTGTATAGGAAGAGCTGGGCGCCTTCGGGCAGTTCATATTCCGTGAAGAGCACGTTGATGGAAAGGGCCCCGGGCGAGTAGATCCCGAGTCTCCATACACGTGTCCCATCCGGCCCGGTGAAAGTTACGCCCGAGTTGTACCGATTGTAATCCGTTATGAATTTATAGGCAAAACGGAAACCGCTTCTTAGGTCGCTCTCATTCAGCGAGTCGATACGCAATTCCTCTTGAACGTCGAACGGAGGCATTTCTTTAAACATCTGTCCGTTTGTACTTCGCATGAGCGATAGCGGAAGCGGGCGGCCTCCGTGGCTAACCTGCGCTTTCAGATTTCCTTGAAAACTGAGCATCGTTAGCAGGAATACAATGTATAAAGAGGTCAACTTTTTCATATCGGGCAAATATAGCTATATTTCTTTACCCCATGATCTATATATCAAGTTTTTTCGCTAAGTTTGCCAATCGAAAAGTACGGACAAACTTAAATAAAACCAATATATAATTAAATTCTAAAGATATGGCAACACCTCCGTTTCACTACGAGCCGATGTTCCAAAAGGGACCGGACACAACAGAGTATTATTTGCTTACAAAAGATTATGTTTCCGTTTCTGAGTTTGAAGGAAAACCGATCTTGAAAGTCGCTAAAGAAGGTTTGACCGCTATGGCTAACGCCGCTTTCCGCGACGTATCATTCATGCTTCGCCGTTCTCACAACGAGCAGGTCGCTAAGATCCTAAGCGATCCGGAAGCTACGGACAACGATAAGTACGTGGCCTTGACATTCCTTCGCAACGCCGAGGTAGCGGCTAAAGGCGTACTTCCTTTCTGCCAAGATACCGGTACGGCTATTATCCACGGCGAGAAGGGCCAGCAGGTCTGGACCGGTTACTGCGATGAGGAAGCGCTTTCTTTAGGTGTTTACAAGACCTACACGGAAGAGAACCTTCGTTACTCCCAGAACGCTCCGCTGAATATGTACGATGAGGTAAATACGAAATGTAACTTGCCGGCCCAGATCGATATCGAGGCTACGGAAGGCATGGAGTATGAGTTCCTTTGCGTGACAAAGGGAGGTGGTTCCGCCAATAAGACTTATTTATACCAAGAGACAAAAGCGATCTTGAATCCGGGTACATTGGTTCCCTTCCTCGTAGAGAAGATCAAGACGTTGGGTACGGCCGCTTGTCCTCCGTATCATATCGCGATCGTGATTGGCGGTACTTCCGCTGAGAAGAATTTATTGACGGTGAAGTTGGCTTCTACTCGTTTCTACGATAGCTTGCCTACGACCGGTAGCGAGGGTGGCCGTGCTTTCCGCGACGTGGAGTTGGAGAAAGAGGTATTGGCCGCCGCTCAGAATATTGGCTTGGGCGCTCAATTCGGCGGTAAATATTTGGCTCACGATGTCCGTATCATCCGTTTGCCTCGCCACGGCGCTTCTTGCCCGGTAGGTTTGGGTGTAAGCTGCTCCGCGGACCGTAATATTAAATGTAAGATCAATAAGGAAGGTATCTGGATCGAGAAGTTGGATAGCCATCCCGGCGAATTGATTCCGGAGGAACTTCGTCAAGCGGGTGAGGGCGACGCTGTCAAGATCAACTTGAACCAACCGATGGCAGATATCTTGAAGGAATTGGATAAATATCCGGTATCTACTCGTTTGTCATTGAACGGAACGATCATCGTGGGCCGTGATATCGCTCACGCTAAGTTGAAGGAGCGTCTGGATCGTGGCGAGGATCTTCCCCAATACATCAAGGATCATCCTATTTATTACGCGGGCCCGGCTAAGACTCCGGCAGGTATGGCTTGTGGCTCGATGGGCCCGACGACGGCGGGTCGTATGGACTCATACGTTGACTTGTTCCAGAGCCATGGCGGTAGCATGATCATGTTGGCGAAGGGTAACCGTAGCCAGCAAGTTACGGACGCTTGTAAGAACCACGGTGGTTTCTACCTAGGATCTATCGGTGGCCCCGCAGCTATCCTGGCTCAGAACAATATCAAGAGCATCGAGTGCGTGGAATATCCGGAATTGGGTATGGAAGCGATCTGGAAGATCGAGGTAGAGAACTTCCCTGCGTTTATCTTGGTAGATAACAAGGGTAATGACTTCTTCAAGCAGATCAAGCCTCGTTGCTGATTCCTTGATCGGTAAAGATAAATGAAAAGCGGTATCCGGCGGCAAGCTGGATACCGCTTTTTTGTTCTTAAAAAAAGACGTACGTGTTTTTTTAATAGGTTAATCCCACGATCCACAGCGGTAGTTTCTTGCCGGTGGCGAACTCTAGATTGTCAGCCAAGATGAAGGAATCGGGGAGATCTGCTATTTGCTTGAATGTTTTATCCGCTCCTCCTACCTCGAAGGTGTAGGCATGGTCTACGATAAAGTCGCCTTTTGTTTTTCCATATTCCACGTTATGATTTACGGATAACTGGTTGACGACAAAAGTTTCCCTTGCCGTCCCGATCTGTACGGGAGCGGAAGCTATGGCGTACAATAGGTTGGGATTCTGTAGGTAAATCTTATCCGGTTTTTGCATCTTTTTGACAGATAGTAAATCCGAGTACAATAACTTGAGCAATTCCGCCTTGTCCAAATTCTGTAAGTAATTGATGACAGAGTTTCGGGAAAGTCCGATCATTCCCGCTAGTTTCGTGATGTCCAGCTCATAAGGAACAGAGGTAGCTAAGATACCCATCAAAGCCTTTAGCTTCCGTGTATAGGCAGGATCTACGCCACACAGCAACGGGAGTTCCTGCTCAATAATGAGATTGACCACATTCTCGATATTAATATAATAATCTTCTCTGTTACCCGTAAAAAAGGGGTAATACCCTTCGTGGAGATATTCGTTAAACATTTGTACGGGGCGACATTTCTCATTTATTTCCCGGCAAATGTTTCCCGGATCTTCCAGTATCGTTTGTAGGGAATAGACAGGTATATCAATTTGCTTATAGAACATGAGAAATTCCCGGAAGGAAAGTCCGTACATATTATACGGTAGGCAACGTCTGGAAAGATCGGCATCCGCATTCAATATATTCAATAGGGAAGAACCGCTAAAAACAATTCGTAGAGATGGATACAGGTCGTAGGCCTCTTTTATCTCTTTACTCCAAGTGGGATATTTATGTACTTCATCAAGGAATAATTGTTTTCCTCCTTGCAAATAGAACCGCTCAATCAGTTCAGATAGGGTGTGATTACTGAAATAGATGCTGTCGAGCGTGCAATAAAGTACCTCCCTGCTTCCCGGCTGGAAATTCAGTTTGATGTATTGCAACATGAGTGTTGTTTTTCCGACACCCCTTGATCCTCTGATGGCGATCAGAGGATTATCCCAGTGAATTTGGTTCATGAGTTCCCTTATGATATGGGTACTCGTTTGTGCCAGTAATCGTTCTTGTTTAATAAATAGACTATCCATACGCTGATTGATTGAATGACAAATATACGATTTATTCAAGATAGATAGCAAAAAGTACATGGATTTGTTAAGGGCAAAAAGCAAATCTGGTATTTTTTTGTTAAGAGTAAAAAGCAAAACCTGTAAGTATCCGGTCGTAGCGTACTTTACGTATTGGCTTTCAAAAGTTTGTATAAATATCAATGAAACTATTACACTTTAATTTTTTACCTTTGTTGCGTTTAAGTGATAAAACAGATTTCCAATGCCTCGTATATACATCCTCTTGATGTCGGTCTTGATCTCGGCTTTTTATGCTTGCGATCATCGGGGGAAGCCTTACCCTGCTACCCTGTCGCAGATCGAATCCCTTGCGGATACAAATCCGGAAGAGGCCCGGCCTTTGTTGGATCGATTGCGGGATAGCCTTTCGCTCTTTGATGAGGAACAGCATATGTATTATGACTTGCTCGACTTGAAGGTCAATGATAAGATGTATGTCCGGCATACATCCGATTCCTTAATTAAACGAATCACCGCTTTCTATGAGACATATGGCGATCGGGATAAATTACTGGAGTCTTATTACTATATGGGCCGTGTCTACCGGGATCTGAACGATGCCCCGGAAGCGTTGAAGTATTTCCAAAAGGCATTGGATGTGGCGGGGGATACGAGAAAGTACCGATTATTGTCCAATGTCTATTCGCAGATGGGTACGCTTTATTTTTATCAAAATGTGTATGAGAATGCGATCCGTATGCATGAGAAAGCGGCTCAATATAAGTTATTAAAGGGGGATAGCACTAGCTTGTCTCTTGTGATGAGAGACATCGCACGGGTGTATGATGCGATCAATAAGAATGATAGTGCGGTTTTGTATTATCAAAAGGCTGCCGATATAGCGAAAGAGATAGGCTTGGTGCATCGCTATTCCGGTATATCAACAGAATTAGGAGATCTTCATCGGGAAATGGGAATGTATGATAAGGCTTTTGAATGTTTGTTTGAATCATTAAAAGATTCCGTAGGTCGGAATATGTATCCTACTTATTCTACATTGGGACATATTTATTTAGAGGTGGGAAAATTGGACTCTGCCGACTACTATTTAAGGAGGTGTTTGGATAGTCCCGATTTATATGTGAGAGACGCTATTTATGAGTACTTGTCGCTTTTGTACGAGCGCCGGTTGAATTATCGGGAGGCTATTCGCTATGTTCGTCTTGGCCAGTAAGTGCAAGATACCATCCGCAAGATAACCGATTCGGAGGAAATCCGTAAAATGACCTCTTTGTATAATTATCAGAAGCGGGAAACTGAGAATTTACGGCTAAAGGGCGAGAATGACCGGATGCAGATTCGTATTTACCGGATATTATCCTTGTTCGGATTGGGGCTTTCGATAACCTTATTGTTTATATATAGACTGAAACGGCAGAAAGAGCGGTTGGCTAGGCAGTTTGAGGCGCTTCAGCGGGAAAAGCAAGAACAATATGAGAGAAGTTTTCAATATGTAGAAGCGAATAACGCGAAATTGAATGAATTGGGAACCTTACTATCTAAAGACCATGAAGATACAAATTCATTGCTTCATGTGCGAAAAGAACTTTTGCAAGTGACCAATGAACAAATACAGTTGCGGCGTACCGAGCGTGATTTGTTAGAGTCGGATTTAAGGCATTCGGATATCTATATGAAATTCCATTCCACGAATGAGGCAGATCAGATAATCAGGGAAGAAGATTGGAATGCTTTACGGAAGGAGTTAGATAAGACATACAATAATTTTACGAATCGTCTATATCAGTTATATTCGGGAATGTCATTGATAGAACTCCGGATTTGTTACTTGATAAAGATATCAGTCAAGGTAACTGATATGGCAAAAATCTTGGGTCGCTCCAAACCCTCCGTATCCTCATCCCGTAAACGGCTTTATAAAAAAATAAAGGGAGAGGATGGAACCCCGAATGAACTGGATGAATTAATCGCTGGTCTTTAGCCTTATACAACTCTGCGAACAAAAAGCGAACAAAAAGCGAACAGTGTTTTAGCCCCGAATCCAACCTTATCGGATACTTTTGCAGTCAAAAAATGAATGGGATGAAAAGAATTTTACTTTTGACTTTGTTGAGTTGCGTGGGCTTGTGTACACAAATATTGAGTGTTTTTGCCCAACAAGGAGAGAAAAGTGTCGGGATAAATGTGGGTTACGGCACAGCAAGTAGTTTTGAGTCGTTTCGCTTAGGTGCTGAGTTCAATTGGAACGCAACGGATCATATTCGTTTGTCGCCTTCTTTTGATTGCTATTTTGCCAGTAGTACCTCTTATGTGGTTAGTGCGGATGTACATTATTTATTTCCGATAAAAAACACATGGCAGGTTTATCCTTTGCTGGGAGTCACTTATACTCATTTCATGACTAATGAATTTGGGGGAAATATTGGAGCTGGTGTGGAATATCCGATTTCCTCGTCTTTTTATGTAAGTGCCGAAGGGAAATACCAGCTTACGAAGGATTTCCAGCAATTTGCTTTGGCGGCAGGTGTAGCCTATAAGTTTTAATAGGTCATTTGATACATCGTTCGACGGAGTATAAAGACTAAATTCGTTGGGAGAACGAGATATAAGAACTTCTTAGGAGATGGTAACGTCCTATAAAATAAAATCCCGGATAGCGTTTAATCTACCCGGGATTATATATTAATGTATAAGACCTTATCTTAGTCTCTGTACTCCCTGCGAGGTCCGCGATCACCACGATCCTGACGAGGACCACGGTCTCCACGATCTTGGCGAGGTCCACGCTCACCTCTTTCTGGTCTCGGTGGACGTTCCTCGTAACCTTCCGGTTTCGGAAGCAATACCTTGCGGGAAAGTTTGAACTTGCCTGTCTTCGGATCGATATCAACCAACTTGACAGAAACCGTATCGCCTTCCTTCAAGCCGGCTTGCTCAACGGTCTCCAGACGTTTCCAATCGATCTCGGAAATGTGAAGCAAACCATCCTTGCCCGGCATGAACTCAACGAACGCGCCATAAGGCATGATAGAGGAAATCTTTCCTTCATAAACCTCTCCGATCTCAGGAACAGCCACGATACCTTTGATCGCCTTGACAGCCGCGTCGATCGTAGCCTTATTCGTGCCGGAGATCTCGATCTTTCCTACGCCGTCTACCTCATCGATAGATACCGTAGCTCCCGTTTTCTCTTGGATACCTTGGATGATCTTACCGCCCGGGCCGATTACCGCACCGATGAATTCCTTACCGATAATCATCGTCTCGATACGAGGTGCATGAGGTTTCAAATCCTCACGAGCTTCCGGTTGAGCCTCCAAGATCTTGCCCAAGATATGCATACGACCCTCTTTAGCTTGAGCCAAAGCATTCTCAAGGATCTCGTAAGACAAACCGTCTACCTTGATATCCATCTGGGTAGCCGTGATACCGTCTTTCGTACCCGTTACCTTGAAGTCCATATCACCCAAGTGATCCTCGTCGCCTAAGATATCAGACAAGATGGCGTAGTTCGTACCCTTGTTCTCGGAGATCAATCCCATAGCGATACCGGATACCGGTTTCTTCATCGGGACACCTGCGTCTCTCAACGCCAAGGTACCGGCGCAAACCGTAGCCATAGAAGAAGAACCGTTAGACTCCAAGATATCGGAAATCACACGTACTACATACGGATAGTTATCAGGGATCATACGTTTTAGCGCACGGTGAGCCAAGTTACCGTGTCCGATCTCACGACGGCCTACACCACGTGTTGCTTTGGCCTCGCCTGTGGAGAACGGGGGAAAATTATAATGTAAAAGGAAACGCTCGTAGCTATGATTCAATACGTCGTCTATCATTTTCTCATCAGACTTCGTACCTAAAGTTACCGTAGATAAAGACTGAGTCTCTCCACGTGTAAAGATAGCGGAACCGTGAGGACCCGGCAGGCAATCTGTCTCGATCCAGATCGGACGGATCTCGGTAGTCTTACGACCATCCAAACGCTTACCCTCATCAAGGATGGCACGGCGCATAGCCTCTTTCTCTACATCGTGATAGTAGCGACCGATCATTTCCAGTTTCTCGTCCGTCAACTCCTCCTCGGAGAATTGAGCCTTGTATTCCTCGACGATTTTCTCGAATGCCTCGCTGCGTTCGTGCTTGCCGCTACCGGATGTGGCTACGGCGTAAGCCTTGGCGTAACATTTGTCGTGTACGTCCTTGCGCAACTCGTCATCGTTTACCTCGTGGCAATATTCACGTTTTACCAATTTGCCGCAAGCCTCGGATAACTCCAGCTGAGCCTTGCATTGTACCTTGATAGCCTCGTGAGCGACCTTGATAGCCTCAAGCATCTCAGATTCCTGAACCTCGTTCATCTCACCCTCAACCATCATGATGTTGTCTATGGTAGCGGCAACCATGATGTCGATATCAGCTTTCTCCAATTCCGCGGAAGTTGGGTTGACGATGTATTTTCCATCCGTACGAGCTACACGAACCTCAGAGATCGGTCCGTTGAAAGGAATATCAGAGACAGCCAAAGCGGCGGAAGCGGCCAAACCTGCTAATGCGTCCGGCAAATCTTCGCCATCCGCGGAGAACAATATAATATTTACATATACCTCAGCGTGGTAGTTGTCCGGGAAAAGAGGACGCAACGCACGGTCTACTAAACGAGATGTGAGGATTTCATAATCAGAAGCTTTTCCTTCTCTTTTTGTAAAACCTCCGGGGAAACGTCCAAAAGCGGAGTATTTCTCTTTGTATTCTACTTGCAACGGCATGAAGTCAACACCCGGGTTCGCATCTTTAGCGGCACAAACAGTGGCGAGCAACACGGTGTTGTTCATACGAACGGTAACCGCTCCGTCCGCCTGTTTGGCCAATTTCCCGGTTTCGATGGTAATGGTTCTTCCATCACCTAACTCGATCGTCTTGTTAATTGGATTAAGCATAATCTTTTTTTCTTATTTTTCTATCTGTCAAAAATTGGTGCAAATGTAATGAAAGTTTACCTGTAATTGCATGAAAATGAAAAGAAATAACAGTCTTGAAATACTTTTTTTGAAAAAAGCCTTGAAGAAATACGGAATAATAGTGCCACAATTGTAAAATAATGTATATTTGCACCAGATTAGTAATATAGACAAACTGGAATAATGAAACAAATATCTACGAATTTACTAGCTGTGCTGTGTGTTATGTTGCTTTTGTTCACGGCTTGTAAGAAGAATTCTGATTTTACGGTGGAAGGTGTAGTGTCCGGCGCTGATGGTCAGATGATGTATCTGGAGAATGTAGGTGTGTCGACGGTAGAGTTGATGGACTCCGTAAAACTGACGGCGGCCGGTAAATTCAGCTTTACGAAGCCTCGTCCGGCATTCCCGGATTTTTATCGCTTGCGTCTGAATAACCAATTGATCAACTTCTCGGTAGATTCTACGGAGACGATCTCGTTCGTGGCCGATGCCGGGACTTTCGCTACTTCTTATAGCGTGGAGGGCTCAGAGAATTGCAAGGCGATCAAGAATATTACCTTGGCTCAATTAGACGCGAACCAAGCGATCCATCGTTTACGGAAAGAATCTGAGTCCGGTCTGTTGGCGGATTCCGTATATTCCCGCCAGGTGCTCGAGGCCGCCGAGGCTTATAAGGACGTGGCTCGTAAGTATATTTATTCCGCCCCGATGTCCGCTGCCGCTTACTTTGCCTTGTTCCAGCAAATCGACGGCTTGCTGTTCTTCGATTTGTATGACAAGAACGACTCGAAGGCTTATGGTGCCGTAGCCACCAGTTTCGATCATTATTATCCGGAAAGCCCTCGTGCTAAGCATCTGTATAACTTGGCTCTTCAATCGATAAAGGTGATTCGTAGCCAGCGCCCGATGGATTTGGATAAGGTGGAGAAGAAAGAGGTTAGTTTCTTGGATATCGAGTTGCCGGATATACATGGGGAAAACACGAAATTGTCTTCTGTCGCTACAGGCAAGGTGGTGTTGATCAACTTCACGGCCTATATGTCCGAATGGTCTCCTGCCTTGAATATGGAATTTGGCGATTTATATACGAAGTATCACGACAAGGGCTTGGAGATTTACCAGATCTCTTTGGATAATGATCTTCACTTCTGGAAGAACGCCGCTTCTAATTTACCTTGGGCTTGCGTGCGCGATCCACAGTCGGTTTACTCCCAGACCGCGGCGTTGTATAACGTGAAACAGCTTCCGGCGATCTTTATCTTGGATCGCAAGGGAAACTTGGTTAAACGGGTGGACGACGTGAAGAAACTTGAGGCTGACATCAAGTCCGTATTGTAAATTGTTCATGATTTAATCATCAGATTTATATGTTATAAAGCACTTTCGTAAACTTGTTCATCTTAGAAAGATAACCTAACTTTGCGGAGTCTTGAAATGATAAAAAAGGGGAGTTCCGGCCATATGACTTGGTCGGGATTCTTTTTTATTATGCGATAATCAATCAATATTAATATAAAGAATAAGGAGGATTTAATATGGCTGTTAGTTATATGACAAAGGACGGCTACGATAAGATTTTAGCTGAAATCAACTATTTGGAGACCGTGAAGCGCCCTGAAATATCAGCCCAGATCGCTGAGGCGAGGGATAAGGGTGACTTATCCGAGAACGCTGAGTACGATGCCGCCAAAGAGGCTCAAGGTATCATGGAGGCTAAGCTTGCGCAGTTGAAAGGTTTGATCTCAAACGCCCGTCTGATCGATGAGAGTCGTGTGAAAACAGATGAGGTTCAGATTTTGAACAAGGTGAAAATTAAGAATACGAAGAATAACGCTGTCATGACCTACACGTTGGTATCGGATTCGGAGGCTAACCTAAAAGAAGGAAAGATCTCCGTAAGCACGCCGATCGCCCAAGGTTTGATGGGAAAGAAGGTAGGGGATGTCGTTGAGATCCGTGTACCTTCCGGCTTGATGACGTTTGAGATTATGGATATTTCAATTTAAAAACAGAAAGACGTATGGCAACTATTTTCAGTAGAATCGTGGCGGGTGAGATCCCTAGCCACAAGGTTGCGGAAGACGATGAGTTTTTTGCTTTCCTCGATATCAATCCGGTAGCCTTGGGGCATACCTTGGTAATTCCCAAGAAGGAGGTCGATTATATCTTTGATATCGATGATCCGATGCTGGGACGGATGGTCGCTTTCGCTAAACGGGTAGCTCGTGCCCAAGAGACCGCTATCGAGTGTAAGCGTGTAGGATTGGCTGTCATGGGCTTGGAAGTGCCCCATGCGCATATCCATTTGATTCCTATCACGAAGGAGTCCGATATGTATTTCGGCGGGAAGAAATTGGCTGTAAGTCAAGAAGAATTGGCCGAGATCGCCGCTAAGATTAGAAAAGAATTCAAATAATTGAATATAATTTTTTAATTATAAAAAATTGGTTATATTTGTACCCGCTGTTTTATGCGTGACAATATCATGCAAAGGGGACAGCAAATCATTAATATGATTCATTAGTGGTTTTTACTCATAAATTTGTTAACCTTAGAAGAAAGGCCCCTCTGTGACAGAGCGGCCTTCTTTTTTTAAACACACAATAAACATTATAAACTACTAAATCTATATCTTCATCTTACATCTTCGAATAGGGTTAGGGGAGCCAAACGGCATGCCTGTTCCAACCGTGTACACCGTTCCAGTAATCATGCCAGTCATATAGCATACCGGATTGATGGATATATACGCCACATAATACAAGGGAGATAAGCCATAAGGCTAATAATATCCATCTTGCTTGCGTCGGTAAGGGACGTACCTTGAACAATTGGCAGCAAATCGCGTATATCAGGGAGAATATGGGGATGCCGATGAATAAGATCGTCCCTATGCATCCCATGATTGCCATTGACAGCGGTGCTCCGTTTATCAAGTCCGCTCCGAACGGAGAGAGGTTATAGATGAATCCGGCCCCACCCATGAGCAACGCGAATGTTACGACTACCAGAATGAATACGACTAGTACTAGCGGTGGCAACAGGAAGATTCCGGCCAATATGATGAAAAACTTCAGGATGAACCCGATGACCAGAACGAAAACATCCGCCAGCTTTTGGAAGAAGTTCCTCGGCTTATCCGAGCTGATAAAGTCGTTCACGTTATTGCTGACTTTCTCGAATCCATCTGTCACGGTCTTTCCGATATTCTCCACCGTCACGCTTTGTCCGCGCATCTCGAGTTTCTCGGTCGCCGTACGTGCCATCGGTACGATGATCCACAACAAAAAGTAAAGCGGAACCGTGATTCCATAGAAGAACATCAGAAGGAAAAGCACGATGCGTACGGCAGTCGGGTCCCAATCCATGTAGGCGGCGAAACCTCCGGCGACACCTCCCAGAATACGGTTATCCGGGTCACGCATCAAGCGTTTCTTGGTCGTCTGGGTATGAGTCTCCTGTTGTTGTGCCCGGTAATTATCCTCGTGGTCGGTGCTTTTCTCTTCCTCCTCGAAAATCTCTTCCGGCTTACCCATCCGTTTGATCACTTCCTCTACCTGCTCGATCGTGATGACCTCGTAGCCTAAGCGGACACGCTCGTTAAGAAGTTCCGAGATACGCATCTCGAAATCATCCATGATCTCATCCGAACCCTCTTCTTTGCGGAAGTGGATGCGCAGGTTAGACAGATATTTGTCTAATAATTGGTATGCGTCTTCGTCAATGTGGAAAACTGTGCCTCCCAGATTAACAGTAAGTGTCTTCTTCATCACTCTTTCGTTTTAATTGTTTCTGATGTGGTTTATTGTATCATTTAGTTCCTGCCATGAAGCCTCCAGCTCGCCGAGGAATAGTTCTCCTTTCTCGGTCAGTTGGTAATACTTGCGTGGCGGTCCTTGCGTAGATTCTATCCACTGATAACTTAATAGCTCGCTATTTTTTAGTCGGGTTAAAAGAGGATATAAAGTGCCTTCCACAACGATCAACTTCGCTTCTTGTAACTTCTGAATGATATCAGAGGTGTAAGCGGGTTCCTTTTTGAGAAGCAGGAGGATGCAATATTCCAGCGTCCCTTTCCTCATTTGTGATTTTACGTTCTCTGCATTCATCTCTTTTAATTTTATGCTACAAATGTATGTATTACATATGTACTATGCAATACATGCTACTATGAATTATTATTATTTAACCGAATACTTGCACAAAAAGAGCAATTATGTGTAAAAAAAGGACTGATGTCGTGTCTTTTAGAAGAGAAAAGCGTACTTTCGCGGTATCAATTCAAAATAAGGAATTATGATTTATTATCATTTCGCCGAGTTAATACACCGTCAGGCAGAGAAATATGGGAACCGTACAGCGTTGAAACATAGAGATAACGCTACGGGGAAATGGTTGAAGATTTCTTGGAGGGAGTTTTCCGATAAAGTTATGCTTACGGCCAAGGCGATGGCTGAGTTCGGGATAAAGGTACAAGAGAATATCGGGGTTTATTCCCAGAATATGCCTCAGTGTTTATATACGGACTTCGGTGCGTATGGTAACCGGGTGGTTTCCATCCCGATGTATGCGACGAATTCTCCGGGACAAATCGAGTACATCATCAATGACGCTAAGATCCGCACGTTGTTCGTGGGTGAGCAATTGCAGTATAATAACGCTTTCAAGGTACAGAAGGACTCTAAGTATCTGGAGCGTCTGGTTGTCTTTGATCCGGCGGTCAAGATGAATCCGGAAGATAAGACGTCCATTTATTTTGATGATTTCTTGCGCTTGGGGGATAATGCGCATGCGGAGAGCACGGTGAAAATACGTATGACGGAAGCCGTTCCGGAGGATCTGGCTACCATTATATATACGTCCGGTACGACAGGTGAGTCGAAAGGCGTAATGCTTCCTCATTCTTGCTATCTGGAGGCGATGCGGATACATGATGTCCGTCTGCCTCTGGTAACCGACAAGGATCTATCCATGAGTTTCTTGCCAATGACTCATATCTTCGAGAAGGCTTGGTGCTATTATTGTCTCCATAAAGGGGTTACGATCGCTATCAACCAAGACCCGAAAATGATCCAGAAGACATTGCCGGAGGTTCATCCTACCTTGATGTGCAATGTACCTCGTTTCTGGGAGAAGGTGTATGCGGGCGTGCATGAGAAGATCAACTCCGCCTCTCCGGCCATGAAGAAGATTTTCTTGGATGCTATCGAGACCGGGCGAAAGTATAATCTGGAGTATAAGAATAAAGGTATTCCGGCCCCGTGTGGTTTGAAGTTGAAGTTTCAATTTTACAATAAAACGGTTTTCACCTTATTGAAAAGGGTATTGGGTATTGAGCGTGGACGGTTTTTCCCGGTGGCGGGCGCTCCGTTATCGGATACGGTTAATGAGTTCTTGCAGTCCGTGAATATCCCGATCGCTTATGGTTATGGACTGAGCGAGACGACGGCTACGGTTTGTTTCTACCCGGAGATCGGATTCCAGTTTGGTTCTATTGGTGAGGTAATGCCGGGAGTTCAAGTGAAAATAGATCCGGGGAATAACGAGATCTTGGTGAAAGGCAAGACCGTGATGTCCGGGTATTATAATAAACCGGAGGAGACGAAGAAGGCTTTCACCGAAGATGGTTTCTTCCGTACCGGCGACGCTGGTCGTTTGGAGGGTAATACGTTATTCTTTACGGAACGAATCAAGGATTTGTATAAGACTTCAAACGGGAAATATATCGCGCCGCAAGCGATCGAGATGGTGATGAGCGGTGATAATTATATCGAGCAGATCGCTGTTATCGGCGATCAACGTAAGTTCGTGAGCGCCTTGATCGTGCCGGTTTATCCATTGTTGGAGAAGTACGCCGGGGAAAAAGGCATCTCGTTCGAGAGCCGGGAGGAGTTGGTGAAGAACAAGGATATCATTCGTTTCATCGAGGCTAGGGTAGAGGAGCATCAGAAGAACTTGGCTTCTTACGAGAAGATCAAGCGCTTTACCTTGTTGCCGGAACCTTTCATGATGGGATGCGAGTTGACGGATACGCTAAAGTTGCGCCGTCCGGTCGTATTGCAGAAGTACGCTACCGAGATAGAGGCGATGTACGAGGAATAACGAGTTTGTCGGCTATCAACTATTTCTTATCTTCGCGGTAAATTTAAAAAAGAAAAGAACATATGATCACATCAGACCAACTACATGACGTGTTGGAGCGCGATAAGGCGCTGAGGGGGTATCTTTGACATCGATAGCAAGACCATTCAGTTAGAAGAGGAGGAGCTACGTACGCAAGACCCCGGTTTCTGGGAAGACGCCAAACGCGCGGAAGTCCAGATGAAGAAAGTAAAGGAGCTAAAGAAATGGATCGAGCTTTACGGTGAGGTACATGCGGCGGCTGAGGAGCTAGAGTTGGCTTACGAATATGTAAAGGAAGAGATTATCACCGAGGAAGAGGTGGACGCGGCTTATAAGAAGGCCCTTCATTTACTGGAAGACTTGGAGTTCCGCAATATGCTTCGCGACGAGGCTGATCAAATGAGCTGCGTGCTCAAGATCAACTCGGGTGCCGGTGGTACCGAGAGCCAAGATTGGGCTTCCATGTTGATGCGTATGTATCAGCGTTGGGCTGAGAATAACGGTTATAAGATCTCTATCGCCAACTATCAGGAAGGGGATGAGGCCGGTATCAAGACCGTGACCTTCAATATTGAGGGCGATTATGCCTATGGCTATCTAAAGAGCGAGAATGGCGTGCATCGTTTGGTACGTGTATCTCCTTACAACGCCCAAGGTAAACGAATGACCTCTTTCGCCTCCGTATTCGTCACCCCGTTGGTGGATGATACGATCGAGGTAAAGGTAGAGGCGGCGGCTATCTCTTGGGATACGTTCCGTTCGGGCGGCGCCGGAGGACAGAATGTGAACAAAGTGGAATCCGGAGTTCGCTTGCGTTATCAGTTCAAGGACCCGTATACAGGCGAGGAAGAAGAGATCTTGATCGAGAATACCGAGACTCGCGACCAACCCAAGAACCGTGAGAACGCTATGCGTCAATTGCGTTCCATCCTTTACGATAAGGAGTTGCAGCATCGCATGGCCGAGCAGGCCAAGGTGGAGGCCGGAAAGAAGAAGATCGAGTGGGGTTCGCAGATCCGTAGTTACGTATTCGATGACCGTCGCGTAAAAGACCATCGTACGAACTACCAGACTTCCGACGTGAACGGTGTGATGGATGGAAAGATCGACGATTTCATCAAAGCATACTTGATGGAGTTCGCCGGAGAAGAAAGTGCGGAAAAATAAGTTTTTCCCTTTAACATTTGCATATCTCGATAATAAATCGTAATATTGCACCCGATTTCAGAGCCTAGCTCTGAACAGGTCCTATAGCTCAGTTGGTTAGAGCACCTGACTCATAATCAGGGAGTCCTTGGTTCAAGCCCAAGTGGGACCACGATGGATGATCGCTAAATAACGTAATATTAGTTATTTAGCGATTTTTTATTGTACCTGCATGAACTAAAAAAGAATATGAGTGTTTGAGGTCACAATTTGTGATCTCTTTAGAGAAACGCCGCCGCCCTCGTGAATATGGAATGAAAGGCTTGGTTGATCAGGCCCGGATCGATACGGGAGTGTGTCGGGAAGGGGATTTGATGGGAGTAAGCGAACGGGAAATCCAGCTCTTCCAATATCTTGCCGGACGCTTTTCCTAAAGCCTTGATCACCCCGCCAGTAGGCATAACGATATCTTTTTTCAATGAGATCGCCCGAATACGATCGCAAGCCCGTTGGAAGAACGACTCCCGGTAATCTCGTAACACATCCTCACGTACCATGGCCTTAAAGGCTTGCTCCAGAAAATCATTCTTGAACGAGGTAGGAAGCGTACGGTTCTCCAAGAAATCATGCCGGAAGTAATGGCGTACCTTGGCGAACGCCTCCTTGTCCATGATATCACGGGCGTTGCCATCCATCTCACTGAAGATGGAGCCACCGCAAAACATGAATAAACGGGTGTCCGTAAACATCTTGTCCGGATTCGCTAATAACAAGACCTGCGAGAGTAACGCCCCGATGGAATAAGCGAATAAGTTGATGGACGTATCTTCCTTGAACAAAGGATGCTCGCCGTTCTTGATCTCATGAACCAATTGCCACATATTATAAACGGACTCTCTGCCCGAGGCGTAAAAGCGTAACGGGTTTTGGGATAGCCGGCTGCTGAGGGCTACGTTGGCGAAGGTGGAGTTCGTCACGTTCGCTACCTCCTCCTTGCGTTTGCTTACCCAAGGGAGGATCGCACGGGGATTGGCCCATAATCCCGGGGTACGGTTCATATGGAAAGCGATCGGGAACAGGATGACCGGCTTACCGGTCGTATGGGTGAGGTATTCCGCCCATGTGAGGTATTTTTCCCAAGTCCGCTCGTTCAGGCCATGCAACAGGATAATCGCCTCATTATTCTTTTTACGTCCCGAGGGCGTGAATATGGCATACGAGAAAGATTTGTTCTCTTGGATACGATCGTCGGTCATCGGACAGAATCCGGTGGGGGTAAGTCCCTTCTGGAACTCGTCGATCTCGCTGGCGCCACGGGTCTGGGTGAAGCGAAACGGGATGATCTCCAGATGGCTCTCTTCCAATTCAGTCTTTTTGTCATAAGAGAAAAGACTGTTCAGTTGCTTAGTACGAAGTGAAATATCCATAATCCTCTGATTTTTTACTGCAAACAAACAATAGAAAAACATCTCTTCAAAATAAATGGTTTAAACGGGCTTTGTTGGGGACATAAAGTGTTATTTAGGGGTGAAATCTTTTATAGAGGGGTGAATTTCGTCTGGGAAAATGATTACATTTGTTCCAAAATAGAGGCAAAAAGATGGGAATGTGGGATCAAAAAATACCAAGTTACATATACGGTAAACAGAATATCGTGAGGCTGATTTTGTGGACGGCCTTGTTTGCGTTGGTGTTTATCAACATCTACAAGCCGTTTAGCTCCACCTCTTGGTACAAGGTCTCGGAGTTTAAGTTCTTCGTATTCTCCAGCTTGATTATCTTGACGGGAGTATTGGTGGTTGTCTTGAGCCGTATTATTCTGTTCCATTGGGGGAAGCGGCATGCTATCACGGTCCGGACCTATGCGATCTGGATCGTGCTGGAGATATTCTTCATGTCGCTTTTCTATACGATTTATACGTTGGTACTGAATCCGGAACGAGAATATATGGAAGTTTTTAACGATTCGGCGGTGAATACCAGTCTGGTTTTATTGCTCCCTTATTCCGTGCTGCACCTGTATTTCTCTTATAAAGAGAAAGAGCGACAATTGCGATTGTTGGAGGAGAACCAGACGGAAGCGGCGGTTCGGCAAAGCGTTTTCTCTTTCTATGACGAGAAGAACGAGTTGCGCCTTTCCGTGAAGCGAAGTAACCTGCTGTACCTTGAATCGGCGGATAATTACGTTTGTATCTGGTATCTGAATAAGGGGCAGCTCACGAAGTTTATGCTTCGCAACTCCTTGAAGGCGATCGAAGAGAGCCTCGCTGATACGAATGTACTCCGTTGCCATCGTTCTTTCATGGTAAATTTCGACCAAGTGAAGGTGATCCGCAGGGAGAAGGAGGGCGTTTATCTAGAGCTGGGGATCGAGAAAGTACCCGATATCCCGATCTCCAAGACGTATAGCGAGAAGGTAACCCGCTGGTTCCAGACCTATTCTTCCTAGCGGGCTATTTCAATTCGATATTATTTTCTTTCGCGTATTGCGAGGGGCTCATGTTGAATTGCTTGGAGAAGGCCCGGCTGAAATAGGATTGCGAGTTGAAACCAACCGCCTCGGCGATCTCGTAAATTCTCATATCGCCTTGAAGGATCAACTCGGCGGCTTTCTTTAGCCGGCTGATCTTGATCAACTCGTTGGGCGTTACGTTCGATAGGCCGTTGATTTTACGGTAAAGGGTCGGACGGCTTAGATTCATCAAGTCCGCTATCATGTCCACGTCTAGGTTCACGTCGTTTATATGGCTGTCGATGATATCGTTCAGTTTCTTCAAGAACTTCTCGTCCGCTTTCGTGTAAGCCATGGATTTGATATTGGCAATCGGCGAGTTGAAATAATAGGCACGCATATTGCTCCGGTTGTTCAGCAGGTTCGTCACTTGGGTAAGCAATAGATCCATGGAGAAAGGTTTGTCGATGTAAGCGTCCGCCCCCAGCTCAAGCCCTTCCATGCGAGATTGCAAGGTGTTCTTAGCCGTCAGGAGGATGATCGGGATATGGCAGAACTCCAGATTAGTCTTTATCTTTTTCAATAAGGTGAAACCATCCATGACAGGCATCATGATATCGCTGATGATTAATTGGATGCCATATTCCTGAAGACGGGCAATCGCCTCCTCGCCATTACCGGCGGTGACAACATTGTAATGGACATTGATCTCTTGACCGATGAAATGGAGCATTTCGGTGTTATCTTCCACCACGAGAACCGTCGGGCGGGATTCTTGGGTGACATATTTCCGCTCGCTGGCAGGGTTGGTCAGGACCTCTGCTTTCTCTTCCTCTAGTTTTAATGAGTTCGGTTGGTTCACCGGCAAACGTAATCTAAAGATGATAAGCCCGGTCGGAGATTCCTCCAACGTCAACGATCCCTCGTGCATCTCCGCTAAAGAACGGGCCAAGGGTAGTCCGAGCCCGGTCCCGGATTTATGGATAGAGGAGTCATCCCGGTAGAAAGGCTCGAAGATCTTTTCTTTTATCTCCTCCGAGATGGGCTTTCCATCGTTCATGATATCGATCGTGAATCGCTCGCCATCTTGCGTCTCGAACCGGACGATGATCTTGCTTCTTGCGTATTTAATAGCGTTCGATAGGAGGTTGCTGAGTATCTTCGTGCAAGCCTCCTTATCGATAAAGGCGTAGAAAGATTTCACGTTACACTCGATAATCATTTGCAATGCCTCCTGCTCCGCCGTGTCGTGGAAACGCTCAAAGGTCTCTTGCATCAATGCGATGATGTCCGTATGTATGAAGTTTAGTTTATATCCTTCGATTTCCGTCTTCCTGAAATCCAGTAGTTGATTCACCAGATCCAGTAGCCGGTTCGCATTTTTATCCACAATCGTCAGATAATTCTTTGCGCTGGGAGATAGCTTGATGTCCCGTGTTACTTTCTCCAGAGGACTTTTAATTAAAGTTAGGGGCGTACGTATCTCATGAGCGATATTGATGAAGAAATCAATCTTAGCTTGATAAAGCTCCTTCTCCTTTTCATTCTCGAACTCCTGTATTTTCTGCTGTATATTGGCCTTATTATGCCGGGAAATGATAAAGATCAGCAACACTACGCATCCGATAGCGATAATCCCATATAGGATTAACGCCTTGGTAGAGAGCCACCATGGGGGAAGGATCGTAATCTGGAACATCGCCGGCTCATCATTCCAAATACCGGACAGGTTCGCCGCCTTCACCTTAAACGTATAATTACCGGGCGGTAGTTTCGTGAAATAAACCCGGTTCTCGCCCACCACATGATACCATTTGGAACTTAACCCTTCCATGCAATAGACGTATTGGGTGAGGTTGGGGGCTTGGTAGCTTAATGATGTGTAGTCGATGTAGAATGTGGACTGATTATGTTCTAAGGTGATCCCTTTTTTAAAAGTGATAGCCTCTTGGTGTAAGAAGTTATGATCTGGATCATTATAATTAATCTGTGATATATATACTTTCGGTTGAATGGAAAATTCTTGGATACTATTAGGTTGGAAGCTAATCATCCCCTTTAGTGTCCCAAAATATAATTTGTCATTATCTGTTTTTAAAGAAGAGTTATAATTGAATTGATTTGAAGTTAATCCATGTTCTTTTTTGAAGACTTTTATTTTATGGTTTTTAGGGTTGAGTCTTGCGAGGCCGTTAGCCGTACTGATCCACATGTTTCCTTTTTTATCTTCTTCAATACGGTAAATTACATTGCTAGGTAAGCCATCTTGCATATCGTATTTGGTCGTTTGTTGAGTACTACGGTCATAAATTTTGATTCCGTCACCAGTTGCGAACCATAAGTTGTTTTTACGATCTTCATAAATATTGTTTATTGTTCGGCTTGTATTTACTGTATCTAATTTAAATTCTCCGTGTTGGGAAGTAGTAGGATTATAATAATATAGTCCTTTATTCGATGTTCCAGCCCATATTACTCCATCATGATCTTCAAAAAGAGTTTGTATCCTACAATTATTAGGAAATTGGCTTAATTGCTCAAAAATGTCTTTTTGAGAATTATATTGATAGACACCAAGAGCGGTAGCTACCAGCAAATCATTGTTTTGGAGTTTATAAAGGTATACGATGATGTCGTTTTTGTTTGCATAAGGATTTACGGAAATCGTGTAATGTTTGATTATTTTCTCAGTACGGATATCCATTAAATCAATACCATTAGCGTGTGTCCCTATCCATAGGTAATTATCTATAGACGCTAATCCATGTATACAATTTTGTGAAAGGCCTTTCATGTCATTAAAAGATGTATATGAATGGTCCTTCATGTTTAGCTTATTCAATCCAGCGTCTTCTGTGCCAATCCATAGATTATTATTTTTGTCTATGCAAATATCGTGTATAATATCTCCATTGAGCGTTCTTTGTCCAGGAATATTATAGTGCCTTTTGAATTTTGAATAAGGAGGAGAGTAGCTGATACCGCCATTATCAGTACAAACCCAGATACCTCCTTCTTGATCTTTGTAGAGTTCTTTGATAGCATTGCTGGATAATGAATAGAGGTCACTTTTATTTTGCTGGATAGACATTATCGTATCATTTTGAATATCATATAAATATATGCCATTAAAAGTGCCAATCCATACTTTCTCCTTTGTCATACGAATGATATTTCTAGTATAAAGTGGAGATTTTTTTTGTTGAGGTAAAATATCTTTATATGTTTTTGTCTGTATATCGATTCGTTTTATACCATTATCTTTAGTTCCAATTAATAATATATTATCTAAAGGAGAGGCCCATATTGCTGTCATATCATCGATAGGATGATTTTTATCTAGATTCTTGATATCTAAGGCTATGAATTCATTTTTGTCATCATCTAGAAAAACGACATTACCATTCGCTGTTGTTGCCCAAATTTGGTCTTGAGGAGTTATATAAAAGGAGGTAATAGGATCACTTCCTTTATACATATAATTAAGATGCATACCTTGACTTTCATTGTATTTTACGAGTGAGTACCCATTAAGAATCATCCAGAGATTTCCTTGCTGGTCAAATTGTAGTGAATAACAGTTGATTCCTTTGGTGAAATCAATGAGTGTGAAGGAATCTGTTTGATAGTCATATTTTTGTAGCCCAAGGTTGGTACTTACCCAAATTTGTCCGGTGGGACTTTTCGCTAAGTCAAGAATATAACTGCTCATTAAAGAGCCTTTTTCTGAAGAGTAGCTCTTGAATGTATAGAATTTTTTGCTGTCAAATCTATTGAGCCCATCTCTGGTACCAAACCACATAAAGCCATAGTCGTCTTGTACGCAACATGTGACATGATTATTACTTAATCCGTCTTCCATGTCATAGGACTTAAAGTAGAATGGGGTTGCATTCAGTTCTACTAAGAAGAATAAGCATAATAGCACAATTTGAAATTTCATGAGTTGTTGATGTTTTCCATGTTTCGTTTGCAAGATATCAACTTTTTTGATTTTTGCTTTTGTAAATTAGTTTCATTCTTTTTCATATAGTCTCAATATTGATTTTCAGATTCCAATTTCTTCTAATTCTAGTTGGTTTATAGGTGTGTTGATACGAAAAGTAACAATTTTGATATGATTGAATGGTTTATTTTTCAATATCAATGATACATTTGCGACAAGTTCTTTAATGAGATAAGACTAGTAACGTTAAATTAATACTATGTTAATATGAAGAAAGTAATTGTTTTAATCAGTTTTTTATGTGGAGCGTTCTTTGTAAGTGCTCAACAAGGTAATCAACAACAAAGGCAGCAAGAGCGGTGGAAACCGGAAAGTACAGAATGGTATCATCCTGTACCTCCAAAAGTAACCCCTGGAGTTGGAACAAGTGCTCCTTCTGATGCAATCATCCTGTTTGATGGAAAAGATCTTACAAAATGGGAAGCTGCTGGGAAGGATGGTGGATCTGCAAAATGGGCTATAAAGGATGGGACGATGGTTGTAGTTCCCGGTTCTGGCTCTATCCGTACAAAAGAGTATTTTGGTGATTGCCAATTACACATAGAGTTTAAGACCCCGATACCAGGTAAAGATAATACTTTACAAATGAAAGGAAATAGTGGCATTATGCTACAAAGTCGTTATGAGGTACAAGTCCTAGATTGTGAGGATAATCCTACTTACGTAAATGGCTGGGTTGGTAGTGTTTATAAGCAAAGTGCTCCTTTAGCAAATGCTTTTACAAAGACGAATGAATGGCAAGTTTATGATATATATTGGAAAGCTCCTCGTTTTGGAACAAATGATGAGTTGGAATCTCCTGCGATGATAACAGTCGTCCTGAATGGGATTGTTGTTCAGAATAATTATGTGCTGAAAGGGAATACCCCATATACAGGGTTACCTAAATATGTAGCTCATGGCCGTATGCCTTTAAGTTTACAAGACCATGGGGTAGAAGTTGCTTTCCGAAATATTTGGATTAGAGATTTGTAGAAAGAAGTTTAACCTTAAAGAATGATAACTTATGACTACACGTAGAAATTTCTTGAAAAATACAACAATGCTGGCGGCAGGTTTAGGAGTATCTCCTCTTTTGTCTTCGTCACCCTTACGATCTTATCAGAAAGAAGAGGTCATAAATGGAAAAGTAAGAATTGCCGTGATTGGAGTTGGAATGGGATGTCGAGATTTGCAAGGAGCGTTGACTGATAATCCATGGGTACATTGTGTCGGTATGTGTGATGTGAATAAAGTCAGACTTGAAGAGCAGCTTGCACGTTTTAAGAAAGATTTTCCAGAACAGACGGTTTCTATAAAAGCTTATACTGATTTTCGGGAGGTACTGGCCAATAAAGAAATTGATGGGGTTATTATTGCCACGCCCGACCATTGGCATCCTTATATTTTTGCAGAAGCCTTGAAGGCGGGAAAAGCTATTTATGTAGAGAAACCTGTTGGTAATTCAATTTCTGAGTGCAATGCGATGATGGACTTTCAGAAAAAGTATAAAGGTGTTGTGACAACGGGATTATGGCAAACAAGCCAACGCTATTTCAGGGCTGCGAATGAAATATTAAAATCTGGTGTGCTAGGGGATGTTTATAAGGTACAATTATGGCTTTGCCAATCTACAAATCCTCGTCCTTCTGTTGAGGATTCAGAGGCACCATCCACTTTGGACTATGATATGTGGTTAGGACCGGCTCCGGAACGTCCTTTTAATAATTCCCGTTTTCGTGGTTGGCGTGGTTTTTGGGATTATGGTGGTGGCCAACAGACTGATTGGGGGGTGCATTGGATTGATTCTGCTTTTGACGGATTAAAAGCATTAGGCCTATGTGATAGGGAATACCCTGACGCGGTCTTTTCTACTGCATATAAAGATCCGGCATCGTTTAATGAAACTCCAAGTTGCCAAACAAGTATTTTCCAATATAAGAATTTCCATATTGAATGGGCTCAACAAGTTGCTTACCTTTATAATCGGAATCAAGGGGTCGCTTGGGTCGGAAGTAAAGCCACTCTGGTATGTAATCGTGAAGGCTATGAGTTGATACCGGAGAAAACCCGTGATGGTATCCTTTTGGCCGATAGAGCCCAATTGGTTGGTAAATTTGAAGATGGGGGAGTAGAGGCTCATGCGACGAATTGGTGTAAATGTATTTTGAATAAATCGATTGAGACAAATAGTCCGATAGAAAAGGGGGCTTTTGCTACAATATTGGCTCATATGGCCAATATCTCGTATCGGACAGGAACTCGTGTGGTATACGATCCTCAAACAAGGAAATTTGTGGACAATCCTAAAGCAGATGCATACTTGAACAAAACATATAGAAGCCCTTGGCAATTTCCGAATATAAAATGAATGAAATTATGAAAAGACTATTATTGTTTACCATTTGCTTGTTGTGCGCCAGTTCTGTATATGCTATTGATATTTCACGGTTAGAACCTGCTTGCTGGTGGGTAGGGATGAAAAATCCGGAATTACAGATTATGGTATATGGCAAGAATATCGCAAGCTCTCAAGTTTATATTGATTATCCGGGGGTAAGAGTCAAGGAAATTGTTGGAGTCGAGAACCCTAATTACTTGTTCCTTTATTTGGATATCTCCAGAGATGCCTCTCCCGGTACAATGAATTTGATATTTCAAAAAGGGAAAGAGAAAGAAATCCGGGCCTTTGAGTTAAAGGAAAGAAATAAAAAGGTTGGAGCTGCTGGATTTTCACCTGCGGATGTGATGTACTTGATTACTCCAGATCGTTTTGCAAATGCGGATCCATCTAATGACAATCTAGATGATGTGAAAATAGATCGTTCGAGAGGGGGAGCTCGCCATGGAGGTGATTTACGTGGTATTATTAATAAATTGGATTATATCCGTGATTTAGGCTTTACGACAATTTGGTTAAATCCTGTATTGGAAAATAGGATGCCGGGAGGTTCTTATCACGGATACGCTATTACTGATTTTTATCAGGTAGATCCTCGTTTTGGAACGAATGAAGAATATTGTGAATTGATAGATAAGGCCCACGAAAAAGGAATGAAAGTCGTGATGGATATGATTTTTAATCATTGCGGAAGCTCTCATTGGTGGTTAAAAGATTTTCCTTCCTCGGATTGGCTGAATAATCAAGACAACTTTGTTCAAACAAATCATTTTAAATGGACTCTTATGGATGTTCACGCTCCTCAGTCGGAGAGAGAGATCTTGGTAAATGGTTGGTTTGGTAGAGGTATGCCAGATTTAAATCAGAAAAATAGGCACTTAGCCCGATATTTGATTCAAAATAGCATTTGGTGGATTGAATACTCACGGATTGATGGTATCCGTCAAGATACACATCCATATGCAGATTATGATTTTATGGCAACTTGGTGTAAGGAGGTGGAAAATGAATATCCGGATTTCAATATTGTGGGAGAAGCTTGGTATCCAAGAGGGACTGCTTCGGCTTGGTGGCAAAGAGATTCTAAAATGAATGAATCTAATAGTAACTTAAAGACAGTGATGGATTTTGATTTGACCTTTACTTGCCAAAAAGCGTTTGGAGATGCATGTTCTAGCCGTGAAGGATTCGAAGCAGGGTTATTTAAAATTTATGAAGTTATCGCACAGGATTTTTTATTCCCGGATCCTAATAATGTACTAGTCTTTTTGGATAATCATGATTTAGGACGCTTTATGCAGAAAGGAGAATCTGATTTAAGAAGGTATAAACAGGCTATTGCTTTTTTATTAACAACTCGAGGGATTCCTCAGATTTATTATGGGACAGAGATTTTAATGTCTGGGACAAAAGCAGAAGGAGATGGTATTATCCGCACTGATTTTCCCGGAGGTTGGGCAGGAGATCCAAAAGATGCTTTCACTCCTGAGGGACGTACGGATTTGCAGAATCAAGCTTGGGATTATATGAGAAAATTATTGAATTGGAGACAGCGATGTGATGCTGTTAAAGAAGGTAAGTTGATTCATTATACTCCTGATAAATCGGGTTGTTACGTATATGCTAGGGTAAAGGATAATAAAACGGTACTTGTTTTAATGAATGGAACAGATCAAAACCAGACATTAGATATGAATCGTTTTCATGAAGTCGTAAAAGATTATAGATCTGGGAAAGATATTATAACAGATACGATCGTTGCGATAGACACGGCGGTTCATATTCCGGCTCGTGGTGTTTATATTTTAGAACTTGTCTAACTTTAAATTTAATATGTCATGAGATGTAAAAGTATTAGTGAATTTATTATGTGCTTTATGCTTTCTTTGTTTTCATTGACAGCGTTTGCGCAAATCAAGATCACAGGAACTGCTTCTGATGCGGAGACAGGAGAGCCTTTATCTTTTATCACCATACAGGTTAAAGGTACCACTGCGGGTACTACTTCCGATATGGATGGAAATTATTCAATTGAGGTACCTAATAGAGATGCCATTTTAGTGTATTCTTATATTGGTTATCGTTCCCAAGAGATAAAGGTCGGAAATCAGACTCATATTAATGTTCGTCTATCGGAAGATGTGGAGACATTAGATGAAGTGGTCGTTGTTGGCTATGGAGTTCAGAATAAGAGAGATGTGACAGGATCGATCGCTAAAGTTGGAAGTGAGGAACTAATGTCTGTTCCAACAAGCTCTTTCGATGCCGCTTTACAAGGGCGTGCCGCTGGTGTACAAGTAACCCAAACATCGGGTTTGGCTGGCTCTGGTGCAGCCATTCGAGTGAGAGGTATCGCTTCTATTACCGCTGGAGGTGATCCATTGATTGTTGTTGATGGAATACCTATCATGCAAAATGCCGGAGATCGAGTGGGTGCAGCACAAGATAATCCAATGTCATCTATAAATGCGAATGATATTGAAAGTATTGATATATTGAAAGATGCCTCGGCAACGGCTATTTATGGATCCAGAGGTGCGAACGGTGTTGTCTTAATAACAACTAAACGTGGTAAATCAGGAAAACCTCAAATAAATTTTAGTTCTAAAGTTGCATTTTCAACAACTAATAGGAAAGTTGATATGTTGGAAACTAAAGATTATCTGGATATTTATAAAGAAGCATTGGAAAATGATTATAAGTTTAATCCCTCTGGTGCGACAGATCCTTCTACTGTATCATCATATCCCGGTGGTTATTCAGAAGAACAAGCTTTATTAAATAATACGGATTGGCAAGATCTTATTACGAGAACAGGAATTTCTACCTACAATGATTTATCGGTATCGTGGGGTAATAAGAAAATACAGACTTATTTAGGGGTTTCTAATGTAGAAGAGAATTCATATTTGGTGAATGATCATTTCGGAAGGACGAGCGTACGCCTTAATATTGATTATAAGCCTATAAACATTTTAAAAATAGGTGGAAATTTTAGTTTCTCTCACACGGATCATCGACCCACTCCTTCAAGTTGGGATGGTGGTTGGGGACGTGCCATAAGTACGGCTTTGCCTTATTTCCCAGCCTATAATTCGGATGGTAGTTATTATGTTTTTCCTAAATCAACAAATCCGGTGACGGAGGCAAATGAGAAAAGACGTAGAATATTTACCCAACGTACAATGGCAAGTTTATATGCTGACTTACAGATAATCAAAGGATTGTCATTGCGGCTAGAAGGTAATATAGATTATCGAGATAATGAGTCTAATTATTTACGAACGAAAGAATTATCAACAAAACCGAATAGTAATGTGACAAATCGTTATGAGACAAATTGGAATGCGAAAGCACTCTTGAATTATAGCTTGTCGATTAATGAAAAACATCGTTTTCATTTCTTGTTGGGAACAGAAGCATTGAAATCTACACGAGTATCGAATTATACGAATGTCGTATTTGAGCAAGGAAAAGAAGATTGGTTATTTAATAATCCGGCTTATGATGAAACGAATAAGACTTTTACGAGCTATCCTAATCAAGATTTCTCATTTATATCCTTTTTCGGACGTATAAATTATACATTTAAAGACCGTTATATGTTCACTGGTACTTTCCGTAGAGATGGTTCGTCACGATTTGGGGAGAATAATAAATTTGGTAATTTCCCTGCGGCTTCTATTGGTTGGATGATCACGGAAGAGGACTTTTTAAAAGATAACGAGGTTGTAAGCTTGTTGAAATTGAAAACAGGTTTTGGTATTACTGGTAATGCGGAAATCCCTAACTATGCGCAATGGGGGGCAGTTAGCGTGAATACGAATCAATTGTATGTAGGGGATAATTATTGGTATATCAATTCTTTGAAAAACCCAGATTTGAAGTGGGAAACAACCTCTACTTTTGATGTAGGTTTGGAGTATGGTTTCTTAAAAAATCGGATTTCAGGTGAAATCGGATTTTATAATAAGAATTCCAAAGATCTATTTTTGAATGTAAGTGTTCCAGCATCTGTGGGATATACGGCATTCTTGGCAAATATCGGAAAAGTCAGAAATACGGGTGTGGAGTTTAATATTAAATCCGTGAATATTACAAATAGAGATTTTACATGGACTACTGATTTTAATATCAGCTATAATAAGAATAAGGTTTTGGATGTTGGTAATGCAGGACCAGACGCATTAAGTGGAGAAGGTGATACACGTGTGTTAGTAGGACAGCCTATTGGCGTAAACTATTTGGTTAAGGTTCTACGTGTTGATCCTCAGGATGGTATGCCTGTTTATGAAATGCTTGATGAGAATAAGAAACCGGTTGGTGAAACTAAAGAATATAATGCGGATAGAGATCGTCAGCCTGTAGGCCATCCTTATTCCGATTTTGTAGGAGGTTTGAATAATACGTTTACATATAAGAACTGGGATTTCGGTTTTATGTTTACATTCCAAATAGGCGGCAATATTTATGACGATGGTGAGAAATTTCAGATGAATAATGTTGGCACTTGGAATCTGAAAAGTAATGTTCTTGATAGATGGCAGAAACCTGGTGATGTGACAGATGTACCTCGGGTAAGTTTAGGAAAAAGTGGCATTGAACTGGCGAGAAATACAACTGAATATCTACATGATGCAGGATTCTTACGTTTAAAAAATGTAAATGTGGGTTATACTTTCAAAGGTATTAGAATCAAGAAGTTTAATATAAGGGATATTCGATTATATGCTCAAGCAACTAATTTATTGACTTTATTTAGTGAATACTATAATAAATATAGTGGTGAGCCTGAGATTATGCGTGATGTCGATTCAGCTCAGAAGAGGAATTTGAGTTTGAATGTGACTTATTTAACACCTCCTCAAGCTCGTACATATACTATCGGATTAAGTGTTAACTTTTAAATGAATAAGATTATGAAAGTAAAATATATAGCAGCAATATTACTCAGTACCCAATTAGTCTATACGGCATGTGATGACATGGGATTTCTACAAATAAAACCAGATAGTTTAGAACTGACAGATGATCGTATTAAGACGGTAGATGATTTGGAGAATTTATTGTTGGGTGCTTATAATGGAATACGTTCTTCGGGCTTTTGGGGAGGCCGGACGTTGCGTGGTTTTGATGTGATCGCAGATGATGGTGTGGCAGATGTGGCTACTTTTGAATGGGTTCAGATGAGTGCTCATACAATGAATTTGGTAAATGCGGTTGGACGTGATACCTGGACCGCGACATATAATGCCATAAATATGGCGAATCAAGTTGCGTTTAGCGATTTAGGGGAAAGTATCTTGGCGAGTGATCCTCAGAAAGAAGCTCAATTTAAGGCTGAGGCATCTTTTATTCGTGCATTAGGATATTTTCATTTAGTAAGAGCCTTTGGTCTTCCTTATGCAGAGGAGACTAAGGATATCGCAGAGATGGGAGTTCCCCTTCGTTTAAGGGGGGTGATGGATCGTGCTACCGCATTTGAGGTCGTACAACGTTCAACGGTCTCTGAAGTTTATTCTCAAATAATCTCAGATTTGGAATATGCGATCGGGAATTTACCTGGAGAGAACAAAGTAGAGTCTGGTAGAGCGACTGTTGATGGCGCAAAAGCGTTATTGGCAAAAGTGTATTTTTATAAACATGATTTTGGCAATGCGGCTAAATATGCGGAACAAGTTATTAATACTCAGAAGTATGATCTTGATGAGGATTTGACTGCTAAATTCGGTAGAGCGGAAAAAAAGACTGTTACGCAAGAAATTGTAGCGATGATACCTTCTGCGTCATTGATTGAGGATTCTTGGGGTGGTTTAAGAGATTATCGTACGAATGGATTGGCTTTACCCACAAGCAGGCCGTCTAATGAGTTGATTGCTGCTTATGACCAACAAAATGATAATCGTTTTAAAACGTTTTTTAAAAATATAGACGGTTCATGGTATACTCTGAAGTTTGATTATGAGTATATGGATGGTATTATTATTGGATATAATGAGTTGTTACTACTTTATGCCGAGTCTTTAGCTGAATCGAATGGAAATATGAATCAAGCTTTGAATGCTTTGCAAAAAATAGAAAAAAGGGCTTATGGCAAAGCTAATACTACAACTACGGATAGGGCTTCTTTTATTAAAGCAGTACAGAAGGAACGTCGTTTGGAAATAGCTTTACAAGGTGAGAGATTATTTGAATTGAAGCGTATCAAACAGTCGGTTCGTGGTGAAGCTTGGGATTCTCATAAAGTGATGTTTCAGATTCCGGATGTTGAGCAGAATGGTAATCCTGATGTTAATATGAATTAACTTGGCTGTTTAAAAAGGGTGAGTTTGGCTCACCCTTTATTTGCTTTTACATCTAAATGATTATAGCTATGATTAGAAAAATAATAATATTTACTTCATTTCTGTTATTTGTACTTGGGACAGTGGCTGCTCAAACGATAAATAAGGTAGAGCCGTTGTTTTGGTGGGCAGGAATGAGAAATCCAGAATTACAGTTGATGGTATATGGGGATCATATTTCTGAATATCATCCTGTTATAAATGAACCTGGTGTTTATTTAAAAAGTTGTGTAACGGTAGATAGTCCCAATTATTTAATATTATATTTAGATTTATCACAAGCTCATTCTGGAACATTTGATATAACTTTTGTGAATGGGGAAAAGAAGTTCGTATATGCTTACGAGCTGAAAGAGCGCAAGGAGAGTACAGATGATATACAAGGATATGATTCTTCGGATGTGTTGTATTTAATTATGCCGGACCGTTTTGCTAATGGTGACCAATCGAATGATCAGATTTCTATGTCAACGGAATATGTGATGGATCGTAGTAAGCCTGGGGCTCGACATGGAGGTGATTTGAAGGGGATCGAAGATCATTTGGATTATTTTGTGGACCTTGGGGTAACAGCTATATGGTTAAATCCCGTGTTGGAGAATGATGGGAAAGGAGGTTCTTATCATGGCTATTTCTCAACGGATATGTTTCATGTGGATAGGCGTCTAGGATCAAATGAAGATTACCTTCGATTGATAAATAAAGCGCATCAAAAGGGATTACGGGTTGTTATGGATATGATTTTTAATCATATTGGAGCAAATCATCCTTGGGTGCTAGATGTGCCATCTAAGGATTGGTTTAATGTAAGTCCTTCTAAAAGGGGGAATCATGCTAAGGCTATTTTCTATGACAATTATGCATCAACTTATGATTCTGAAGTAATGAAATATGCAGGATTTGGAATAGATTTGAATCAAGCAAATCCTCATGTTGGTAAATATCTTATTCAGAATTCTATATGGTGGATAGAGTATGCTCGGATTGATGCGATTAGGCAAGATACATATCCATATTCCGATTTTGATATGATGCGTGAGTGGAATATCCAAATCATGAATGAATATCCTCAGTTTAATATAGTTGGTGAGATTTGGACTAATTATACGATTGGTACGGCTTGGTGGCAAAAAGGGTGTAAACTTAATTTTGGAAAAGATACGGAACTGAAGTCTGTGATGGATTTTACTCTGATGAGTATTGCAAGTGATATCTTTAATGACAAGTCTTCACCGGAAGGGCGATTAGATAAAATCTATGATCATTTGTGTTATGATTTCGTGTATCCAGATATTAAAAATGTTTTGCGTTTTTTAGATAATCACGATACTGATAGGTTTTTACGTTCGGAGCCTAAAGACTTAGATGGTTATAAACAAGGGGTTGCCTTTTTATTAACAATCCCTGGCACTCCTCAATTATATTATGGACATGAATTGTTAATGTCTGGGACGAAAAGTCGCCCGGGTGGGGATGGGAATATACGTTTAGATGTTCCAGGAGGGTGGCCTGGAGATTCTCAGAATTGGTTTACGAGGGAAGGACGTTCCGACCTACAGAATAAGGCTTGGGATTATTTACAGACTTTATTGAAGTGGAGGAAGGGCAATAAGATCATTTCCGAAGGTAATATGAAACATTATATGCCACAATTAGGAGTGTATGTATATGAGCGTTATCTAGAGGGTAAAAGTGTCATGGTCATTATTAATGGAGCTAATCATGAAGTTGATCTTCCACTTGCCCGTTATAAGGAATCTTTAAAAGAGGGAATAGAAGGAAAGGATATAATAACGAAACGAACGATCTTATTTAAGGACAGCTTGAAGCTGGCATCTAAAGAGGTATTGGTCGTTGAGATGAATTAAGAGATTATGAAAATAAACAGACGACAATTCGTAAGAAACTTAGGATTGGGCACAGCCTCGTTGAGTATGGGAAGTTTGATATCGACTTCTTCTTGTGCCCCTTCTGGGGATTCCCGTGATAAAAGAGGGAAAGTGAGTGATGACGATCAATTCCTATTTATCGGTGACGATATCGCCATCGCCCAGACAGAGTATGGGAAGGTGCAGGGATATCTGCTGAATCATGTATATACGTTCTTGGGAGTTCCTTATGGGGCTGATACGTCGGGAAAAAATCGCTTCATGCCTCCCCAAAAGCCAGAGCCGTGGACAGATGTGAGACCGGCGGTTTTTTATGGGAATACGGCGCCGCAACGTATGGAGAACCGGTGGCCCAATAATTACGGAACTTTTGCCGATCATTGGAACTACTGGGATGTGAGTGAGGATTGCTTATATTTAAATGTATGGACACCGGGCATTGCGGATGGTAAGAAACGTCCCGTATTGGTGTGGCTGCATGGCGGCGGTTTTACAAATGGTAGTGGGATCGAGCAGGATGGATATCATGGAGAGAATATAAGCCGGGAAGGAGATATCGTATTCTGTTCCATTAATCATCGGTTGGGGCCGATTGGCTTCTCTGACTTATCTGGTGTTGGTGGAGAAGCGTATAAGGATTCCGGAAACGTGGGGATGTTAGATATTATTGCCGCCTTGCGATGGGTACATGATAATATCGCCAATTTCGGTGGAGATCCCGGGAACGTAACGGTTATGGGACAATCCGGAGGAGGTTCTAAGGTCTGTACGGTAGCCGCTATGCCGGCGGCGAAAGGTTTGATCCATAGAGCCGTGGCTTTAAGTGGATCTACGGTAGGAGCTTCCGATCAGGTGATGACCCGGAAGGTGGGAGAATATATTTTGAGAGAAGCGGGGCTGACCGCTTCCCAACTGGATAAATTGCAAAGAATACCTTGGCGGGAATATTTGGATATAGCGGATAGGGCTTGTAAAAAGTGCTGGGAAGATCAAGGGATTAGCATGAGACGGACTTTTGGCCCTGTTGCTGATGACCGGAATATTCCGGCCGGTGTATTCTACTCCGGTGAGAGCCATTTGGAGTCTCCTGTCGTCCCGATGATATTCTGTACGACTTTCCATGAATGGAACCCGAACAGGGCGGATGCGGCCTTGGAAAAAATCACTCAAGACGGTGTGATCGAGAAACTGAGAAGTCAATATGGTGATAAAGCGGAATCGATCGTGAAGGCTTTCGCCAAGAATTTCCCGGATAAGACTCCGATGGAGCTTTGGGCGATGATTTTGTCTTCCCGTCAACGAGTGGTTGAGGCGGCTAACGCAAAATTAAAGCAAGGCCAGCCTGTGTATGTCGCTTGGTTTGGCTGGTGTCCGCCCTTGTTTAATAACCGTATGCGTGCGTTCCATTGCTCGGATATCTGTTTCTGGTTTAAAAATACGGATCGGATGTTTACCCATACGGGTGGAGGTAAGGTACCTCGTGCGTTGTCAGATAAGATGTCTGGCGCTTTGTTGAATTTTATGCGGACAGGAGATCCGAACGGAGGAGAGTTACCTGTTTGGCCGAAATACACGGAAGAAAATGGAGAGGTGATGATCTTGAATAATACGTGTGAGGCTCGGAATGATCCGGACCGGGAGGCCCGTAAATCTTTGGAGGTTTAATTTAAAACGAGAGTGTTATGCTTGAGAAAAAGATTTCAAGACGTAATATGCTTCGGACTACCGGTCTGGCGGTTTTGGGCAGTACGTTCGCAGGCTTGGCTTCTTGCGCTCCGAAGAAAAAAGAGGAGCCATCACCCGAAGCATCCTCTTCGAAACGTCCTTTCCGTGTCTGTCTCAATGTCTCTACGATAGCGGGTTATAAACTTCCTGTTCAAAAACAGATTGACTTATGTGCCGAGGCTGGTTTTGAGGGAATTGAGTTATGGACCCGTGATGTGGATGCGTTCGTAAAGCAAGGGGGAACTTATGAGACACTCAGGCGTCAGCTGGAAGGTTCCGGACTTTTATTGGAGAATATGATCGGTTTTGCCTCGTGGTTTGCCGATGATCCTTCGAAACGGAAGGAAGGGCTAAACCAAATGCGGCATGATATGGAGATGGTAGCGGGATTGGGCGGTAAATTTATCGCCGCTCCTGCTCAAGGAGTTACTCAACTGGATCGTACACGGTTGCCAGAGTATTCCGAACGCTATCGGGCGATACTGGATTTAGGGGATGAGATGGGTGTCACTCCGATATTGGAACTATGGGGAGCCGGGGTTCTGAATCAATTATCGGATACCATGGCGATAGCGATCGCCTCCGGGCATTCGCGGGCTTCTGTCTTATTGGATTTCTACCATTTGTACAGAGGAGGAAATAGTTTTGATAGTTTACGCTTGATAAATGGGAAGATCCTTCCGGTTTTTCATATCAACGATTATCCGGAGTTGCCTCCTCGTACGGAGTTGAGAGATTCGGATCGGGTGTTTCCGGGAGATGGTATTTGCCCGTTTAATAAGGTACTTCCTTTGCTATACGACTCCGGTTTCCGGGGTGGGTTATCCGTAGAGCTTTTTAATAAGGGATATTGGGAAACCATGGATGTAAAGGAGGTCTTAAGGAAGAGTTTTGAGAAAACCACACAGGTAATCAATAGTTCGATGGGATAAAAGTTTGTTGGGATTTAGGAAAGGGACTGCCTCGAGGTGTTTTACCTTCGAGGCGGTCCCTTCTGTTTTTATAGTATCTTCTCTTAAAAATCAATTATTTTATAATCCGCTGTGATATAAAATGTAGTATATTTGCGTACTCTGTTTTGGGGTACGCAAAAGCTTTGTTCACAAGAATGAATAGGCATTATCCTAAATAAACCGTTGTTTTGCGGAGAGGTCTAGGGGTTGTTATCATCGGGAAAGCCGATAATAAAAGATATACATTATAATGAACTTACTTCTGAGATATGTGGGTCATGGTATAACTATAAGTTTGTTAGTATTTATAATGCTGGCGTTTCATTTGTCTACGTTAGCACGGACAAGTGAAAAACGTGTGCTCCGGGTTGCCTTTCCGCAGGTGGTAGGCATGAGTTGGACGGCGGAGGACGGTAGTCATCATGGTATGCTCGTGGACTATCTCAATGAGATTGCCAAATATACCGGTTGGGAATACGAGTACATTGATACGAATAGGCAAACCGTGTTGAATGAATTTATCGCAGGTCAGTATGAATTGATGGGTGGAAACTATTATATACCCGGTTTAGAGAAATATTATGCTTATCCGGATTACAATATGGGATATAGCCGTTCTTTGTTGCTTGCTCGTTCTGACGATCGTACTATCCATAGCTATAATTTGGAGAGTATGAACGGGAAAACCATCGGTGTATATGAGAATGCGAAAGAAAATATTCGCCGCCTCAAGGAGTTTTTGGCTATCAACGGATTAGACTGTAAGTTCCAATATTACAGCTTGAAAGATATGCAGAAGAACGACGAGGGATTATATTTTTATTTAATGAATGGAGAGATAGACTTGCTGTTGAGTGGCATTATTTACAATCACGATTCTGTACGGGTGATCGCTACATATAATTCTCAACCCTATTATATCGTAACCAATCCGGGTAATAAGGAAGTATTGGATGGTTTGAATATGGCTTTGGAACGGATCTTGGATGCCAATCCAAATTTCGCGGCAGAGCGTTATGCCGCTAACTTTCCTGCCCGACTTGTAAATATCCAATTTAGTGACCGGGATCTGGAATATGTCAAGAAAAGGAAAACGATCACGGTAGCCGTTCCGGAGAATTGGTATCCTTTTTATTGTAAAGAAACCTCCCAGAAGAACCATGTCGGTATCATGGTGGATGTATTGGATGAGATCAAGGACTTTACGGGTTTGGATTTTTCGTATGTGTATGCGAAGAATTATAGTGATGCGGTCCATCTGGTACAACGAGGGAAAGCTGATATCTTAGGCTTTTTCTTGGGAGATGAGAACGATGCGGCCCAGCTAGGGCTTGCGCTTTCAGCCTCTTATGTGAGTGCGAACAATATCATAGTACGCAATAAAGCCTGTAGTTATCCCGCTCCGGGTTTGGTTGGTGCTTTGGTGGAAAGTCAGCGATTTCCAAGTGGCATATCTGCGGAGAAGATTCGGTCCTATCCGGGCATTAAGGAGGCATTAGCCGCTGTCAATAGCGGAGAGGCTGATTTTATCTATGGATTGTCCTCTAAAATGGAACAGGATATTTCGCGTTATCATTTCACCAATCTTGCTCCTGTGACATTGGTCAATGATCAGAGTGCGATAAGTTTTGCGTTACCTACCCCGGTTGACCCGGATTTATTAACCGTACTCAACAAGGCGATCAATAATCTTTCTGAGTCCGAGAGGACTGTTATACGCAATCGGAATCTGGAATCTATCGGCGTGAATGAATTCTCTCTTACGGACTTTATATATGCGAATCCCTTACAATTCATGTTTATCGTGATGTTTGTCCTGTCGGTGCTATTTACGGCATTACTGCTGGCTATAGGGGCCCGGATGAAAGCGACCGTGATACAGGGCAACCTGAAACGGGCTGAGGCGGCTAACTTGGCGAAGAGCGAGTTTCTTTCCCGGATGAGTCATGAGATCCGTACGCCGATGAACGGAATTGTAGGTATGAGTACTATCGCCATGCAAAACATAGATAATACCGATAAGATAAAGGACTGTCTTGAGAAAGTAATCATGTCTTCCAAGCATCTTCTCGCTCTCATTAACGACGTGCTGGATATGTCGAAGATAGAAAGCGGAAAAGTGGAACTTCGACATGAGAGCTTTAATTTCCGGGCATTCTTGCAGGACTTTGAAAATCTGTATGGCGAGCAGGCCAAGAGTAAAGGGATCAGCTATGAGACGGTATTGGCTAGTGATCTGGAAGTACAGATTATAGGAGACTCCTTGCGCTTGAATCAAGTTCTCTCTAACCTGTTATCGAATGCGTTGAAATTTACGCCGGCCAAGGGAATAATTAAACTTCGGGTATCTAAAACAGGTGAGGATCAAGAGAATGTTTACCTTCGTTTCGAGGTAATCGATACGGGATGTGGTATAGCCGAGGAGAATTATGATAAAATCTTCGAATCGTTCGAACAGGAAAATGTGGATGTCACTTATAAATATGGAGGCACAGGATTAGGGCTTTCTATCGTTAAGCGTTTCACTCAGTTGATGGGAGGTGGCATACATGTGACAAGCGTGCAGGGGAGTGGCAGTACATTCACGGTTGATCTGCCTTTCGGCAAAATAAAGGAGTCGGGTAAGCCCACTCGTTTTTCCGATATTGATGGGCGAAGTGACCTTGCGAGGGATTGTTATGTGATTGATTATGATTTCAAAGGTAAACGGATCTTATTAGTTGAGGACAACGAGCTTAACCGGGAGATTGCGGAGGAATTGATCGGAGCTACCGGTGCTTCGGTGGAGAGCGCTGAGGACGGGGTGCAGGCCGTAAAGAAGTTTAAGGAATCTGCCGAAGGATATTATGATTTGATATTGATGGATGTGCAGATGCCGCATATGGATGGTTATGAGGCTACCCGATGTATCCGGGCATTGGGGCGTTCTGATGCTCAAAAGGTTCCTATCTTCGCTATGACAGCCAACGCATTCGCTGAGGATGTGCAGAAAAGTAGGGAGGCCGGTATGAACGCTCATATATCTAAACCATTAAATATACGTGCCGTGTATAAGCAAATGAACCGGTACCTTCAAGGATAAATAAAAGATTGATAAATAATTAAAAGGGGCCGCCTCTGGAAATTAAACTTTCGAGGCGGTCCCTTCTGCTTTTATTAGATATTCTTTATTTTTCCGTAATTACCGAGAATTCACCGATACCCGCTTGCTTTTTATTATCTACGATACGGGTTGCGACCAAACGGATTTGGTTACCTTTCGTTATCGGGAAATGTACGACTTGCTCGATCGGGTTAGCCTTGATATTGGAGAATTCGCCTTCGGCCACCTTCTTTCCATTAATATATAATTGATAGTTGGAGATATGACCGCTTGCGTCACGTCCTTGGTTCGGGGTGTAGCGGAATCCGGATATAGGCATTTCTTTCGCTAATTGTACGACTAACTCTTGTTTCCCTTGTGGCAAATAGTAGGTTGTGTAGCCGTTTCCGTCTAGGATCAGGCTGGTTTTCTCATCTTTCGGTGATACGATCGTGTAATCACAAGCAGGAATATCGAACGTTTGTGCGGAAACCGGACTGACTGTATCGAAAGTCGGATCATAGGCAATCGCCTTGACAGTTCCTTTTTGAGCGAAAGCGAATGGCGCCTGATAAAGCGGTGAGTCCTTGGTCGGATCTGAACCGTCGGTGGTATAATGAACCTCGGAGCCTTTATCCCCGGCCTGTATGGTTACTTCGTCATTGATATTACGGGCAATCGTTGGCTCGGTCACCAAGGCGGGGGCAAGGTATGCCTCCACGTTATTGATACAAAGCGGCCCGCGGGCGTCCGTGAAGTTGATGCGTATCTTCTCCGCTTTCTCGGTCTGGAAACGGACAATTCGTTTATAGCCGACAGTTGTCGTAGAATCCACGGTCTGTGCCGGAATCCATTTACCCCCTTGCTCGAGTTCGATATTGAACGAGCGTACTCGTTGTCCTAATGGGATATATTCTTGTATTACCAAGCGGTTTACATCGGTAGGATGGGGTAACGTGAAAGTCAATGAACCACTGGTTACTCCATCGTCCGTAGCCCAATAGGTATCCCAATCCCCATCTACTGCCTTATTGGGACTAAAATTACGTCCTCTTTTATTGCTCGCTTGTACGTAACATCCTTTCAAAAGATTCTCCTTAAAGTCATTTTGGATGGTTTGATACCATTGTACGGCACGGGCGGAGTCTACCGGACTTATTTTTCCGTTCAACGCTACGGGGAAGTTCAATAGGAAATTGGCGTTATGCCCGACGCTTCGGTAATAAAGATCGACTAATTTTGCCAGCGACTTGACTTGGTGATCTTCCCGGGAGTGGTAGAACCATCCCGGACGGATAGATACATCGCATTCTCCACCTAGCCACATCGGTCCGTTCTCATCTCCCCATACACTCTGTTGGAAAGTAGGCATGGAGGGTTCCGGGGCGAAGATGCTCCATTGGGTATCACCGGCCCAACCTTCCTCGTTACCGATCCAGCGGATATCGGGTACTGTCCCTCCGAAAACCATGATGTCCGGGTGGTGCGCCTTGATCGTGTCTCGTGCCCGCTCATATTGATAATAGGTCTTGGCGTCTATAGCACGGGTTTCATTCGTGCCGCCATACCAGCCATTGCCACCGTTTGCCCCATCAAACCAGTATTCGAACAACGGGCCATAGTTGGAGACTAATTCATGTAATTGGGCATGGAATTTCTCTACATATCCCGGTTGTCCGTAATTCTCACTGTTTCTGTCCCAAGGGGAGAGATAGACACCGAATTTCAGCCCGTGTTTCTTACAAGCGTCGGATAGTTCTTTTACCATATCCCCTTTGCCATCTTTCCAAGGAGAATTCTTTACGCTATATTCGGTTGTGGCGGTAGGCCATAGACAGAAACCGTCGTGATGCTTGGTGGTTAAGATTACGCCTTTCAATCCGGCGGCTTTGATTGTTTGCGCCCATTGATCGCAATCCAGATCCGTTGGATTGAATGTGGAGGCGGGAGTATTTCCGTAACCCCATTCCAGATCATTGAACGTATTTAATCCGAAATGGACAAAGGCGTATGTTTCCATCTTATGCCATTCAACTTGTGCCGGCGTGGGAACGGGCAGGATAGGGGCGGGCGCTGTCGCTTCTTTACAGGAGAAGAAGGAAAACAACCCAAGCCCCAATAAAATAGAGGAACTCAAGTGCTTCATTATTTGTTTATATTTAGATGAGACCTCAAATATATGAAAAAAAACGGCAGATTTTTATTCTGTCTTTAGATATCTAGATAAAAGATAAAGTCCCCTGTCTTTTAGATGTCTCCTCTGGGGAAATTTTCATGCTAGCATATGATTGTTTATCAATTGTTTGCAGTGCCAGTTTATTTATCGCCTTTGGCACGGTCGTGCCATCACAGTGGCAACGCTGTGCCATCCGTGTGGCAGGGCCGTGCCATCGTAGTGGCACAGTATTGCCGCTATGATGGCAAGGGTACCGGCTATATCGTTTCCGTGAGCAGTCGGTATTTTTGCGTGTGCTATATTATAATGTACCCGATATCCGTTGCCGTAAAAAACTTGAAAAATAATGCCCGATAAATTTGGATTGTATGTTTTATAGCATTACTTTTGCACCCGCATTCGAGAGAGAACGGCGCTTCAG